>Ga0307409_100000481_pt1 | contig 17077 bp, 14 predicted proteins | sample 322Ometagenome_2_FD_203888 | JGI IMG/M metagenome (GOLD analysis project Ga0307409, IMG submission 203888) | Maize rhizosphere microbial communities from greenhouse at UC Davis, California, United States - 322HYB-O-2 | ecosystem: Host-associated > Plants > Roots > Rhizosphere > Soil | place... | reverse complement strand
CCGTAGAGTCCTTGTTGAAAAGCTTGAAGGTCGCCCGCATCATCGCCTCTGCATGTTCCGCGGCGCGAACCGGCGAAACGAGAAGCGCGAGCACCGCACAGGAAGAAAGCAACAGTGTCTTCATGGATTCACTTCATTCAAAACGCGCACCGGAGAAGTCGATCTTACAGACCATACCTTCGTAGCCGACCACATAAAGCTCACCCTTCCCATCCTCACAAAAGGAAACGACCCGCTGCGGTGCCATCCCGATCTGCCGCGCCGTCTTTAGCACACCCTTCTCCAAGGTGATCCCGAAGAGGATCTTCGAGGTGTAATCTGCGAACACATAGACGCCTTGGAACGACGGATTCTCCGCACCGCGATACACATGACCTCCGGTGATCGAGTTGCCGAACTTCCGGCGATACGCAAACACCGGCCGCGTGAAGGTCCGCCCCTCCTTCCGATACTTGCTAGAGAACGGCTCGAACCCTTCGAACACATTCCATCCGTGATTCTCCCCACGCCGGACAATCGCCACTTCCTCCAGGCGATCCTGCCCCACATCCGCCAGCCACAGATCCCCCGAGGGACGATCGAAGCTAAAGCGCCACGGATTGCGAAATCCATAAGCCCAGATCTCCGGCTTCGCCCCAGCCTGTCCCACGAAAGGATTGTCCTTCGGAATCGCATACGGCCGGCCGCCCTCCTCGCGATCCACATCGATGCGCATCACCTTCCCTAACAGCAGCTCCAGATTCTGCGCATGCCCGTTGGGATCATGATGCGGCCCCGTGTCCCCCATCACCAGATACAGGAACCCATCCGGCCCGAAATCGAGGCACCCGCCACTGTGATCTTCTGCCACGCTGGCAATCTTCAAGAGCAGCTTCGGCGCCTCGCCCGAGTCACCCTTGAAAGCGGCATCGAATTGCTTCTCCTCGATCCGCGTCACCACCTCGTCTCCCTCCAAGACCTGATAAAAAAGGTAATACTTCCGGTTATCCCGGAACTTCGGATGAAACGCCACATCGAGCAGCCCATTCGGGCCACGCTCCGCAAAAACCACGTCTGTTAGATTCGCGAAGACGGCACTCCCCTCGCCCTCCGCCGTCTTCGTCACCTTCCAAATCGTCCCACCCTGATGCAGCAGCAGGAACGCCCCCGGCTCACCGGGAATCGCTCTCATCGAAGTCAACCCGCTCTCCGCACGCACACGCGGCAGCTTGAACTCCTTCGTGAAAAACGGCCGCACCGCCACCGGTTTCGCAAGCTCCGGAATCTCCAGCGGCATCCCCTTGTCGCCCGCCAGCGTGCTTTCCGGCTGTTTCAGCATCACCAGATACTCGACCAGATCCGTGAACTCACTCGTCGAAAGCTGCGCATGCAGCCCCTCCGGCATCAGCGATGTCGCCACTCCCGACTGTTCCTTGATGTCCGTAGCAGCGATGAAAACCAGCTTTCCATCCACCCCCATCACCTGCACCCCCGCCTCGCTCTTCTGCTTGAGCGTTCCTTGAACAATCCCACCAGCCTTCGTCTGCACGATCACCGTCCCATAGCCCGGCGCAATCGTCGCCGATGGCTTCAGGATCGACTCGATCAAGTCCCGCCGCCCGAACGCATCACCCACCGCAAACAAATCCGGTCCCGCCTTGCTCGCACTCCCATCCACCGAGTGACACTGCGAGCAAAGCATCCGCGGCTCATTGAACAGCACCTTCCCACGCGCGGCATCGCCCGAGCGATTCAAGGCATGCCGTCGATAAGCATCAGCGTCCGGCACCTGCGAAAAAGCAGGCACCGGAATCAATGCGACGAGTAGCAAAATCAGAAACTGCCTCATGGTGATCAGCGGCGTGCGACGCCAGCCTACCACCCCGTGCGGTCGTTGCGTTTCACGAATTGCGCGGCCTGCGGACAATTCGGCGACTTCATGCCGGGACCGTCCCATTCCATGCGAACGCCTTCACCCACCCGCAGCGCGATGCAGCCGAGCAGGATGATCTCGGTGAGGTAGCCCGCGATCTCGAAGTTCGAGTAAGCAGGCGTGCCGTTCTTCATCATGTCGAACCACTCCTGGTTGTGACCCGGCGAACGCGGAATGCTCTGCGGCACCGCCTTCACGGCCTCATGGTCATCGCCCTTCGTGAAGGTCTTCTCATCCTTGAGCTGGATGAAGAACTGCGCGCCATAGTCATCCGGCGAAAAGAGAATGCCCTTGTCACCGATGATCAGGCAGCCACTTGGAGGAAGGCTTCCCTTCATCGCCACCACATCCTTCACGATGTTCGGATACGGGCGCAGCGGCTTGAACTCCTTGTCCGGCGCACCGTCATACCACCAGAACTTCAGCGGCGGCAGACCGTCACGCTCGGGGAATTCAAAGCGAATGCGCGAGGTCAGAGGATAGGTCTCCGAGTAAATGCGCGAAGCCATTTCGCACTCGACCACCGTCGGGTAGCCGAGCTTCAGCGCCCGGAAAGGCATGTTTACCGTGTGGCAGGCCATGTCGCCGAGCGCGCCGGTGCCGAAGTCCGTCCAGCCACGCCATGCGAAGTCATGGTAGGCCTTTTCCACATACGGCCGCTGCGCCGCGGGGCCAAGCCACAGGTCCCAGTCGAGATAATCCGGCACGGGATTCGATGCCGGCGAGCGATCCATGCCCTGCGGCCAGATCGGACGATTGCTCCACACGTGCAACTCCTGAGGCGCACCGATGACTCCGGCTTGGATCACCTCCACCGCTCGGCGCAGGCCATCGCTGGCACTGCCTTGGTTTCCCATCTGGGTGGCGAGCTTCTTTTCGGCAGCGATGCGCTTCAGCTCGCGCGCCTCGAAGACCGTCTGCGTGAGCGGCTTCTGGCAGTAGATGTGCTTGCCCATACCCATCGCCAGCATCGCCGCCGGGCCGTGCATGTGATCGGGGCCGGAGATCGTCACGGCATCGATGGACGAGCCGAGTTCGGAGAGCATCTTGCGGTAGTCGGCGAACTTCTTCGCCTCCGGAAATTTCTCACCCTTCTTGTCGAGGAAACGGCGATCCACGTCGCACAGCCCCACGATGGTGCCGCCGCATTTCGCCGCGTCATTCACATCGCTGTCCCCTTTCCCGCCGACGCCGATGCAGGCGACATTGATGCGGCTATTGAGGTTCTGGCCGCGCACGATTGCGGGAAAACCGAGGAGGGCACCGCCGGCACCGAGGCCAGCCTGCTGGAGGAATCTACGACGATGGATCGAGGACATGGTTAGAAAAACGGGTTCGACTGGATACCCACCGGAGACACCTCGTCTTTCGATGCACAAAAATGATGTTGGGACTTTCCGCCCTCGGTCCTAGAACCGTGGCGTGTTCGTCTGGTCAAAACTCTCCGCCTCCAAGTGGCTCGACGCCTGGGAAGACCGCTTCCACGGCAATCCGAACTTCGTGCTCCATATCATCAAGGGCGGCAAATCCGTCCGCGTGGAAGTCTTCTGCGCCACCAAGTCCGAGGCAGAAGCCATCGCGAAGCAGTTCGGCGGGTCAGTCCGCAAGCTGTCCTCCGATTGGAAAAATGCCGGCCCGGAACTCCCGCCGCCTCTCAAGGTGCGGGACAAGTTCATCGTGACTCAGGCAGCCGCGTCGAAGGACCTGAAGGCGCTCGCCAAGGAATTCCCGGGGCGCGAGATCATCAGTATCCCCCCCGAAATGGCCTTCGGCACCGGCGACCACGCCACCACCTCGACCTGCCTGCGTTTCCTCGTCGATATCGCGAAATCCCGCCCCGCCGGTTGGTCCTGCGCCGACCTCGGCACCGGCAGCGGCCTGCTCGCCATCGCCGCCAAAAAACTCGGTGCCGGGGAGACCTTCGCCTGCGACTACGACCCCTTTGCCCTGGCGGTCGCCGAGCGGAATTTCCCCCGGAACCACGTGGAAGGCATCGAGGCCAAGGAACTCGACATCCTGAAGTGGAAGCCGCGGAAGAAATACGACGTGGTCCTCGCGAACATCTTCTCCACCGTGCTGATCCAGGCCTTCCCGGTGATCATAAAAACCCTCAAACCCGGCGGAGACATCGTGCTTTCGGGCATTCTGGCCAGCCAGGCATGGGACGTTTTCACCGCCGCCGCCGCCCACGGCCTCGGCTTCCCCGAGGTTATTAAGAAGGGCAAATGGGTCACTGCCCGTGGCGGCTGGATGAATGATTTGACCGCCTGAAGGGCCGCCAGCGATCGCCAGTCATTGGCCATCAGGGATCGGGGAAAGCCAGAACCTCCAGAGCACGGCCTCTCCCCGATGTCCAATGGCCGCGGCCCATTGACCATTTCCACTTGCGCGGGTGCCTCCCGGCAGTCAGAAAAGCCGCCCGCTCCGACCGGGGGCCGCGCGAAAATCCCGTGCTCCGCCCGACCGGGCGAGAAACACCATCCGCGCGCTTCCATGGACAGCATTTCATCACGAATCCAAGAGGTTACCCCTTCCCTCACCCTGGCCGTCACCAACCAGGCCAAGGCCATGCTCGCCCGCGGCGAGGAAGTCTATGGCCTCGCCGGTGGCGAACCCGAGGTCGACACCCCGGAGCACATCAAGGCCGCCGCCATCGTCGCTATCCAGCAGGGCAAGACCAAGTACACCGCCTCCGCTGGTATCCCGGAGTTGCGCGACGCACTCGCCGCCAAGCTCATCGGCGATAACAACCTCGCTTACGACCCGAAGCAAATCTGCGTCACCGCCGGTGCCAAGATGGCTTGTTTCAACGCCATCCTCGCCATCGTCGAAGAAGGCGATGAAGTCATCATCCCGACTCCTTACTGGGTCAGCTACCCGGAAATGGTGAGGATCGCCGGTGGCAAGCCGGTGCTCGTGGAGACCCAGGAGTCCAACGGCTGGAAGATGACCGCCGAGCAATTCGAGGCCGCCATGACCCCGGCGACCAAGATGGTCATCCTCAACTCGCCTTCGAACCCGACCGGCGCCGTCTACACCGAGCAGGAACTGCGCGACATCGGCGAAGTCGCCCTTTCGGAAGACATCGTGATCCTCTCCGACGAGATCTACGAAAAGCTCGTCTACGGCGACAACAAGCACGTCTCGATCGCCTCGCTCAGCCAGGAACTCTACGACCTGACCGTCACCGTCAATGGCTTCTCGAAGGCCTACTCGATGACCGGCTGGCGCCTCGGCTACACCGCCGCTCCGAAGCCGCTCGCGGAAGCGATCGACAAGATCCAGAACCACACGGTTTCCAACGCGACCACCTTCGCGCAATACGGTGCCATCGCCGCACTTGCGGGCGACCAGACCTTCATCAGCGACCTGCGCGACGAATATGACGTGAAGCGTCAGTTCATGTTCCAGCGCCTCAAGTCGATCCACAACATCCGCGTGGTGGAGCCGAAGGGTGCCTTCTACTTCTTCGTCTACACCGGCCAACTCGGCCTCAAGTCGATGAACCTCACCGACAAGCTGCTCAGCCGCTACAAGGTCGCCGCCGTTCCCGGCATCGCCTTCGGCTACGACGACGGAATCCGCATGAGCTACTGCACCACGCTGGACGTGCTCAACGAGGGCCTGACCCGCTTCGAGCAGTTCTGCCGCGAGCATTGATTCGCCCGGAAGGAAGCGCTTTTCAAAAAGCCCGGAACCGCAAGGTTCCGGGCTTTTTAATGTAGTCCGCACACTCCGTGTGCGGTTCACCGGTTGGGAAGCCTCGGATGACGTCTTCCGCCATCTCGCTTCATCCCGCACTCGGAGCGCGCGGGCTGCATTCTCTTCGAAACCTTTCCCATTCCGCGGTGTTCTTCCCGCGTCTCTCTCCTCCGAGGCTGAATCCAAAGGCCTCATGAAATCGCACCCCATCCTCGCCGCCGTCTTTCTCACACCCCTTCTCGCCCAACAGCCCTCATCCGATAGCCCTCCCGGTGGATTTCCCGGCGGCTTCCCCGGTCGTGGCGGCCCGATGATGCTGGAGGAGCGCAAGCTTCTCGATCAGTTCGACAAGGACGACAACAAGCGCCTGGACAAAGACGAGCGCGCCCAGGCCCGCGAGTTTCTGAAGACCAATCCGGCCCCTCAGCGCGGCGGCCCGCCCGGTGGCTTTCCGGGAGGACGTCCCGGCGGCTTCGGTCCCCGGGAAAAAGAAGACGACACACCGGCGACACCCGGTGCCCGCATCTCTCCCGCTGACGTGAAGCCGGCATCCGGTGGCCTCTATGCCGCGGACACCCTGCGAACCATCTTCCTCGATTTCGAAAACGCCGACTGGGAAGCCGAGCTCGAAGCCTTTCACGGCACCGACGTGGAAGTGCCCGCCACGCTCACCGCCGATGGCAAAAGCTACCCCGGCGTCGGCGTACACTTCCGCGGCATGTCCAGCTACATGATGGTGCCAGCTGGCAAGAAGCGCTCGCTCAATGTCTCGATCGACTTCAGCGAAAAGAAGCAGCGCCTCGATGGCTACAAGACGCTGAATCTGCTCAACAGCAACGGCGACGGCACCTTCCTCAGCGCCGTGCTCTATTCACAGATCGCACGCCAATACATCGCCGCGCCGAAAGCCAATCTCGTCCGCGTGGTGATCAATGGCGAAAACTGGGGCGTCTATGTGAACCAGCAGCAGTTCAACAAGGACTTCCTCCAGGAGAACTTCCGCACATCGAAGGGTGCGCGTTGGAAAGTCCGCGGCTCCCCGAACGGCCAAGGCGGACTCGACTACATCGGCGACAAGATCGAGGACTACAAGAAGCGCTATGAGATGAAGTCCGGCGATGCCGAGGACTGGCAGGCGCTGATCAAGCTCTGCAAGACGCTCACCGAAACGCCCGCCGATCAACTCGAAGCCGCGGTTTCCCCGCTGCTCGATGTGGACAGCGTGCTGTGGTTCCTCGCGCTCGATTGCGGGCTGCTCAACAGCGACGGCTATTGGACCCGCGCCAGCGACTACAGCCTCTATCGCGATAAGGAGGGCAAGTTCCATCTCATCCCGGGCGACATGAACGAAGCCTTCCGCTCCGCCGAAGGCCCCGGCTTCGGTGGTCCGCGCGGTGGACGTGGCCCCGGTGCCCCTCCGCAAGGCGGCCCTGAAGCAGCACCTCGTCCCCAAGCAGCGCCCGCGCAAGGAAGCGGCGTGAAGCTCGATCCCCTCACCGGTCTCGACGATGCGAGGAAGCCGCTGCGCTCGAAGCTGCTCGCCGTACCTGCCCTTCGCAAACGCTACCTGGAGAACATCCACACCCTCGCGGAGAAGGACCTAGATTGGAAGAACCTCGGCGCCACAGTCGCACGCTATCGCGAGCTAGCCGGCAAGGAAGTCGCCGCGGATACGCGCAAGACTTCCACCACGGCCGAGTTCGAAAATCTCACCTCAGACCAACCCGGAGAAGTCGAAGCCCCGCGCGGCTTCGGCCACGGCGGCATGGCCCTGAAGTCCTTTGCCGATCAACGCCGCGCCTATCTCCTGTCACTGCCGGAAACGGCAGCGCTCAAGAACGAGTGATTTCCTAGCCTACATGCCCGCGGCGAGGCTAGCGGACTCGTCGCGGGCACGTAATGCTTACAGCTTCTCAATCCGGAACACCACCGGTGCGCTGTTGATGCAATCGAGCGCCTCGATCTTCGCGAGGGTCTGTTGCAGCAGGCCAAAGCTACAAGTGTGCAGCAGGAAGACCATGTCGAGGAACTCGGCATCCGGCTGATCCGGCTTCACCGGCGAGTGGGTGCCGGAAATACCGATACCAGCATCGGCCAGCACACGTGCAACTTCGGCAATCACGCCGGGGCGGTCGGTCACGTCAAAGCGGACGTAGTAGGCCGTCTCGGTATCCTCCACGGGCAGCAGCGTGCCGCTGTCGCGGTAAGGCAGGAATCCACGGTGACCCGTTGCTTGGCGAAGCGAGCGAGCCGCTTCCACCAGGTCGGCAACCACTGACGATGCAGTCGGGTCTTGGCCCGCACCGCGACCATAGAAAAGCGATTCGCCAGCGGCATCGCCATGAACAGCCACCGCATTGAATACGCCATGGACGCTCGCGAGGATGTGCGTCTTCGCGATGAACGACGGCTGCACACGCAGCTCGACTTCACCGTTTGGATGCTCGCGCACCACGGCCAGAAGCTTGACGACATAGCCGAGACGCGTCGCGAAATCGATATCGATCGGACGCACCTGCTCGATGCCGGCCACATGAACCTTCGTGGTATCGACGGGAAAGCCGTAAGCCAGCGTCGCGAGCAAGATCGCCTTGTGAGCGGCATCCCAGCCATTGACGTCGAGCGCCGGATCCGCCTCGGCGTAGCCCAGCGCCTGCGCTTCGGCAAGCGCTGCGGAGAATTCCAGTCCAGCGGTGGTCATCCGCTCGAGGATGTAGTTCGAAGTGCCGTTGATGATTCCGGTGATCGAGTGGATGCGGTTGCCGATGAAGCTCTCCTGCACCGTCTTGATGATCGGGATGCCGCCAGCGACTGCGGCTTCGAAATGAATCGGAGCATCGAACTCCTTCGACAGCGCAAACAGCTCCACGCCCCGCTCGGCAAGCAGCGCCTTGTTTCCCGTGACGACGGGTTTCCCAGCTCGCAATGCCGCGGCGACGATCTCGAAAGCATCGGTCGTGCCGCCGATCAACTCGACGACGATATCAACCGCCGGATCATCGACCAATTCACGCCACGAAGTGGTAATCGTTTCGGCAGGCAGGTTGACGGGGCGGACCTTCGCGGGATCGCGCACCAGCACCTTGGCGACTTCCAGCTTCACCTGACCGCCGGTGCGGTCGCAGATGAGGCTGGCGTTGCGTTCCAAGGCGAGAACGACACCCGAACCGACGGTGCCGAGGCCCGCCAAACCAATACCGAGAGAGGAACAGCTCACGCGGCGGACTGTCAGCCCGCACCCGTGCTCGGAAAAGCCCAAAGCGGGTCAAGATTCCTCGGAGTTCACGGCCGCATGCCAGTCACTATCCTGGTCGCCCGGCAGGCCCTTGGCCTTGCGGTCCAGATAGTTGAGGTAGGCGGCCTTGGCGACGTCCTTCTCCTTCGGAGGCTTGGGCGCGCTCTTTTCGGCCTTGGGAGCAGCTTCCTTTTTGGCAGCGGTCTTTTTAGCGGCTTTCTTGGCGGGAGGCGCTTCTGCGGCGGCGGAGGCTTGAGGCTCCACAGCCTGGATTTCCTTTGCAGGAGCTTCCTTCTTCGCGGCGGCTTTCTTGGCAGCTTTCTTTGCAGGCATGGCAGTTTAAATCAGCACAGTCGGTGCCAAACGGCAAGGTGGATCGCAAGCAGGTGATTGTCACGGTCCCGTAGCGGCGTATAGTCGCGCCGTGGACGACGGCTACAGCTGGCGCGAATCGCGCGAATCGGCATCGATACGCCTGCCAGGCCCGGACAACCTCGGCTGGTGGGCCGGTGTCGCGTTCTTCATTGCCATCATCCTCCACGTCGCCGCGTTTTTCGCGCTCGGACACATCAAGATCGGCCTCGGCTTCACCGAAGGCACCGAGATCACCACCGGCCCGGTGCAGATCGAGCAGGTGGAAATCCTGCCGCCGGACCGCGCGCTGGATCCGCCAGAGGAAATCACGCCTCCGCCACCGGATACTCACACGCTGCTCGAGGAAATCGACGTCCTCGCCAAGCTGCCGGAAAACACCGAGATGGACCTGAAACCGGACATCAATGATCCGGAATTCGCCGTCCGTCTGACGAATCCCGCCCTGGAAGGCGATCCCGCCGGCGTGGTGGTCGATCCTGCCGAAGGCTTCGATATCGATACCGCACTGCCGGAACTCGGCCGCACACCGGAGCCGACGCCCTTGGCCGCGGATTCCCAGATCATCGTCGATCCCGGTGCCGCGGTCGCCGACGATAGCGCCCTCGATCGCTTCGCCGAGGATCTCTTGAAAAAGGGGGCCGGGGGTAATGCCGAGGCCGGCACGCTCGATGGCGTGGTGACCCTTGATGACATGGTCGGCCTGCCCGCGGATGTGCTGGTCGGCAAGATGACCATGCTGCCGAGCGATCTGCTGTTCGAATACAACAGCTCCGAACTTCGCGAAAGCGCCCGCGTCGGCATGATGAAGCTCGCCATGATCATTGAGAAGAATCCCGGTCTCTTCTGCTGGATCGAAGGCCACTCGGACCTCTTCGGCACCGACCAATACAATCTGGAGCTTTCCAAGCGCCGCGCCGCCGCCGTGAAGAACTACCTGACCGGCACCCTCTTCCTGCCCGGTGACAAGATCGAGACCCGCGGCTTCGGCAAGACCCGGCCGATTCTCAAGCAAGGCAGCGTCGAGGAGCAGGGCCCGAACCGCCGCGTGGAAATCCGCATGCGCCGCAAGCCGGCCCCCGCCCAGATTGTCACGCCGAAGGCCGAACCACACGCCCCTCAACCGGCACCACAATCGCAACAGCATCCACAACCCCAGCCGCAGCCGGCGGGATCCCCAGCGCCAGTGCTGGTGAAGCCGCAGCGCGCCCTGCCGGTGGAGGAGCCTGAGATGCCCGCGCCGCGTGCCAAGCCAATCCCAGAGCCGGCACCACGCGTCGCGCCCCTGCCCGAGCCTCCGAAGGCGCGCGCCGTGGATGAAAGTCCGCCAAAGGCCGAGCCGGTGGAAGAAGAGCCGCCACGCGCCGCCGAGGTGATCGAGGAACGGCAGCCGCAGCGAGCCATCCCGGTCGAGTGACCGCTTGACCCTAGCCCCCGGGCCGCTATTCCCGGGCCGTGAAGCCGCTCGAACTGCCTGCCCAGCCCGGAGCCATCCTCTCCTTCGACTTCGACGGCACCCTTCACGACCCCGCCGCCAAGCCGCCGGTCAGCCCGCGATTCTTCGCCACGATCGAGCGCCTGCGCCGCGAAAAAGGCGCGCTCTGGGGTATCAATACCGGCCGCTCGATCGGCCACGTCGCCGAGGGTCTCGCCGACTGCCGCTTCCCTTTCACACCCGACTGGGTCGTCGCCCGCGAACGCGAGATCTGGCTCCCCACCCCGTCCGGTCGCTGGGTCCCGCTCGAGTCATGGAATACTCAGTGCGAGCAAGAGCAGCACCGCTTCTTCCAGGAAGTAAGCCATATCATCGAAGCAATCCGCCACGAGGTCGAGGAGCACACCGGCGCGACGTGGATCGAGCAGCCCGGCGACCCCGCCGGCCTCGTCGCTCGCACCGATGAGGAGATGACCTGGATCATCGGCCGCGTCGAAGCGCTGGCCGCGGATGAGCCGTTCCTGGGCTGGCAGCGCAATTCGATCTGGCTGCGCTTCGGCCACAAGAATTACCAGAAGGGTAGTAGCTTGATGGAAGTCGCCCGGCACTTCGGCCTGACGCCTTCACAGACCTTCGCCATCGGGGACAGCCACAACGACTTCGAGATGCTCAGCCCCGACGCTGCGGCGATGTTCGCCTGCCCGTCCAATGCCGTCCCTGAGATCCGCAAGCACGTCACCTCCCAAGGCGGCCATGCTTGCCTGCTCGACCACAGCGAAGGCTGCGTCGAAGCGCTGGAGCATTTCTTCGGCACCGCCAACTAGACCTTCCTCAAGTAGCGGAACGATTTCGTCGTTCCGGCTGGGTGCGGCCTAAATCGAGATTCGTAAGCAACGATCACCCCGCCTGCGACTGGTGGATCGCATAGCGGATCGCCAACAGCCGAATCGTCACCACGATTACCGTCGTCACTCCGAGCACCACCCGCTCCGGCCATCCCAGTTGATCCATCCCGAGCATCGCCAATCCGCCGATGATGCTCGCCGTCGCGTAAATCTCCTTTCGCAACACCAGCGGCACCTCGTTTCTCAAAACATCCCGCAGCAAGCCACCGAAGGTCGCGGTGATCACACCCAGCGCCAGACAAGACCACCAAGGCAGCCCCTTGCCCTCGGCGATGCGGATGCCAGTCACGGTGAAAAGCCCCAAGCCCAAGGCATCCATGATCGACACCACCCGCCGGATCTTCTTCCACCACGCCGATCCTAACAGCGCGATCACCACCGCCCCCATCGCCAGCACGAATGGCAGTGGATCCGTGAGTATTCTCGGCGGCACGTCACCGATAAGCACACTGCGCAACAGTCCCCCACCCGTTCCAGTGATCAAGCCGACCACCAACATGCCGAACCAATCCATCTCCTTCTCCCGCGCCGCGATCGCACCGGAGACGCAGAAGACCAAAGTGCCAAGGATTTCCCAGAGGTAGAGCACGGGGAAAGGAGTAGCGCGAAGAGCATCGGATGGCTCGCCGAAATGCGAGACGCTCCCGCATCCTCTTCCCCGGCCTTCCTCTCTCACTTTGCCTGAGCCCGGAACGACCCGGCCTCGACGCAGATTCAAACGCTCAATGCCCAATGGCAGCCCCTTGCCTTGAGCCTCCGCCATCAAACCGGCGAGCAACGCCAAATTCCTGCCAAAGCCGCGTCAAACCCTCCTTGCCGAAGGCCGGCCGGCTGCGTAGCTTGCCGCCATAATTCCACAAAGGTGCTTTGCCATGCGACCAGTCGCAAAACTTCGCGACCGGTCGGCGAATGAATGTTAGGCACATGAGTTCACACCTGTTGCATCCAATATGCCCACAATCGCCACTGACCTCTTGCAACAACACATCGAGACGCTTGTCGATGACGCAGCACGCTGGGAGACGCTAATCGCCGACGACATATTATGGGAGCTAGCCTACGCACCGTCGGTGGGCCATCCCGCGCGACTGTCCGGGCGAGACGAGGTCATGCGCCACGTTACGTGGTTTCGGGGCGCGGTTGACCGCTTCCGCTTCTTCAATCTCGCTATTCACCCGTTCGAGGATCCCACGGGTGCAGTCGGAGAGGTAGAGGCGGAGGGGATCATCAAATCTACCGGGCGCGTTTATCGACAGAATTATGTGGTTTTTCTCCGCGTGGCCGATGGAAAGATCGCATTCATCCGTGAGTATTTCGATCCTGTGCGCGCCGCAAAAGCGATGGGCCTTTCAATCGCCGACTAGCATCCATCAATCAAGCGCCTGGGGATGTCCGTCTAGATTATCCCCCGAACCTGTAGCCACGGGCGAGATTGCGGTACGTGTCCGTTTGCTCGGTGCACCACGTGGCGTCCTTGCAGAGTTCCTCCGTCAGGATCGCCGCAACGGCGGGCGCCGCTTCAATGCTGCCCCGTGCATCTAACAAAAGCGACCGGCTACGCCGCGCCAGAACGTCTTCCACCGTGCGGGCCATTTCCGCGCGAGCATGCCAGCGGACTTCGGCGACGGTGAGATCGAGCGCCGGATGCACGCGTGCAGTATCGCCCATGAACCGGATCGCTGTGGCATCGCTGCCATAGGGACGCAGATGGGATTCGGGGACCTCCTCGGTGGTGGCGCCATGCACTGGCAATTCCATCGTGCGGCACGCGACCTTCTCCAGACCCGCGACCTCCTCGGCGCGGTCGATCACATCCTCGGCCATCTTGCGATAGGTCGTCCATTTGCCGCCGGTGATGGTGATGAGCCCGCTGTCTCCGACGAGAATGGTGTGGTCACGGGACAGGTGGGCTGTGTTTCCATTCCCGCCCGCTTTCACCAAAGGCCGCAGCCCGGCGAAGACGCTCAGCACGTCCTGCGGCTTCGGATCCCGGCTGAGGTAGCGAGCCGCATGAGTCATGAGGAAATCGATTTCCTCCGGCAACGCGCGTGGCTCCAGCGACTTGTCGGAAAGCGGCGTATCAGTGGTCCCAAGCACCACCCGATCATGCCACGGCACGGCGAAGAGAACGCGGCCATCCGCCGTCTTCGGGATCATGATGGCGGAGTCGCCGGGCAGGAAATCCTTCGGCAGCATGAGATGGACGCCTTGGCTGACCGCGACAATGTCAGATGACGATGGCTCGTCGGCGCGACGCAATTCATCGACAAAGACGCCGGTCGCATTGATCACGGCACGAGCCCGAATGGTGAATGAGCGATCGCGCTCAAGATCGAGCGCCTCGATCCCCGCGACCTTGCCACCTTCCTTGATCAAGCAAACGCAGCGCACGTAGTTTGCCAACTTCGTCCCAAGTTCATCCGCGGTCATCGCGAGGTGAATGGCCAAGCGTGCGTCGTCGAACTGGCCGTCGTGGTAAATCACCCCTCCTGTTAGACCATCCGCCTCGATGGTCGGAATGCGTGCCAGCGTCTCCTCCTTCGAAAGATGGCTGCTCGGACCAAAGCCAAGCTTCCCGGCCAGAGCATCGTAGACCTTCATGCCGATCCCGTAGAAGGGTCCTTCCCACCAGTGATAGGTCGGGATCACGAAGGGCAGGTCCTTGACCAAGTGCGGCGCATTCCGCGCGAGACGACCGCGCTCGCGCAAGGCATCGAGAACGAGCAAAATATTTCCCTGCTTCAAGTAGCGCACGCCACCGTGCACGAGCTTGGTGGAACGCGAGGACGTGCCCTTGGCGAAGTCGGCTTGCTCCACCAAGGCCACACGATGGCCACGTGAAGCAGCATCCACCGCCGCCCCGAGCCCCGTCGCCCCGCCGCCGACGATGCAAAGGTCGAAGATCTCCGACTCCAGTGCGGCGAGGTGGTCGGAGCGGTTCATTAATTTTCAGCTCTCCCAATCCTTTGCCCGTTCCACGGCCTTGCGCCACCCGGCCATCAGGGGGGCCATGTCAGTGGACGGGCGTTGCGGGGAAAAGACGCGTTCAACCTCGTGGCAACTCTGGATTTCCTCGCGGTTCTTCCAGAAACCTGTGCCTAGACCGGCGAGGAATGCGGCTCCAGCAGCAGTGCTTTCAATGTCCTTCGGCCGCAGCACATCAACGCCTAACAAGTCCGCCTGGAACTGCATGAGCAGATCGCTGCGCACCGCGCCGCCATCGACGCGAAGTTCCTTCAGCTCGATGCTGCTATCGCGGACCATGCAGGCCGCGAGCTCAGCACTTTGAAAAGCGATGGCCTCCATTGCCGCCCGGCAAAAGTGCGCCCGGTTCGTGCCGCGGGTCATGCCAAAGGCGGCGCCTCTCGCATACGGATCCCAATGCGGAGCACCAAGGCCGGTGAATGCCGGCACGAGGTACATGCCACCACTATCCGGCACGCTCGCCGCAAGTTGATTCGCCTCTGCGGCGGACCGGACCAGCTGCAGTTCATCGCGCAGCCACTGAATGAGCGCGCCCCCGATGAAGACCGAGCCTTCGAGCGCATACTCGATCTTGCCACCGATCTGCCACGCCACCGTGGTGAGAAGATTGTTCCGCGAGACCACCGCCTCGTCGCCCGTGTTCATCAGCATGAAGCAGCCGGTTCCGTAGGTGTTCTTCGCCATGCCCGGCGAGAAGCAGCCTTGCCCGAAAAGCGCCGCATGCTGGTCACCCGCGATGCCCGCGATGGGGATTCCTTCGATCGACTCGCCGAAGATGCCGCTACTGTCCTTCACCTCCGGAAGCATGGAACGCGGGATGCCGAGGATACCCAGGAGCTCGTCGTCCCAAGCCCCTGTGTGGATGTTATAGAGTAGCGTGCGGGAAGCATTGGTCGCATCGGTGGCGTGGATCGTACGACCGCTGAGCCGCCACAGCAGCCAGGTATCCACCGTGCCAAACATCAGCTTGCCCGCATCCGCTTTCGCTCGCGCACCTTCGACATTGTCCAGAATCCAGCGAATCTTGGTGCCGGAGAAATAAGGATCGAGTCGCAGGCCGGTCTTGGCGGTGAAGAGGGATTCCACGCTCTCGGTCCTCAGCCGGGCACAGTCATCGGCGGTACGGCGGTCCTGCCAGACGATGGCGGGATAGACCGGCCGCCCGGTATCGCGCTCCCAGACCAAGGTCGTTTCGCGCTGATTGGTGATGCCGATGGCGGCGATGTCGTCGGGGACTAGGTCGGCCTTCCCGAGCGCCTCGACAGCGGTCGACCACTGGCTGGCCCAGATCGCCAGCGGATCGTGCTCCACCCAGCCAGGCCGCGGGTAGAGCTGGGGAAATTCGCGTTGGCCGACCGCCACCGGGTGGCCGGCGTGGTCGAAGACGACGGCGCGCGACGAGGTCGTCCCTTGGTCGAGCGCGAGAATGTGGGTTCGCGGCATGGGGGAAGGAGAAGAAGTCGGGTCACCCTAACACCGGATCGGAAAAAGTGCGAAGGATCTTCGGTGACTCATTCACCGGCCGTCTTTAGCCTGCGCCCAACGCTCCGACCGATGCCCCAAACCGTCACCCGTTTCGCCCCGAGCCCGACCGGCTGGCTGCACCTCGGCCACGCCTACGCGGCCAAGGTTGCCCACGATCTGGCGAACCGGGACGGCGGCCGCTTTCTGCTCCGCTTCGAGGACATCGACCACACCCGGGTGAGACCGGAGTATTATGGCGCGATCGAAGACGATCTGCGCTGGCTGGGGCTGGACTGGGACGGCCTCGCGCTGAGGCAGTCCGAACGGACGGCTGCCTATGCCGAAGCGCTGGAAGAACTGCGGCAGATGGCAGTGGCGTATCCCTGCTTCTGCACCCGGCGGGAGATTGAAGAGGAAATCGCCCGCATGGTCAGCGCCCCGCACGGTCCGGAAGGAGCACTCTATCCCGGCACCTGCCGGCGGCTTCCGGAGGACGAGAGAAGCTCCCGCCTGGCTGCCGGCCAACAACCTGCGTGGCGGCTCGATGCCGGAAAAGCGGCGGAAATCACCGGCGGCCTTTCCTTCACCGATACCTGCCACGGCCGGATCCCCGTCGATCCCCGCCTGCTTGGCGACGTGGTCCTCGCCCGCAAGGACATCGGCACCTCCTACCATCTGGCCGTGGTAGTGGACGATGCCTTCCAGCAGGTGACCCATGTCACCCGCGGGGAGGACCTCCTGCCGTCCACCCACGTCCACCGGATGCTCCAGGCGTTGCTCGGATTTCCCGAGCCAGCCTACCTCCACCACGCCTTGGTCGTGGACGAGAATGGAGTGCGGCTTGCCAAGCGCCACGACGCCCTGTCGATCCGCGGCCTCCGCGAGTCCGGACTCACCCCGGCCGACCTGCTGGCCCGCTTGCCTTGATAGGCGGGAAATGCTAAATATCTCCCGTGGCCTACAACCTTCTCGGCGGATTTCTATTCAGCATCGTGGGGATGGGCGCGTGGCGTTACGGGAAGTCGCTCGATCGCTGGAAGCCGGTGGTGATCGGCCTGGCGCTCATG
>Ga0307409_100000480_pt1 | contig 17078 bp, 14 predicted proteins | sample 322Ometagenome_2_FD_203888 | JGI IMG/M metagenome (GOLD analysis project Ga0307409, IMG submission 203888) | Maize rhizosphere microbial communities from greenhouse at UC Davis, California, United States - 322HYB-O-2 | ecosystem: Host-associated > Plants > Roots > Rhizosphere > Soil | place... | reverse complement strand
TTGTGGTGCAAGACAGCTGTCGGATGGCGCTGTTCGCCCTCGCCCGGCCACGAGGAGCAGCCCTCATCGACGCAGTCTGGACTGCCGTCATGATCGTGTTGCTCATGTTGCTTGTCGCCCTCGGGCGCGATGATGTGCAATGGCTCACTATCGCCTGGGGAATTGGAGCGGCAGTATCAGCCACGGTCGGGCTCGCGCTGATCCATGTCCGCCCCTCACTACGTAAGGCGACAAGCTGGCTGCGCGAGCAGTGGGATCTCTCCCGCTACATGTTCCCAGAATATTTTCTCGGCCTGGGCGCCACGCAACTTGCAATCTTGCTGGTAGGGGTCATCGCGTCCTCAGATGCCGTCGGTGCCTTGCGCGCTGCTCAGGTGCTGCTGGGCCCCCTCGGAATCCTAGATGCGGCCGCGGTCCAATTCGCTATGCCCGAGATTGCCCGTCGACGCGAGATTGACGGCCGGACCCTGAGCCTCTGGGCGCTGGCGCTAAGCGGTGCCATGGGGTCTGTGACGGTCGCCTATGTTGTCACCCTCCTCCTTATTCCCGATCAATGGGGCACTGCACTGTTTGGCGCTACCTGGGCCGGTGCCGCGGCCGTCCTGCCTGCCATAGCGATCAGCTCCCTGTGTTCGGCTCTCGCGACTGGACCAGCATGTGTCTTATACGGTATCTCCCAGGCCCGGTCCACGTTCCGGATCAACCTCGCAAAGGGGCCAATCATCATGACCACTGTCATCCTCGGCACATGGACAACCGGTGCAGTCGGCGCTGCCTGGGCTCTTGCACTAACCGAGGCGGCCGTGTTGCCAGCCTGGATCATCACAATGCAGCGGGCCGTGAAATCCCGGGACCAGAGCCGTCGGGATCCCGTTGAACAGGCGTCCCGAAGTAAGTCACAAATCAGAACGAACCGATGAACGGGCAGGAATATGACACTCAGACTTGTATATCGATCCTACGGCGGCGAAAACCTAAAGCTCCGACCATTTTATTACTCAAAAATGCTCACACTAGTTTCCTTCATCCGCGCAGTCGAACACGTTCCTGACGCAGACTTGCTGTTTTTCAATGACGGCCCGATCCCCGCGGACAAGCTGGCGATCATGGAGGCTCGCGGCAGAACGGTTCAAATCGGCGAACGGGCACAGGGCTTGCGAACCGCCTATCGCAGCGCACTGGAACTCGTGGCGAGCGAGCCGTGGGCGGACGACGATGTCGTCTGCTACGTCGAAGACGATTACCTCTTCACCGACGATGCTCTCCTGGCGCTCCATGACGCCACTGAAGGCATTCCGGACGCTTCCTACTTCAGCCTCTATGGCAGCCGAGTCAACTACGATGACCCGGCGGCACGGATCGAGCGTCGGGTGCCACGCGATTGGAAACCACGGCCAGACCGTCGTGTTGGCGATCGAACGTGGTTCAACCGCACCTCGAGTACCGGCACGTTCGCGGCACGGGTCGGTGCCTTGCGCGAGGACCTACCGATTTTCATCCAGTGCATGCGCCCGTTCCGACGCTATTACCTCGACCACGAAACGTGTCTTATCTACCAGGGCTTTGTGCCATATCACGGGCGTGAATATTTCTTCGGTCTCCCAGGAGAATTTAGGCGCGGGATTCGGGGGGTTACCCGGGCAGCGGTGCTGGTGCCCTTCCGCATTGCAATGAATCTCCGAGCCCGCCGACAGCGCACGCCGCACCTGCTATACACAGTGACGCCTAATCTTGCGACCCATCTCGAGGAGCTATGGATCTCACCGGGTCAGGACTGGGTGGAGGTGGCAGAGCAGGTTGCACAGTGGGCCGAGGCTAACCAGCTGGAGACCTCGTCGAGCGCCATCCGCGAGCGCTTGAGCAGTGCGACGTGACAAAATCGGCGCTCGTTTAGGCGAGGAGGCCGGCCGACGACAGCGAAAATTCAGCATCGGCGTGAGACCCGAGCTACCAAGCCGTCGCCGAAGCACTGGGCTGGCCGTAGTCATAGTGTGTGTGGCGGCTTTAACAATCGCGTCGGCACTTGTTCCTTCGTTGAGCCGGGTGTCTATTTCCGCGAACGACCACGCAGTCGAACCGCTCGCCCGTCCGACCACCGAATCTAGCCGGCCCGCAGACCTGCCCGCTCGCAAGTCGCTTGGTACGCCTCCCTCGAGGGGCCGATGGTTCTCGGGGGCGTGGGCGGGAGGTGGAGATGCTTCGACCCAGCGGGTCGTTGCTTTCGGCTCCTGGCGCGGTACACCTATGGATGCAGCGACTGCATATCCCGAGATGGATACTTGGCAGGAGCTTCACGACTCCAATTGGCATATCACCACCTTTAACGGGTTCGAAGGGATTCTTTCGTTCGGCCTGCCAATGTTGCCTGAGGAGGACAAGGGAGACTTCTCAGCAATCGTGCGCGGCGAGCACGACTGGGTGTACCAGGATGTTGCCCGCGACTTGGTTACAAACGGTCGCGGCCGTTCGGTCGTACGGATTGGATGGGAGGCAAATGGGGACTGGTTTCCCTGGGGTGCCAGCGCCACCGACGCACCGGAGTATGTAGCCGCTTACCGACACATCGTTGAAGTGCTGCATCGGGTCGCGCCGGATCTCGTGATCGACTTCGATCTGTCCTGCGGAACAGCCTTGCGAGGCCAGACGGACCGCCTAGATGCGCTGAACCTTCTCTATCCCGGTGATGATGTAGTCGATCTCGTCGGGTGCGACTTTTTCGACTGGCATGCAACAGCTTCGACCGACGAAGCAAGCTGGTCGCGATCAATCAAGCCCGCAAACGCTGTCGGAATTCAAGATGTCGCAGATTTTGCGCGCACGCACGGTAAGGGCCTGACCTATCCCGAGTGGGGACTCGCCAGTCATGAGGAGGGAGGAATGGGCGATAATTCCTTCTTTATCGAGAAAGTGCGTTCGTTCTTCGAAGACAACGCCGACATCCTCGTGCTAGAAGGTTACTTTAGCGAGCCCGAAACCTCACTAGCGAACAGCGTATGGGACCCAGTCCAAATGCCGGAGTCTGCACGGGCTTACGAGCGGCTCTGGTGAGAAATAGCCAAAAAGCCCATAGAAATCGTAGTAGCCGTCGTGGATTCCATTCCTGGGGAAGGATTTCTTTGTGAGCATCGGTATTGATGTTGTAATGATCGCAACAGTTACGGAGCCGGCCACTGCCCATGAACTGAAACCGCCGCATCCGAGCGGACGATCCGTCACAACTCTCATGGATGCGCTTCCTAGAGTTGCCCGAATCACATCTTCGGCACTCATGTGCCTGACGTTCGACTAAGGTGCATCCCAGGCTGGTCTCGCGTGGCCGAGAATCAAGAACACGCCTGATCATCGAGCTCGGCAACAGCCCTCGGTTCGGACCCGAAAAGACATGACTCATCACACCCCTCGACGCTGGATTGTTGTGGCGGACTCCCCCTTCCTTCCGGCCCGCGGCGGCGGCGAACGGGAGCATCTCGGTTTCGTCGAAGCCGCGACGGAGGCTGGCCTAGTGGCCGCGCTGGTTGTACCAGCGGACGCTGACCCTGCGGCCGCAGGGCGTCAGGACGATATCCCCGCTATTGAGCGCCTGGTCGCGCCGGCGCCACTGATCACGACACCGCGACGCCGGGGCCTCTGGAATATACTGGCACGCAAGCCGTATGTTGTCGCTTCCCGGCCGACCCCGAAGGGTTTGGCATCCAAGGTCCAGCAGCTAGCTCCGGATGCCGACGCAGTCATTGCGTTCTCGTATAAGGTGTCTGAGCTGGGCCGGCTCCTCGCCGAGGATCTGGGGCTGCCCGCACTGCTGCGACAGCACAATCTTGAGGGGAACTATCACAAGGCCCTCGCCGCCTCAGCACCCCCACTTCGCGCATGGGCCACTAGGTGGGAAGCTTGGCGCATCGATCGGGATGAGCGACGGCTTGAGAGGTCGGACTGGCTGAATGCCATTGCAGACATTTCCGCGGTGGACGCCAGTGTGAGGTTTAAGCGCTCACAAGTCCCAGTCGTCCACGTGCCCTCGTTCGCCCTTGGCAGGGCAGGTCTCGCTGGCGATTTGTCATGGAAGCGGCCCCAGACTTCCGTGGTTGTATTTGTTGGCGCACTTGACGTCTCCACCAATTACGACGCTCTCGTCTGGTTCGTTGGTGGCGTATGGCCCTCGGTTAAGGCAAAGGTGCCTGCCGCGATCTTGCAAGTGGTCGGAAGGCGTCCCACAATGAGCGTGCGGGCCTTGGTGCAGCAGACCGACGGCATGGAGCTGCATGCCGACGTGCCGGACCCAGCCGACTATCTCCGCCGGGCATCTCTTGCTGTCAACCCAGCGGTCTCCGGTTCCGGCGTCAATATCAAGTTGGTGGACTATCTCGCTGTCGGGACTCCGGTCGTCAGCACCACCCGAGGCATGGCCGGCCTCGCCCTCCGCGGGGGTGAAGACCTTCTAGTCGCCGATGAGCCGGCGGACTTTGCCGATCGCGTAATCCAGCTGCTGACCTCCGAAGACACTGCGTACCGCGTGGGCTTGGCCGGCCACAATACGGCCATGCGAACCCTTGATGTGCGTTACAGTCTTGACCTCATGGCCTCAGCTCTCGCTACCGACAGGAGCAGCCGATCGGCGACCATGGATCGTGGCCTAGGTTGAACCGCCGAAGCCAACACCACAGTTCGTTATGGGTATGAGTATTACGCGCCCGGGGCCTTGAACACAGACACGACGGTCAGCAACATGATCTTCAGATCAAGCCACAGGGACCAGTTTTCGATATAGAAGTTGTCGAAGTGGGCACGGTCTTCGATCGACGTATTGCCCCGGAGGCCGTGAACCTGCGCCCACCCGGTCAATCCACTGGGGACTCGGTGGCGTGCTCCGTAATCGCAGTAGAGCCGGTCGAACTCGGCAACGAAGTAGGGCCGCTCAGGCCTCGGCCCGACGAGGCTCATGTCGCCGCGCAGGACGTTGAAAAGTTGCGGCAGCTCGTCTAATGAGTATTTACGCAATATGCGGCCCACGACGCCCACACGGGAGTCGTCGGCGATACTCCAGTTGGTCTGCCCTTCTTGTTCGTTCACCGGACGGAGTGAGCAGAACTTCAAAAGCTCGAAGCGGCGACCATCGACGCCCACGCGCTCCTGACGGAAGATTACCTGCCGGCCACACTCAAGCCGGACAGCGATGGCGCAGGCGAGCAGAACTGGACTCAGCAGGACCAACGCCACGAGTGAGCCGGCGATGTCGAGGAGGCGCTTACAGCGCCATCCCCAGCTTCGATAGGCGGCTCGGCGCAACCGAATCAATGGCATGTCTCCGAGAGCGTCCATGTCCGCTCCGACATGGGTCACCTGGTAAAGCCGGGGAAGAATGAACATCTCGCAGTGGTGACGGTGACACGCCCGAATCATGGCGACCAGGTCGTCCTCAGTCATCGAAGCATGAGCGATTATCAATGCCCCTGGTTGATATCTCCGCAACACCGCGTTCAGCTTCCAGGGGCCGCCAAGCAGAGGCGCCGGCAACCGCACTTCCTCACCTGCAGCTAGGTCGCTGTCCAGAAAACCCAACGGTTTGAGACCACATTGTGGATTCGTGTTGAGTCGGCGAGCTATCGCTTCGCCGGTGCGGTCCGCACCCACGATGACCGTGGCGTGAGACACGACCCCACTCCGGCGCAACGATCGCACCAGCTGGTAGCTGAGAAGGCGGAATGCCAACAGAGCGACGCCCGCCACCGCCACCAGCTTAATTCCGACGAATTCACCGAGGATGATTTGCGCCGCAACCTCCATCAATGCCACAGTCATCAACCAGGCCTGTATAAGGCGCGGCAGGTCATCCAGAAGAGAGAGCGTCAACCTTGACCGGTACAGATCCACACCGTAAAGGAAACCGACAAGGACGATCGCGAAATAGAGGGCGAGGGGGGAGCGGCTTGGCGAGAGGGCGCCGGCAACTGTGCAGGCAAGGAGGTCACCCGCCACTAGCAACGGCCGAATTCCACCACGCAGTAGTGGCGTCCACCAGGGTCGTGATGATGTGGACGTCCCCACGACTACCTCTGGCAGCGCCCGCTGCTTATGCCAGGTCTGAGAACTCCGTACGCGATGAAGCATCTCAGCGATAGTCATTGTGGGACCTTACGAAGTAGCCTGGGATCGTCGCCATTACGGGCGCCCAAACTCAGGGCCCCCTGGCTCAGCGACAGTGGGGTCACGCGCTTGCCGTTCGATCTTCGAGCGCTGAACCTCGGTTCCTCGATGAGCGCGATCGGTTGCTGCAAGTGCGCCTACAGTGTAAGTGAATGATGCGTCTGGCCGCCCAGCTTGTGGACATGCTCTTGTGGCGCCGTCTTACGGTGGTATGAGTCGGTCGCCATCGGGCGCTGAACGCCATGAGACGCATCAGCAACGTAGCGTCTGCCATTCCCCCCGACTCCCGATCTTGACCTCCGCATGCTGCTGCGGAGCCGTGGTCTTAATTATCGGCCATAACCTGAAGAGGCGGACGCCGCATCGGCCGAGTCAGGCAAAGTACACGGGCGCGGCCATGGCCAAACTGCACGAAAATGGCTTGAGCTCGACGATAACTTTCGATCGCTTGCTGGAAGCACGCGACTCGCCGGGATACCCCAATTGTGACCGCCGCCGCGAGATCCACGGCTGATAAACCTGCTCTTATGGCAGCAACCAAACCGTTATCTTTCGTGTTGCTGCGGTCGGCCAGGTACCAATGAGCCGCGGATTCTCGGCGATGTGGACGTTGCTGTCGGTTCCCAAGGTCATGCCCCTGATGGTCTATTGGACCCTCAGGATCACTCGGCAAGCCAATTTGTGACCTCATCCCTGTACGACGCGCAAGATCACGATCAGATATAAGTCCCAATTTCGGCGTCGGTCGCACGATAGATTGCGGGTGCTTGATCGAGTTCCGGGTGTCCGACAGCGTTATATAACTTCCCCCACTGTCCGCCACCCCAATGTTGTCGTTCGGGCAGCTCAACTCGTCGGGGGCCGGCGAGTGCCGAACCGGGGGTTGTTGGGGGAATGGCAAGGCCAGAAATCCTGTTGCGAGCATCAACAGGTCTCGATGCATCACAGCCTGGTGTGTCGAGCCTGAGGCCCGGCGACAAGCGGGGGCTTCGCCCAGATTTCCAGGCGACCGCGTCATCGCGGCTGAGCGTCGGCCAGGGCATCGACCAACTGGACGACTCGCCCACGCGCCGTGAGAATCTTGACCCTAGCAATGATCAATTCTTATGCGACGTCCTGTCGACTAGCTCCGAGGGCGGCACACTTCGCCTGCTAGTGGCTTGGTGGTGCAATCCAGGTGCGGATGGGCCGTAAAGACGATAACTCCTGATCTGGACACCATTGGTCACCTCGATCAATTCTCCTTTAGAATCATCCGCTGCGGCGCGAATGAGAAGTCGTGTCCCGATGAGACCGGCCAATTCCTGAAGAGACACGTTATGGAGTGGAAACCTAATGATCTTTACCGAAACCAAGCTCGCCGGAGCGTTCATCATCGACCTCGAACGCCGGGAGGACAGCCGGGGCTACTTCGCTCGGGCGTTCTGCCAGCATGAGTTTGAGGAGCACGGGTTGAAGCCTGTGATCGCGCAGGCGAACATCGGCTTCAATCGCTACAAGGGCACGCTCCGCGGGATGCACTTCCAGTTCCCGCCCGCCGCGGAGACGAAGCTCGTGCGCTGCACTCGAGGGGCGATCCTCGATATCATCGTGGACCTCCGCCCTGAGAGCCCGACGTTCCTCGAGCACGTCGAAGTCGAGCTCAGCGCGGAAAATGGTCGGGCGCTCTACGTGCCCGAGCGGTTTGCTCACAGCTATCAGGTCCTTGAGGATACGACTGAGACCAGTTACCAGGTTGGCGAGTTCTACACGCCGTCCGCCGAGGGAGGCCTGTCGCCCTTCGATCCTGACCTCGGCCTCAGTTGGCCTCTCCCAGTGACTTACATCTCGGACAAGGACGCCAATTGGGCCCCACTTTCGGAGGTCCTCGACGACATCAAGTCCCGGATGGCGGTCGAGTCCGCGGCTGGAGTCGCGCGGTGATACTCGTCGACACCGCACTGCGTGAGCGCGAAGCGAAGGACCACCCAATCCAGGTCGCGCTGATCGGCGCCGGTTTCATGGCCCAGGGGCTCGCGAACCAGATCACCCACAGCGTCCCGGGAATGCGTGTGGCGGCAATCTACGCCCGCCGGCTCGAGCAGGCAGTGGGAGTCTGCGATTACGCCGCGCTCGGCGACCCGGTCGTCGCGTCCAGCCAGTCCGAGGTCGAGGACAACATCCGCGCGAATCGCACCGTCCTCACTGATGATGCGTTCCTGCTTTGCCGAGCGGCGCAAATCGATGTGCTCGTCGACCTCACTGGATCGGTGGAGTTCGGCGCTCGGGTCGTGCTCGAGGCAGCTCGCAACGGCAAGCACATTGTGCTCATGAACGCCGAGCTCGACGCTACGATTGGCCCGATCCTAAACATCTATGTCCGGCGGGCCGGTGTGATCATGTCGGCCTGCGACGGCGATGAGCCCGGTCTGCAGATGAACCTCGTCCGCTGGGTCCAAGGGCTTGGGCTCACACCACGCGTCATCGGCAACGTCAAGGGCCTGCAGGATCCATACCGCAACCCGGAGACGCAGCGCGGCTTCGCGGAGAAGTGGGGTCAGAACCCGGCGATGGTGACGTCGTTCGCCGACGGCTCCAAGATCAGCTTCGAGCAGACCATCGTCGCCAACGCCACCGGCTCTAAGGTGCTCAAGCGGGGCATGTCGCGCGGCGTAAAGTTCGACGGCTCGCCCCTGGAGCTCCCGTCGCTGTACGATTTCGACCAGATCAAGGAGCTCGGCAGCATCATCGACTACACGGTCGGGCCGTCGTCGGTGAAGGTGTTCGTCCTGGCGGAGCATTCCGATCCCAAGCAGAGGCATTATCTGAGCCTGTACAAGCTGGGCGACGGGCCGCTCTACCCGTTCTGGATCCCATACCACCTACCGCACATCGAGACGCCCAACGCCATCGCGCGGGTCGTCCTGTTCGGCGACGAGTTGGCGAAACCGCTCGACGGCCCCAGCGTGGAGGTGTGCGCCGTCGCTAAGCGCGACCTCAAGGCAGGCGAGGTCCTCGACGACTACGGGATGTTCATGACCTATGGCGAGGCAGTCAACGCCGCAGAGATGTCCGAGCGCCACCTGCTGCCTGAGGGCTTGGTCGAAGGCTGCAAGCTGCTTCGCGATGTGGCCAAGGACGAGGTCCTCACCTACAGCGACGTCGAGCTTCCAGCCGGTCGCATCGCCGATCGCCTGAGAGCCGAGCAGTATCGCCACTTCCGCGGCGACGACTGGCTCGAAGAGCTCAGCTCATCGGCCTACTCGGCGACATTGCCGGACCTGCGGTCGCCTGCTTCGGTATCTGTGCCCTAGCCATGCAGCAGAGAAGACTGAGGCTCAGCGCGCGATCGCCAATAGCTCATTCCCACGTCGTGGGCTACGCAAGCCCTTGCGGCAACAAGTTCATAGCTACATCCCACAAAATTGAAGTTTTTGATCAAGGTAGCTGAGGGGAAGCCAACGATGAAAGTGGTGCTTTTTTGCGGCGGTTTGGGCATGCGGATTCGCACGGACAACCAGTCGCTACCCAAACCAATGATGCCGATCGGCACCCGCCCGGTCTTGTGGCATGTGATGCGCTATTACGCGCACTTCGGGCACAAAGACTTTATTCTTTGCCTCGGCTACGGTGCCCAGGCGGTCAAAGACTACTTCCTCAATTATCGCGAAACGACCTCGAACGACTTCGTTCTCATGCAGGGCGGCGAGGACGTCAAAATGCTCAGCACGGACATCAGCGAGTGGACAATCTCCTTCATCGACACCGGGATGGATACCGCGATCGGTGAGCGACTACGCCGCGTACGGCCCTATCTAGATGGCGACGACATGTTCCTCGCCAATTATGGTGATGTGCTGACTGACGCGCCGATGAACGACTTGATCAAGCAGTTCGCGACGACAGATGCCGTTGCGCAGCTTCTGGCGGTAAAGCCCCAGGACTCGTTCCATGTAGTCGATATAGAAGGCGACTCCACCGTTACCGGCCTCACCGCGGTGGCCAACATGTCGATGCGGATCAACGGCGGCTACTTCGTGTTCCGGAAAGAGATCTTTGATTATCTGAACGAGGGAGACGATCTGGTCATGGATGCTTGCATCCGGGCAGCCAGAGTCGGCCGGGTCCGCGCCGTCCAGTACGACGGATTCTGGGCTCCGATGGACACCCTGAAGGAGCGCAGCGCTCTTGAGGAGCAATACCGCCGGGGGAATAGCCCCTGGGCCCTTTGGCGGGACACGCCAGTGACTATGGGGCACCCAATGACGGCCGTCGAGGAGATCGATCCGATCATCCGGTGATCAAGCCGAGCCCTTCCTGACCGCCGATGCCTGATGCGTCGACGCGACAGCATTAGGGCCCAGGACGCATACGCAAATCCGCGAGGTTTAGGCGACCTTGACTTGCCAGTTGCTGAATCCGCTGCAACCGCACATACCGAGGGCCCTCGAAATCCTCTGTTGTCAGACCGCGATTGTGCGCATCCTTCCAGATCTCTTCGATCCCCCGCGGGACTGTCCACTGCGGCTGGAAAGCCGGCACCGTCGTTTGAATCTTGCTGAAGTCCACCTGGTAGTTGCGGGTGTCTGGTCCGGCGCCCGCGGCGAAGCTGACTGGTGCACCGGTGATGTCGCTGACTTGTTCCGCGATTGTCCGGATCTGCACAACATCTTCGTCGCGGCCCACATTGAACGCTTGGTTGTGAATCACGTCGCGAGGCGCCTCAAGTAATGCTAGAAACGCCCGGGAAATGTCTTCCACGTGTACGAGTGGCCGCCATGGACTGCCGTCGGACTGCAGCCTCACACTGCCTTGGGTGAATGCCGTTCCTGTCAAGTTGTTCACCACGATGTCGGCCCGCAGTCTGGGCGATGAGCCGTATGCCGTGGCATTTCGTAGGTAGGTTGGGCTGAAGTTGTCGTCAGCGAGATCGGCCAGGCCCTCCTCAGCCATGGCCTTACTCTCGCCGTACGGCGTTACAGGGTTGAATTGGCCACTCTCATCGACCGGCTGGTCACCAGCGGCGCCATAAAGGGAGCACGACGACGAAAAGAGAAAACGAGTAATTCCGGCAGTCTTGGCCATCTTCGCCATATGTACGGCGCCGTAGGCGTTGACACCGTACGTCGCCTCCGGATTGAGGTGACCGATGGGATCGTTCGAGATCGCCGCGAGATGAACGATTGCATCGAAGCCCTCGAGGTCATGCGGGCCAACATCCCGGATGTCTCCGGTTCGCTGTTCATAGCCGTCGGGCTGCACGCCGAAGTCGCATCCGTCGTACCAACCGACATCAAAGCCGACGACCTCGTGGCCAGCTGCCCGGGCGAACGGGACCAATACTGCACCGATATAGCCACGGTCACCGGTGACGAGCACCCGCATAACAGTCTCCTTATTGTTGTTGACCCAGCAAAGGTCGGCGATAGATCAGCCTGATCAGGCGAGCAATATACGTCTGGAAGGCTCGAGTCTGTGCTGTCCAGAAAGATTGTGATCTTTTGAAGAACTGGGCGTAGGCTCAAAGGCCCTACCGCCGGCCAAGGTCACGGCACGGTCTCCTAAGTCGTCGATGTACCCGGTCGGCGCGAGCTTATACAGCGCTAGAAAGTTCTCGGCCTCGTCCACGCCAAAGTCCGGATTCAGGTACTTTCGGACGGGACAATATAGCTGAAAAGGAAGGTGACCGTCAGTGTCGGCTTCTCTGGTGCAAGAGGCGAGAACCGGCGTCCGCGCGGTTGTACCGGCTGATCGAGATGCTGTTGTCAAATCAAGGTCCATTGTGAGCGGTCCAGAATGATGATCACGATGAGGCCGATGCGACCAAAGAGTGTCGCGGCGCTAGGTGCACACTGCGACGACATCGCCATCGGTGCAGGAGCCACCCTCCTATCGATATGTTCAGCCAACCCTGGCCTGCGAGTAGACGTGCTGGTGCTCTCCGGCGGCGGAACCGAACGCGAGGACGAGGAAAAAGCCGCGCTAGCAGCCTTTTGCCCTGATGCCGACCTGCGGATTAATGTGCTGAAGTTGCCAGACGGACGACTACCGGCGCATTGGGAAGAGGCCAAGGCTGCTCTCGAGGATCTGCGTGCCCAAACGAGTCCCGACGTGCTCTTTACGCCCAATCGGTTTGACGCGCATCAAGATCATCGCGGCCTTGCTGAGCTGGTGCCTACAGCATTTCGCGATCACTTCTTCCTGGGCTACGAGATCATCAAGTGGGATGGCGATCTCGCGCAACCAAGTGCCTACCAACCGTTGGACGACGTAATGCTCGAGGCAAAGATTGACCTCCTGCGAGAGCACTACCCCTCCCAGCGACATCGTCCATGGTACGACCGTGAGGCTTTCCTCGGATTGGCGCGCATCCGCGGTATCGAATGCGGCGTCAGATACGCGGAGGCGTTCCACGTAAGCAAGATCGCAGTGGATCTTTCGGGAGGCTGAGCTGGGATCCGTTGTTCATACGGCCTGAGCTCTACCTGGCATCGTCATCACGCCGCTTTTCGAAGCCAACACTCGGCGGATCACACCTCTGCTGCTGGTCGAGCTTGTGGGCAGAATAGTCGTCCTGCCTGGTCCCTACACACAGGCCGATGCCATACCGTTCTTGCAACTCACAAACGTCGGCTCAGCCGGCGTTCAGCAGGGGGTCTACGACATCGCCTTGGATCCCAACTCCTCCTCCAACCACTATTGTCTTCTACACGCTCGGCTTCCCAAATCGGGATAGGCTCGCCCGATTCACAGCCAACGCAGCGAAACACCGCTGCGGTCGCTCGCAGTGAGCGGGTGCTGTATCAGCACCCGCAGGCCGCCAACGCCGAGCATCACGGCGGGGCGATTGCCTTTGGCAACGACGGCGAGCTTTACTTCACCACGGGCGAGCCCTGATCGGCGGCCACGACCTGTTGCAGATCGTGCACATAACCCCGGCTACGGTCGCCCAGCTCTCATCCAAATAATTTGGCCCGTTCGCCCCACCATCGTGGATGCAGTTAGTACCCGAGCACCGCAGCGATGGTCATGAGGCTTCTGGCTGAAAGCACCGTGACCTTGGCTGCGATGAAGGTGGACGGGAAATGACCATGGCCGCCGTGGTGAAGTTGATCGCCGCCGAGCTACTCCAGGAGGCAGAGCAAGTCTGCCCGAAAGCAGAGCTGTACAGGACCAGTATGAAGGTCGGCGAGCGCCATGCTGTCCGTATATATAGGCATGCGCAGAGCCGAGACCCGGACTCGGTGCGCTGGCAATCCTGGAGGACTAGAAGCCACAGCCCCAGCCACGCCACGCACAGCCTGAGACAGTTCCACGACCTGTTGTGATGGTCTAGCGGTGCCACGAGCACCGTCACATACAAGAACCCCGAACGCTGCATGACCAACAGCTCGGGGTTCTTGCTTCACCGGCCGGGCGTGAAAGGAGCGAAACCGCAGGCCGGCAGTCCGTGGTCCTACCGATGATCCAACTTCCACGACACGGCCAGGCACAACACGCCATAATCAAGCCGAGCCAGACCGTGACGACAAAAAACCGGCACCAATCGCGATGACCTGCGACATCGCACGCCGTCGTGAGGATGCCAGCTGGCATCCTCGAAGGAAGAGACAAACGTCTTTTTCAGACCTTGTCATTCGACGCGATCGCGCAACTGTTCGCATGGGCTCACGTGTGGTCGCTGGGCTTAAGGCGCGGCAGATGAGCGGCGCCGAAGCGTCGGCCGAGGCCCGCGCCGCGTACGCCGAACAGGTCGCCCGCGAGCCCGAGATGGACGAGATTGCCGCTCAACTGGCCGCGCACTTGGCGCCGATAAGGCAGAATCCGGATGCGGTCTGGAATCTGCTGCGCCGCCAACCACCAAACCAGCCAACCAACCCAAAAGGGAACCAACATGACCCAAACCAACTATCCCGCTGCGCAGCAGCCGCAGGAGCCGAAGAAGAACCGCGGCGTCTTGAAATGGATTCTGATCATCGTCGGAGTCATCATCGCGCTGTTGATCATCGCAGCAATGTTCGGCGGCGGTGAGGACACGGCAGCACCGCCGGCAGCTGGGGGCAGCCAGGCGCCGAGCGACAAGCCAAGGTCGGATGCGAGCGAGGCAGTACCGACGTACAAGGTCGGCGAGAAAGTGACCCACGACGGTTATCAGTTCACCGTCACCAGCGTTAGCTGCGGTGTGCGACGGGTCGGTGACCAATACATGGGTGAGGAGGCGGCGGGCCAGTTCTGCTTGGTGAACCTGCGCGTGAAGAACGTCGGCAAGGACCCGATCACTTTCTCCAGCGAAAATCAGGCCATGGTCGACAGCAAAGGCCGTAATTATTCACCTGATGATGATGCCTGGCAATACGTCGACGAAGACGTTGATATCACCGAAATCAACCCGGGCAATGCACTGAAGACCACTGTGCCGTTCGATGTCCCGAAGAAGGCCAAGCCTGACTACTTGCTGCTGAATGCTGGCGTCTTCGGGTTCTCGGAGGGTGTGCGGGTGAAGCTGTGAGCCACATCGGCGAAGAGTGATCTACACTAAGCAACTCCCCTAACCTCCACCGACGACGTATATATATCATCCGAGGATGTGCTCTTGGGTAAATGATGAGCCTGTAAAGCTCAACCTAGCAATACAGGATGGCGTTAATCAGTTCAAAGATAAAAAGGACGCCTTCGGTAATCCGCAAGTGACATTCGTGGCCCTCCTCTAGGAGTTCAATGGTCGTGGCTTGTGTGACAGATTGTCGCCCTGGCTGAATCCGATCGATGGCGTATTCGACTCTGCCAAACCTCATGGTCAGGACAATCCGGACATCTGGGCGAGTAGCTCCAACCCCACGGTCTACGGCCAGAAGCGGGCTAGGAAAAGGCGTTCTTGGCGACCAACATAGGAAAGTACTGACGCGTTAAAGCGGTTGGACTAGCAGGCTGAAATTGCGGTACGACTCTGGGTGAAAAGAGCCACACCGATCGCTTCACCAACAACAGTCGATGCACTCAGCGTGAAGATTTGGGCATCTGCCGCTCGACACCGCTGCGCAGCCGGTGAAGCGATCTTAGGACAGACGGCAGCCGCAAAGACTGGCCAGTTGAGTTCCAGATGGTTCCGGTAGCAGACCCGCCGCCTTCATCGGAAACGGTTGTCGACTTGCACGTGCACTGGCCAAGCCCGTTCGCCATCAAGGCCGGAGTTTGCCACCACTTACGAAGCTAGTGGCCTTGGTTCCCGCGGTGACGTCGTACCGGCGCCTGTAGTGACGCTGCCCTCCACCGTTCCAGCTTCTCCGCGTCTCCCTTGTCTTGCCTAGGCCCCGTCCGGCGTGCCGAGCAGCAATCGAATTCGTCGGACGAGGGATTAACCCGGTTTCGAGTAACTGCCTCGAGAAGCCAAGGAAACGACGATGATGATGCCGAGCGCTGGGAAACCGCCCATGGCGGCTTCCCTTTATGTCAAATGGCCTGCCCCGCGGGGGAAGGTGTCTGGCGTGGAGCGGGGACGGGGTTGCCTCGCCGCGGGGAGGGTTGGGCCAAGGGATATGTTCGGCTGCATACGACAGCGGTCGTCGAGGGCCGTGCGGCCCCTCACTTCCGGCCTGTGTGGGGCGCTCGTACTGGGCGCGCTTCTCCTGACCCAGCCGGAATCGACGGCCCATGCGCAGAGCCTCTCCCCAGGACTTGTCGCGGCGTACTCCTTCGACGAGGGAACAGGGACGACCGTCGCGGACGCGTCGGGGACGGGGAACGGCGGCACGATCGGGACGGCGACGTGGTCGACGCTGGGCAAAAACGGCAACTCGCTCAGCTTCAACGGCACCAGCGCCCGGGTCACCATCCCCGATGCCCCCTCACTCCGCCTCGCCGATGCGATGACCCTCGAGGCCTGGGTCTTCCCCACCAGCGTCAACAGCACGTGGCGCGACGTGGTCTTCAAGGGCGACGACAACTACTACCTGATGGCCACAACGCCGATCGCATCAGCACCTGGGGCGGGCGGCATCTTTTCGGGCACCTATGGCGAGACGTTCGGGGCGTCGGCGCTCCCCGCCAACACGTGGACCCACCTCAGTGCGACGTACGACGGCACGACGCTTCGCCTCTACGTCAATGGGGCTCAGGTTGCGAGCAGGGCCCAGACCGGGACGCTCGCCACTAGCGCGAACCCGCTCAACATCGGTGGCGACACCTTCTACAACCAATACTTCGCCGGCCGCATCGACGACGTTCGCGTCTACAACACCGCCCTCACCGCCGTTGAGATCCAAAGCGACATGAACGATCCCGTCGGCCCCAGCGGGCCGCCGGACTCGACTCCGCCTTCAGCCCCGGGCACCCTCACGGCGACCGCGTCGGGCTCCTCGAGCGTCAATTTGAGCTGGGGCGCCGCGACCGACAACGTCGCGGTCACGAATTACCGCGTCGAGCGGTGCCAGGGGTCGGGGTGTACATCATTCACCGAGATGGCTGCGGCAGGGTCGACCCAGTACAGCGATACGACCGTGACCGGCGGCACCACCTATCGCTATCGGGTCCGGGCTGCGGACGGTTCCGGCAACCTTGGGCCGTACTCGAACATCGCCAGCGCGATGGCGACCGGCACCGCAGGCTTCGCCAACGACACGGTCGCTACGAGCCTGGACTTCGTCACGACGATGAGGTTCCTACCTGACGGGAAGAAGCTCGTCGGGCAGATCGGGGGCACGCTCAGGATCATCCCGGTCGGCGCGAACGCCCCGAGTGCGACGCCGTTCAACGTCATCGACGGTGCCGTGGCCGACGCGGATGCCGGGCTACATGACATCGCCCTCGATCCGAACTTCGCGACCAATGGGTTCTACTACGTGCACTACGCCCATACGCAAGGGTCGTCCTACCGCGACCGGCTCTCGCGCTTCACCGCAGCACCCGGGTGGACGAGCACCGTTGCCGGCAGTGAGTTGGTGCTCTGGCAGGACGACGCG
>Ga0307409_100000479_pt1 | contig 17090 bp, 14 predicted proteins | sample 322Ometagenome_2_FD_203888 | JGI IMG/M metagenome (GOLD analysis project Ga0307409, IMG submission 203888) | Maize rhizosphere microbial communities from greenhouse at UC Davis, California, United States - 322HYB-O-2 | ecosystem: Host-associated > Plants > Roots > Rhizosphere > Soil | place... | reverse complement strand
TCGACTTCAACCAGAACGCCAAGGACCGCACCGTGGCATCCGCGTACTCGATCCGGCCCCTGCCCGACGCCCGGGTCTCGACGCCACTGACGTGGGACGAGGTCAGCTCCATCCGCCCGGAACAGTTAACGGTGCCCACGGTGCTCGAGCGCTTCGCGGAGGCGGGCGACCCCCACGCCGGGATCGACGATGCGGTCGGCACGCTCGACGGTCTCCTCGCGCTGGCGGCCGAGCTCGGGCCGGCCGAGAAACCGCCGCGCAGCGGTGACGGCTCCGGCCGCCGGCAGTCGGTGATGCCGCTCATCGAGGTGGCCCGCACCAGGACCAAGCCCGAGGCGCTAGCGGCGCTCGACGAGTGGAAGACCCTGCATGCGGAACTGGTCCCGGGCCTGCACCCCGCCGACGTGCTCGTCGACGGAATGCGTGGATCGAGCTCGCTCTGGTACCGGGTGAGGGTGAACCTGCAGCACATTCCCGAAGCGGAGCGTCCGCCGCAGGAGGAGCTCATCGCCGATTACGACCCATGGGCCGGCAAGGAGTGGCCTGGACGCCCAGGGGCCTGACGGTGGCCGGGGCGCCCGGGGGCCTGACGCCGGCGTTACCGGCCGAACACCGGGAGTGCCCGCAGCCAGCGGGAGAATCCGCGTCCCGTGCGGTCGCAGTCGGCCGGAATGTAGAAGTCGGGATCCGTGGCACCGAACGGCAGGTACAGCTCCTGGCCGGGTGCCGGAAAGTCAGCGACGCTCTTCGTATCCTGCGGGTCCATCTGTTCCTCCTCGTTCTTTAGCATTTCCATCATTCGGAAAATCTTTATTGTTATGTGGAAATAATAGAACCGGCGTATTACGTCGGTCAAGGGCCTCCCTCGTGTGGCGGCCGCGGCGGAAGCGGCCACCCGGTCACAATCGGATTTTTCAATGAGTGATGTACACCACGGCGAAGCTCAGCTACGCTTTAAACCAACTCGTGGCGTAGGTCACGTAACCTGGGAGCAGCAGGCAGGGTCGTAATGAGCTGGCGTCATTGGATGCCGGCTCTTTTTTGTTGGGTCGGCTCCATCAGAAACGCGTGTGTAACACGCGCTTAATTTCAATGATGGAACCTAGGTTCCACATCACGGAAGTTGGGAACAGACCATGAGCAGCAAAATCATCCTCGGCCAGAACCAGTACGGCAAAGCCGAAGTCCGGGTCGTCAAGATCACCCGCGACACCGACCGCCACGAGATCGAAGACCTGAACGTCACCTCGCAGCTCCGCGGTGACTTCGCCGCCGCCCACCTCGAAGGCGACAACAGCCACGTCGTGGCCACGGACACGCAGAAGAACACCATCTACGCGTTTGCCCGTGAGGGAGTCGGCTCCCCGGAGGCCTTCCTCCTGCGGCTGGGCGAGCACTTCACGTCCAGCTTCGACTGGGTCAGCGGGGGCCGCTGGGAAGCCGAGTCCTACAGCTGGGACCGGATCCAGGCCCACGGTGCGGAACACGACCACTCCTTCGTGCGCAAAGGCCAGGAAGTCCGCACTGCGGTGCTGGTCCGCGACGGCGCGGCAACGCACCTCATCTCGGGCCTGAAGGACCTCACCGTCCTCAAGTCCACCCAGTCCGGCTTCGTCGGCTACCCGCGGGACAAGTACACCACCCTGCCGGAAACCACGGACCGCATCCTGGCGACGGATGTTTCCGCCCGCTGGCGCTTCAACGCCAACACGGACTTCAGCTCGCTGGACTTCAATAAAAGCTACGAAGACGTCAAGAGCCTGCTGCTGGAGGGCTTCACCGAAAAGTACTCCCACGCCCTGCAGCAGACCCTGTTCGACATGGGCGCCAAGGTCCTGGAAGCACACAGCGAGATCGACGAGATCAAGTTCTCGATGCCCAACAAGCACCACTTCCTGGTGGACCTCTCGCCGTTTGGCCTCGACAACCCCAACGAGGTCTTCTTTGCCGCCGACCGCCCGTACGGCCTGATCGAGGCCACGGTCCAGCGCGAGGATGCCGCCCCGGCGGACGTCGCCTGGTCCGGCATCGCCGGCTTCTGCTAAGCCGCACGTAGCGGGCCGCGCACCCACCAGGGCGCGGCCCGCCCGCCGCCCCCACTGCCCGGAGTTTTTGTCCAGATATCGAGGCTTAAGCACCCTTAAACGCCCATTAGCTGGACAAAAACTCCGGGCCCCGGCACCACCAACGATTCAAAACTGTTAGCCAGACACCGTTAGCCAGACAAAGACGTCTGCCATGAACACCAAGAAAGTCTGCCATGAACACCAAGAAGAAATCCGGCGCTGCAACGTCCGCCACCGGCCGCAAGCAGTCCGACCGACCCGAAGACCAGCGGCTGCCCCTCGGAAGCACATTCGCCTACGGCTTCCAGCACGTCCTCACCATGTATGGCGGCATCATCGCCCCGCCGCTGATCATCGGCGCAGCCGCCGGGATGTCTTCGCAGGACATCGGCCTGCTGATCGCCGCCTGCCTTTTCGTCGGCGGCCTGGCCACCATCCTGCAGACCATCGGCATTCCGTTCTTCGGGTCCAAACTCCCGCTGGTTCAGGGCGTCTCCTTCGCCGGCGTTTCCACCATGGTGGCGATCGTCCACGGCGGCGGCGGGATCCAGGCCGTCTTTGGCTCCGTGATTGCAGCCTCGCTGATCGGCCTGCTCATCACCCCGCTGTTTTCCAAGATCATCCGTTTCTTCCCGCCGGTGGTCACGGGAACGGTTATCACCACCATCGGCCTGACCCTGATGCCGGTTGCGGCCAACTGGGCCATGGGCGGCAACAGCAAGGCCCCGAACTACGGCAGCATGGCCAACATCGGCCTGGCCGCGGCCACCATGGCGATCGTGCTGCTGCTCAGCAAGGTGGGCAACGCCGCCATCTCCCGGCTTTCCATCCTGCTGGCCATGGTGCTCGGCACGGGGATTGCCTTCGTGTTCGGCATGGCTGATTTCTCCAAGGTGGGCCAGGGCGAAATCGTCGCGTTCCCCACCCCGTTTGCGTTCGGTCCGCCCACCTTCGAGCTCGCCGCGATCATTTCCATGCTGATCGTCATCCTGGTCACGCTCACCGAGACCTCCGCCGACATTATTGCCGTGGGCGAGATCGTGGGCACCAAGGTTGACTCCAAGCGCATCGGAGACGGCCTGCGGGCTGACATGCTCTCCAGCGCCATCTCGCCCCTGTTCAATTCCTTCACCCAGAGCGCCTTCGCCCAGAACGTGGGCCTGGTAGCCATCACGGGCGTCAAGAGCCGCTTCGTGGTCAGCGCCGGCGGCCTGATCCTGGTGATCCTTGGCCTGCTTCCGGTTCTGGGCCGCGTGGTCGCAGCGGTGCCGACGCCCGTCCTGGGCGGTGCCGGCGTCGTACTCTTTGGAACTGTTGCCGCCAGCGGCATCCGGACACTTGCCAAAGTGGAGTACAAGAACAACATGAACCTGATCATCGTGGCGGCGTCCATCGGCTTCGGCATGATCCCGATCGCTGCGCCCGCGTTCTATGACAAGTTCCCGTCCTGGTTCGGCACCATCTTCCACTCGGGCATCAGCTCGGCTGCCGTCATGGCCATCCTGCTGAACCTGCTCTTCAACCACCTCAAGGCCGGCAACTCGGAGAACCAGTCCGTCTTCGTGGCAGGCACCGGCCGCGTCGTCCGCGAGGAGGACCTCAAGTGCCTGGCCCACGGCGACCGTTTCGAAGACGGCAAGCTGATCGACTGCGACGGCAAGGAAGTCCCGGTGGAGTCGGCGTCGAAATCTGACCACTAACGCTCCCCCGCCACCCCCACAAGCCACCACACAGGCCACCACGCAGGCCACCACGCAGCGCGAACGGACAGTTGAGGCCCCTCCCGGAAGGGCCTCAACTGTCCGTTCGCGCTTTGCCCCCGCTGTGAGACGGTTGTTTCATGAGGATCGATGAACGAATCGAACGGCAGTATGCAGAGCTGAGCCCCCAGGAACAGAAGGCAGCAGACACGCTCCTGGACCGCCTTGGCGACCTCGCCGTCTACAACGCTGCCGAACTTGCCAGGCTGAGCGGCGTTTCCAAAGCGACGATGAGCCGGCTGTTCCGGCGGCTCGGCTTCGAGGATTTCAACGAGGTCAAGGAACACACCCGGTCCATCCGTTCCAGCGGGATGCCGCTGGGTCCGCAGTCGTCCGACGGCGGCCTGGCCGCCCATCTGGCGCAGGAACAGGAAAACCTGCGCCGGCTGGCTGAATCACTCGACGAGGGCAAGTTGTCGGCGGCCAGCGGCAAGCTCGCCGACGCCGGAACGGTGCTGCTGCTCGGATTCCGCAACAGCTTTCCCGTGGCGCTGCATTTCCGGCAGCAGCTCCTGCAGTGCCGCCCCGCGGTTTCTGTGGCGCCGCAGCCCGGGCAGAGCCTCGGTGAAGAGCTCGCCGGCCTGGGAGCCGGGGACGCGGTGGTCCTGTTCGGCTTCCGACGGCGGCCCGCCGGGTTCCGCAGGCTCCTCCAGGCCGCATCGGCCACCGGAGCGACGGTCATTCTGATGGGCGACCCGAGCGCACGCCGGCTGGCGGCCGACGCGACCCTGTGGCTTGAGTGCCCGGTGGACGGCGCCCACGCCTTTGACAGCTACGCCGCAGCCATGAGCCTGGCCAGTGTCCTGGCGAACGGAGTGCTGATGGCTTCGGGACGCGCCGGCCGTGAGCGGGTCCGCGAGGTCACGGGCCTGTTCGACACACTGGGCGAGATCGAAGGATAGTAAACAGGATTTGTTGCGCCAGAAACAGCTCTGAAACATTGGTTCCATCTAATTGAAAGTGTGAAACGGCCGGATCGGCGGCTGTCCCAATCTTTCTGAGGAACCCATGACAGACTCCGCAATCGCCGCAGCCCGGGTTGAAGCGCCCGCCCGCACCGGCCAGCTCCCCGACTACGATCCCCAGCTCAGCAACGAGGACCTGGTCCCCCTGAAGAACCAGCGCTGGACCAGCTACAACCTGTTCGCCTTCTGGATGTCGGACGTCCACAGCATCGGCGGCTACGTCACGGCGGGAAGCCTCTTCGCCCTGGGCCTGGCCAGCTGGCAGGTCCTCGTGGCCCTGCTGGTCGGCATCGTCATCGTCAATATCTTCTGCAACCTCGTTGCGAAGCCCAGCCAGCTGACCGGCGTCCCGTACCCCGTCATCAACCGCGCCGTCTTCGGCGTCAAGGGCGCGAACATCCCGGCCATCATCCGGGGGCTGATCGCGGTGGCCTGGTACGGCGTCCAGACCTTCCTCGCCTCCGAAGCCCTGGTCATCGTTTTCCTCAAGTTCTTCCCCGGCATGGCACCGCTGTACGACGTCGAACAGAACGGCTTCCTCGGCCTCTCCGCCCTGGGCTGGATCTGCTACGGCATCCTCTGGGTGGCCCAGGCAGCGCTGTTCTGGAACGGCATGGAAAGCATCCGCAAGTTCATCGACTTCGCCGGCCCAGCGGTTTACGTCGTCATGCTGGTCCTCGCCATCTACCTCGTCTCCAAGGCGGGAATCGGCAACATCAGCCTAAACCTGTCCAGCGGACCGCCCCTGGACTTCGCGGCCTCCATCCCCGTGATGATCTCCGCCATCGCGCTGGTGGTGTCCTACTTCTCCGGCCCGATGCTCAACTTCGGTGACTTCGCCCGCTACGGCAAGAGCTACAAGGCCGTCAAGAAGGGCAACTTCCTGGGCCTGCCGGTGAACTTCCTGTTCTTCTCATTGCTGACCGTCATCACGGCCTCCGCCACCATCCCGGTTTTCGGCCGCCTCATCACGGATCCGGTGAAGACCGTCCAGGAAATCGACACGGTGTTCGCCGTGCTGCTGGGCGGGCTCACCTTCGTCATCGCCACCGTGGGCATTAACATCGTGGCCAACTTCATCTCACCGGCGTTCGACTTTTCCAATGTCAGCCCGCAGAAAATCAGCTGGCGGGCAGGCGGCATGATTGCCGCCGTCGGCTCCGTCATCCTGACCCCGTGGAACTGGTACTCCAACAACGACGCCATCCACTACACCCTCGGCGTCCTGGGCGCCTTGATCGGCCCGCTGTTCGGCATCCTGATCGCCGGGTACTACGTGGTGAGCCGCCAGAAAGTCTGGGTGGACGACATGTACACGATGAAGTCCACCGGCCGGTACTGGTTCCGGAACGGCTACAACCCGAACGCCGTCAAGGCGGTGGCCATCAGCGGCGCCATCTCCATCGCGTCCGTGCTGATCCCCAAGATGCTGCTCGACACCGGCGCCACCGCCGTCAACGCCACCTGGATCGGCAACTACAGCTGGTTCCTCGGCTGCGCCCTTGGCTTCGTCGTCTTCCGGGCGCTGGAGCGCAAGTCCCCGATGATTTCGCTCGAACCCGCCGGCTCCGACAGCGGCGAGGTCAGCGACGGCACGCTCAGCGACAGCCGCCCGCTGTAGCAGCCGCCGCCGTCGAACTCCGAACCCGCCCGCCCGCCCGTTAAGCGCGGGCGGGGAGTACGACGGCGGGAGTCAGTTTTGGTTGAGCTCGTCGGAGATCGCCTGGGCTGCTTCGCGCAGGAGCGGGACGGCGCGTTCCGCGAAGGACTGGTCCACACGGGACACCGGCCCGGACACCGAGATGGCGGTGGGCGTCGGGGCGTTCGGTACGGCCATGGCAAAGCAGCGGACGCCGATCTCCTGCTCTTCCTCATCGATGGAGTAGCCGCGTTCACGGATCAGCTTCAGATCCAGAAGGAGGGAGTCGATGTCGCCGATGCTCTTGGGCGTAGGCGTGGGCATGCCGCTCCGCTGGACGATCCCGCGGACGGTCTCGTCATCCAGCTGGGCCAGGATCGCCTTGCCGACGCCGGTGGCGTGGGTGTGCGCGCGGCGGCCCACCTCGGTAAACATGCGCATGGAATGCAGGGACGGAACCTGGGCCACGTAGATGACCATGTCCGAATCCAGCACGGCCATGTTGGACGTCTCCCCCAGCCGGTCCACAAGGGACTTGAGCTGCGGCCGGGCCAGTGCCCCGAGCTGCTTGTTGGCGCCTTCGCCAAGCCGGATGAGCCTCGGGCCGAGTGCGTACCGCCGGTTCGGGAGCTGGCGGATGTAACCCAGCGTGACCAGGGTGCGCAGCAGGCGGTGGATGGTGGGGAGCGGCAGATCGGTGGAGGATGACAGCTCGCTGAGCGTGACGTCTCCGCCGGCGTCAGTGATCAGTTCCAAAAGTTCGAAGACGCGCTCAACGGACTGCACGCCTCCCGGGGCTTTTTCAGCCATAACCGTGGTCTCCTGCGGTATTGATTCCGACAACTCTTATCCACATCGTGAAAAAAATTGCTTAGAAGACCCAAGATACAGCACGCATCGTTCCCCGTCGATGTACAGCGAGGGCTTGTGTTTCCACAAAGTAGATAATAATATCCATAATACGAAAACATTTGATTGAGCACTACGCCCTGATGCACCCAGCGTCCGGGCCCGACCTGGAGGAACATTCAATGGCGAACCCGAGCCCCGGAAATTCGATCACCCTGCGCGTGGAAGCGCCGTCCAGCTTCACCGCGACGAGCGAGCTGGCCGCCGCCGTCGGAGCTGCCGGAGCCGCCATCACCGCCCTCGACGTGACCGAATCCCACCACGAGACCCTGGTTGTGGACGTCACCTGCAACACCACCGACGACGAGCACGCCGCCCGCGTCAAGGACGCCCTGAACGCGCTCGACGGCGTCACCGTCCAGCACGTCTCCGACCGCACCTTCCTGATGCACCTCGGCGGCAAGCTCGAGGTGGTCCCCAAGGTCGCCCTGCGCAACCGCGACGATCTCTCCCGCGCCTACACTCCCGGCGTCGCCCGCGTCTGCCTGGCCATCGCGGAGGACCCGGCAGCGGCCCGCAACCTGACGGTCAAGCGGAACACCATCGCCGTCGTCACGGACGGCTCCGCCGTCCTGGGCCTGGGCAACATCGGCCCGGCCGCCGCCCTTCCGGTGATGGAAGGCAAGGCCGCCCTGTTCAAGCAGTTCGCCAACGTGGACGCCTGGCCGGTCTGCCTGGACACCCAGGACACCGAGGAAATCATCAAGATCGTCAAGGCCCTCGCCCCGGTGTACGGCGGAGTGAACCTTGAGGACATCGCCGCACCGCGCTGCTTCGAGATCGAGAACCGCCTCCGCGAGGAGCTGGACATCCCGGTCTTCCACGATGACCAGCACGGCACGGCGATCGTCACCCTGGCCGCTCTCGTCAACGCCCTGCGCGTGGTGGGCAAGAAGCTCTCCGAGGTCCGCATCGTGGTGTCCGGCGTCGGCGCCGCAGGTTCGGCCATCATCCAGCTCCTCAAGGCCCAGGGCGCCCAGCACATCATCGCCGCCGGCCGCTCCGGCGCCATCCACTCCGGCGAGGAATACGGCGACGAACACCGCAGCTGGATCGCGGCCAACACCAACGAGGAAGGCTTCTCCGGAACCCTGCACGAGGCCCTCGTCGGGGCGGACGTCTTCATCGGTGTCAGCGCCCCACACGTGATCGGCGAGGAGCAGGTGGCAGCAATGGCCCCGGACGCGATCGTTTTCGCCATGGCCAACCCCACGCCGGAAATCGACCCGGTGGTAGCGTCGAAACATGCGGCAGTGGTGGCTACGGGGCGCAGTGACTTCCCCAACCAGATCAACAACGTCCTGGCATTCCCCGGGTTCTTCCGCGGGCTGCTCGACGCCGGTGCCTCGGACATCACGCCGGACATGCTGGTTGCCGCAGCGGAAGCCATCGCCAACCGCGTGGCCGATGACGAACTCAACGCCAGCTACATCATCCCCAGCGTCTTCGACCCGCACGTTGCCGCGGACGTGGCCACTGCTGTTGCCAACGCAGCTCATGCCGCCGGAGCGTCGCGCGCTCCCAAAGCAGCCGCCGCAGCCAAGGCAAACCTAGAACCCGCCAACGCCTGATACGCAGCCTAGAAAGGACCCGGACAATGGCTCTCTCAGTCACAGACCCGCAGCCCATTGCACGAGCAGAGGAAATCCTCACGCCGAAGGCACTGGCCTTCGTGGAGGAGCTCCACAAGCGGTTTGCGGGCACCCGCGCCGAACTCCTCAAAGCCCGCGTGGCCAAGCGCGAGCAGGTAGCCCGGACCGGAAAGCTTGATTTCCTGCCGGAAACCAAGGATGTCCGCGAGGGCGACTGGAAGGTTGCGCCGGCACCTGCCGCTCTGCAGGACCGCCGCGTGGAAATGACCGGCCCCGCCTCGCCGGCCAAGATGGCCATCAACGCCCTCAACTCCGGCGCCAAAGTGTGGCTGGCCGACCTCGAGGACGCCAGCACGCCCACCTGGGCGAACGTCGTCGACGCCATCCTGAACCTCCGCGACGCCGCCGCCGGAACCCTGAGTTACACCTCCCCCGAGGGCAAGGAATACCGGCTCCGCACCGATGCCCCGCTCGCCGTCGTCGTGGCCAGGCCCCGCGGCTGGCACATGGATGAGCGCCACCTGCTGCTCGACGGCGAACACACCGTGGGTGCGCTGGTGGACTTCGGCCTGCACTTCTTCCACACCGCCAAGCAGCTCCTCCTCAACGGCCAGGGCCCGTACTACTACCTGCCGAAGATGGAGAGCCACCTCGAGGCGCGCCTCTGGAACGAGGTTTTCGTGTTCGCGCAGGACTTCCTGGGCATCCCGCAGGGCACCATCAAGGCCACCGTGCTCATCGAAACCATCCCGGCAGCGTTCGAGATGGACGAGATCCTGTACGAGCTCCGCGACCACGCCGCCGGACTGAACGCCGGCCGCTGGGACTACCTGTTCAGCATCATCAAGTATTTCCGTGACGCCGGAGCGGATTTTGTCCTACCGGACCGCGCCACGGTGGCCATGACGGCACCGTTCATGCGCGCCTACACTGAACTCCTGGTCAAGACGTGCCACCACCGCGGCGCCTTTGCCATGGGCGGGATGGCTGCCGTCATCCCCAACCGCCGCGAACCCGAGGTCACCGCCCAGGCGTTCGAGAAGGTCCGTGCCGACAAGACGCGCGAGGCCAACGACGGTTTTGACGGCTCCTGGGTTGCGCACCCGGACCTGGTGCCGGTGTGCCAGGAAGTGTTCGATTCCGTCCTGGGCGAGCGGCCCAACCAGCTGGACAAGCAGCGCCCCGAGGTCAGCGTCACGGCGGACCAGCTGCTGGACATCGCCTCGGCCGACGGCAAGGTCACTGAGGCCGGGCTGCGCCTGAACCTCTACGTTGCGGTCGCCTACACGGCCGTGTGGATCTCGGGCAACGGTGCGGTGGCCATCCACAACCTGATGGAGGACGCCGCCACCGCCGAGATCTCGCGTTCGCAGGTCTGGCAGCAGATCCGCAACGCCGTGGTCCTGGCCGACACCGGCAACACGGTCACGCGTGAACTGGTCAGCACCATCCTCGCCGAGGAAACGGACAAGCTCCGCGGTGAAGTGGGCGAGGAAACCTTCGCGAAGTACTACCAGCCTGCGAGCGAACTGATCGCGGACATCTGCCTTTCCGAGGACTACACCGACTTTCTCACCACCCCGGCCTACGAACTGGTGGGCTGAGGCATGGCGGTACCCTCAGGTTCCCTGAGCGCGGACGATCTGGCGCAGATCGAGGCACAGCTGGCCGACACCGACCGGTTGCTGGAGCGCAACTACCCGGGCGACGACGGCACCCGCCAGCCCGTACATACCGTGTATGTACCAGCGGACCGTTTCACGCCGTCGTTCTCCGCTGAGTGGGGCGCCCAGGCGCTGGCCGCGGCGGACGCCCACGGCGGCCTGACCCGGCTGGGCCACCTGCTGGGCCAGGACGCCGAGCTGGCCGAGGCCGTGGCGGCCCGGGTCCAGGCGAAGCTGGAGAGCGAACCGATCGAGGACCTGCGCCTGGACTTCGAGGACGGTTTCGGGGACAGGGGCGACGACGCCGAGGACGCCGCCGCTGTTGCCGCGGCTTCCGCCGTGGCCGCCGCAGTCGCGGCAGGCACCGCTCCCCCGTTCATCGGCATCCGCTTCAAGTGCTTCGAGGCGGCCACCCGGGCCCGCGGCCTGCGCACGCTGGACCTGTTTGTCTCCGGCCTCGCCTCGGCGGGTGAACTCCCGCAGGGCCTGATCCTCACGCTGCCCAAGGTCACCACTGTGGCGCAGGTGCAGGCAATGGACTTTGCCGTCTCGCGGCTGGAGGAAGCGCACTCGCTGCCCGCCGGCCGGCTGCGGTTCGAGGTGCAGGTGGAAACGCCGCAGCTGATCCTCGGCCCGGAGGGAACGTCGCCGGTGGCCCAGCTGCCGCACGCCGTGCCCGGGCGGATCAGCGGCCTGCATTACGGCACCTACGACTACTCCGCCTCGCTGCAGATCTCGGCGGAGTACCAGTCCATGGAGCACCCGGTGGCGGACTTCGCCAAGGAAGTCATGCAGCTGGCAGTGGCGGGAACCGGCATCCGGCTTTCGGACGGCTCCACGAACATCATCCCGGTGGGCGACAACGTGGAAGACGCCTGGCGCCTGCACGGCCGGCTGGTGCGGCGTTCCCTGGAGCGCGGCTACTACCAGGGCTGGGACCTGCACCCGGCCCAGCTGCCCAGCCGGTTCGCGGCCACCTACGCGTTCTACCGCCAGGGGCTGCCCGCCGCTGCGGCACGGCTTCGGAACTATGTGGAACGCACCGAGGGCGGTGTCATGGACGAGCCCGCCACGGCGCGCGCGCTGGCCGCTTTCGTGCTGCGCGGCGTCCAGTGCGGAGCCGTCGGCGCCGAAGACGTCCAGGCGCTTGCCGGCGTCGGAGTCCCCCAACTGACCGGACTGGCCCACCCGCGGCTGGCCCACTCCACTTCGAAGTAAGGATCCAATGATGGGAAAGTATTACTACCCCCAGGGCGGCCTGCCGCCGCAGACCCACCTCACCACGGAACGGGCCATCGTCACGGAGGCCTACACGGTCATCCCCAAGGGTGTCATGACCGACATCGTGACCAGCACCCTGCCGGGTTTCTCCAACACCCGCTCCTGGATCCTGGCCCGCCCGATCTCCGGGTTTGCCACCACGTTTTCGCAGCTGATCGTGGAGATCGGTCCGGGCGGCGGCGCTCCCAGGGCCGAGTTTGAGCCCGGCGTCGAAGGCGTTGTCTTCGTCACCAAGGGCAAGGTCAACCTGACCCTCGACGGCGAACTGCACCAGCTTGAGGAGGGCGGCTACGCCTACCTGGCCGCCGGTGCCACCTGGGGACTGGAGAACGTCTCGGATGACATTGTCTCCTTCCAGTGGATCCGCAAGGCCTACGAGCGGCTTGAGGGTTACGAGGCAAAGTCCTTCGTCACCAGTGATGCCGAGGTGGAACCCACCGCGATGCCGGATACCGACGGCGCCTGGAAGACCACCCGCTTCACGGATTCCAGCGACCTGGCCCACGACATGCAGGTGAACATTGTGACGTTCCAGCCGGGCGGGGTCATCCCGTTCCCGGAGACCCACGTCATGGAGCACGGCCTGTACGTCCTCGAGGGCAAGGCCATGTACCTGCTCAACAACGACTGGGTTGAGGTGGAGGCCGGCGACTTCATGTGGCTGCGCGCCTTCTGCCCGCAGGCCTGCTACGCCGGCGGCCCGGGCCAGTTCCGTTACTTGCTGTACAAGGACATGAACCGCCAGATCCGCCTGACCTAGTCCCAGCTAGTCCCCCCGCACCGAGCGAGCCGAGATCGCCGGGAGCCTGCCGGTTCGCCGCAGGCTCCCGGCGATTCGCGCGTTTCCGGCGATTTCGGCGCGGACGCGGGGCCTATTGACTGGTCCGCAGGCGCTGAGGAACATGAGTTTCGTGGCCATGGTTCGCACATTGCCGTTCCGGACGGCAGCCGCGGCAACCGCAGCCGTACTGGTCGCCGCACTGGGCGGCTGCACTGCGGCCCCGGAGCCGCCGGAGGAGCCTTCGTCGATCGCCCGGCTGGCGGAAGCGCTGGAGGAGTTCGGCAACGTAATGCTCGACGACGGCGCCACCGCCGTCCTGATCCAGGCCAAAGTGCGGGGTGAAGAATGGGCGCGCGCCTCCGGCGTCAGGAGCCTGGATGACCGGGAGCCGGTGGAGACCGACGATCAGGTCCACATAGCCGGCGTGACCGAATCCTTCGTGGCAGTATCTGTGCTCAAACTCGCCGCCGAAGGCAAACTGGGACTCGTGGACCCCGTCAGCAAGCATCTGCCGGACTTCGAGGGCATCATGCACCCGCCCGGGCCGGTCACGGTCCGGCAGCTGCTGCAGCACAGGTCAGGGATGCCGGACTACATCGTCCCGCTCCTTCAGCAGGGCAGCCTGCGCGATCTGCTGTCCACGGGCCGGAGCCACCGCCAACGCCTTGCCCTGGCAGCGACCCAGCGGTGGGAGCGCAGGCTGGCACAGGGTTTTGAGTACTCCAATTCGAACTACATCGTGCTGGGCATGATCGTTGAACGGCTCCGCGGCCGTCCGATCGGCGAGGTGCTGCGGTCTGACATCATTGAGCCGCTCGGCCTCGAAGGCACCTCGATGACCGAGCCCGGTCCGGCCCCGCCCTCGCTGGTCCACGGCTACGTCACCAGCTTCGGTGAACGCCTGGACGTCAGCTACCCTGCGTTTCATGCAGGAGACCCTGCCGGCGGGCTGGTGTCCACCGTCGGCGATCTGAACGTTTTCTTCGCGGCACTCCTTCAGGGCCGGCTGATCCCCCGGGCCTTGGTCACGGAAATGCAGGATCCGCCCTACGCGCAGGACGGTCTGGGCATCCGGCGCTGGAACGATACCTGTACCAACAACTTCTACTACGGCCATGCCGGCCAGAACGCCGGGTACGGCACCATTTCAATGTCCAGCGCCGACGGAGTCCGGCAGGCATCGTTTGCCCTCGCCTATCCGCCGCAGCCCTTCAGCGCCACCGGCAACGGCATCGTGGACGACCTCACCGACGTCGTCGAGGAAGCCCTCAACGCAAGCTGCTAGGACCGCCGCCACCCATGCGGCGCGGTGCCCTTCTGGCCACCGCACGGGCGACGTAAAGTAAAGCATGCCCACCACAGCCGGCGAACTCCTGACCAATTACCTGGCACAGCAGATCGCCGGGCTGAAGCAGCAGGAACCCCTGGTCCGGCAGGATGAGCCGGACTCGGTCCACCAGATGCGGATGTCCGCCCGCCGCCTGCGTTCGGTGCTTGCCACGGGGAAGAAACTCTTCGACGACGCCGCCGCCCCCGCCGGAGCAAGCGTGCCGGAAGTGCGGGAAGAGCTGAAATGGCTCTCCGGAGCCCTGGGCTCGGCCCGGGACCCCGAGGTGATCCACCAGCGGCTCCGGGACCTCCTGGCCGAGGAACCTGACGCGCTGGTCTTTGGTCCCGCCGGGCTGGCCATCGACAGGGAACTGGAGGCCGCCTCCGCCGACGGCCGCAAGGCCGCGTTGGAGGCCCTCGACTCGGACCGCTATGCCCGCCTCCTCTCTCATCTCCAGGAGCTCGTGACGGTGGCACCGCTGACCGAACGGGCCGCCCGCCCGCCCCGCAAAACCATGCGGAAGCTGGTGGCCAAGGACGCCGCAAGGGTGCGGCGCGCGGTCGCTGACCTGGAGGGGCCCACGGACGGCCCCAGGCACGGCAGCCCGGCCCGTGATGCAGGGCTGCATGAAGTCCGGAAGGCAGCCAAGCGCCTGCGCTATGCCGCGGAGGCAGCCGAGCCCGTGGCGGGAAAGAAAGCTGCAAAGACGGCCAAACGGGCCCACGAACTGCAACAGATCCTCGGCCTCCACCAGGACAGCGTGGTGGCAAGGACGCTGCTGGCGGACCTGGGCGGCCGGACCGCGGGCACCGGCCGGTCCGCCAGCAGCAGCGGCGGAAGCAGTGACGCGAGCGGCTTCACGTACGGCCGCCTCCACGCCAGGGAGGAAGCCCTTGCCGCAAGCGCCGAAGCCGAGTTCTGGAAAGCCTGGAAGAAATTTTCCCGCCACCAGCCCGGCGGCTAGGGCTGCAGCACCACCTTGATGCAGCCGTCCTCTTTCTTCTGGAATTTCTCGTACATCGCGGGGGCTTCATCCAGCCCAACCCGGTGCGTCACCAGGTCCATGACGCCCAGGGGATCCGCTTCATCCTCCACCAGGGGCAGGAGCGCGTCGGTCCAGTTCCGGACGTTGCACTGGCCCATCCGGAGCTGGATCTGCTTGTCGAACATCGACAGCAGCGGCATCGGGCTCGCCTGGCCGCCGTAGACGCCGCTGAGCGAAACCGTGCCCCCGCGGCGGACGGCATCGAGGGACGTGTGGAGGGCGGCCAGCCGGTCCACGCCGGCGGTTTCCATGGCTTTTTGCGCCAGTTTGTCCGGCAGGAGTCCCAACGCCTGGTGCGCAAAGGCCGCGACCGGCGAACCGTGGGCCTCCATGCCGACGGCGTCAATCACCGAGTCCGCTCCGCGGCCGCTGGTGGTTTCGCGGATCTGGTCCGCGGCAGTCTTGCTGTAATCCATCGTTTCGACGCCGTGGCGTTCGGCCATCGCCCTCCGCTCGGGCACGGGATCAACCCCGATCACACGCAGGCCAAGGTGCTTTCCGATGCGTGTGGCGAACTGACCCACTGGTCCCAGACCGAACACCGCCAGGGTGCCGCCTTCCGGGGTATCCGCGTATTTCACGCCCTGCCAGGCAGTGGGCAGGATGTCCGAGAGGAACAGGTAGCGTTCGTCCGGCAGCTCCGTTCCCACCTTGACGGGGCCATAGTCGGCGTGCGGAACCCGGAGGTATTCCGCCTGGCCGCCGGGAATGGACCCGTACAGCTCAGAGAACCCGAACAGCGACGCCCCGGAGCCCTTTTCCCTGACCTGGGTGGTTTCACATTGGGACTGCAGTCCCCGGGAGCACATGAAGCAGTGGCCGCAGGAGATGTTGAAAGGGATCACTACCCGGTCACCCTTGGAGAGGCTGGTTACCGAACTTCCCACTTCCTCCACGATGCCCATGGGCTCATGGCCCAGCACATCCCCTTTGTGCATGTAGGGGCCGAGGACCTCGTAGAGGTGCAGGTCCGATCCGCAGATTGCCGTCGAGGTGACGCGGATGATCGCGTCGGTAGGCTCCTGGATGGTGGGATCGGGGACGTTCTCCACGCTGACGGAGCGTTTGCCTTGCCACGTTAGTGCCTTCATGGTGCGCCTTTCAGTCAGGTTGCATAGGTGAAGATCAGTAAGCTTACTACCTACCCGAATAAAAACTAAGCACACTGAGTAAATCTCTTGCGTGCCGGCGCCGGGGACCATAGCGTTGAACCATCCGAGCATCGAGGAAAGGCAACGACATGACGCTGTATCAACCAGAGCCGGTAGAAATCTCAACACGCATGCGTCCCGGAGAGTGGACGGAATCCAGCCTTGAAGAACTGGTCACGTCGTACCGCGCCAGACTGATGGAAATGGGAGCCGGGCCCACCGACGTCATCACCGAAGTTGAACGGGACGACGACGGATCTGTCAGCGTCGCGGTCTCCTGGAACAAGGGCGCCATCGCGGACGCCTGAGGTTTCCCCCAGTCGCTAGGAGCTCCCGGCGAGCTTGCCGATCGCACTGTCCCGCAGGTTCGCCAGGAGCTCCCTGGGGCTTCCGTAGGTTTCCACGGCGCCGGCCGCCAGCAGTTCAGCGGCAGAGGTGCCGCCGCATGTGAGCCCGATGGTGGGAATGCCGAGACCGCCGGCCGCGTAGACATCCCAGACAGCATCGCCTACGTAGACGACGTCTTCCGGCCGCAGCCCGACAGCATCCAGGGCCGCCTGCAAGATGTCCGGCGCTGGTTTCCCCGCCTTGGCATCGTGGGCACTGGTGGCGGCATGGATAAAGGCATCCGCCCGCAGCGTTGAACGCAGCACGTCAAGGTCCTGCTTCCGGGCAGACGACGCCAGCGCTACGGCAAAGCCGCTCTCATAGCACTGGGCCAGCAGGTCCCTGGCTCCGTCGAGCGGACGGAGGGCGGGCCAGAAAGTGGCAAAGACCGCACCGTGGGAGGACTTGATGGCGGCGTCGCCCGATTTGTCGCGGCCCGCCGGCAACAGGTGGTCCAGTAACTCGGTGCCGCCCATGCCCACGGAACGATGGATGGCCGCCATGGGGACGTCCAGCCCCG
>Ga0307409_100000478_pt1 | contig 17102 bp, 20 predicted proteins | sample 322Ometagenome_2_FD_203888 | JGI IMG/M metagenome (GOLD analysis project Ga0307409, IMG submission 203888) | Maize rhizosphere microbial communities from greenhouse at UC Davis, California, United States - 322HYB-O-2 | ecosystem: Host-associated > Plants > Roots > Rhizosphere > Soil | place... | reverse complement strand
ACCTCTTTCAGCTGGCCTCGCCGCGGACGACCATCCTGCACCCGAAACGCGGCGTCTCGGAGCTCCAGCGCGTCGGGCCGGCCGAGGTGAGGGAGCGATATGGGGTCGAACCCGAGCAGGTTCCGGATTTCATCGCCCTGCGCGGCGACCCCTCGGACCGAATCCCCGGCGCTCCGGGAGTCGGACCGGGCCGTGCGGCGGCGATCGTCAAGAAGCACGGATCGCTCGAGGCCGCGCTCGAGGCCGGCGGCTTCCCGACGATCGCCGACCAGCTGCGCGAGTACCTCCGCATCGCGACCCTCCAGTACGACGCACCGATGCGCAAGCTCGCGGACGTAGCGCCGAACTGGAAGCGCGCCGCCGGCCTAACGGAGAAGTGGGGCCTTGGCGGTCTCACCCGACGGTTGCAGGAACGCCCTTAGTGCCGCCGTGGCTCAGGCAGAATCAGGCCATGGACAAGGTCGCGGTCGTCACCGGAGCGGACACCGGAATCGGCTGGGCGATCGCGGAGCGGCTTCAGCAGGACGGCTACGTGCTCGGCTTCCACACTCGCGACGAGGAGCCGAAGGCGCGCTACGAGGAGATCGCCGAGAAGAGCCGGGCGATCTGGCTCGTCGGCGACCTCTCCGACCGCGACATCGGCGAGCGGCTGATCTCGGAGACCGTAGACGAGCTCGGCCGCATCGACGTCCTGGTAAACAACGCCGGGGCCACGTCTGCCAAGCCGGCGCTGGATCTCGACGTAGACGACTTCGACGCCCTTTTCTCGGTGGACGTGCGAGGAGCGTTCCTCATGTCGAGCGCGGCAGCCAAGCGGATGCGCGACGGCGAGGGCGGCGTGATCGTCAACATCACGAGCGTCCACGAGCACATCCCGCGCCCCGGGTTCGCCCTCTATGCATCCGCGAAGGCGGCGCTGGGGATGCTGACACGCTCGTTTGCGCTCGAGCTCGCCCAGGACGGGATCCGCGTGAATGCCGTCGCGCCGGGCGCAATCGCGACGAGCAGGAACAAGGAGGCCGACGAGCTCGCCGACCAGATCCCGCTCGGGCGCCCCGGCGAGCCCGCTGAGGTCGCCGCGCTCGTCTCCTACCTTGTGAGCGACGAAGCGGGGTACGTCAGCGGCACGAGTGTCGTCATCGACGGCGCCATGACGCAGCAGGTCGTGGCCGATCCCGCTTGGTAGCACCCCTCGTCAGCCATCCCGACTTCGCGAGCCTGCATCCGACCGGCGACCACGTCGAGCGGCCCGAGCGCGTCGCCGTCCTCCTGGAGGCGTTTTCGGACTACGAAGAGCCGCGGCGCGCGACGGAATCGGAGCTCGCGCTCTGCCATGCCCCCGACTACATCCGCCGCATCCGCGAGACCTCAGAGAGCGGGCAGACGGTCATGCTCGACGCGGACACGGTCTGCACGCCGTCGACCTACGAGACGGCACGGCTCGCGGCCGGCGGGGCGATCGCGGTAGCCGAGCGCGGCGGGTTCGCAGCGGTTCGCCCGCCCGGGCACCACGCGCTTCCGGGGCGGGCAATGGGGTTCTGTGTCTTCGCCAACGTCGCCATCGCCGCCCGCTTCGCCCAGGTCAGGCTCGGGATCGACCGCGTCGCGATCCTCGACTGGGACGTCCACCACGGGAACGGCACGCAGGACATCTTCTGGAACGACCCGTCGGTCCTCTTCGTCTCCCTCCAGCAGTGGCCGTTCTGGCCAGGGAGCGGCGGGCCGGGTGAAGGGAACGAGACGACGCTCAACGTGCCGCTACCGGCGGGCTCCGGGGACGACACGTATCTCGACGCGATGGAGCAGCTGGTCGAACCGACCATCGCGGGCTTCGATCCCCAGCTCCTGCTCGTCTCGGCAGGGTTCGACGCGGCCGCCGGCGACCTCCTCGGCGGGATGCGCGTCACCGCCGACGGCTTCGCGGAGATGACACGGCGCGCACAGGTACTCGCACCGCGGGTTGGATTCGTGCTCGAAGGCGGCTACACGGTCGAGAACCTTCCGGCTCTCGTCGGCGCAGTCTTGTCCGCTTAGGTCAGAAGGAGCCCCGCCGCCGCAAGGACGACCGCTCCGACGCCTGCAAGCCATGCCTCTCGCTTCGCCTCGGCGACCACGTGCCCAGCGGCGAAACCCGCGAAGATCGCGGCAGGGACGAGCAAGAGGCCGATGGAGAACGAGCCTAGCACCGCCCAGACGCCGAGCATGGCGGCTGCTCCGGTGAGGAGAATCGCCCGCGCCTTCGGCGAGAGGAACTGGGCCGAGATCAGCGCGAGAGCTGCACCGGCCACGCAGGCGGCCACGAAGAGCACCCTGCCGCTCGTCAGCTCTCCCTCACCCTCGCCCTGGATGATCGCGAGGTAGAGGGCGTCGACGGCGAGGGCAATTCCCGCGGCGGAGAGCGCCTGCCACCAGCCCGGTGGGGCCAGCCGACTGTCCACGCTCTAAGTGTAGGCCGGATACGAGCCGAAGACGCGCAGCTCGCGCGTGAGGCCTTGCACCTCGGCGAGCGTCTCGGCGACGATCGAGTCGAGAGGGTGGCCGGCCAGCACGGCGTCGAAGCGGTAGCGCCACGGCGTCGAAGGGATCGGCCGCGAGACCAGCTGAACGAGATCCAGCGAATGGCGGCCGAATGGCTCGATCGCCTTGTGCAAAGCGCCCGGCCGGTGATCGGTTGCGAAGGAGAACGCGGTGCGCCAGGACTCGCCCTCGCGGTCGATGCGTGTGTAGGGCGCGACCGAAACGAAGCGCGTGTAGGCCTCGGGATGATCGCCCACGTCCCCCGCGATGACCGTGAGCCCATACATGCGTGCGGCCCGTTCGCTCGCGATCGCGGTCTCAGTCGGGTCGCCCCGGTCGGAGACCTCGGAGGCCGCATCGGCGGTCGTCGCCGCCGCGATCGCAGTCGTCCAGGGCATCGCCGCGAGCAGGCGGCGGCACTGATCGAGGGCGGCCGGATGGGAGCGGACGAGGCGGATCTCCTCGAGGGGAACGTCCTTCGGCCCGACCAGGCAGTGGCGGATCGGCAGGACGGTCTCGCCCGTGATCGAGAGCGGCGACTCGTAGAGGAGGTCGTGCGTCTCGTTGACCGGGCCGGTCAGCGAGCTCTCGATCGGGAGGACGCCGAAGGCGACCTCCCCGTCTGCCGTCGCCTCCACCACCGCCGTGAAGCTGGGCAGCGGGACGAGCTCGGTGCTGCTCGGAAAGAGGTTGTCGCAGGCCGCGGCGCTGTGCGCGCCGTCACGGCCTGGATAGGCGACGTTCACTCCCATGGATGAATCTAAGCGGAATTAGGAGCGCAGATCCGCTGGAAGGCGGAAGACGACGTCCTCGCGGGTGATCTCGACCTCGGCGCGCTCCGTGAAGCCGAGCTCGGCGAGCCGATCGAAGACGCGGTCGACGATGAGCTCCGGCGACGACGCGCCCGCAGTCAGCCCGACGGTCTCGTGGCCATCGAGCCAGGCCGGGTCCAGGTCGGTCTCGTCGTCGATGAGATAGGCGTCGGCACCGCGGTCGCGGGCGACCTCGACCAACCGGTTGGCGTTCGAGCTCGCGCGCGAGCCGACGACGAGAACGAGCGTCGCCTCCTCGCAGATGCGCTTGACCGCATCCTGGCGGTTCTGCGTCGCGTAGCAGATGTCCGCGGAGGGCGGCCCGACGAGATTCGGGAAGCGCTCCCGAAGCGTGTCGACGACGTCGGCTGTGTCGTCCAGTGAAAGAGTGGTCTGTGTGATGTAGGCGACCTCTTCTCCGTCCTCGACCTCGAGGTTGCGGGCGTCCTCCGGGGTCTCGACAAGGAGGATGGACTCCGGTGCCTCCCCCATCGTGCCCTCCACCTCGACGTGTCCGGCATGGCCGACGAGCGCGATCTTGAGGCCGCGGCCGGCGTAACGCCGCGCCTCGGCGTGCACCTTGGAGACGAGCGGGCACACGGCGTCGACGACCTTCAGGCCGCGCTCCGCGCACTTTTCGTAGACCTTGGGCGCGACACCGTGTGCCGAGAGGACGATGAGCTCGCCTTCGGGCACTTCGTCCTCGGACTCGACGAACACCGCGCCGCGCGCCTCGAGGTCGCGCACGACGTGGACGTTGTGGACGATCTCGTGGCGCACGTAGACCGGCGGCCCGTGCTGGTCGAGCAGCTTCTCAACGATGTCGATCGCGCGCACCACTCCTGCGCAGAAGCTCCGGGGTGCAGCGACGAGAACGCGCTTGCTCACGAGAGCTCCTGCGCCGCGCGCGTGAGGGCGGCGGTCGCCTTCCGTGCGTCTCGTGCAGTCCGAATCGACCTGACAGGCTCCGTTACGAACGCCGTCGCGACGACCTTCCAATCCGTGCCTCCGTCGGCCTTGCCGGCGCAGACGAGCCGCCCGACCGGCTGGTCACCGACATCGGAGATCGCGCGCACGACTCCCGCCAGCCTTCCTGTGGACGCGAGCACGCCGCTCTCCATATCCACCACCACCGCCCCGGTCCGTTCGGCAAGCGCCCGCCGGGCCTCGGGCTCGTTGGCCACACCGTCGGACGCGCATACAACCGCGGGCGCGGCGCCGGCGACCTTAAGTGCGGGTCCGTCCCAGAGCGTTCGCCCGGAGGGATCCACGACCTTGGTCGCAGTCACGAGCGTGCCGGGGCGAAGCGCGTCGCCGAGACCGCCCGCGAAGCCGAACGAGACGAGCTGCCCTTCGGGAAGTGGAAGACCAGCGCCGAGTCCGACCACGGCTGTTTTCGCACCTGCTTTACGCGCTGCATGCTCTTCGATTTTCAGTGCGCAGACGAGAGTGAGTGCATTTCCCTTCGCGGAAGATGCGTCAGCATTTTTCGCGATTACCGCAGCGTCCACGCGAGACTCCGCACCGTTTCCTTGACGCTCGAGGTCGTCGCGATCGTCGCCGACGGCTCGAAGCCGGAGTGGATGCCGCAGTGCTCGCAGCGGTGGTCGTTCCCCGGCCCGTAGCGCTCCCACTCGATGCCATCGAGGAGCGCTTCGTAGGTCGGGAAGATGCCGTCGGTGAGGAGATAGCAGGGGCCCTTCCAGCCGTACGGGTTCCGCGTCACCGAGCCCCAGGGGGCGCAGGGGAGCTTGCGGTCACCGGTGAGGAAGTCCTGGTAGACGGGGCTCGCCAGCCACTTGTAGCCGTTCTTGCGCACGCCGTCGCGGATCGTCCGGAACTTCTCCTCGTGCTCGGCGCGCGTCATCGTGAGCGCGGGGTCGATCTGCGAGTACTGGTAGCCCGGCGCCACGAGCATCCCCTCGATGCCGACCTCGTCGGTGAGAAAGCGCATCATCTCGAGCACGTCGTTGACGTCCGTCTCCTTGAAGATGGTCGTGTTCGTCGTCACGCGGAAGCCGGCCTCGCGGGCTTCGCGGATCGCCGCGACCGCGACCTCCCAGAGGCCCGGGTAGTCGCAGATGTAGTCGTGGATCTCCTGCATGCCGTCGAGGTGGACGACGAACGTGAGGCGCGGGTTCGGCTCGAACCGGTCGAGCATGTCGGAGAGGCGCAGCGCGTTCGTACAGAGCTGGATGTTCCGCTTCATCTCGAGGAAACCGCCGACGACGTCCTCGATGCCCTTGAAGATCAGCGGCTCGCCGCCGCAGACGGAGATGACCGGAGCCGGGCATTCGACCGCCGCCTGGAGGCATTCCTCCACGGTCAGCCGGGCCTTGTTCGACTCGTACTCGCGGATCTTCCCGCAGCCGATGCAGGCGATGTTGCAGCCCAGGGTCGGCTCCAACATGATCACGAGGGGGTAGCGGTCGTTGTTCTTCTGCGAGGCGACGTAGCGCCCGATCTGGACGGTGCTGCGAAGCGGAAACTTCATGCGCCTCCCTTCCGTGTCAGCGCTTCGGCCGTGGCGCGGGCCAGAGCCGGCTCGACTGGGCCTGGTTCGTACCCGAGTCTACTCCGAGCTTTTTCCGAGGAGAAATACATCGGTATGCGCGCGAGCTTCACTTCTTCCGCGTTCGCGAAACCTGCTTTCGCCGCTGCTACTGCGAAAGGATACGGGACGCGGAGCCTCGGTCGCGACCTTCCTGCGAGGTCGGCGATGCCCGCAAAAAGCTCCTCCAGGGAGAGGTTCACGCCTCCAAGAAGGTAGCGCTCCCCCCGCTCTCCGCGCTCGAGCGCGAGGGCATGTCCGCGAGCGACGTCGCGGACGTCGACCAGGTTGAGGCCAGTCGTCGCGACGAATCCGCGAATCCTGCCGCTGGCGACGTCCTCGACCATCTGCCCCGTCGGCGTTGGCTTCGCGTCGCCGTCGCCCACCGGCGTGGTGGGGTTCACGACGACGGCTCCGGCGGCGAGCACGAGCCGCTCCGACTCGACCTTCGTGCGCTTGTACGGGACCGAGAGCTCCCATTCGGGCGGCTCGTCCTCCTCCGTCGCGACCGCGCCGGAGACCGGCCCGCACGTGCCTGCCGTGCTAGTGAAAAGGAAGCGGCGCACGCCGTTCGCGCGGGCGGCGTCGAGGATCGTCCTCGTTCCTTCGACGTTCACGCGCTGAAGCTCCGACTCCGGGGCCTCGTAGCTGTAGAGCGCGGCGGCGTGGACGACCGCGTCGCAGCCGTCGAGCACGCGCTCCAGGCCCGCGCTGTCGAGGAGATCGACGCGCTCGTCGCGCACCTCGGCTCCCTGCTCGCGGAGCTCGCGCGCGATGTGGCTCCCGAGGAAGCCAGTGGCCCCCGAGACGTAGACCTTCAAGCGCGGGCGGCTTTGAGGCGGCCGAGCGCCATGACCGGCCAGTACGTGCGGTACAGGTGGTAGTTGATGAGGAAGTGGCGCGGGAAGCCCGTGCCAGTGAAATGGGGCTCGTCCCAGTCGCCGTCCTCGCGCTGGTTCTCGGCGAGCCAGGCGACCGCGCGCGTCGCGGCTTCCGACTGGGCCTCCCCGGCGGCGACGAGCCCAAGGAGCGCCCAGGCGGTCTGGGACGCCGTCGGCTCGCCGCGCCCGTGCCAGCCTTCCCCGTCCTCGCCGACGTCGTAGGAGCGGCAGTCCTCGCCGAACCCGCCGTCCTCGTGCTGTACGGACTCGAGCCAGGCGACCGCGCGACGCACTGCCGGGTGGTCAGGCGGGATGCCCGCGGCTTCGAGGGCCGGAAGGGCCGCGCCCGTGCCGTAGACGTAGTTCACGCCCCAGCGTCCGAACCAGGAGCCGTTCTCCTCCTGTCTGGAGAGCAGGTAGTCCACGCCGCGGCGAACCGAGTCTTCGTAGCCCGCCTCCTTCGCGAGGAGCTCGACGGCGTGGCCCGAGACATCGACGCTCGGCGGGTCGATGATGGCGCCGAAGTCGACGAACGGGATCTCGTAGAGCCAGTAGGCCTCGTTGTCCTTGTCGAAAGCGCCCCAGCCGCCGCTTCGCGACTGCATCGCCTGGATCCACCCGCAGGCGCGCGAGACCGATGTGCGGCCCATGCCGAGCTCGTTCAGGGCGATGCTGACGACTGCGGCGTCGTCGATGTCGGGATAGAGGTCGTTGTCGTACTCGAAGGCCCAGCCGCCCGGCTCGACGCCGGGGAGGCGCACCGCCCAGTCCCCCCGGGCCCTGACCTCTTCACGGAGAAGCCACTCGCCGGCCTTCTGCAGGGCGGACTCCTCCGCCGGCACACCCGCGGCCCGCAGCGCGACGAGCGCGAGGCAGGTATCCCAGACGGGCGACTGGCAGGCCTCCGGCCTGAGTCGGTCGCCGTCGCCGACCATGAACCGCTTCCAACCCTCGATCCCGCGCCTGAGATACGGCGACTCGGGCCCGTGACCGCGGCAGGCCAACGCGATCAGCGACCAGACCCAGGGCGGCTGGATCCCGCCCCAGGAGCCGTCGAGCTCCTGTCGGTCGATCAGCCAGCGCTCGGCGTAGGCGAGGGCGCGTTCTCGGCCTGGCTGGACGGGTTGGCCGTTGTACCAGCGGATGGCGGAGTCGACCAGGTTCCACGCGGTCTGGGGCCGCTCTACGGGCCCGAGGTCGATCTCGCGGGCCAGACGCTCTTCGGGAAGGCGGCGCACCGGCCGGTAGTGCATGACGATCGAGAGCGCGACGAGCGTCTGCCGTGCCCAGCAGCCGAAGCTGTAGACCGAGAGTGGAAGCTCGGGCGCCAGGAGGACGAGCTCGGGCGGAATCGCCTGGATCTCCTCCCAGGGCCAGAGGCCGAAGAGCGCGAGCCACATGCGGGTGAAGACCCGCGACGCTCCGATCCCTCCCTGCTCCTCGATGTATCCGCGGGCACCGGCCAGGCGCGGGTCTTCGGCAGCAAGACCGGCCAGGCGAAGCGCCGTGTACGCCTCGACAGTCGCGTCGAGGTCGGGCTCGCCGCCCCAGTAGATCGCCCACGTGCCGTCGTCGCGACGGCGGGCGAGAAGCTCGTTGGCGCAGCGGCGGACCGTGTCCTCGTCGGCGATTCGGAGGAACTCGTGCCAGAAGATGTGCTGCGCCGTCATCGTCACGTTCGACTCGAGCTCGGCGATCCAGAATCCTTCCGGCTTCTGCAGCAAGAACAGGCGCTCCACGCCTGCGTCCAGAGCCCGGTCGAGGTCGGTGCCCACGGTCGTGCTCACGCGGTCACTTTCTCACGAACCGAGGCGGTGAGCACCCGCGCCGCCTCCCGGCCGCTCCTCACCGCACTCTCCATCGTCGCGGGCCAGCCAGTGTCGGTCCAGGCACCGGCGCGGACGACGTTCTGCCGGTCCGTCGCCGCGCCGGGTCGGAGCCGCGCGGTCCCCGGGCGGGCGGCGAACGTCGCAGCCGGCTCCCGGCTCACGCGCGACCACAGGAGCTCGGCTGCCCCGAGCCGCTCCGTGACCTGCCCTGCGATGCGGTCGATGAGGTCTCGGCCGCGCAGCTCGAGCAGCTCGGGAGCTCCACTCGAGACCACCGTCATGTACTGGCCCCGTTCGGGGTGGTGGCCCGTGAGGGCCCCGCGGTCGAAGAGCCAGTGGGCGTCGCTCCCGAGAAGCGCGGCGAGCGGTGAGCTCATGATCGGCCGGTCGAAGAGAAGGTGGACGCTCACGATGGGCGAGTCCTCGAGCTCGGGCTCCGGCTCGCCGAGAAGCCGTGCGCTCTCGGAGGGCGGTACCGCGACGACGACTCCGTCCGCATCGAGCTCGTCAAGGGATGCGACCCGGGTCGCGAGCGAGATCTCGGCGCCGCGCCGCTCGAGCTCGGCACCGGCCGCGTCGCCGTGCATCTCCCCGAGCGGAGAGGTCGGGAGCAACAGGTCGCTCGCTCCCCCACCGGCGAGGAGCGCGGTTTGCACGGTGAAGACGCCTGGCGCAGCGCTCACCTCGTCCGTGCGCACGTTGAGCGCAGGACGGATGAAGACGTCCCAGAAGCGGTCGACGCCAGCCTGCGACTGGCCAAGCGTTCGGAGCAGCGACCCGAAGCTCTCGTCGTCGTGGGCGCCGGAGTCGAGCTTCGCCAGCTTGCGGGCCACACGCCCCGTCGCAAGGCGCTCGCCCAGGCCGATGTGCCCGTAGCGCAGGAGCCCGACGAGCCCGGGGCGGATGGTCGCGATGCTTCCGTCCTCGGCGACGACCGGGAGCCCGAGCCGCACGCGCCGGAGCGACGCGGCCTGCCCGATCTCCGCGACGAAGCCCAGGTACGCCGCGCAGCACCCGAGGGCGACGTGCTGGCCGTTGTCCGGCGCGGGACTGGGGTCGCCCTCCCTCTCCGGCAGGGTCTGCACCGCCCCGCCCAGCGTCGGCCTTGCCTCGAGAAGGCGGACGTCGTGGCCCTCCCTCGTGAGCTCGAGCGCCGCCGCGAGCCCGGCGAGCCCGCCGCCGACAACCGCGACCCTCACAGCGCTGCGACCGCCTTCATCTTCTCGACGGTCGAGAGGTGCGGCGGCTCGCTGAAGACGTCGTAGCCGCGGGCTCGCATCTGCATGAGCAGGCCGCGATAGATCCCCGCGAAGCTGCGCACGCAGAGCGCGCTCCGCCGATCGAGGAGCGGGAGGAGCTGCAAGCCTTTGCGCATGAGCGCGTCGGCGCGCACGGCCTGGTGCTCCATGAGCGGCCGCCAGCCAGAGCCAGGCCGACCCGAGGCGATCTCGTCCTCGGTCACCCCGAAACGGCTCAGCTCCTCCTGGGGGAGGTACACGCGCCCGAGCGCCCAGTCCTCGGCGACGTCGCGCATGATGTTGATCTGCTGCAGCGCGAGCCCGAGCGTCTGCGCGCGAGGCCTCGCCGCCTCCCAGCTCGAGGGCTCGTACACCGCGGCGCACGCGACTCCCACGGCGCCGGCGACCCGCCGGCAGTACTCGCGGAGCTCGTCCCAGGACGCGTAGCGGTTCCGGTCGCAGTCCATGAGCGCCCCGTCGACGAGGTCGACGAGCGCCTCGGGCGGGATGGCATAGCGGCTCATCGCATCCGCGAGCGCGACGAGGATCGCGTCGCCGTCCTGCGAGGCCGGAAGCGCCCCGACGGCGGCCCGCCGCGACTCGAGCTCGGCGCGCGCGGGCTCGGCGCGGTCGGCGAGGTCATCGACGCAGCGCGCAAATGCGTAGAGCGCCGCGATCGCCCGGCGCTTCGGGCCCGGGAGGACACGGATGCCCCAGGCAAAGTTCCGCGCGGTCTCGCGCGTGATCCGGTTGGTCTCGGCGTAGGCCTGCTCCGCCTTCACGGCCGGAAGAGCTCCCGGAATGCGAGGCGGGCAAACGTCCACTTGGTCGGAGCTGGACGGCTGGTGAACACGTCCCAGCCCGCACGCTCGAGCACGTCGAGGGCAGCAAGGCCGCCGCGTGCATAGAGCGCCACGGACATCCCCGAACGGCCGCCGAGTGCCTTGGCGAGGGGTAACCCGACTTCGAGGAGGCTCCGCGCGCGATCCCCTTCGAAGCGGAGAAGCGCGACGATCTCGTCGGTGATGGGCCCCGCGAGGTCGTCGTCCGCGACGCCGAACCGCGCGAGGTCGTTCTGGGGGAGGTAGACGCGGCCGAGCGCCAGGTCGCGCGGCGGGTCCTGGAGGAAGTTGACGAGCTGGAGCCCCGTGCAGATCGAGTCGCTCAGCCGCAGAAGCTCGTCGTCTTCCGCGCGTCGGTAGACGCCGAGCACGAGGCGGCCCACCGGGTCGGCCGAGTAGGTGCAGTACTCCCGCACCTCCTCCCAGGTGGCGTAGCGGGTCTTGCGCTGGTCGATCCGGTTCGCCTCGATGAGGCGCCGAAACGGGTCGATTGGGAGGGCGCAGGCGTCGATCGTCTCGTGCAGGCGCCGCATGATCTCCGTGCGAGCCGGACCGTCCAGCTCGCGCTCGAGCTCGTCGAGGAGCGCCATGCGGTCTCCATGCGCCTCGTCGCCGAGGTTGTCCACGAGCCGGGCGAAGCCGTAGATCGCCCGCAAGTGCGGCCGCGCGTGCCGCGGCGCGAGCATCGAGACGACCGGGAAGTTCTCTCCGCTCGACCGAGCGTCGATGCGCTCTGCCGCCAGCTCTGGCGCTTCGAGAAGACTCGTCGCGGGCATGGCCCCCCATAGTATGGAGCGCCGGAGCCTTGGAAACACCGGGGTCGAAGTCCCCGTTGTCGGCCTCGGCACCTGGCTCACCTTCGACCTCGGGCCCGAGCGCCAGCAAGTCGCCGACCAGGTCGTCGACACCGCGTACGCGAGCGGAACGCGCGTGTTCGACTCGTCGCCCATGTACGGCCGCGCCGAACAGGTCCTCGGCCAGGCGGTCGACGGCCGCCGGGACGAGGTCTTCATCGCGTCGAAGATCTGGGCGCCCTCGCAGGAGCAGGGACGCTTCCAGCTCGAGGCGCAGCTCGACTACTTCGGGGGCCGTGTGGAGCTCGAGCAGGTGCACAACCTCGTCGCCTGGGAGCAGCACCTCGCGTGGCTCGAGCACGAACGCGAGCAGGACCGCGTGCGCTTTCTCGGCGCGACGCACTACCAGAGCTCGGCCTTCGAGGAGCTCGAAGGAGTGATGCGAAGCGGGCGGATCGACGCGATCCAGGTGCCCTACAACCCCCTGGAGCGCGACCTCGAGCGGACGATCCTTCCGCTCGCTGAGGAGCTCGGCCTGGGCGTGATCGTCATGCGGCCGTTCGCGGAGCGCGACCTTCTCCCCGGCCCGGGCCCGGAGCGCCTCGAGCGCATCGGCGTCTCCACCTGGGCCTCGGCGCTCCTGAAGTGGATCCTCTCCGACCTGCGGGTGACCTGCGTGATCCCGGCGACCGCGGATCGCGCTCACGCCGCGGCGAACGCGGCTGCGGGAGAGCCACCCTGGCTGGACGACGAACAGCGGAGGATGGTAGAAGAGCTCGCAGGTTGATCGAGGACTGGACCAGCGAGCAGCGCGAGGCGTTCGACCGTGACGGCTTCCTCATTGTCGAGGAGGGCTTCATCGATGACCAGGCCGTAGAGCTCTTGCGCGGGCGGTTCGACCGGCTCTTCGAGGGCGACTACGTCACCGGCATCCGTCCCGACGAAGTGAACTGGGTCGCCGGCCGAGACCCCGAGGACCGCACGCGGCAGATCTGCAACGGCTGGAAGGCCGACCCGGAGATCGCGGGCCAAGTCCTGGCGGAGCGGACTGGCCGGCTCGCCGCCGAGCTCATCGGCTGGGACGGCGTGCGGATCCTCCAGGACAACTGCATCTGGAAGCCGCCTGGGACAAAGTCCCTCGGCATGCACCAGGACGGGAGCTACCTGGACTACCTCGTCCCGCCCGAGATGATCACGTGCTGGATCGCGCTGGACGACACCTCGGCCGAGGCGGGGACGATCACCTACGCGGCCGGATCCCACAACTGGCCGCGCTCGCCGAAGAACCGCGGCGAGTTCCACGCGCCGCCCGACTGGCTCGCCCCGCTCGAGCGTGCGCTACCCGAAGGGGAGGAGCTCCGGCTGGTGCCGATCGAGGTCAAGGCGGGCGGAGCCTCGTTCCACCACTACAACACCTTCCACGGCTCGGGCCCGAACACCGCGACCGTCCATCGCCGGGCGGTGATCTCGCATCTCATCCCCGCCGACACGGAGTTCCACCCGGTGAATGCCGACCCCGTCTACTCCCGCTACCGCAGGGCTGGCGACACGAGCATGGACGAGTCGTACTTCCCGGTCGTCTGGAGCCGCGAGGGCGGCCGTTCAGGCTGGCTCGACGCCGAGCTCGCGAAGCACCTCGGCGGTGTGCTCGCCGAGCCCGGGCACGGCACCTAGCCCGGGGCGGACGCCGCCGACGAGGAAGGGGTTGCCGACCGTCGGGATCGGCCCGGCCGGCGAGTCGACCTCGACCACCAGCTGGTTATGGGCGAGCTGCGGGTGTTCCATCACCTCGGGGATCGCGTTCACAGCCCCGCACGGGATGTGGGCGGCCTGCAGGCGCTCCAGCCACTCGTCGGCGCCGCGCGCGGAGAACGCCCGCATGAGCTCGGGCTCGAGATGCTCTCGGTGCGCGACGCGCGACTCGTTGCTCGCGAAGCGCTCGTCGGCGTGGAGGTCCGGCCGGTCGACCACGTCGTGAGTGAATGCGCGCCAGTGCTCCTCGGAGAGGACGGCGAAGCCGAAGAGGCGCCCGTCGCCGGCCGGAAAGGGGCCGTAGGGGCAGAAATGTGGGTGTCGCATCCCGGTTCGCGGCGGAACCTCGTGCCGATGCCACCACTGGTGCGGGAAGTAGCCGAGCCAGTCGACCATCGTGTCGAAGAGGGAAACCGAGACGCGCTCGCCCTCGCCGGTCTGCGCGCGGCGCGCGAGCGCGGCGGCCGTGGCAACGGCGGCGTAGCTCCCGGCCCCCACGTCGCAGATCGAGACCCCGACGCGCGCCGGCTCCTCGGGAGTGCCGGTGACCGAGATGAGTCCCGTCTCGCCCTGGACGACGAGGTCGTAGGCGTTACGCTCCGCGTAGGGGCCGTCCTGCCCGTACCCCGAGATCTCCGTGTAGACGACGTCGGGCCGGTGTGCCCGCACGGCCGGCTCGTCGACCCCGTGCTCCGCCGCCCATCCCGGCGTGAAGTTCTGCAGGAAGACGTCGCTCGCGCGGATCAGCGCCTCGAGCGCGGGTCGCGAAGCGTCGTCCTTCAGGTCGAGTGCGACGCTGCGCTTCCCCCGGTTCATCCAGACGAAGCCACTCGACTCACCCTGCGCGATCGAGTCCCAGCCGCGGGTGACGTCGCCGACGCCCGGGCGCTCGATCTTGATCACATCCGCGCCGAGGTCGGAGAGAAGCCGCGTGCAAAGCGGGCCAGCGAGTCCGTTCTCGCAGGCCAGCACGCGGGTGCCCGTGAGGAGCGGCACCCGCGTACCGTAGTGCCCTAGACGACGCTCTGCACCTCGACGACGTCGGCCGAGTCGAGCGAGAAGCCGTACGCCTGATGCGCCTTGACAACCGACTCTGCGTCGGGAGCTTCCGAGAGGCAGAACGCGGTCCCGTCCTTGCCCAGGAAGACGTTCAGGCCCTCGACGCCGTGCTCGTCGGCCTCGCCGGCCTTGATGCGCTCGCCGATCGCGGCGGCCATCTCCGGGGCGACGTCGCTCATTTCGTGGTGGTCGATGAACTTCGGCACTACTACTCCTCCTTGTCCGCTTGCTGAACTCCGGCTGGATCGATCCCGGGATCTCCGCCCGTTGCCGCGACCACGAGCCGCCCTAGGTAGAGATCCCAGCCCTCGCCGTGGATCTGCCGCGCCTCCTGCGGAAGGTCGAGATGGCGAAGGCGGACGAGCGTGCCGTCGCCGTCGGGCTCGAGCGTGACCTCGACCCGGCTCGATCCTGGCGGCACGCCGTGCGGCCCGGACGATTCCTGCCCCTCCCACCCCCACGTGAACACCACGCGGCTGGGCCGGTCGATCTCAACGTACTCGCCGCGCGCGATTATCCGGTCGCCCATCTCGACGCGGTAGATGCCTCCGGGCTGCGGGTCGAGATCCGCCTCGCGCCCCTTCCACAGCACCATCTTCTCTGGATTGGTGAAGAACTCGAACACTGTTTCCGGCCGGGCGGCGATCCTGACCTCGCGCTCGACAACGGTTGCGACTTCAGGCTGGTCGACGGCCACGTCGCCTCCTTCCTTCCTCATGCTCCGCAGCGATCTTCAGGCGCTCGAGCCCATCGCCCCAGAACGTTTCCAGGAACGCCCTCAGATCCTCGAAGCCTTCGCTCCGGACGCTGTAGAGGCGCTTGGTTCCCTCCCGCCGCTCGCTGACGAGCCCAGCGCCTTTGAGAACCGTGAGGTGTTGAGACACCGCGGGGCGAGAGATCGAGAACTGGGCCGCGATCTCCCCGGCCGAGCGTTCCTGCCCGGCGACCAGCTCGAGGATTCGCCGACGGTTCGGCTCGGCGATCGCACGCAACGCGGCTTCCATGTCTAGCATTGTAAGCCAATACTTACGTAAGGTGCAACTAACCCATCATCGGACGACTAGCATCGGCCCGGAAACCCGCAAGGAGGACACATGGCCGAGCTCAGCGACAAGGCGCGCAAACTCTTCGAAGACCCCAATATCCTCTTCGTGGCGACCGTGAATTCGGACGGATCGCCGCAGGTCACCCCTGTCTGGACGCACGTGGAAGACGACAGGGTGACGTTCAACACGGCGAAGGGCCGCGTGAAGGAGCGCAACATGCGTCGGGATCCGCGCATCGGTCTCTCGATCACCGCGCGCGACAACCCGATGGAGAAGGTCGACGTCGCCGGACGTGTCGTCGAGATGATCGAGGGGGAGGAAGCCGACGCGCAGATCGACGACCTTGCCGAGAAGTACATCGGGCAGCGCCCGTACCCCTGGCGCCAGGGCGAGGAACGGATCAAGGTCGTGGTCGAGCCCGTTCGCGTCCACGAGATGTGAGCCTGCTCTATCTGACACGGAAGGATGTGGCAGGTCTCCTTCCGAACATCTCCGACCAGCTCGACCTGGTCGAGGAGACGTATCGCGCCGTGGGCGCCGGGCGCGTCGAGCTCCCGCCGAAGCCCGGGATCCATCCTCGGCCCGACTCCTTCATCCACGCAATGCCCGCGTACCTCCAGGACGAGGACGTGGCCGCGCTCAAGTGGGTGGCGGGCTATCCGGCGAACAAGGAGCGCGGCCTGCCCTACATTACGGGCCTCATCGTCCTGAACGACGCGGAGACCGGCGTCCCGACGGCGATCATGGACGGAGCCGAGATCACGGCCGCGCGCACAGCCGCGGCGAGCGGAGTCTGCATTCGCAGGTTCGCGCCGGAGGGCTGGAGCCGGGCAGCGGTGCTCGGGGCGGGAGAGCAGGGACGGTTCCACGCTCACGTGCTGCGGGAGCTGAACCCGGAGGTGGCCATCCAGGCCTGGGATCCGCACCCCGAGCGCATCGGGTCGCTGGGAGACGGGGTCGAGGCGGCGACAGGACCGCGGGAAGCCGTCGCAGAGGCCGACGTCGTGGTCACTGCAGGCCCGATCGTGGAGGAGCCCGATTCCCCGCTCACGCAGGACTGGCTCGCCGAGCGCTCGCTCGGCGTCCCGATCGACTTCGACTTCTATTTCAGCGCCGACGCAGTCACCGCAGCGGAGCTTTTCCTCGTCGACGACGTCGGCCAATTCGACTACTACCGCTCGCTCGGGCACTTCCAGGGCTGGCCGGAGCCGCAGGCCAGCGTCGGCGAGGCACTCTCGCGGGACGACTCACCCTCCCGCGTCGTCTGCTGCAACCTCGGGATCGGCGCGCTGGACGCCGCCTTCGCAGCACGCGTCCTTGCCGCGGCGCGGGACCGCGGCGTCGGCACCGAGCTCCCGGTCTAGAACGCTAGAGTTTCCGCGGGCGATGGGGCTCGCCTTAAACCGCCGCGACGGCTGATGGCTCCTACTGGTGAAAGGAGCTCGGCATGGCCGTCGTCTTGGCTGTCGCGATCGGAGGTGCGCTCGGAGCGCTCTCCCGCTACGGGTTGATGGCCTTCGTCGACCGGCGAACGCTTTCGGTCTTTCCCTGGGACGTCTTCGTCGTGAACATCACCGGCTGCTTTCTGGTCGGCCTGGTCGTGAGCGCGCTGGTCGATCGCCACGAGGCCCCGGCGTGGCTGCGGGTAGGCCTCGTCCTCGGCTTCATCGGGGCGTACACGACCTTCTCGACGTTCGCCCAGGACCTCTACGACCTGACGACGGCACGTCAGTACGCCGAAGCGACGCTGAACCTGACGGCGAGCGTCGTGGTCGGAGTCC
>Ga0307409_100000474_pt1 | contig 17172 bp, 16 predicted proteins | sample 322Ometagenome_2_FD_203888 | JGI IMG/M metagenome (GOLD analysis project Ga0307409, IMG submission 203888) | Maize rhizosphere microbial communities from greenhouse at UC Davis, California, United States - 322HYB-O-2 | ecosystem: Host-associated > Plants > Roots > Rhizosphere > Soil | place... | reverse complement strand
TCGCGTTCGGGTTCAGGGCGCGTCCCCGCGCGCCCAGGCGATGGCGGGCGCGAGCCATTCGTTTCGCGGCTGGTAGAACGTGCCGTGCCCGAGGCCGAGCGCGATGGGCACTTCGCGCACCACGGAGCCGGCGCCGCGCCGTTCGAAGAGCGGCGCGCAGGACACGCCGAGCGTGTCGCTCGTCTCGTAGAGCGAAAGGATGCGGCCGGTGACGCGGATGTCGGGCCGCTCGAAGGCCCAGGGGCCGCACGCCGCCATGAAGACGAAGGTGAGTGCGGGGTTGTTGAGGCGCGACGACGCCAGGATGGCGATCGCCCCGCCGCGGGAGAAGCCGATGACGGAGATGGCTTCCGGGGGAACGCCGGCGCGCAGGAGGCTGTCCACCTGCCCCGTCACCCGGGTGACGAAGGTGTCGAGGGCGATCCCGGGAGCGCGCTGCTCGCTCAGCACGGTGAAGCCGGCGCGGCGCAGGCTGTCGAGGATCCCGTCGTACTCGTAGGCGCCGAAGGCGGGGTCGATCGGCCGGCGGCCCTGCTCCTCGACGATGCGTCCGTGCAGGTAGAAGGCGTAGCGGGGCGACGGCGCAGCTGGAGCGGCCTGGCCGGCGGAGCAGGCGGTGACGAGCGGGATGACGAGCAGTGCGGCGGCCGCCGACACGGGATGCCGCCTGAGGAGGCCGGCGAAGAGGAAGGCGAGCACCCCGTAGACCGCCGTGACGATCCAGGGGCCCGGCACGCCGGGACGGTCGAAGAGTGCCCGGAGCATCACGAGGGCGCCGACGGTCCAGTGGGCGAGGTTCCCCAGTACCAGCGCGCGCCCGTAGATCCCACCCAGGATGAGGCCGCGGCCGACCCAGTTGACCGCACCGAGCCCGAGCAGCGCGGCGGCCCAGAGCTGGAGCGCGCCCTCGGTGGCCGGCGACGCCGGCGCTCCGGCCGCGAGGCGGTAGACCTCGCCCGGCGCGAAGAGCAGCGCAATGCCGGCGGCGCCGGTCACCGCAGCGCTCGTCACCATCAGCGCGCGCGTGCTCATCTGCCTGCCCCCCTCGACGATGGGTACGGTCCCCGGGTCGCTCATACCTCCCGGATATTACCGCCCCGGGGCGGCAGCGTCACGCGGCGGGTGGGCCAGGCCGCCAATTCGGTGCGCGTCCCGTTACGGGTCCGAGTCCGTGTCGCGGTGGAGGGAGCCGCTCGAGCGCCGATCAGGCGGCGACCAGCTGTCCCTCGGGCAGCTTCAGGTGCACGCCGGTCACCAGGCACGGGTCACCACAGCCCTCGCCGTTCGGGTAGTGTGCCCGGTAGGTGAGCGGCACCGACACCGTCTGCGTGTTCCCGTTCACGGTGACGTCGATCTCGACCGTGGGCGCCCGTACTCCCGCGAAGAAGGCCCCGCGCGCGCAGTGCTCGGGCAGGCATTCACGCTCGAGGACCGTTCCATCGGGGAGGTGCACGCGCAGGCTGACCGGCGCGGGCGCACCGTCCAGCCTGACCATCAGCCCGCTTTCGCAGCCGATCAGCGTGCAGGGTCCTTCATCAGTGAACAGGCTGCAGCCGGTGAGACTGCCGAGTCCCAGCGCCAGCACCAGCACCGCGCCGCCGCGGCGGCAGCGGTTCCCGAACTTGGACCGCGGGTTCATGGGGACGCTCCATTCGTCGTGTGTCTGGAGACGTTCCGGGGGCGGCCAAGCCGCACTGGACTGCGCGGCGTACTCGACTCCGCCACGGGCGCTGCCACCCACGGGGTGGGGTGCTGGCGCGGGCCCGTCGCATTCCGCCGCCCGGGTCAGTCGGTACCCTCGGATGCGGAGCGAGGCATGACCGCATAGTCCACCTCCTGCTGCGCCTCCGCCAGTCGCCCGGCGTCCTCACCGAGCCGGCGCGCCGCATCGATCAGCGTGGTGAGCGGCGCCAGGTCGCCGGCACCGGCGTGGAGGCGCAGGAGGTCCAGCCGGATTCCCTCCAGCGCCGCGACGCTCTCGGCGAGGTGTGCCGTGGCCGCCTTGCGCCGCGCCTCGAGCGTACCACCCGCGCCTCCATCTGCCGCTGCGTCCGAAGAGCCGAGTGCCCCTACCAGCTCGATCTCCGCCCGCGCGGCCGCCGCCTCCGCCTCGAGCGCGGCCACCGTCGCGGGCAGCTCGCTGAGCTGCGCGCGGAACGCCTCGGGCAGCGCCGCGAACAGCTCGCTTGCCGCGACGCCGAGTGCCGCTTCGGTGGCCCGGAACGCGCCGGCGCCGATGGCCGAGCGGTCGGGCGCACCCAGCCGCTTCGCCAGCCATTCCCCTGCGGGGCTGTTCCAGAGGCGGTCGCGAATCCCCGTCTGCCACCACCGCCGGACCTTGTCCGGGATGAACCGGACGTCGAGCGCGTTGCTCACCGCGCCGAGGAACATCGTGCACAGGACGGGAACGAGGAGCCACCAGATATTGGTCCGGTTCTCGTGGATCACGCCCTGGGCCAGCAGCCCGAAAGTGGTGGCGAGCCAGCCCGCGGAGCCGATCGTGGCGACCCGCAGCAGCCGCTGCCAGTGCGATTCCTCCTCGCCCAGGACGAGCGCCTCGCTCTCCGCGCGCTCGCGCCGCTCGACCTCGAGCGCGGAGCGGAGGTCGGCGAGGGTGTGCCCCGCGCGGAACTGCCGGTACGCCTGGTACAGGTGGAAGCCGACGATCGGCACGAGCGGCGACGACGCGATCATGAGCAGGAGCGCAACGTCGCCGAAGCTGGACCCCGGGTTGCCCGTCGCCAGCGCGTAGATGTTGCCGAGGGTGAGCGCGCTGAACGCCGTGGACCACCCCAGGTAGGGGACGAGCAGCGGGTTCCGCGCCGCGAGCCAGCCGCGCAGCGTCGGCGGCAGCGCGGGCCGCGCGTCGGGCGCGGGCGCGAGGGCCGATGCCAGCGCCTCACCGTCGGGGAAGCGGTCCTCGGGGTCGCGCGCGAGGCAGCGGTCGATCGCCGCAGCGAGTGCCGCCGGGAGCGCCGGAGCGACGCGCATCACGCTCGGCGGCGTCTCGGTGGCCTGGCGGGTGATCAGCGCGGGCAGGTTCCCGGCCTCGAACGGCAGGCGGCCGCTCACGGCGAGATGGCCGACGACGCCGAGGGCGTAGACGTCGCTCCGCCCGTCGACGGGATCGCCGGCGGCCTGCTCGGGGCTCATGTAGTGCGCCGTCCCCATGATCCTGGACGGATCGTTCGCCGACGTCGTCCCGCCCCGGCCGTGGGCGATGCCGAAGTCGGTCACCAGCGCCCGGCCGGTGCCGGCCTCGAGCAGGATGTTGTCCGGCTTCACGTCGCGGTGGACGATGCCGCGGCCGTGCGCGTAGGCGAGCGCCCACGCCACCTCGCGCAGGATGCGCGCCGCTTCGGCGGGCGGGAGCGGGCCCCGGCTGCGCAGCCGCTCGCCCAGCGTCTCGCCTTCCACGTAGCTCATTACGAAGAAGACGAAGTCGCCCGCTTCGCCCACGCGGTGGATGGGGACGATGTGCGGGTGCGAGAGCCCGGCGGCGGTGCGCGCCTCCCGGAGGAACCACTCGCGCGCTTCGGCCGCCTGCGCCAGCTGGCGCGGGAGGACCTTGATGGCGACGTCGCGGTCGAGCTGGACGTCGCGCGCGAGGTAGACGATGCCCATCCCGCCGCGGCCCAGCTCGCGCTGGAGGGAGTACTCACCGGCGAGGGCCGCCTGGAACTCGAGGAACTCGCGGGACGCCTGCGTCATGCATGTGCTCCGGGGAGACGCCATTCGGGCAGGTAGACAAGCACTTTGCAGTACAAAGTAGGCGGAAGGGTCCGGGTTTGGCAAGCGCCGGTCACAGGCAGGAAACGGCTGCCCGGTAGCGTGGGCACTCCTTCACCGGAGATCGCCCCGATGCGCCATCGCCCTCTGCTCCTGATCGCCGACGTCCTGCTTTTCGGCCTCCCCGGATCGGCAACACTCGGCGTACCCGCACTGAACGCGCAGGGCACACAGTTCGGTGTGCGACAGACCGTGATCGCCGCGACGAATCCTGCCGGCCCGCAGCCCGGCCTGGTCCACGTGCCCGACTCCGCCCGCCGCTATCCCCCAACCTATTGGAAGTCCGGCCTGCTGATCGGCGGCATCCTCGGCGGCGCCCTTGGCCTGGCGCTCGGCACCGCATTCTGCGGCCTGGCCGAGTCCTCCAGGGACTGCACCGGCGCAGCCCTCGGGGGCGCCTTGATGCTCGGTACCTCCGCGGGAGCCGTCGGGGCGCTGGTAGGCGGTCTCTTTCCCAGGGAGCCGAAGCAGCCGGCGCCTGAACATTCCCGATAGCTGAAGGCCCCGGACCCAGCCGCGGGCTGCGGACTACTGCCGGAAATACTTAGGGATTTACAAAAGTGTTACCGCGTTGTAGTATCGGTCAGGTCGGACAACCCAGGCCCCCGGACGGTGTCGGCACATGGTCCAATCCGCAGCCACTGACGCAGTGTTCCACGCCCTGTCCAACCCGACTCGGCGCCGGGTCCTCGAACGGCTGTCCGCCGGCCCGGCCAGCGTCAGCGAGCTGGCGGAGCCGTTCGACATGCAGCTCCCGTCGTTCGTGCAGCACCTCTCGGTGTTGGAGCGGAGCCGGCTGGTCAGGTCGAGGAAGCGCGGGCGGGTGCGCACGTACGAGATCGCGCCCGAGCGGTTCGAGGTCGTCGAGGACTGGCTGGCCGAGCGCCGCCGGTTGTGGGAAGCCCGTCTGGACCGGTTCGACCGGTATGTCGAACAACTCAAGGAAAAGGAGAAGGAATCATGATCACGACCAGCCAGCTCGCCTTCGATCCGAAGCTCGATATCGCCATCGAGCGGTTCATCGACGCTCCCGTCCAGCTCGTCTGGGAAGCGCTGACCAGGCCGGAGCATCTCAAGGAGTGGTACATGCCCAGGGAGTGGGGGCGTGTGGCGCGGGCCGAGATGGACGTGCGGCCGGGCGGGATCTTCAGCATCGACATCGCCGCGGCGGACGGCCGGGTGTTTCCCAACCTCGGCTGTTTCCTCGAGGCCGTGCCGATGGAGCGGCTGGTCTGGACCTCGATGCTGTTCCCCGGGTACCGGCCGGCGGTCTTCGACGACGTCCCGATCACCGCGATCGTGACGATGGAGTCCGTCGGGTCCGGCACCCGCTACGTCTTCACGGCGCTGCACCGGGACGAAGCCGACCTGGAGAAGAACCGGACGTCCGGCTGGCTGCAGGGCACCGAGATCGCGATCGACCAGCTCGTCGCGCACGTCACGTCGATGAAATAGCCGGGCGCAGGCGGTACCAGTGCTCGTCCGGGCGCAGCAGCAATTCCAGGGGCCGCGGCAGCTTGAACCGGGACGGCTCCGCATCGGTGATCTGCCAGCCGGCAAAGGCGGTCTCGATGTCTTCGCGGCGCACGCCCCGGATCAACGGGCGGATGCGCCGCGGCCAGCAGAGCAGCAGGACGGTCGCGTCGTCCCTTGCCAGCGCGCGCACGCTGCGGGCCATCCCCTGCTGCTGTCCGGTGTCGAAGTCATGGAAGGTGCCGGTGTCCAGGAAGAGCCGGAAGCCGGAACCGACTTCGGCCTCCGTAAGCCGGGTGACGTCCCCCTTCACCAGCTTCATCGTCACTCCGCTGGCCTGGACCCGCTCGCGTCCGCGGTCGAGGGCCTTCTCCACCACGTCTACGCCGGTGACATCCCAGCCCCGTTTCGCCAGCTCGATGCCCCAGATGGCGCTGCCGGTGCCGATATCGAGGGCACGCCCATAGGGTGGAGTGCGGCCCTGCTCCTCGCGTTCGAGGAGTGATGCCAGGGACTGGCGAAACTCCTCGTCGGTGTCCTCCCAGGGGTGAAAGCCGATGGCGTATGCGAATTTCCAGTTCATGTGCGCCTCCTTTTCCAGCTCATGCGGTCACTTCGGCGGGATCAGGCGCCCCGTATCCTCAAGAATAGCCAGCCCGCCGCGCAGCCGGATGTCCCGCGACGATGCGCCGACGAGCAGCTGGTACTCGCCCGGCTCGACGGTCCACCGCCCGCTCTCGTCCAGCAGCCGCAGCTCCCATGCATCGAGCACCAGCGTGACCGTGCGCGCTTCGCCCGGCGCGAGCCGCACCCGGGTGAATCCCTTGAGCGCCAGGACGGGCCGCGCCACTGTGGCGACCGGATCGCGCACGTAGAGCTGGGGGACCTCCTCGCCCGCGCGCGTGCCGGTGTTGCGAAGACGGAACGACACCTTCACTTCGCCACCGGAGAGTTCCCCGGGCGCGACCTGCAGGCTGTCGTACTCGAAAGCGGTGTAGCTCAGCCCGAAGCCGAATGGCAATGCCGGCGCGCCGGTCAGGTCGACGTAGTCGTCGCCCCGACCGGTCGGCATGTGGAAGTACGTGAGCGGAAGCTGCCCTTCCGCCAGCGGAAACGTGACCGGAAGCCTTCCGGCCGGTGACGCGTCGCCCAGCAGGACGTCGGCGATCGCATCGCCGCCTGCCGCGCCCGGATACCACGCCATCAGCACCGACCCGACCCGGTCGATCCACCGCGACATCGTGATGGCGCTTCCTCCGATCAGCACGACCACGGTAGGCGTCTCGGTCTCCGCGACCCGGCGGATCAGCTCTTCCTGCCGCCCGGGCAGGGCGAGCGACGCCCGGTCGCGGAACTCGCCCTCCTCGATGCCGGCCACCACTACCGCGACGTCGCTCCGCCGCGCGAGCGCGACCGCGGCCTCGATGCGCGCCTCCTGGTTGTCCGGCGGGCCGGCATCCCAGACGAGGCGCACGCGCGCGTTGCCTGCGCTTTCGAAGAACTCGAGCCGGATCTCGTGCGTGGTGCCCGCCGCGAGCGCTGCCGGGACCAGCGTCGTGCGAGAGGACTGCTTGCGCCAGTTGTCGATCAGCAGCTTCCCGTCGAGGAAGAGCCGGTAGCCGTCGTTCCCCTCGATGCCGAGCCGCCGCACACCGCCATCCGGCGCGCGGATGCGTCCCGTCCACCGGACCGAGTACCAGTCGCTCGAGATGCTGTCGGCGGGCGCGTTGAAGGTCCAGCGGAAGTCGATCTGAGGATCGCGCCGGGATGCGCGCGGGAGCCCGGCGAGCGTGATGTTGTCGAAGTACTCGCCGCGGAGCGAGTCGAACGCCTCCTTCGGCACGACGTCATGGTCGGTGTGCCGGCGGCCAGGTCCCGGAACATGGCGCACACGATCGCCAAGCCGCGCGCGGAGGCCGTCGAGTATCGACTGGCCGCGTGCGCCTTCGATCGTGTATCCGCCGAGCCGCGCTTCAGTCGCGTCAGGGCCGATCAAGGCGACGGACCGAACGCCGGCCCGGATCGGGAGCGTGCCACGTTCATTCCGGAGCAGCACGAGCGACGCGCGGGCGGCGTCACGGGCGAGGGCTCGTGCGGCCGGACTCGCCGCGATCGCCGCGGCGCTCTCCGGCGCGACGTAGGGCCGCTCGAAGAGGCCGAGCCGGAGCTTTTCGCGCAGGACGCGGGCGACGGCCGAGTCGATGGCGGCCGGGGCGATGGTCCCCGACCTGAATGCGGCCAGGTACGGCCCATGCTCGGCGTACGATGACTGGAAGATGACATCGAGGCCGGCCTCGATGGCCCGCTTCGTCGCCGTGGCGGTGCTGGCCTCGGTCCGGTGCAGCGCGACGGCGCCGCCCACAGCGGACTGGTCGGAGATCACGAAGCCGCCGAAGCCCCAATCCCCGCGCAGCGTCCCGTTGAGCAGGACCCGGCTCTGCGACGCCGGCATCCCGTCCACCGAGTTGTACGCCGTCATCACGGACTTGGCACCCGCACCGATCGCGGCCCGGAACGGCGGAAAGTGCAGCTCCTCGAGCGCCCGCGTGCTGGCGTGGATGGGGTAGCTGTCGCGCCCTCCGTCGCCCACGTTCGCGACGAAGTGCTTCGGCGTCGCGATGACGCCCTGCCGGTCCAGCTCGCGCGTGTACAGGCGGGCCATCGCCGAGGCGAGGAACGGGTCCTCGCCGTACGTCTCCTCGACTCGTCCCCAGCGCACGTCGGTCGCGATGTTGACCACGGGCGAGAGCAGCTGCCGGATCCCGCGCGATCGCGCCTCGCGCGCGATGGTCGCGGCGACGTCGCGCACCAGCCCGGTATCGAAGGTCGCCGCGAGCGCGATCGCCGCGGGGAACACCGTGGCCCCGCGCCGCATGACCCCGTGCACGCCCTCCTCGAACGCGAGCATCGGGATGCCGAGCCGGGTCGAGTCGGTGAAGTACCGCTGCAGCGCGTTGTAGGCCTCGGCGTCCCGCCGGGCATCCGGGGGCGCCCGGTCCTGCAGCCCGAAGGCGCCATGGGAGTAGTCGTGCGACGAGTCGGCCCGGCTCCCCGGCAGCATGAAGAGCTGCCAGAACTTCTCCTCGAGCGTCATGCGGCCGAGGAGGTCGCGCACGCGCGCTTCGACGGGGAGGGCCGGGTTGCGGTAGGGTGCCTGTGCCCGCGCCGGGGATGACGGCAGCGCGGCGAGCGCGAAGAGCGCCCAGAGCCGGGCTCGCGGGATCATCGCCCGAGGAGCTCGCCCGCGATGCACCGCGCCGCGTCGTCCGGCGAGAGCTCGTCCACGGCGAGGCTCAGGTCGGGCGGGGGCATCCGGGGACGATCGAACGCGCCGGCGTCCTCGAGCTCCCGGTAGAACGCGGGATCGCGGATCTTGCCGAACGCCGCGCGGTCCGGGGCGGTGAGCCGCGTGGCCAGCGTGTCCGGGGCGCAGCGCAGCTCGATGGATCGGAGCCGCGCCCCATGCTGCGCCACGCGCGCCTGGAGGGCGGGCAGGAAGTCCTCGGTGACCGTGCGCTCCGGCACGAAGGTGAGGATGAAGCCGGGGAGGCCGGCGCCCAGACCCGCCGCGGCGACCTCGAGCCACAGCTGCTCGCGCAGCGCGACGAACGGAGCGCTGCCGAAGGGGAAGAGGGCGGAGGCGAGATCGACGACCGCATGGTTGTGCACCAGGCGATAGCCGGTGCGCTCCGCCAGCGCGCGGCCGATTGTGAACTTTCCCACGCCAGGGCGGCCGTAGAGCAGGACGAGGTCCTGGGTCATTCCTCCTCGAGGGGCCATGCGATTTCGGGGATGCCGCTCAGCGCATCGCCCGGAGCTGCGGTGATCCGCGTCGAGGGTCCCGCGACCTGGGATATCAACGCATAAGTGGACCGGCTGGCCGCTTCGTCCGCAGCAATCAGAAATTGGACCGCTGCTGCTAGCGCGCGACCGGAAGAATCGGCTCCATGAGCGCTGGCGATTCATTCCAGATGTCGAGCACGGCGCGCCAGGTGCCGTCGCTGTCGCGCCGCCAGACGGAGACGGCTTTCGCGTACATGGTGTCCACGCCGCCCCCGCTGTCAGGGAACGTGTAGCGGCTGCGGCCGATGGCATAGGCGAGCTCGCCGCTCTCGGCGACCACGACGGTATCGCTCTGCCACCTCACGCTGAAGCTGGGGATGGCCATGGCCTCCTGCATGAACTGCCGGGCCGCGCTCCGCCCGATGACCGGCGGCGCACCCGGCGGGAACATGATCCCATCCGGTGCCAGCGCGGCGACACTCGCGTCGAGATCGCCGGCGGCTGCGGCCGCCGCCCATGCGCTGTCCGCGGCGAAGACCGCGGCGGCCGCATTATCCGCCGGCGCTTCAGCGGCTGCGCAGCCGAGGATCGGCCCGGCGGCAATCAGCAGCATGATGGTGCAACGGCGAAAGCGAAGCATACCTCACCTCCTCACGGGAATCTCGGGTGGACAGGATTGTCGCGGCGGTATGATGCAGCCCTACTGGGGGCGGCCCAGGGTGCGGACAAAAAACCGGCGGACATCTTCAGTATAGTAGCGACGCGCCGGGCCGATCGGCCCGTGGGGCTGACCAGGCATGATCAGCAGCTCGAACTGCTTGTTGGCCGAGATCAGTGCTGCCGCCATGCGCATGGTGGTCGAGAGCGACGCATTGATGTCGCTGGTACCATGCATGATGCGGAGCGCCCCATGCAGGTTGACGGCCAGCTCGAGATTGGAGCCGGTCCGATATCCCGCGGGGTTTTCCTCCAGCAGGCCCATGTTGGGCTCATTGATGATCGCCTCCTCTTCGAGTGCCCCCGGAGCGCCGGCATAGCCGGCCTTGAACACCTCCGGCGCCGTCAGCATTCCCCGCAGCGCGTAGTAGCCGCCCCAGGAATGGCCGTAGATCCCCATGCGTGAGGTATCCATATAGGAACGCGTCGAGGCGGCCTGCCGGAGTGCGGCCACGTGGTCTCCGATTTCAGTCTGGCCGATCCGGCCATAGTTGTAATCCTGGAAAGCCTTGCCCCTGTTCGGGGTTCCCCTGGCATCCAGCAGCATGACGACGAACCCCATCTGGGCCAGCGCGCCCGCCTCCCACGAAAAAATGTTGCCGGCGTAGTCCCAGGGCACGACGCTGGCGAAGGGACCGGCGTAGATGTAGTCAATCACCGGGTACCGCCGCGTCGGATCGAAATCGGCCGGTTTGTAGAGCAAGCCGTACAGGCGGGTGCTGTCGACCATCACGGTCAGGGATTCCGGCAGCGCGAACCCAGCCTGCCTCAACGGATTGCCGTCCCCTCCTGCGATGGCGGTGGACGCGCGCCCATCCACCGACCGGACCAGCAACCGCCCTGGTCGGCTCCGAGTCACGTGCAGGTCGGTGAAGTACCGGCTCGATGGCGAGAGGGCGACATTATGGATCCCGGGCTCGGGTGTGATCCGGCGCAGCGGCCCTCCACTCAGACTCTGCCGGTAGAGCGAGAGATCGTAGGGGGCGAGGGAGTCCGCGGACGCCATGAGCAGGAGCGATTCGCCATCCGGCATCACCCGCACGACCCGCTGGACGGGGAACCGTCCCCGCGTGACCTGGCGAATGAGCTGACCGCCGTAGTCATGGAGGTACACGTGGCGCCAGCCGTCCCGCTCGGAAATCCAGAGGAAGTGCCGGTTGTCGTGCAGTGGAGTCACCTGCCACCGCGACGTTGCGAAAGGGAATTCGAGGGCGGCGACGAACGACTCCGGGCGTTCCTCCCGGAGCACCCGCCGTACCGTGCCGTCACTGGCTCGCACGGCGAGGAGGTCGAGCTCCTTGCCCGTACGAGACAGGGAGAGAACCAGGGCCTCGCTGCCGTCGGGCCTCCATCCTGCGAGGTAGTCGTACGTTTCGTCGTCGGGCAGCTCGACCTTCTCTACCCGGTTCCGGAGGGGGTCCACCAGATACAACTCGGAGCGCACCAACGGTGTCCCGGTTTTGGTGTAGGGGATCATTTCGACCCGTTCCACGGCCGATTGGTAGTCGACGATGGGAATGGTGTGCACCTGTCGGGCATCATTGCGCCACACGGCGAGCAGCTTGCCATCGGGGGACCAGGCTCGGCCAGGCACCTGCCATCCATATCTCTCCTCGCCCGGGCGCTCGAGGATCACGCGGCCGTCCGGTCCCAGGACCGCAAAGCCGCCCCCGTCGCGCCGTACCGCAAGCATCCCGCTCCCCGGGGCGGACAGGGCCTGCGGTAGACGCATCGCCCGGGTTGCCGGTTCGGTGCTGTCGACCGGCGTCAGGGTTCCCTCCGCGATGGAGAATGCCCACCCGCCACTGGGGGCCTGGAGAAGGATCCGCTGGGAGTCCGGCGCGATCGCCCAGGAGAGCGACGCCGTTGCGCCACCCACCCGCTCCCTGAGCGCCGCGGCTCCCATGATGGTCCTCTGCCGGCCGGTCTTCGCATCGACCATCACGAACCCGCCGCTCTCCGCGCCGGTCTCGGGCCGATAGACAACCCGGTCTCCCGGCAGCCACCTTGTGGAGTTCGAGCTGTACGGACTGCTCCGGGCGGCTTCGAAATACCGTGACGCCCGGTCGAGGAGCGGCCGCAGGGAATCAGTCTGCGCGACGGTTGCCCGCGGCACCAGCACGACCAGCAGGACGAAGGTGGCCAGGAGGCGGATCATGAAGGGTTCCTCTGCAATAGCTGCTTGAGCAGTGTGAGTCCCGCCGCCAGGTTGGCCGTGGTCGCGGCCGCGCCAAGCGAGAGGCGAATTGCATTCGGGGCATGCTCCGGAGAGGCCGCGAAGAGATGACCAGGGCCAATCAGCACCCCGTGATCCATCGCCTCGCGGATCAGCTCGAGTGCCGGGGCATTCTCGGGCAGATCGATCCAGATGAGGCATGACATCGCATGTCCGGACGGGATCAGCGAACCCATGATGCGGGTTGCCAGGCGCCGGCGATCGGCAATCTCGGCCCGGCGGGCATCGCGAATGGCGGACGCGGTTCCATCGTTGATCCACTGCACGGCGACGGCGCTCAGGAGCGGGGAGGCCGACCAGAGCGTCGCGGCGACTCCGTCAACCACCTCCTGATACCGGTCGACCGGCACCTTGAGAAACCCGGTGCGCAACGCGGGGACGGTCGCCTTGGCGAGGCTGCTGATGTACCAGGTACGTTCGGGCGCCAAGGTGGCGATGGGCGGTGGCGGGTCCGCGATGAGTGGGGCGAGCGCTCCATTCTCGATGATCGTGACATCGTACGCGCGGGCGATGTCGGCAATCTGGCGGCGCCGGGCGGACGACATCACCGTTCCGGTCGGATTGTGATGCGTGGGCATGCAGTAGAGCACCCGGGCGGGGGACTGCTCGCAGGCGCGGGCAAGGGCCTCGGGATGAAGGCCATCAGGGTCCATGGCGATGGGCTGGAGATCGAGGCCGAGCCAGCGAGCTGCTCCGATGAGGCCGGGATAGGTCAACTCCTCGACCATGACGCTCGATCCCCGGGCCAGCGTGTTGAGGGCGATCAGGGTGCCATGCTGGGCGCCGGCGGTGAGGATGATCTCCTCCGGCATTGCCACCACTCCCAGCGAATCGAGCCAGCGAACGCCTGCTTTTCGATGCTGCAGCGACCCGCCATGGGACTGATAGCCGCTCAGTCCGGCGAGATCGGAACGCTCACTCACTTGAGTCAGTGCAGCCTGGAGTGCGCGCTGGCCCAGGTCTCCCGGCTCGATCGGAACCATGGTCGGGCCCAGGTCGATTCGGCTCTGGTCCGGCTCGGGGGAGTAGCTGGCCGGGTCGGCAAGGTCGCGAACGAACGTCCCTCGGCCCACCTCGCCCTTGACCAGGCCCCGCTGTTCGGCGGCAGCATAGACCCGGGTGATGGTACCGAGTGATAACCCCGTACTGCGGGCGAGGATACGTTGCGGTGGGAGGCGGTCACCCGGTCGAAGTGCACCGGACCCGATGTCGGCTGCCAGGGTCTCGAGCAGGGCGGCATACCGGGGGACACGCGAGGAGAGGTTGGGCTTCCAACCGGATTCTGGTGGCATTACCGCATTACGATTGTTCTATAACAATGTTTCAGGCGATGGTCAGCCCTGTCGACCTCCAACTGCAAGCAGGCAATTGGGCGGCGCGCGTCCCGACGCTTGGCGCAGGCGGCTGTTCGGCCCTACCGGCGAAAGAGCTGCGAGCGTACCCGCACTCCGAACGACGCACTCCACCCACTTGGCTGTTCCCAGCTGAAGCGGGTCCGTCGATCAATGGCCCCTCGGAACCCCAACCCGTCGGCGTAGACGACGTCGATGCCGGCGCTGATTCCGAACGTCCGATGCCTGGTGGTGAGGTTGCCGTGACCTCCAAGGTCTTCCCGGGTGAAATCGAGGCGGGGCATGACCCATGGGCGCAGCGTCGGCCGCCACCTCTTGGTGAACACGATCCCGAGCCCTACCGGATACCAGTAGTCGTAGGCGGGGCACGGGACGGCGAGCTGCGCAAGACCACAACGTACCTCGGCCAGATACTCAGCCCGCCCGGCTCCCGCCTGAAGTGTCAACTCGAACGGGGTCCCGGTGATGCGCGGCAGCTGCACGCTCACTGTGGCCGCGCGACCCCGATAGCCGGCGCTGACCGGGGAGTTTAGCGTCGAACTCCCGAGCGTGCCCGCGAAGGCGATGGGGCCTATGCCGATATCGGCACCAAGAGCATAGAACAGGCCGCCGCGCGCGCCCGCCGCATCCAGCGACAGACCCGCCCCTGCTCGGGCACCGGCGTGCTGAACGGGCATGCCGGCGATCTGAGCCACCAGGGTATTGGAAGACACCACGCTGGCCCAGAAGATCAAGACAGACGCACGACAACTCCCTCGATACATCGCGATTCCTTTGGTGCCGCCTAATGCGGTCGCTTCAGCTGCAGAGGCGTCAAACCTGACTGAAGCGGTGAGTCGTTACCTACACGGCCTTGTCTGCTGCAAGCAGGTATTAGGCCGTTGGGTGCCGACCGGTCAGGCGGGCCGACGGCGTTCGCGGACGAAGTCCACGACCTCATCGCGGGTGAGCTTGAGCTTCACCGGTGGCACGTCGAGCGGCGAGCCGCGCACCGCCTCGGGCTGCAGTACGAACACCGTGCCATCCTTCCGCCGAATACGCACGGCGCCTTCCCGGCGCGCCCGCTCCAGGATGGCCGCGAAGCGCTGCCGCGCTTCCGGATAGGTGTACTCCTTCATACGGTCACCTCCACTACTTCGACGTCGGCGTCTCGGGCCGCCCGGATCAGGGCCTGATCGAGCGTGAGCAACGGCACCAGGCACATTCGGCCCCACGCAGTGCAGACCAGTGTGCACACTGTCGCTCGAAGCGGAGTCAGACAGCTCCGAGGATCGGCCGGGGGGCCGACTGCGCGGCCCCCCGGGGTCCAGAAGTAACCCGTCACCGTGAACCATGCATACGTCACCAGGGACGCCGTCCGCTGGGTGAGCCCGGCCAAGGTATCCGGGCCCACCCCGGTCAATTCTTCGATCGATCCGGAACGCTGGCCGCCCTGTCGGCTGCAACCAGTGATTAGACGGCACTTGAATTCGAGCTCGCGCCCGACCGAACCTCCAGGCTCACCGGCACTGTGGGCCGTAGCAACGTCGAGATGGTGCAGGCCCGCTCGGCCTCATGTGCAGCTTCCTCGAGCGCACCGACGTCCACCCCGGTGGCTCCCTCAACAGACGCCGCCAAGTGTGCACTCACCACGCGAATGCGCCCGTCGCCCTTCTCGGCGGTGATCGTCGCGGTGACTCGAACTCGACTTACAGAAACACCGCGTTGCGCGAGGACGGAACGGAGACCGATCCCGAAGCATGTCGCATGGGATCCCGCGAGCAGCTCCTCGGGCGTCGTCGTCCCCGCGGGCTCTCCCCTGAGTCGGGGAAACGTTGCAGTAACGGTGAAGGCATCAGATCCGGCCGACACACGGCCCCCTCCACGCACCACATCGCCCGTCCAATCCAGTGTAGCGGAACGCTGAAACTGGGCCATTTGATTGAGAGCCTCGTGCCAGTTGTGCCGTCTAATGCTGTCGCTTTAGCTGCAGGCGACCTCTTAACGCGTTCACTAGCTAACGCTTCCTTACCAGGCCGAAGGCCTGGTTCGCGCCTGTCAGCTGCAAGCAGGGATTAGACGTCAACACACCCGGACCGCGTGGGTTAGCTCAGAGATCGTCAGGCGTGAGACCGGTGTGCTTGGCGAGGCGGGCCAGCATTCGAGGTCCGAGTTCCTCGGCATCGTGGAAGGCGAAGACCAGTCCGGCCAACCGGTCCGCTCGAGCGTGCGATGCGACCCGGACTCGCGCTTGATCTGCCACCCGATCCGAAGCAATGCGGCCAGGACCCGGCGCGCCTTGGCGGCCGGCCACTGGCTCACGCGGCCTGAAAGTGGAGGTCGAGGAGTTCGGGGGCGGCTTCGTGGTGCTCCAGCCTCTCGGCGAAGACCCGGAGCGCCAAGGCCTGAACCTTGGCCACGGCTTCATCCCGCGAGGCCCCGTAGGTCATGACCCCGGCGAGACTTGGGATCTCCGCCAGCCACCGGCCGTCCGCCTCTCGCTCGAGCTCGATCAAGACCACCATAAAGGAACTCCGTGGGAAGGACCAGAAAGTTAGCCCAAGCCCGGGTTGACGTCTAATGCTGTCGCTTCAGCTGCAAGCCATACCCCTTAACGCCTGCACAAATCAACGCTTCCTTGCCAGGCCAACGGCCTGGGCCGGGCTTGTCAGCTGCAAGCAGGAATTAGACGGCCAGGGCGATTCGCTTCGTCCGCACTGCGCCGCTGAGGCACGTCTACCGTGCCGGGGGACGTGACGGGTCTGCCAGTTCAGACACCAACTGCATCATTGCAGCTGCGCGGCGATTGAGCGAGTCAGCGTAGCCAGCGGGATTCTGGTACTCATATGCCCGATAAGCCTTGAAGTCCAGAACCTCAACACGCAACGTGAAGCCATCTCGCGTGAAGCGCCCATCCGATGGAATGGTGCTTTGATCGGGCAATACGCCGACACCGAGGCTGTCGAGCGTCTCCAATGCCGCCGCCCACGGTGGTGAGACGGTCTGCCGGACGCGGCACATCCCCGCATTGCCATTCGTACGAAGGTCGCGGCAATGTGGCGCGACGAAGGCGCGGAAGGCACTGTCCGAGCTTCCCAACCCAGTCCACCAACGGTAGGCCTCTCCAGTGACACGCCCGTTGCGCTCGCGAAGTATGACGAGTCTCTCGGGGAGGAAGATCCCCGACTCGATCCAGAGTCGAAGTTCTCGGTCACCTGAGGCTAGCGCTGTATCGCTCAGTCGAGTGAGGCCGTAGGTCGCTAGTGCACAGCTGCGATGCGTCGCATACTTCGCGGCACAGCGAGGCACACTCGTCGAGTCTTGGGCCAGCAATGCCGAATGTGGCATGACCCACATGAATGGCAATAGAGCAAGGCGCCGGAAAACATTCATACACAGGAGATCGTCTTGATCGTGTTACGCGACACATAACCGTTGGGGCCGTCTAATGCTTCCGGTTTAGCTGCAAAGCGGCTGAGACGGAGCACCACACCTGAGACGCCAGGTGGAGGCGCAGCCTGCGGCCGGTGCGGAGCGCCGGCCGCTTTGTCAGCTGCAACCGGTCGATTAGACAGCGCGTGAACATGCAGGCGTCAGGCCAGCGATGCCTGCCCGTTGCCCCGATGCTCGGGCGCATCCGGCAGTGCTGCCTGGGATGCCCGCGGTCCGCATCCGGGGCCCGTGAGCAATCCCGCCCTGCACCATTGCAACGGCTCCTTTTGATTCAGCGCTCGAAATCCGCGGACCTTCCCGGATCGCGCCAGCACACCATCACCTACCTGACCCCGACCCCACCCATGCAGTGCCTGTCTAATGCTGTCGCTTCAGCTGCAAGCCATATCC
>Ga0307409_100000469_pt1 | contig 17223 bp, 17 predicted proteins | sample 322Ometagenome_2_FD_203888 | JGI IMG/M metagenome (GOLD analysis project Ga0307409, IMG submission 203888) | Maize rhizosphere microbial communities from greenhouse at UC Davis, California, United States - 322HYB-O-2 | ecosystem: Host-associated > Plants > Roots > Rhizosphere > Soil | place... | reverse complement strand
TGTGGCCCGGAGGTGGCCCAGTCACCAGCGGGCAGCGCCGGGCGCCCGCGGAGGGGTACAAGGTGGCGGTGGTGGGGGCAGGCGAGCAGTGAGTCAGAACCGCGGACAAGCACTCAGCCGCAGGAGGTTTCTCCAGAGTTTGACTCTGGCAGCCGCCCCTTTCGGAGGATTGCAGGGGGTTCAGGATTCACTCGCCGGGAGAGGAGCGACCGGAACCCTGCGCGATCCCAACGTAGTCGGCCGTCCCCGCCGCCCCACGGACCATAAGGAGAACGACGCGGAGGTTCAGGCCATCGAACAACGGTTGGCCTGTAGCTGCGGGTGCACCCTCGATGTGTTCACCTGCCGGACAACCGACTTCTCCTGCACCTATTCACCCGAGCTCCACCGCGAGGTACTCGCCCTCCGCGATCAGGGGAAAACCGCTCGCGAGATCCTGGATACGTTCGTGGCCCAGTATGGGGAAAAGGCGCTCATGGCTCCGAAGCCCGAGGGATTCAACCTCTGGGGCTATCTCCTGCCAGGCGCTGCAATAGGAGCAGCCGGTATTGCGCTCGCAGCCGTGCTGCGGCGACGTGAGGCTGTCGCGGCCGCCCGCACACCCGCGCCGGTGCAGCCCTCGGTTGACGCGAGTCCCGAGGAGCTACAGCAGCTGGAGCGTGCGCTCGAAGAGGTCGAGAACTGATGGTTGGTGAGGCCATTGTGGCCGCGCTGGTCGGGCTGGCGGGGCTGTTGCTGGTGCTTCAGCCTCTATTCCGTGCTCCCGGAGCATCCACCCGGCCGGCCGAGCCGCTGGATCCGGAAGAGACGCCGAGGGGAGTCGCGCTCGCCGCGCTCAAGGAGATCGACTTCGATAAGGAGACGGGAAAGCTCTCGGACGGGGACTACCAATTCCTCAAGGCAAAGTACACGGCGATCGCGCTGGAAGCGCTGCGGGCAGAGCGAGAGGGCGTGAGCCCCGAGTCCGCCGAAGCAATCGTTGCCGCGCGAGTGCGAGCGATGCAGGCCAGCGATGCCGGCACCCGCGTGCGTTGCGCCATCTGCGGTCCCCGGCCGGAGCAGGACCCACTGTTCTGTTCAACCTGCGGCCTGGAGCTGGCATCGGCCGCCGTCTCCACGAACCTCCGACTACCCGCGACGGGCGAGGCACCGGTCCGGGTGCAGTAACGAATCCGCATCACTGGTGAAAGATCCTGGAAGCCGGTATCAACCGACCTCGAAGCAACAACTCGGCCGATCGCCCTGCTGGCAGCAGGACCGTACCGGGGCTCCAGTAAGATCGGCGAGGAGAGCCACGATGGCCTCGCAGACCTCCGGGCGCTCTCGCACCGCTGCTGCCACGGGGCATCCTCGGCTCCGCACAACGAACCGCCCGCCGGGTCCGTTCTCCTCAACTGAGCTGAGCCCCCCGAGTTGATTCAGGAGTTGGGACGCGGCCCGCACTCGGCGTCCCAGGTCACCCCTCGGCTGCTCGATTGCCTCAGCCATGCGATTCCCGGCTTCCTGCAACAGGGGACGCAGCTGCTCCGAAGAAAGCTGATGGCCAAGCGCCGCGAGCAACCCCGTCAGCAGCGGGAGGTAGGCCTTCGAGAGAAGGAGCTCCACGTCAGGCGAGATCCGGTAACTGGTGGCCGGCTTCCCCACTCGACCCCCCCGGCGTTCTCCCTGGTGTACCAGGCCATCCCGCTCCAGGCTCACCAGGTGGGCGCGGACCGCGTTGTCAGTCAGGCCCAAGGCTGTTGCTAGCTCGTCAACCGTAAGGTCTCCCTGCCGCAGGAGCGCAACTATGCGTCCTCTCGTTGTTTCCAGCAGGCGATCCGGTCTCAGAGTCACGCAAAAGCTCCTCCATTGGGGTATTCGAACATACCAGAAAGCCTCAATTAGTCAAATAAGTCAATAAATCTCTTGACAAATAGTGGAATCAGCTCCATAGTGCCGGTACTGCTGCGATATAATCGCCGCCAACTACCGATCTCAGCCAGGAGCCAAATCATGTCTGCCCGGTACCGCTTCTTACCCGGAATTCTTACCCTTGTCACCCTCGCCGCCATGCAACAGCCGCTAGCTGCCCAGGGCGCCGCTCTGGACGACCCGACAATTGTCGCCATCTTCGATGCGGCAAACACGGCCGACATCGAGACCGGCAAGCTTGCGGCGGAACGAGGCGCCTCGAACGCGGTCCGTCAGTTCGGAGCCATGTTGGCCCGAGACCACCGGGCTGTTCGGCAGCAGGGCCGCGACCTGGCGAAGAAGCTGGGGGCGACACCCACACCACCCGCTGACCAGACAAGCGCCCGGGGTCATGCCGCCGCCCTGAAGAAGTTGAGCAAGCTCAGCGGAAGCGACTTTGATCGGGCTTTCCTTCGGCATGAAGAGACCTTCCACCGCGACGTGATCGGCGCGGTCAAGACCACGCTGCTTCCGGCAATCAAGAACCAGGAGCTGCGCGAGCTGGTTGTGAAGGTGGCCCCGGCATTTCAGGCCCACATGGAAATGGCGCAGAACCTGTCCCAGCAACTCGCTACCAAGTAGCAGGAGAGCTTTGACGTGAGCGATCAACCCACCGCCCCGAGCGGGCCCGATCTGAGTCTGGGCATCACAGCAGAGTCGCTGCCCGATGGCAGCATGGTCAGTGGCCACGTAGGAGACGACGCGGTTCTGCTGGCTCGAGTCGGTGGGGAGTTCTTTGCCGTGGGAGCCGTGTGTACCCACTACAGCGGCCCCCTCGGTGAAGGCCTCCTGGTGGGAGATACCGTCCGATGCCCCTGGCACCACGCCTGCTTCAGCCTTCGCTCCGGCCGGGCGGTCCGGCCGCCCGCGCTGAACGACCTGGCCCGCTGGCAGGTCGAGGTGCAGGAGGGACGCGTCTTTGTCCGGAGGAGGCTCGCCGCCGCTCCTCCGACGCCACGAGGGGAGGGGGCAGCGAGCTCGATCCTCATTCTCGGCGCCGGAGCGGCGGGGAGCACCGCGGCGGAGACGCTGCGGGAGGAGGGATTCGCCGGACGGATCACGCTCATCGACCCGGATCCCGACGCACCCTATGATCGGCCGAACCTTTCCAAGGACTACCTGGCGGGGACCGCGCCGGAGGATTGGCTGCCCCTCCACCCCAGGGCATTCTACTCCGAGATGGATATCGAGCTGGTCCTGGGGCGCCGAGTGCAGGCTATTGATCCATCCGGTGGAAGGGTCACGCTGCAGGATGGCGCAGCCCTTCGATACGACCAGCTGCTGATTGCAACCGGGGCAACGCCGGTGGAGTTGAACATTCCGGGTGCCGCAGGACGAATCCTCTACCTGCGCAACTTGAAGGACAGTAGGCGAATTATCGAGTCAGCCAAGTCGGCCCGTCGTGCAGTCGTCATTGGGACCAGCTTCATCGGGCTGGAGGTGGCCGCGTCACTTCGCGCCCGGGGGCTCGAGGTCCATGCGCTGGGACCTGATCCACTGCCGCTGGCCCGGGTGCTGGGCCCGGAACTTGGAACCTACATCCGTGACCTCCACCAGGAGCACGGCGTCGTGTTCCACCTCGGCCGCACAGTACGGGAGCTGCAAACCGATGGTGTGGTCCTCGATGACGGAACGCGGCTGCCTGCAGACCTGGTGGTGGCCGGTGTTGGGGTGCGACCGAATGTCGAGCTTGCCCAGCAGGCGGGACTGGCTGTCGACCACGGAATCCTGGTAGATGAATGGCTCGAGACCAGCACGTCGGGGATTTTCGCGGCCGGTGATGCGGCCCGCTGGAGCGACCCTCGCACGGGAGAGCGGATCCGGGTGGAGCATTGGGTAGTAGCCGAACGCATGGGACAAACCGCCGCCCATAACCTGCTGGGCCGGCGTGAGCCATTCGACGCGGTTCCGTTTTTCTGGAGCCAGCATTACGATGTGCCCATCGCCTACGTTGGCTATGGCACCGGATGGGACCGGACCGTGATTGATGGGGATCCAGCGGCCCGGGACTGCACTGTGACGTATTATCGGGGTGATCGCCCGGTCGCGACCGCGACCATCTACCGGGACCGACACAGTCTGGAAACCGAGGTTGCGCTGGAGCAAGTGGCGGTTCATCACTGACCACGCTTCCCGCTCCACTGCCTCGACTCACTCGACGCCTGCTACCGGATAGCTAATGAGTCCAGATACCCAGCTGGCCATTGCTGCGTTCGGCATCGGTATAGTCGTGGGCCTCACCGGAATGGGCGGCGGTGCCCTCATGACCCCGGTGCTGGTGCTCTTCTTCAACATCCCGCCGCTTACCGCGGTCTCCTCCGACCTGGTGGCAAGTGCAGTGATGAAGCCGGTCGGATCGGTTGTACACCTGCGGCGGGGCACGGTGCATCTGGGTCTCGTTCGGTGGCTCTGCATCGGCTCCGTGCCGGGAGCGTTCAGCGGCGTACTCCTGGCTCGGGCGCTGGGACACGGTGAAGACCTGCAGGAGCTCATCCGAGTCGCGCTCGGCGTCGCGCTGCTCCTCGCGGCAATCGGCCTTATCGTTCGGGCCTACCTCAGATTGGTGGAACACGCCCGCCGGCGAAGCGGGCGGGCAGCCCCGCTCCCGGAAGGTCCTCCGCGGGTGGATGTCCGGCCCCTCCCCACGATTGTCCTCGGCGCTCTGGGCGGGCTCGTGGTGGGGGTCACCTCGGTCGGGTCCGGCTCGCTCATCATCATCGCGCTCATGACTCTCTACCCCAGGCTTACAGCCAACGAGCTGGTGGGCACCGACCTGCTTCAGGCAGTTCCCCTGGTGGCCTCCGCGGCCACGGGGCACATCCTGTTCGGTGATTTCCAGATGGATTTGACTACCTCTCTCCTGCTCGGGTGCATTCCAGGGGTGTGGGTGGGCGCTCATCTCTCCTCGCGAGCACCGGGCGGCCTGGTCCGTCGAGCGTTGGCGTTTGTGTTGCTGGCCTCAGCGCTCAAGCTCCTCAACGTTTCCAACCGCGATACTGCCGTCATTCTCGCTGTTGTCCTGGTCTTTGCTCCCGTGCTCTGGATGCTGGTGCGCCGGAGGCACGGCTTCCCCGCCCTGGCCCGGAAGTCACGCCGGAAGCAAGAGCCCACCCAACGAACCTCTTGACTCCCGCTTGAGCCTCCTGCCGTAGGGTGGCACGGTCGTGATAGAAGAATCGGAGGCGCACATGGCACCATCGTACAACGGCTGGGAAGACACCCCCGAGGATGAGCGCGAGGCCCTGGAGCAGTGGGAGGCGGCCAGCGGAGCGGGTCGTCGTTCATCTCGAGGCGTTCCAAGAGCCAGTCTTTCAATTCTACGGGAGTTGCCCTCCGAGTAGCCGGCCTCGGCGCCGCATAGGGGTGGCCGAGAAGCTCACGACTCGAACGACGCGACGCCGCGAGTAAGGCAATGCAATGTGATCCAGATCACGTTGCATGCGATAAGACCGGATTCTAGATTCCGGACTTCCGGCTTTTTCGTAGAGCCTCCGAGACCACCACAGCCGCGAGTTGCGCCTGCCCCATCTGGACCCGGACACGCCCGAGTCGCCCCAGTCCGCAGCCTTCACGGCTGCCCGGCTGGCCGCCATCGTCGAGTCGTCTGACGACGCCATCGTGAGCAAGAAGCTCGACGGGACCATTCTGACCTGGAACGTTTCGGCGGAGAGAATCTTCGGATACTCCGCAGCCGAGATGGTGGGTGACACCGTCTTCCGCCTGATTCCACCGGAGCTGCACGAAGTCGAGCGTGACATCCTTCGCCGGGTCTCCCAGGGCGAGCACATCGCGCGCTTGGAGACCATTCGCCGGCACAAGAACGGAACCCTGTTTCCCATCGAGCTCAGTATCTCACCGGTGCGTGATGAAACCGGTGCCATCGTGGGCGCGTCCTCCATCAAGCGAGATATCAGCGAGCGCCGGCGGTCGCTGGAGACCGCTGCCCGGTTGGCCGCGATCGTCGAGTCGTCCGAAGACGCCATCGTCAGCAAGACGCTGGATGGAACAGTCCTGACCTGGAACGCCGCCGCCGAGCGAATGTACGGGTATCAGGCCAGCGAGATCATCGGCCATACGATTTATGCCTTGATCCCGGGTGAGCTGCAGGAGGACGAGCAGGACATTCTCACCAGCGTGGCCCGAGGCGAGCATGTTGCCCACTACGAGACGGTTCGCCGGCGGAAGGACGGCAGGCTGGTGAACATCTCGCTTACGCTGTCTCCCGTTTACGATGGCGCAGGCAGCATTATCGGCCTGTCCTCGATTCAGCGGGACATCACCGAACGCATGCGGGCGCAGGAGGCGTTGCGCCAGGCCGCCAAGATGGAAGCCATCGGCATGCTGGCGGGTGGGCTGGCCCACGACTTCAACAATCAGCTCTATGCAGTCAGCGGCTTCGCCCATTTCATCAGCCGGGATCCCGGACTCAGTCCATCCAGCCGTCAGGACCTGCTCGAGCTCCAAAAAGTCAGCGAGCGGATGGCCAGCCTCACCCGCCAGCTCCTCGCCTTTGCCCGCCAGCAGGTCTTGAGTCCGGAAGTCCTCGACCTCAACGCGGCGGTGGAAGACACCCGACCCATGCTCCAGCGGCTGATCGGCAGCAACATGAATATCCAGCTGGCACTGGCTCCGGGGCCCAAATGGGTGCGGGTAGACCGGGCGCAGCTGGTGCAGGTGCTGCTGAACCTCGTGATCAACGCCCGCGATGCCATGACGGGTGGCGGGCGGATCCTGCTCCGGACCTCCACCACCGAGGTGGGGCGAGGCCACGCGTTCGACCGGCTCAACATCGCTGTGGAGCCCGGCGCTTACGCCGAGCTCGCCGTGAGCGACACCGGGAAAGGCATCCCTGCCGAGCATTTGCCTCACATCTTCGAGCCGTTCTATACCACGAAGGAAGTCGGAGTCGGAACTGGTCTGGGCCTGGCCACCGTCGAAGGCATCGTCGCCCAAAGCGGCGGCTACATCCAGGTGGAGAGCACGACCGGCCGCGGCACCACTATCCGTCTGCTGTTGCCGCTCACCGCCGAGCCCACGGTCAAGCAGGGGACGGCCGGCCCGGCTCGGAAGAGCAGCGCCGCTCGGGGTCGGATTTTGGTGGTAGAAGATGAAGACCCGGTACGAACCATTGTGATGCGCACGCTTCAGGCCCAGGGGTACGAAGTGCTCGGCGCCCGAGACGGGCGCGAAGCATTGCGCGAGTTGGAAGAGATTGGCGGCGCGGTGAATCTGGTGCTCAGTGATATCGTGATGCCGGGCATGGGCGGCCGCCAGCTCGCCACCGAGCTGCATCGCCGGTACCGACGGATCCCCGTGGTCTGGATGTCGGGTCATACGCGCGAGACGGAGCTGCAGAAGGGTGAGATCGGAAAGGACGAGCCATTCCTGCACAAGCCGATCACACCCGAGGTGTTGCTGGAGATGGTGTCTGCCGTAATCGCGGGAGTAGCCAAACAGCCGTCCTGAATCAGCCAGCAAGCAAAAGCTCCTACGCGGTTCACGTAGGAGCTCAGCCGGCCTCACTCAGGACGCGCATCGGCAGCCTCGCTACTGACTCTTCACTCGAACCTTCTGAAATCGTTTGCGCTCCCGCCCCTGAGTGTCTACGACCGAAAGCTCTAGGGTGTACGTGCCCGGCTTGGTGGCACCCAGCTGGAGCTGCTGGAGACGGCGGGTGGCCGGTCCGTCCACCTTGTCCTTGAAGGCCACGGTGAGCGGCTTGGGCTTGGGCGATTTCTTCTTTGCGGTCGCCTGCGCCGCCATCAGCCGGACCCTGCCACTATAGGTCGTGCCTGAAGGCAAGCCGCATACGTCGTAGTAGATCTCCAGCTCGGATCCCGGCGCCGCATGCGGCACCTGGTCCATGAGCAGCAGGAATCGCGGCTTCTGCCCTTTTTCAGACGAGGAGCTTGCTGAGGGGCACAGCGAGCGTCCCGCACCCGAGGCACTCAAGGTGTAGGCGCCCACCAGCGTCAGAGTCACCGCTCCACCGATCAGCGCAAGCACACGGGGATGGCGCCGGCCTCGTTGCCACAGAGTCCGGCTCTGTTGCCAGAGATTCCGGCCCTGGCGTCTGGCGCCATGCGCCAGTAGTAGAAGTTGACGTCGGGCTGCCTGAAGCGCCTCCTGCACAATTCCGGGCTCGAAGCGCCTTCTGCGACGGGGGAACCCCGGATCCGGGATCCCGGAAAATGGTTGGCTCATGACCCTCACCTCCGAAGACCTGGTGACACCTCCTGGCGGAGGTCTCCAGTGGAGCAAGGATCGTGTCTCTCCTGACGTGGGCGTCGGAGCGGCGATGCAAGAATCTGCAATCGATTACTTCGCAACTACATAGAATCCGTCGGCGACATGCCGGGAGCTTCCCCGCACCAGCCCACCCCAAGGACTTCGGCCGTTAGGGCGGCATTGTGCAAGGGGCTGCCAACTACTTCTTTGCCGACCAGGCGGAACCACTCGGTTTGCCCGCGCGTACGAAACGAGCTGGCCCAAATGCTCGTGCAGATGAGTTACTTCAAACAGATAGGCGTTCCCGATCGTGGTGTTCTGGTTGGGGAGCTCCAGGATTCAGTCAGGAGGAAATGCGGCCGAACTCCTTCCACAGACCGGGCGAGCCGCCCCGTACACGCACCCTCGCTCAGCGCTCGGCCGACTGGCCGTCAGGCTAACCGGAGTCTCGCTCGGCCAGCTACCGACGCTCGATGCTGCCGCATCGCGCCGGACCGAGCCCTTCTCGGTAACGCGCTCGAACCTGGCAGAGAGCTGCGGGACGGTGACCTGCCCGATCTGTCACGAGATGGGCGACACGCTCGGGCTCACGCCCGCTGGACCCTGCCTCCGCTGTGCCGACCAGAATCCGGATCTGAGGGTCGAGCCGCACTCCGATCGGTTCTGGATGCTGTCGCCGGCCGAGGTCAGGAGAGTCGAGTCCGAGATGGACCGGATCGTGGCCAAGCTACAGGGAATGGACCGGCAGCTGGTCCACCTGAGTCAGCGGCAGGCCGACAAGTGTGGTGATGGCTACGACCGGGCTGTCGAGACGAGGCGACAAGAGTGGCTTGCTCTGCAACGCGAGCTGCACCTGCTTCATTTGCTCCGCGTGGCTTCCCGCCAATTCGGAGCATAGGCTGGAGGCGCGGCTAATTGCCGGTCCACCGTGCCGTGCCCAGTGCTTCATCGATCCTGCTTTCCATCACTCTCAAACTCATCGGCGCCCCGCCACATCCGTGGTCGTGCTCCACTTGCTGGAGGCGACGACCGACCCGCAACGTGGTAATCACCGTTGGCAAGTCGGGGACATAGCGGCCGCAGACCGGTTCGCTGGGCCGGTACCGGTCCGCCAGCAGGAAGTAGCCTGCCCCTTCAAGCTCGCGCAGCAGTGCCTCTACCCGCGCGGGAGAAACTCGAGCCCGTTCGATGCCGAGTCGGCGAACGTTGTCCGTGCCTCTGTAGGTTACGACACCATCGGGGGTAACAGACACGGAGTACACCGGACAGCCGCTGAAACAGGGGCTCCGGTACAGGGTGACGGCCGCGAGCGTGTCGGCGGGAACGGCGAGTGAGCTCTGCTCAGCCGCCGGAGCAGCTGCCCTCGACCCGCAACCGAAGGCAACACCAACAGCACCCAGGCAGAAAAGCCGCAGCACGAGGTCACTTCTCACATTCATCAGGCTGCCGTCTGATTTGCGAGCACTAAATAGTAAGCCATGACGCACCCCAGAGGCACAGAGGACTCAGCGACACTTTCATTCGTGGGCATGGGGGTGCATACTCGTGAAAGTTGCCCACTCACGTCTTACACGGGTGTCATATGGGTGCAAGCACACGAGACATCTTCGGCACGGCGGAGAGCGCGGAAACCGCGTCGCCGGGAAGTTACGGCCAGGCGCCGCGAGGTTTCCGGCTGCCGGACGCGGCCCGGCTGGGCCGTGTCCATCTGCAGGTCGCCGATCTCAGCCGATCGCTGATGTTTTACGAGCAGGTGCTCGGCCTGCGCCAGGTCTACCACGATGGTGCGCGCGCCATACTCGCCGCACAGGGTCAGGATGCCCCGCTGATCGAGCTGCACGAGCGCCCCGGCGCTCGGGCCGTCCCCCGACGCGGATCGCTGGGACTCTACCACTTCGCCATCCTGCTACCCGACCGCCCCTCGTTGGGCCGGCTCGTCCGGCACCTGGGGGACATCGGCATGCAGGCCGGGGCCGCCGATCACCTGGTGAGCGAATCCCTCTATCTCCAGGATCCAGATAACCTCGGCATCGAGGTCTATGCCGACCGGCCCCGCAGCACCTGGCGGCGGATAGGCCGCGAGCTGATGATGGCCACCGATCCACTGGACGTTCCTGGCTTGCTGCGCGAGGCTGGAAACGCCCGCTGGACCGAGATGCCGGCCGGGACGACCATCGGCCATGTGCATCTCCACGTCGGCGACCTGGAGCAGGCGGCGTCGTTCTATTCCGAAGCGCTCGGATTCGACCGGATGGTATGGCACTATCCCGGCGCCCTGTTCCTGGCGGCCGGGGGTTATCATCATCATCTGGGTACCAACACTTGGGCCGGAGCCGGCGCAACTGCTCCTTCGGAGCAGGATGCGCGGCTGCTCGAGTGGACCATCGAGCTGCCCGGTGCTGCCGACGTCGCGGCCGTAGGGGAGAACCTCACCCGGGCCGGCTACTCCACTGAAACGGAAGCTGAGAAAACCGAGCTGGTGGCCCGGGATCCTTGGCGCACTCAGGTGCGCATTGTGCCTGGGGCCACAGCGGCTACTGCATGAACCGGTCAGGTTACCTGTCCCTGCACGTCAGATGTCTTTACTACAAGCTCTTCCGGAGGTCCCGTGTCAGATCCGAAATCCCGAGAGACCAGCAAGCCTGACGGTCAGGAGGGAGCAGATTCGATCCAGTACCCCACCAACCACTTGCTTGGGGTCCTCGACACATCCAGTCAAGTTGAGTGCGCGCTCGATGCCCTGTCCCAGGGTGGTTTTCTGGAATCCGAGATCGAGCTCAACCGTGGAACCGAATTCGCCGACCGATTAGGGGCAACGACCGGCCGGCGGGGCCTCGGAGACTGGTTCATCCGGATCTTCGAGAGGGTCGGCCTGAAAAACGCCGAATCAGAACTGAAAGAGCAGTATGAGGAGGCACTACGGAATGGCGCCGCCATTATCGCGGTCCTCACCCCAACCGAGGAACGCAAGAATCTAGCGGTGCAGCTCATCCGCGACTGCGGCGGTCGGTTCATCAACTACTTCGGACGGCTCAACGTCGAGCGGATCGGCCGCTGAGACCCTGGCGAACTCCGCTAGTCTCTCATGAAGTGGCAGGAGTACCCGCCGGGGTTCTTGCGCAGGTAGTCCTGGTGGTACTTCTCAGCACTGTACCAGGTGGAGGCGGGCTCGATCGTCGTCGAAACGGGCCGCTTCCACTTGCCTGAGGCATCGACCCGAGCCTTGACCCCCTCGGCAATGCGCTTCTGCTCGGGGGTCTGCGGAAAGATCGCCGAGCGGTATTGCGTTCCGACGTCGTTTCCCTGTCGGTTGAGCGTCGTGGGATCATGCAGCCGGAAGAACCACTGCTCGAGCAGGTCTTCATAGCTGAGCACCGACGGGTCGAAGGTGATCCGGATAGCCTCCGCGTGGCCCGACTTGCTGCCGTGAGTGTCCTCATAGGTTGGGTCCGCAACCCAGCCGCCGGTGTATCCGACATCGGTGTCGATTACACCAGGCACCGAGCGAAGGATCTCCTCCACTCCCCAGAAGCACCCGGCAGCCAGTACGGCTATCTCGAACTGCTGGGCGCCGGCAACAGCCGAGCGGCTCTCCCGATTCTCCTGACTCATATCGGTTCTCTCATCGTCGCATGCAGAGTCGCGTTATGGAGCATTCAAGGCGTGGGCCCATGGAGCCGACGGTGTGCATGCACGTTGGTCCGGGTGGCGGTCAGAGTCAAGCAGTGACAAGTGAGGGACGTGTGGGGCTGCCGTACAACATTCGCCCCAGAAAATCCCGGAAGTAGCTGATTTCGGCCCGCTTGGCCGTGGCTCAAGCCTTGCTTTGGAACGACGGTTCCAGACCAACGGTGCCTGACAGCCTTCTTCCTGGTGCCGCGCTTGACGGTCTTCTTTTCGACCTGCATCCTAGAAATGACTTCCTGATGCCCATTCGTCGTACCCCTGTTGCATTCCTGTGAGGGTCCCCATGAGCAACCGTTGGGCTGCCCGCCTCTTCCTTGGCGTAGGGATCATGGGAGTTCTTGCCGGCTGTCAGAATGATCAAGCTCCTCCCCGACGCGCGCACGCACCCGATGAGGACACTCCCGAGGCGAGCACGCTCGGGCCGGTGGACCTGGTTTACGTCTGCGGCAACAAGTTCCTCGCTACCAACGCAACACCGGCACCAGTTGCGGTGAGCTACCGCGTGGTCGGCACCGATGAGACCGGCAGTCTCACGCTTCCTGAGCGTCCCGAAGAGGGAGACCCCTGGTTCAGCGAAGTGGAGCTGGAAACGGCAGCGCCTGGGCCGGTCGAGCTGTACATCGAGGATGAACGAGTCAGCCGGAGGCGGAACCAGGGCCTGCCCTGCGGCGCCTCGGCTCCCTCCTTTGCCGTCGCGGCCAGCGGAAGCGCAGCAGCGGTCGGATCGTGGACCCCACCATTCAGTTGGCCCAACATCGGCGTGCACCTGAGCTTGCTGCCTACCGGTAAAGTGTTGTCCTTTGGTCTGTCGGGTATCCCCGCCGTGTGGGACCCGGCAGACGGCAGCTCTACGTCAATGACTACGCCATCGGTGATTTTCTGCTCGGGCCATTCACTCCTTCCCGACGGGCGTCTCCTCGCCTCCGGCGGCAACAGCGACCCCAACGTGGGCGCCAACGGAATTCCAGATAATACGATCTTCGATCCGGTGACCCAGCGCTGGAGCCGAGCCACCCCGATGCGGTATGCGCGGTGGTATCCCACGAACACCACCTTGCCCAACGGTGAGGTGCTGATCCTCTCGGGAAGGGACCTGGAGGGCGTGACCGTCAGGCTGCCCGAGGTATGGAACAACGGCTCGCTTCGGGTGCTCACGACCGCTTCGCTCCAGCTTCCGCTTTACCCTCGGGCGTTTGTCACCGCAAATGGGCGGGTGTACATAGCTGGAGAATCCCGGACGACACGGTACCTAAATCCGAGTGGCACTGGGTCGTGGACTTTAGGACCGAGTCGGCGCTACGGCCTCCGCGACTACGGTGCTGCGGTGATGTATGAGGATGGAAAGATCTTGTACGTGGGCGGCGGTCGTACCACGAACACTGCCGAGGTTATCGATCTGAACTCGGTGACACCGGCCTGGCGGTGGACCGGATCCATGGCGTTCCCCAGGCGCCATTTGAACGCCACCGTCCTCCCTACAGGGGAGGTGCTGGTCACCGGCGGCAGCAGCGGTATCACGTTCAACGACCCCAAGGCGGCAGTGCGTGCCGCGGAGCTCTGGGATCCGGCGACGGGTCTGTGGACAACGCTGGCTGCTGGCGCGGTCAACCGGGTGTACCACTCGACTTCTCTGCTGCTGCCCGACGGCCGAGTACTCCACGCCGGCAGCGGTGACGGCGGCCCAAATCAGAAAAATGCCGAGCTGTTCTCACCGCCGTATTTGTCCCAGGGGCCGCGGCCAACCATCACCTCGGCACCCTCGCAAGCGGGGTACGGTGCGTCCTTCAGCATCACCACGCCGGACGCCGCACGCATCACGAAGGTGAGTTTCATCCGGCTGGGATCCACCACCCATGCCTTCGACATGAACGCGCGATTTCAATGGCTCTCGTTCAATCGAGTGGAAGGTGGCTTGACCATCCAAATCCCGGCCAGCCGGAACCGGACTCCCCCGGGACACTATCTGGTCTTCATTCTCAATGACGATGGGGTTCCGTCGATTGGAAAGATCATTCGCATCGGCGACGGACTGGTTTCCGAACCGCCACCCGAGCCACCGCCGAGCTCCTTCCTTCTCAGTGCAACAGGTCGGACAGATGCTACCAAGCAGTACCTGGACCTCCGTTGGAGCGGGGCCAGAACTGACACCGTGGACATTTACCTGAATGGGGTGTTCCGCCGAAGCCATCCGAATACCGGGCGGACCACTCTCACCAAGACGTTCACCGGTGCCGCAACTTACACTTTGAAGGTGTGCGAAGAGCGGAGCACGGTGTGCTCCAACATCGCCACCGTATCATTCGAGGGTGCGGCATCGTCACCCTCGGAGCTCAGTGCCGCGGGGCGGAGCAACAACCAATACCTGGATCTGATCTGGAACGGCGGCCAGGGAGCCTCAGTGAACTCGCTGCTGAGTCCGCCTGGACGAGCGTCTCCCTAGCAACACGGCACTGAGGGAGAGAAGCGAGAGCACTCTGACGGCTCACTTATCGGCTCCCATCCGCTCCAGTACCTCGCCCAGGCGCCGCATCTCCTCCCCGTATCTCGCCCAATCGATGTCGCGTTGGGCCTGAAGCGCGGCCTGATATCGCCGCCGGGCCTCTTCCGCCAGCACGCGCACGCCCGAATCGGTGGTTGCAGCGGCCGCGGCAATCGCCGGCTCGGGCCTCGGTCTGGATTCGGTTTTCCCCTCAAACAGCTCGGCCAACCCAGCTTCCAGGGTCTCGTGCATGACGACCTTATTCTGATAGGCCACGATGACCCGCTTGAGCTCTGGAATCCGCCCACCTTCCGCCTGAAGGTACAGCGGCTGGACATACAGGAGCGACTCCTCGATCGGAATCACCAGCAGATCGCCTCGAATGACTCGCGACCCGCGCTGATCCCAGAGTGAGACCTGCCGGGAGATTTCGGTGTTCTGATTGATCCGATTCACGATCTGGAGTGGCCCGAACACCAGGCTCTGCCGGGAGAGCCGATAGACCCGGAGCTTGCCGTATACCTCACCGTCGTTCCGGGCCACCATCCACGCAGCAAGGTTGTCCTTCCCCCTCGGCGTGAACGGCACCATGTAGATGAACTCGGCGTTCTGCTCCTCCGGCAGACGCATGATGATATGGCGCATGAACGGCACCGATCCCTCGGCCTCGGTTACGGTGGGGATCTGCCACTGGTCCTCCCGGTGATAGAAATCCTCGGGCGAGTCCATGTGGTAGGTGGTGTAGAGACCGGTCTGGATCCGATAAATGTCCTCCGGGTACCGGATGTGTGCTCTCACGTCGTCCGGCATACTGTCGATGGGAACGAAAATTCCGGGAAAGATGCGGGACCAGGTCCGGATCAGCGGGTCGGCAGGCTCGCTCACGTATGCGGTCAATGAGCCATGGTAAGCATCGATCACCAGCTTGACGCTGTTCCGCATGTAGGAGGTGCCGTCCCGAAGCGGCTGAGCGTAGGGATAGCCGCTGGTGACGGTGTACCCGTCCAGGATCCACTTCACCGTGCCGTCCCCTGCGATCACGACATACGGATCGCGGTCGAAATCCAGGAACGGGAGTGCCTTTCGGGCGCGCTGCATGATGCCGCGGTTGTACAACACCCGGCTACTACCCGTGATGTCGCCGGAGAAGAGGATTTTCGAGGAGCCGAAGTGCGCGGCGAGGATGGCTCGCCGAACCACGTTGCCGACCGGGACGCCGCCACGTCCCTGGTATGCGGCATACACGTTGGCCTCGCCGGAAGGGTGGTCGAACTCGCGCTGCCGAGTGTTGGTGAAGACGTATTCGTTGGGCAGCTCGCCGTAGTAGATCTGGGGACGACTGAGCCGGAGGGACACGGTCGAGACCGGCGGCAGGTCCTTTACGAACAGGACGGGCAGGCCTTCGGGGGTAACCTGGTTCACCGGGCTGAGGGTAAGGCCCATCCCGTGGGTGAAGGTCAGGTGCTCGTTGATAAATGTCCTGGTGGGAAGCGCGCCCGCGTTGAGTTCCCGCGGCGAGAGCAGCACCTGGCGGTATTTGCCGTCGATCCAGTAGCGGTCGTCATCCACCGAGACAAAGTCATAGTAGGTCCGGATCTCCTGCAGCTGGCCGAAGGTCTGAAGCAGCGGCTCGCGGTCCCAGAGTCGCACGTTGTCTACCGTCGGTGCGTTGGCCTGGATGTCAGCGAGCGTGAGGTTGTGGCCGGCAGTCAGCTCACGGATCTCCACCCTATCGAGTCCCCACGCCCGCCGGGTGGCGGCGATGTGATGCCGCAGGTAGGGCGTCTCCCGGGTCAGCTCGGTAGGCGCGACCAGAAACTTTTGCATCACCAGCGGCACGACGCTGCGGCCAATGAAGGCCACCGCGAAATAACCTCCAATCGCCCAGATCCAGTAACGGGAGAGCTGCTGCCGGATGCTGCCGAACAGCAGTGCGGCGGCGGCCAGGACTGCGACCACTGCCGAGACCCGCAGGGCCGGCAGCTGGGCATGGAGATCGGTGTAGCTCGCTCCAACCAGTGGCCCGGTCATCGAATACAGCAGAGCGGGTGAATCGACCAGCCACAGTCGAAGGCCGGTGAGCAGAAACAGCGCCGCGATCAGGACAGCGAGGTGGAGCCCCGCCGAAGGCTCGATCCCGAGCCGACGAGGACCAAACACCAGATCGCCTCTTAGCCAGTAGAGCGGCAGCACCAGAAGCAGGGAGAGCACGGTCAGGGTCGTCAGGAAACGAAGCACCGCTGCGATGGCCGGCAGGCTGAAGACGTAGTACCCGACATCCCGCGAAAAGATCGGGTCCGCAATTCCGAATGGCGTCGCGTAAATCAGCCGAAGCACCAGGTCCCAGGCCGACGCGCCCGCGAGGCCCGCGAGCAGGGCCAGGAACAGAGACACCGGCAGACTCGCGCGTTGCAGGGCGCGGGTGACATCCACCTGTGGTCCGCGCGGGAGTGATTGGCCGAGCCGAAGCACGATCGCATCCGGTGCGATGCCGCGCTGCGCCGTCCGGAGGTTCAGGTACAGCACAAGGAAAGTGAGACCGCCCACCGACAGGAACAGGAGCAGCCGGGTCAGGAGCTCCCGGATGAATACGATTCGATAGCCGATCTCCTGGAACCACCACCAGTCGGTCAGCAGGGCAATCAGGGTGGGAACAAAGAACAACGCCGCGAGCGACAGGAACAGCAGAAGGAACGCCACGCGGCGCCGGGAGAGCGGTGGTGGCTGCCGCAGGCTATTGTCTTTTCGCATGCCTCAACGTGCTGCGCTTCCGGCATGATTGCAACATCATGCGACCGTCAGATGTAGCCACGTACATCTGGAACCCTGCTCCGGCAGTTGCTTACGATGAGGGCGGTGGGACTCGAACCCACGACCTA
>Ga0307409_100000468_pt1 | contig 17247 bp, 15 predicted proteins | sample 322Ometagenome_2_FD_203888 | JGI IMG/M metagenome (GOLD analysis project Ga0307409, IMG submission 203888) | Maize rhizosphere microbial communities from greenhouse at UC Davis, California, United States - 322HYB-O-2 | ecosystem: Host-associated > Plants > Roots > Rhizosphere > Soil | place... | reverse complement strand
GTATCGTGCTCAGGACACGGGGCGTGGCGCAGTCTGGTAGCGCATTCGGCTGGGGGCCGAAAGGTCGCTGGTTCAAATCCAGTCGCCCCGATAGGGGAGGAACGGCGAACAGCCCGACGGCATACGGCGTGCTCGGTGTGGGCGCGATCGGCGCGGCGATCGTCACGGGTTGTGCGAGAACGTCGACGAGGCGCCGCAGGTGCTGCTCTCGCCGCGCAACGCCGGGATCGCGGCCGGCCTCGCCGAACGCTTTCCCAGCGTCGAGGTCGCGGCGGACAACCAGGCGGTCGTCGACGGCGCGGGGGTTGTGATCGTGTGCGTGCGTCCACAGGTCGCGCAAGCCGTGCTCGCCGAGCTCAGCTTCCCGGCCGACCGGGTTGTCGTCAGCGCGATGGCGGGCGTGCCGGTGGACACGCTCCAGCGGCTGGTGGCGCCGGCCACGGACGTCGCGCGCGTGATCCCGCTCCCGTCGGTGGCGCGGCGGGAAGGCATCACGCCGGTCCATCCGCCGAACGCCGCGGCCACGGCGCTGTTCGATCGCCTCGGCGAGACGGTCGAGCTCGCCGACGTCAGCGCGTTCGAAGCGTTCTCCGCCTCGACGGCGACGATCGCCGCGCACTTCGCCTACCTGAACGTCATCGCCGCATGGCTCGAGTCGCAGGAGATCCCCGCCCCCGCCGCGACACGCTATGTCGCCTCGATCTTCGCCGGGCTCGCCGAGGCGACGCGGAGCGCGGATAGCTTCGAGCAGCTGGCGCGCGAACACGCCACCTCAGGCGGGATCAACGAGCACTTTCTGAACGAGCTCGAGCAGAGCGGAGCCTTCGGGCACGTCAGCTTCGGCCTGCAACGCATCCTCGCCCGGCTGAACGCGGCGGCGCACTAGCGAGATCCAGAAACACTGGTGTTTCGGAAACGCACCCAGGGGGTACCTCCGATGCCGTGAGGGGGTCGCGGGGATGGGTTCCGGTGTGCGTCGGCGTGCTCGCGCTCCTGGTTACGAGCGCGAACGCCGTCGCCGCGCCCACCTTCACTGCGCGCGGCAGCGTGGAGCAGGTATACGTGACCGGTCTGGCCGCGGGCGCGCGGATGTCGCTGCTGAACAGCGGCGGCAAGACGGTCGCCACCCGGCAGGCGAGCTCGCTGGGTGGCCTGCTGTTCCGCAACGTCCCGCCGGGGAGCGGCTACCGCGTTCGGCCGGCCGCGGGCGGCGAGGCCTCGGCCCCGCTGACTGTGCTCTCGACTCAAGCGGCCCCGCCGAGCACCAGCGGCTACAACCAGGCGCTCCCCTCGCGCGGCTACGGCTACATGACCACCCGCGACGGCACGAAGCTGTCGATGTACGTGCACCCGCCGCAGGACGTGGCGAACGCGCTGCCGTTGCCGGACGGTTTCGACCTGCCCGAGCTCGGCCCCGGGCCCTACCCGACCCTGATCGAGTACTCCGGCTACGGGTATGCCGACCCGGCCGGCCCTCAGAGCGGGATCGCCGTCCTCGCCAACCTGATGGGCTTCACGGTGGTGGACGTCAACATGCGCGGCACCGGCTGCTCCGGTGGCGCCTTCGACTTCTTCGAGCCGCTGCAGAGCCTCGACGGCTACGACGTTGTCGAGACGGTCGCGCGCCAGCCGTGGGTCCTGCACAACAAGGTCGGGATGATGGGGATCTCCTACGGCGGGATCAGCCAGCTGTTCACCGCCCAGACCAACCCGCCGAGCCTGGCCGCGATCTCGCCGCTCTCGGTGATCGACTCCACGCAGACGACGCTCTACCCCGGCGGCATCCTGAACACGGGCTTCGCCGTCGCTTGGGCCCAGGAGCGGATCCACGACGCCCAGGCGGCATCGCCGACCGCGGGCCAGCCCTGGGCGTACAAGCGCATCCAGGAGGGTGACCAAACCTGCAAGTCCAACCAGGACCTCCACCCGGAGGCGGTGGACCTGATGGCCAAGATCCGCGCCAACGATCACTACGTGCCGGAGGTCGCCGACCCGCTCGCGCCGGTCACCTTCGTCGACAAGATCAAGGTCCCCACGTTCATGGCCTGCCAGTGGACCGACGAGCAGACCGGGGGACACTGCCCGACTCTGGCGAAGCGCTTCACCGGGACCAACCGCAAGTGGTTCACGTTCACCAACGGCACCCACGTCGACTCGCTGGCCCCGGAGACCTTCAACCGCTGGTACGACTTCTTGCAGCTCTACGTGGCGCGGCAGGCGCCGATTGTGAACTCGGCGGCGGTCCGCGCCGCGGCGCCGGTGATCTACCAAGAGGCCATGGGGATCACGGGCGTGACGCTGCCGCTCGACCCGATCCAGCTGCAGCCGACCTACGCGACGGCGCTGGCGGCGTTCGAGCAACAGCAGCCGATCCGCGTCCTGTTCGACAACGGCGCCGGCGGCCTGCAGCCCGGCCATCCCGTCCCCGGGTTCGAGCGCTCGTGGCCGAGCTTCCCGATCCCGGGCACCACCGCGCGATCGTGGTACCTCGGGCCCAACGGCGCGCTCGCCGACGGCCAGCGCGCACAGGCGGGAGCGGACTCGTTCACCTGGAACGCCCACGCCAAGCCGCTGACCAACTTCACCGGCGACACGGCAGCGGGCTCGGGAGGCCTGTGGACCGCCACGCCCACCTACAACTGGGCGAACAACCCGCCGGGTAGCGCCGCGTCCTATGTGACCAGCCCGCTGAGCGCCAACACCACGGTCGTCGGCGCCGGCGCCGTGAACCTCTGGGTCCGCTCGTCCACGCCGAACGTGGACCTCCAGGCGACGATCAGCGAGATCAGGCCCGACGGCAAGGAGACGTTCGTGCAGGGTGGCTGGGTGCGCGCCAACGAGCGCAAGCTCGACGCTGCCAAGAGCACGCCGCTCGAGCCCGTCCTCAGCCTGAGGGCGGCCGACGTGTCGCCCATGCCGGCCAACCGCTATGTCGAGGTGACCATTCCGCTCTACTACCAGGGGCACGCCTACCGGACCGGCTCGCGCATCCGGGTCACGATCGCGGCGCCGAACGGCGATCAGCCGATCTGGTCGTTCGGCGAGACCGATCCCGCCGGGACCGCCACGGTCTCGATCGCGCGCTCCAAGCAGATGCCGTCCAGGCTCCTCCTGCCGGTGGTGCCGGGCGTCAGCGTCCCGACCGGACTCCCCCCGTGTCCGGGCCTGCGGGGCGAGCCCTGCCGGGGATAGACCCGACGCGTCTCCGGACGCGAGCGGTTAGCTTGCCGGCATGCCGTACGGAAGGGCCACCGTCGGTCTCGCCGTATTCGTGGTCGCGTTCGCCGTCTACGTCCTGACCGCTCCGCAGGGCCTGAGGGCATACGAGCCCGAAACGGCGGCGCTGACGGAGGGGTTCGTCAGGACCGGCGAGTTCCAGATCATCGAGGACTCGCCGATGGCAACCTCGCCCGGCGTGAGGGGCAAGGACGGCAAGCTGGTCGGGCGAGTGGGGTTGCCGCAGCCGGTGGCCGAGGCGCCGTTCTACCTCGCCGGCTGGACGCTCGACACGGTCGCCAACAGCGACTACCGCTACCGCAAGAAGGCGATGCTGCTGTTCAACGGCTTCGTGATGGCGCTCGTGGCCGCGCTGGTGTTCCTCATCAGCGAGCAGCTGCAGGGATCGCGACGTTGGTCGATCGCGATCGCGTTCCTGTTCGCGTTCGCGAGCCTGGCGTGGCCCTACTCGAAGATCGGCGCCGAGTCGATGGTGACCCTGGGGTTCGCGCTTGCGCTCTGGGCGGCGCTGATCGCGCGCGGGAGCCCGAAGCTGTGGCCGTGGGCGCTGGCCGGGTTCGGCGCCGGGATGGCGGTGGCGGCGAAGCAGTACGCGCTCGTTCCGATCGCGGCCATGACTCTGGTGGTCTGGCCCGCGTGGAGGGCGGACGCCAGCCGGCGGATCGCTCGGCTCGCCGCGGTCGCGGTCCCGTTCGCGGCCTGGATGGTCGCGATGCTCTACTACAACTGGGAGCGGACCGGCTCGATCTTCAAAACCGCCAACAGCGAGTACTCGGCGACCTGGGCGGCCCCGGTCAACCTGATCGGATTTCTCGTGAGCCCGGGCAAGGGCCTGCTCTGGTACTCACCGCTGGTCGTCCTGGGTGTGCTCGGGGTGGTCGTGTTGTGGCGCGAGGACCGCAAGCTGGCGGTGGCGCTCACGGCCGTGTTCGTCGCGGGGCTCTGCGTCGTGGCGATCGTGCCCCACTGGAGCGACGAGACGTGGGGGCCGCGGTATCTGATGCCGGTCGCCTGGCTGCCGCTGCTGGCGATCCCGTTCTGGGCGACCACGCGCCGGCGCGTCAAGGTGGTCGGTGCGGTGGCCGCCGTGGCGGTGGTGGTGCAGCTGGTCGCGATCGTGGCGCCGTTCACCCAGGTCGTGAAGTCGACGGAGGGGCTGACCGGGATCCCGTTGTTCGAGCAGCGCGAGCCCGGGCAGGAGAAGACCGCGCCGTTCGGCCGCGACTCGATCAGGTGGATCCCGCAGCTGTCGCCGCTGCTCACCCAGAGCGCCCTAGTCGTCTCCAGGGCGGCGACCGTGGTGGGGTTGCCGCCGATCACGCTTCGCTACGCCCCCTACGAGGGCGCCGCCCATCGGCTGACCCTGTCGGAGGACTTCGCCGAGGAGGTCGGGTTCATCCGTCCGGACTTCTGGTGGCTGCAGCGCGACGCCGGCAAGGCCGGCGTGCTGGCCGCGTTGCTGGCGGTCCTGGCTGCCCTGACGGCGGGCCGCGTGATCCGGAGGGAGTGGCGCGCTTCGCGCACCGTCGCCGTCGGCTGATCGCTTTGGCCTGAGATACTGGCCCGTTCAATGCCTACGGAGGAAGTTGCGGCTGTCCACCGGCTCTTGGACGCTTTCAACCGCGGCGACTTCTCGGCCCTAGACGAGCTCGACCCCGCGGCCGAGCTCCAGGACGAGCCGCGCATTCCGGGAGCGGGCTGGAACTACGGCCACGCCGGCGCGGTCAAATGGGCCGTGAAGCTGTGGCAGTCGTTCGGGCGGCTCTCGTTCGACATCGACGAGCCGATCGAGACCAGCGACTGCCTGGTGACCCACTGGCGGGCCAGCGGTGTCGGCAAGCGCAGCGGCATCCGCGTCGACATGGACGGCTACTGCGTCTTCCGCATGCGCGACGGGAAGGTGCGCCGGGTCGAGTTCTACGACAACGAACACGACGCGCTCGCCGCGCCCGGTTAGCCTTCCCGCCGTGCCCCTGGAGATCGTCCTGGCCCGCCACGGCGAGACGGAGTGGAGCAGGGACGGTCGCCACACCGGCCGCAGCGACGTGCCGCTGACCGAGGACGGGCGCCGCCAGGCGCTGCTGCTGCGCGACGCGCTCGCCGAGTGGACGTTCGTCGAGGTCCTGTCAAGCCCGCTGGAGCGCGCGCACGAGACCTGCCGCCTGGCCGGGCTCGCCGACGCCGCCACGACGACGGACGACCTGCTCGAGTGGGACTACGGCGACTACGAGGGGATCACGACCGCCGAGATCCGACAGGCCCGACCGGACTGGTACCTCTGGCGCGACGGCTGCCCGAACGGCGAGGATGCGGCCGCGGTCGGCCAGCGCGCGGATCGGGTGATCGCCGAGGTCGAGGCGTGCGATGGGGCGGTCGCGCTGTTTGCCCACGGCCACCTGCTGCGCGTGCTCGCGGCTCGCTGGCTCGGCCTGGGCCCCGAGGCGGGCGCGCTGCTGGCTCTGAGCACCGGCACGCTGTCGGTGGTGGGCTACGAGCGCGAGACGCGCGTCGTCCGGCGCTGGAACGCACCCGTGCCGGGCGCCTAGCGCTGCGTGTAGGTCGCGGTCAGCGTCGTGTCGGCGTTTACCACGAGGTCATGGATCCGCGCCAAGCCGTCCGACCAGGACGCGAAGTCGTAGGTGAACGGGCTGAGCGTCTGCGGCGTCGGCGCCGCCACGCCGTTCAGCGACCCCTGGATCACCGTGCGGTCGAACGGCGTCCTCGGGTTCGGGTTCGAGCCGTTGAACGACAGCTCCAGGCCGCTCGGGTTGGAGCGCAGCTTCAAGGTGACGGTCTTCGGGTCGAGCCGGATCGTGCGCGTGTCCGTCAGCCCGCCGCTGTCGGTCGCCGTCAGCTGCAGCTCGATGTACGACGGGTACTCGTGGTCTGGCCCCGCGAAGCTGCCGCTGTCTGTGGCGGCGGAGGTCTGCACCTCGTGCGGGTGGCAGTTCGACGGGCAGTGCTGGAGCAGCACGGTCCAGTCGAGGCGGCTCTCGTCGAGCACGCCGTCCTGTGCGTCGTCGCCCCTCCCCGTGAAGGAGATCGTGTCGCGGACCTTCCAGGTGAAGCCCGTCGACGGTGTCACGATCGTCGCCGTCGGTGGCGTGTTCCCGGCCCGAATCGCGACCGAGTCGGTCGCCGAAGCGCCGTGGTTGTCGGTGACCTTCAGTCCGACCAGGTAGCTGCCCGCGCTGTTGTAGGTGTACTGCGCGGTCGCGGTGGCGGCGTCGTCGTACTGGCCGTCCGCGTCGAGGTCCCACGCGTAGGAGAGCGTGTCGCCCGGGTCGGGATCGCTCGAGCCCGAGCCCGAGAAGTCGACCTGCAGCGGAATGGCTCCACTCGTCTTGTTGGCGCTCGCCACCGGGCGCGGGGCCTGGTTGCCCTGGGTGTAGTGGATGCGCCTGATCGTGCCGGCGTCGAAGTCGGCGTAGTAGAGGTCGTTGCCGGGGCCGAACTGGAGGTCGGTGGGGCCGGATGCTCCCGCCCGGAAGGTCCTGAGCCGCGACGGGCTCGGCAAGGGCCCGGTGGTTCTCTCCATCACCCAGATGCACTTGCGCGAGTAGTCCGAGAAGAACAGCGCGCCGTCGAATTCGGTCGGCAGCGTGGTGGTGTTCGGCGGCGTGAAGGCCAGCCCCGAGATCGACGAGCTGCCGGTCGGGCACGTTTCCTCCACGTGGACCTTGGTGTCGTGGTTGTAGGTGAACAGCGGCGGACGCGCGCTACCCGCGCTGTAGAGGCCCTCGCACAGGCTGAGATCGGCGGCGTCGTACCCGGGTTGGCGCCCGTTGCCCTCCATGCACGGCCAGCCGAAGTTCTCGACGGTCCCGCCCGAGCTGGTGACCCGGTTGATCTCCTCCCACTGGGCCCAGCCCACGTCTCCAACCCACGGCTCGTTGGTGCCCGGCCGTATCGCCAGCCGGAACGGATTGCGGAAGCCGTGGGCGATGATGCGCCGCGCGTTGAGGTCGGAGCGGCCGTAGAGCGGGTTGTCGGGCAGGGCCTCCCCGGTGTCCGGGTCGACTCGGATCAGCGAGCCGTCCAGGGTGGTGGGGTCGAGGCCGGTGCGCACGTCCTGCGAGCGCAGCGCGCCACCCTCGGCGGTCGGCGCGGTCTGTGTGCCGCCGACGGGCACCCACGCGTCGTTGCAGGGGTTCTTCGGGCTGCCCGTCTGCCCGTAGTCGACGAAGTTGAAGCTGCCCCCGTCGCCGCCGGTCATGTAGAGCGCGCCGTCGGTGCCGAACTCGATGTCGCCGGCGCTGTGGCTGGGGAACTGCTGGCACCAGTCCTCGATCAGGACCTGCTCCGGACCGGCGGTGTTGCCGAGCGCTTCGAGGCGCGATAGTCGGCTGCTGACCACGCACCCGTTGACGGTCGCGCCGGGTGGGTCCGGACACGTGTCGCCCCAGCGCGGGGCCGTACCGCCGATGGCCGCGTCATGGGTGTAGGAGACGTAGACGAACGGCTTGGCCGGGAAGTCCGGGTCGAGCGTCATCCCGAGCAGGCCGCGGTCCCAGTAGTTGTGGACCTTCGCGCTGAGGTCGGCGAACAACGTCGCCGACGTGTCCGAGAGGCTGTCGTAGACCTTGATGTAGCCCCGCTTCTCGGCGACGAACACGCGCCCGTCGGGAGAGAAGCGGACCATGGTCGGCGCGGTCAGGCCCGTGATCGGCGCGGTCTCCTGGAAGCCCGGCAGCAGCCCAAGCGACCCGGTGCGGAACGTTCGGTCCTCTGCGCAGCCGGCGCCCTTGGCGTTCGAGGCGCAGGCGCGGAAATGGTAGAGCGTGTCCGGGTTTAGCCCGACGACGCGCTCGGTCACGTTGCGCGTGTCGGTGCCGGTGCCCCCGTCGCGGTGCGGGGTCGAGCTGCCGTACGACGTCGTCGCGCCGTATTCGAACCAGTACTGCGTCGGGTCGCCGCCGGCGGTCCCGTGCGCGCGCAGCGTGGCGGCATGGTCGGTGACCTGGATCGCGGTATCGGTGCTGCCCCCGGCGCAACCGGTTGCGATCAGCAACCCGAGCAGGAGCAGTGAGAGGGCGATGCGTGGCACGCGTGCGAAGCGGAGCAGACTACTGAGGACGGCTAGAGCGACTATCTACCGCCCGGACGAGCCTGTCAAACGCGCGCGCCGCCGGCGCCGCCCGATCGCCGCACCGGCCATGACCAGCAGCATCCCCACGCCGACACCGCCGCCGCACTGCGCCTCGTTGAACGCCGCGGTGTAGGTCGTGGTCGCCGCCGGGGTCGTGATCGTGTGCCGGGCCGCGCCGCCGTCGGACCAGGACCCGAACGTCCACGCCTTGCCGTCCAGCCCGGCTATCGACGGCGCCTGGACGGTGAAGCGGTAGCCCTCCCAGGACACGAACGCCGCCGGATCGGTCACCTCGATGCCGTCGACGGTCAGCGGGAGGCCGTCCGGGTCGGTGTCGAAGAACAGCCCCACCGTGTTCGGGCGCAGGTCCTGGCTGATCGTCTCGCGCAGGCCCTTGGAGTCGATCGCGGTCAGCCGCACCTCCAGGTAGCTCGATCCCGCCGCGGTGAGGTCCTCGGGGGCGGGCGCGTCGAAGGCGATGTTGTTGCCGGACTGGGGGCCGAGGAAGGGATGCGTGTGGGCGTTGTGATGGAGCAGGACGGTCCACTCCATCGAGAAGGGAGTCAGCGCGCCGTCCTCGGGGTCGGTGGCGGATCCGACCAGCGCGATCCGGTCGCCGACGGCGAACCGAAGGTCGGGATCGGGCGACTCGATCGCCGGCTGCGGGGCGGTATTGCCCACGTCGATGCGGACTGTGTCGGTGTCGGTCGCGCCGGTGGCGTCCGTCACCCGCAGCGTCGCCTGGTAGGTGCCCGTCTGCTGGTAGACGTAGCCGGGCTCGGCGACGGTCACGGGTGCGCTGCCGTCACCGAAGTCCCAGCTGTAGGTGAGCGCGCCGCCGTCCGGGTCGCTGCTCTCGCTGCCGTCGAAGAACACGCCCAGCGGCGTGCCGCCGGAGGTGGGGGTGGCCTTGGCGACCGCGACCGGCGAGCGGTTGCCGGTGTACGCGGTCCGGCGCAGCTGTCCGCCGAAGGTGACGTAGTAGAGCGCCCGGCTCGAGCCCCAGGGGCCGAACACCATGTCGACGACCGAGCCCATGTTGGTGCCGAAGTCGGCCGCGGCCCAGCCCAGCACCGTGAGGCGCAAGCTCTGGATCCTGCCGCAGGAGTAGTCGCCGAAGAGGTAGCGGCCGTTGTAGCCCGACGGCCACAGGCCGTTGGGCACGAACGCGCCGCCGGTGATCGCCGTGCAGCCCGCGCCGCGGCCGTAGTCGAACAGCGGGTTGGTCATGCCGCCCGGGGGTGCGCCGCAGTTGGTCGTCGAGTTCGCCGCGCAGTGCCCCTCGCGCACGTTCCAGCCGTAGTCGGCGCCCGCCTTGCCCTCGTCGATCTCCTCCCACGCGTTCTGCCCCACGTCGTTGATGAAGAAGCGGGCGCCCGCGGCGTTCTCGTCGAAGCCGAGCCGGAACGGGTTGCGCAGGCCCCAGGCGTAGGTCTCCTGGCAGATGCTTCCGGCGCCGGTGCGGCCCGTCTCGTTGCAGCGCGCGCTGTTCGCGCCGCGGAAGGGGTTGTCGGCCGGGATGCCGCCGGCTGCCGTGATCCGCAGCACCTTTCCGACGAGCACGTTGCGGTCGCGCGAGGCGTTGTTGGCGATCCCGCAGCCGCTGTTGTTCGCGTAGTCGCAGCCGCCGTCGCCCACCGTCACGTAGAGATGATTGTCCTTTCCGAACACGAGGTGGCCGCCGTTGTGGTTGCCGCCGGGCGACGGGATCCCGTCGATCAGGACCAGCTCGCTGGCGGGGTCGATCGTGTTGTCGTCGCGCAGCGTGAAGCGCGACACGCGGTTGACCGGGCCGTTCGGCGGGGCCGCGAGCGCGCACGTGTCGTATTTGTTGAACGTGTAGTAGAGGTAGACGTGCCGGTTGACCTGGAAGTCGGGGTCGGCCGCCACGCCCAGCAGGCCGCGCTCGCTCTGGGCGCAGACGCGCGCCGACAGGTCGATCGCCGGCGTTGCCAGCAGCGTCCCGTTGCGCACCACGCGCAGCCGCCCGGGCTTTGACGTCACGAGCAAACGGCCGTCGGGAGTGAACGCCAGCGCGGTGGGCTGCGGGACCGTGGCCACCTGTGTGTCGTCGAAGCCCGCGGGCAGCGTGGCGGCGTCGGCGGGGGCGATCAGGGCGAGGCTTGCGGCCACCGCGACGGCGGCGCGTCTGAGCATTGTGGTCCGGAGCTAACTACCCGCCGGTGCTTCCCGCAACTGGGACCGGTTTCGATCGGCTCGGGAAAACCGCGCCGACGAGCGCGACGAGCGGGACGAACAGGCCGACGATGCCGGTCAGCTTGCGCCCCCTGCGGAAGCACACCACGGCCAGGGCGACCCCGATCAGCTGGATCGGAACAGCAACCCAGCCGTGGTCGTGGTCCATCCCCGCGAGGATCAGCACCGCGTCCCAGACCGCGATCCAGAACTCGAGCCCGAGCAGCGCGATCACCAGCAGTCCGGTGGTCACCACCACGGCGTCGATCGACTGGCGCCCCTTGTCCGACCAGTAGACGTCCTGGAGGTTCAGCCAGAGGGCGAACTCGTCCATGGTCAGCCCCATCCCGATGCCGAACGCGATCGCCACGAATTCGAACCACGGGCTGCCGAGGTCGGTCGAGATGCCCACGTAGCCCATCGACAGCAGCAGCAGGATGCCCCAGACGAGGTGGTGCACGTGGGTGCCGCTCTTGGTCTCGACGTTGCCCGGCCACCACGAAACCTGCGCGCGGATGATGTGCGCGCTCGTGCGGATGAAGCCGAACGAGCAGACGAACGCAAGCAGGATGAGGAAGTGCGTCTCCTTGCCCGCCGCCTGGATGTGGTGGTCGTAGGCGCGGGTGATGTCGTCCCAAAGCTGCTCCACCCCGATCGATCGTAACCTCCGCTACCGATCGAAGGGCTCGACTACACCGATCTGGCCATCGTGCTCGGCGCCGCCACCGCGGCGCCGCTGCTGGTCGATCTGCTGCCGCTGCCCAAGGTCCCCCCGATCGTCAGCGAGATCGTCGCCGGGATCCTGATCGGCCCAGTGGTCCTGGACCTCGTCGACGACACCGCCCCGCTGGCGGTGTTCTCGTCGATCGGCCTGGTCTTCCTGTTCTTCCTCGCCGGCCTGGAGATCGCCTTCGACGCCCGCGACGACCGTCACCTGGCGCTCGTCGGCGTTGCCTTCCTGATCTCGCTGGCGCTGGCGCTGGTGGTGGCGCTGCTGTTCGACGCGGTCGAGCTGGTCGGGGCGCCGCTGCTGGTGGCGATCATCCTCGCGGCCACCTCGTTCGGGATCGTGGTGGCCGTCCTCAAGGACGCCGGGCAGACGGGCACCCCGTTCGGCCAGCTGGTGATCGCGGGCGCCTCGATCGCGGACTTCGCGACCGTGATCCTGCTGTCCCTGTTCTTCTCGTCGTCGGGCGCCAGCTTCGAGACCACGCTCGTGCTGCTGCTCCTGTTCCTGGGGGTGGTCGCCGTCGTCGGGCTGGTCCTGGCCGGGGCGCGCGGCTCCGAGCAGCTGAAGGCGACGGTCGCGCGCCTGCACCGAACCAGCGCCCAGATCAGCGTGCGGATCGCTTTCCTGCTGCTCGTGCTGCTGGTCTACATGTCCGAGGAGTTCGGCCTCGAGGTGGTCCTGGGGGCCTTCCTGGCGGGGGCGATGGTGAGCCTGCTGGACCGCGAGCACGTCGTGCGCGACACCGGGCTCACGGAGAAGCTCGAGGGCATCGGGTTCGGCGTGTTCATCCCGATCTTCTTCGTGGCGAGCGGGGTGAGGCTGGATCTCGACGCTCTGTTCTCCTCGTTTGACACCATCGTGCTCGTGCCGCTCACGGTGATCGCGCTGTTGGTGGTCCGCGGCGTCCCGGCGCTGATCTACGGGCGCTTCGTGCCGCGCCGCCAGGCGCTCTCGGCCGGGCTGCTGCAGGCGACCTCGCTGTCGTTCGTGGTGGCGGCCACGCAGATCGGGGTCGAGATCGGCGAGCTCGAGCCGGCCGCCGCCGCGGGTCTGGTCACGGGCGGCGTGATCTCGGTGCTGATCTTCCCGGCGCTGGCGCTGAGGCTGCTGAGGCCGGCGTGATCGACGGCGTCCTCGGCGGGCCGGTCGACCAGGACTACCTGGTGCAGGCGCGCCAGATGCAGGCGATGTCGTTCGCGGTGCACATCCCGCTCGTCTGCTTCGGCATCGCCTTCCCCGCGATGGTGCTGTTCCTGGAGGGGCTCTGGCTGCGCACCGGCGACCCGCTCTACCGCGCGCTCGCCAAGCGCTGGTCGAAGGCGATGCTGATCCTGTTCGCCGTCGGCGTCGTGACCGGCACGATCCTCTCCTTCGAGATGGGCCTGCTGTGGCCCGAGTTCATGGCCACCTTCGGCGACGTCTTCGGGCTCGCGTTCATGGTCGAGGGCTTCTCGTTCTTCATGGAGGCGATCTTCATCGCCATCTACGTGTACGGCTGGGAGCGCCTGTCCGCCCGCGCGCACGTGCTCGCCGGCGTGCCGATGGTGCTGGCCGGCATCACGGGCTCGCTGATGGTGATCTCCGTCAACGGCTGGATGAATCACCCGACCGGCTTCTCGATCCGGGGCGGCGAGGTCGTGGACGTGAAGCCGCTGACGGCGCTGTTCAACGACAACCTCTGGCACGAGCTGGTGCACATGTATCTGGCCGGGTTCATCGTGGCCGGCTTCCTGGTCGCCGGGGTGTACGCGTTCGGCTGGCTGCGCGGCCGGCGCGACCGCCACCACCGCATCGGGCTGGTCGTGGCGCTGTCGGTCGCCGCGCTGGCCGCGCCCGCCCAGCTGCTCGTGGGCGATTGGGCGGCGCGCACGGTCGCGCAGCGCCAGCCGGTCAAGCTCGCCGCCTTCGAGGGCCTCCAGGAGACGACCAAGGGCGCGCCCTTCTCGCTGCCCGGCGGGATCGAGATCCCGAAGCTGCTGTCGCTGCTCGCCTTCCACGACCCCAACGCGACGGTCACCGGGCTCGACAGCGTGCCGGAGGACGACCGGCCGCCGACGGGCATCGTCAAGGTCTCCTTCCGACTGATGGTCTTCATCGGCAGTGGCCTGGCCGCGCTCGGCGCGTGGTTCGTCTGGCTCTGGTGGCGCCGCCGTCGGCTGCCGCGCTCGGTCTGGTTCTACCGCGCACTGGTGGCCGCGGGGCCGGCCGCGCTGGTCGCGCTGATCGCCGGATGGGTCACAACCGAGGTCGGGCGCCAGCCCTGGGTCGTCTACCAGGTGATGCGCACCGAGAGCGCCGTGACTGGCGCGAGCGGGGTCCCCGTCGGCTTCGCCGCGCTCGGGCTCGTGTACCTCGGGCTGGCCGCGGTCGCGTTCGTGATGCTGCGTCGCCTCTCCCGGCCTCCGCTCGAGGTGGGTCCCTGATGCTGCCCGACGTGACCGCCGGCGTGGCGCTGCTCGCGCTCACGGCGTACGTGGTCCTGGGCGGGGCCGACTTCGGCGCCGGGTTCTGGGACCTGACCGCCGGCGGCGCCGAGCGCGGCGCGCCGGTGCGGGCGATGATCAAGCGGGCGATGTCCCCGGTCTGGGAGGCCAACCACGTGTGGCTGATCTTTCTGCTGGTGGTGCTCTGGACCGGCTTCCCGGAGGCGTTCGGCTCGATCGCCTCGACGCTCGCGATCCCGCTGTTCGTGGCCGCGCTCGGGATCGTGCTGCGCGGCGGGGCGTTCGCGCTCAAGGGCGAAGCCGCCACGATCGCCGAGGCGCGCGCGCTCGGCGCGACGTTCGCGCTGGCGTCGGTGATCGTGCCGTTCTTCCTCGGCGCGGCCGCGGGCGCGATCGCGGCCGGCGAGGTGCCGGTCGGCAACGCGAGCGGAGACGAGTGGTCGAGCTGGACCCAGAGCACGTCGATCCTGGTCGGGGCGCTGGCGGTCGCGGCCGGGGCTCACCTGGCCGCGGTCTTCCTCGGCGCCGACTCGCGGCGAGCCGGCGAGACCGAGCTGGTGCACGCGTTCCGGGTGCGCGCGCTCGGGTCGGGGGTCGTCGCGGGGGCGCTCGCGATCGCCGGGCTGCTCGTGGTCCGGTCGGACGTGCCGCAGCTCTACGACGATCTCACCTCGGGCGCGGGGCTGGCGTGCGTGCTCGCGTCGGGCGCCGCCGGCCTGATCACGCTCTGGCTGGAGTGGCGCGAGCGCTTCGAGCTGGCGCGCTACACCGCGGCCGCCGCGGTGGGCGCGATCGTCGCGGGCTGGGCGGTCGCCCAGGAGCCCTACCTGCTCCCGCCAGACCTGACCGTCCACGAGGCCGCGGCACCGGACGCCACGCTCGTGGCGCTGCTGGTGGCGACCGGCCTCGGCATGCTGATCCTGATCCCCGCGCTGACCTGGCTGTTCCGCCTGGCGCTCAGCGGGCGGCTCGTGTACGAGGACAAGCCGCGCCCATGAGCCGCCTCGAGCTCGCCACCGGCGCCTGCTTCGTCCTCGGGGCGGGGCTGCTGTTCCCGTTCGACAGCACGTTCACGATCATTCCGGGCGTGCTGCTGCTGCTCGCGTTCGTCGTCTGCGGCGTCTTCGTGCTGGCGAGCCCCGAGCGGCTCGGCGAGGACGAGCCCTAGCGCCGCTCGCGCTCCAGCCACGCCACAAGCGCCTCGAGGTCGGTGCCGACCTGTTCGCGGTCGGTGCCGCGGTCGAAGGGGGCGCGGCCGGCGACGATGCCGTTCGCGGCCACGGTGTAGACGGCGTCCGGGCGCAGGTCGGGGGCGCCGGACACCAGCAGCCCCGGCTGCTCGGCCTCGATCAGGTCGGCGCCGAGCATGTGCATGCGCCAGACCGGATGTACGTAGGCCTGCACCTCGAACGCGTCGGCGTAGGTGATCGGGCCGGCGTCGATGTCGGAGCGGGTGTTGCCCGGGTTGAGGAAGGCGATGTCCGCGCCGGCGAAGGCGCGCTGGGCGTCGACAGCGACCCGGTCGACGGCCTCGTTGTCGAGCCGCTCGTCGGTGTAGCCGATCACCCGGTTGGCCAGCGGCGCGACGCGCTTGCGGTAGCTCTCGACGAGCGTCAGCAGGCCCGGGTCGGGCTTGATGCCCTCGTGGCGCGTCGGCATCACCAGCGCCGACTTCGAGACTACGTCTCCCGTGGCACGGTCGACCGTGATGGTGACGCGGTCGAAGGCGACCCCGTAGGAGAGCGCCTCCACCACGAGCTTGCCGTCGACCTCGAGGTCGAGCCGCGAGTGGGTGTGCCCGGCCACGACGACGTCGACCGCGTCGCTCATCTGGCGGGCCTCGTTGACGACCTCCCCGGCGGCGTCGTCGCCCTGCTGGAAGGCGCCGGCGTGGGCGAGCACGACGATCGCCTCCACGCCCCGGCGCTGGAGGTCGGGCACGTAGCGGTTGACCGCGTCCGAGAGGTCCGTCCAGTTGAACTGGCTGGCGTACTCGGAGAGCAGGAAGTAGGGCGTGTCTGTGGTGGTGACGCCGATGAAGCCGACCTTCACGCCGCCGCGCTCGACGATCTTGTAGGGCGGCAGGATCAGGTCACCGCCGTCGCGCGTCTCGGTGTTCGCCGCGATGTAGGGGTAATGCGCACGCCCCACCACCCGCAGGGCCTCGGCGCCGCCCTCGTCGAACTCGTGGTTGCCGAGCGTGCCGACGTCGAAGCCCATCTGGTTGGTGGCTTCGATCGTGGGCTCGTCGTCGAAGTGGCTCGAGATCAGCGGGGAGGCGCCGACCATGTCGCCGGCGTGGACGCGGATCGTGCGGTCGGGATGCGAGGTGGCGGCCCGGTTGAGCCAGGCGCCCAGCCACGCGGCGCCTCCCAGGCCGGGCTCGGGCGGCTCGAGGTGGCCGTGGAAGTCGTTCACCCCGAGCAGCTGGAGCTCGACGGTGTCCCCGCGCTTGGCGGCGGTCGGCTGGTCGGCGCCCGCGTTGAGGCCGAGCAGCGCAACGAGCGAAGCGGCCGCAAAGGCGGCCGCCCCAGGCAGCAGGTGACGGCGGTCGATGCGGCGCATGGCCGCAAGGTATGTGGGATTTGCAGGCCTTTTGTAGCCGACTCATGTCGATGGCGTGAAGCGCGTGTGAAGGGGTACTGGTCACGCATGAGAGTCCTCGACTGCGATTGCGGCAAGACGCTGCAGGCGGGCAACGACGAAGACCTCGCCAGCCAGGTGCGCGAACACGTCGCCGAGAGCCACCCGGACACGGAGCTCACGGACGACCAGGCACGCGAGCTGGTCGCCGACCGCGCCTACGAGGCGAGCGACAGCTAGCTCGCCGCGCGCTGCGGCGCGGCACGCCGCATCAGCCAGGCGGCGAGCTCGTCGGGAGGCTGCGGCCGGCTCAGGTAGTAGCCCTGCGCCACCGTGCAGCCCAGGTCGCGCAGGACGTTCCAGGTCGGCTCGCTCTCCACGCCCTCCGCCACGACCTCCAGGCCGAGGTTGCGACCGAGGTCGATCGTCGAGCGCACGATAGTCGCGTCGTCCTCGTCGGCCTCCATGCCGATCACGAAGGACCTGCGCGCTCCATCTTGGTGAATATCGGCTGATTGGCCCGCTGGCTAGAGCACCGCTTGAAGCGCCGTCGCGATGCCCGCGACCACCAGGATCGCGCCGATTCCGCGCAGGAGCTGCTGCTCGCTCATCCGGCCGGTCAGACGGGCGCCGACCAGGGCGCCCGGGACCGAGGCGGCCGCGCCGGCGGCGAGGGCGGTCCAGTCCACCCCGCCGGGCAGGTGCCCGACCACGCCGGCGAGGCCCACCCAGAAGCCCACGGCGAGGTTGGTGCCGACCGCGCGCGAGGGCACCTCGCCGACCCAGCGCAGCAGCGCCGGCATGCGCAGCGCGCCGAGGATCAGGCCCACGAGCCCGCCGAGCACGCCGATCAGCGCGCCCGACACCACCGCGGCGCGCACGTCGAGCGCGTCGCCGTCAGGGTCCGTGCGCGGCTGCGGCTTGCGCCGCAGCAGGTCGACGCCGAAGTAGAGCAGCGCCGCGCCGAT
>Ga0307409_100000467_pt1 | contig 17264 bp, 16 predicted proteins | sample 322Ometagenome_2_FD_203888 | JGI IMG/M metagenome (GOLD analysis project Ga0307409, IMG submission 203888) | Maize rhizosphere microbial communities from greenhouse at UC Davis, California, United States - 322HYB-O-2 | ecosystem: Host-associated > Plants > Roots > Rhizosphere > Soil | place... | reverse complement strand
TGACGCGGACAAGGCAGTAGGAGCCGAGGAACTCGATCTTGTCGATCGCGGCGTCGAAGACGTTGGCGTCGCCGGGCGCGATCGGCCGTGCCAGGACGTCTTCCGGCCGGAGATAGATCCTGACCTCGCGCTCGGCGTCGGTGTCGTGCTCGCAGGCGAAGCGGCTCGAGCCGATGCGCAGGTCTCGCCCCGGGCGCAGCCGGCCCGACAGCACGTTGATCTTGCCGACGAAATCGGCGACGAAGGGCGTCGCCGGATCGCGGTAGATCTCCATCGGACTGCCGATCTGCTCGATCACCCCGTGGTTCATGACGACGATGCGGTCGGCGACCGAGAGCGCCTCCTCCTGGTCGTGCGTCACCATGATCGTCGTCACGCCCAGGGTGCGCTGGAGCGAGCGGATCTCCTGGCGCAGCCGGACGCGCTCGAGAGCGTCGAGCGCCGAGAGCGGCTCGTCGAGCAGGAGCAGGCCTGGCGAGGTCGCGAGCGCGATCCGCTGCTGCTGGCCGCCCGAGAGCTGGGCCGGGAACTTCGACCCGCTGCCGGGCAGGCCGACCAGCTTCAGCAGCTCGTCGACCCGCGCCGCGGCGGCCGTCTTCGGCACCTTGCGGTTGACGAGCCCGTACGCGACGTTCTCGGCGACCGAGAGGTTCGGAAACAGCGCATACGACTGGAAGACGATGCCGTAGTCGCGCTCGGCAGGCGGCAGGACCGAGATGTCGCGCTCGCCTTGCAGGATCCGGCCCGCGGTCTGCGTCTCGAGGCCCGCGATGATGCGCAGCAGCGTCGTCTTGCCGCAGCCCGAAGGCCCGAGGAAGCAGACGAACTCGCCCTGCGCGACCCGCAGGTCGATCTCCTTGAGCGCCTCGAACGACCCGAACGACTTGCGGATGCCTTCGAGGCGGAGGTAATCCGCCATCGGCAGCGACCAGCTATTTTTTCGGCTCCGATTTGGAGTCGTAGCGCTTGCTCCATTCGGCGAGGATGCGCTCGCGGTTGTCGGCGGCGGTCTTGAAGTCCATCTTGACGAGGCGCTTTTCGTAGTCGGCGGGGACGTTGGCGAGCGGCGCGGCGACCCCCGGCTGCGCCGTGATCGCGAAGTTCTTGCCGTAGAGCAGCATCGCGTCCTTGCTCGACGCCCAGTCGGCGAGCTTCTTGGCGGCGTCGAGCTTCTTCGTCCCCTTCATGATGGCGAACGCCTCGAGGTCCCAGCCGAGGCCTTCCTTCGGGAAGACGAGGTCGATCGGCGCGCCCTTGGCCTTGTTGCTGTTGGCGCGGTACTCGAACGAGATGCCGACGACGTACTCGCCTGCCGCCGCCATGTTGCAAGGCTTCGACCCGGAGTGCGTGTACTGGGCGATGTTCTCGTGCAGCGCGTCCATGTACTTCCAGCCGCCGCCCTGGCCGTTCTGGTCGCCCCAGAGCGTCAGCCACGCGGTGACGTCGAAGTAGCCGGTGCCCGACGAAGCCGGGTTCGGCATGACGACCTGGCCCTTGTAGGCCGGCTTGGTCAGGTCCTTCCACGTCTCCGGCTTGGGAATGCCCTTCTTCTGCGCCTCGACGGTGTTGAAGCAGACCGTCGCTCCCCAGACGTCCATGCCCCACCAAGCCGGCGGGTTCTTCTTGTCGCGATAGCTCGCCATGATCGCGTCGAGGTTGATCGGCGCGTATGGCTCGAGCATGCCGTTCGAGTCGAGCAGCGCCAGGCTCGACGCGGCGACGCCCATGACGGCGTCGGCCTGCGGATTCGACTTCTCGGCGAGCAGCTTCGCAGTGATGACGCCGGTCGAGTCGCGCACCCACTTGAGCTCGATGTTCGGGTTGGCGCGCACGAACGCCGCCTCGTACGCCTTGATCTGATCGGTCTCGAGCGCCGTGTACACCGTGAGCTGGGTCTTTTGCGCCGCAGCGCTCGACGCGAAGACGACGAGCCCTGCCGCGAGCAGCGCCTTGAGTGAAGCCGAGAACATGCGCATCTCCCTGGGTGTTTCGTGATGGAGGTCGGCGAGCGGTCCCTCCGCTCGCGCACGGAAAGCCTAGGCCGGTTCTGTGACAGGCTGCTCGGCTCGGGGCGCGTGCAGTCTGGGGCGGGCCAAAATCCAAGTCAACTGTTTTTTGGAGATTGTTGACAATCGGCGCGGCATGGTTTCTACTCAGTCGATGCCCGCCGTCGCCGCGGCCGCCGCGCCGCACCCGACCATCACCCTGCTGCAGACGAGCTCGCTGTCGAGCGTCGTCCAAAGCGAGCTCGAGCGGATGATCCTGTCCGGCGAGCTGCGGCCGGGCGAAAAGCTCACCGAGATGGCGCTCGCCGCGCGGCTGGGCGTCTCGCGCGGGCCGCTGCGCGAAGCCTTCCGCATGCTCGACGAATCGGGCCTGGTGCGGACCGAGAAGAACCGCGGCGTCTTCGTCCGCGACCTGCCGGTCGAGGAGGCGGTCGAGATCTTCGACCTGCGCGCGGCGATGGACCAGCACGTCGGCCGCCGCCTCGCGGTCTCGATCACGGCGGCGGCGCTGAAGGAGATTCGCGGCCTCGTCGAGCAGATGGAGCAAGCGGTGAAAGCCAAGGACGCGCCGCGCTACCACCTCCTCAACCTGCGCTTCCACGACCGTCTCGTCGAGCTCGCCGGCAACGGCAAGTTGACCGCGATCTACCGCAAGCTGATCAAGGAGCTGAGCCTGTTCCGCAGGCTCAACCTCGCCGACGGCTGGCTGATGCCGATCTCGGCCGGCGAGCATCGCCAGATCGTCAAGGCGATCGCCTCGGGCGACGCCGACGCCGCTGGCAAGGCGATGCACGACCACGTCATGGAGAGCAAGGAGCGGACGATCAAGAACCACCAACGCCCCGCCGGCGCCGCGCAGAGGACGCCGCGATGATCACCGTCAACGGCCGCAGCTATTCGCCCGCGCACCAGCCCACCGTCGTCGTCTGCGTCGACGGCTGCGAGCCCGACTACATCGCTCAGGCGGTCGCGCACGGCCACGTGCCATGGCTGAAGGAGGTCCTCGCCACCGGCACGTCGCTGGTCGCCGACTGCGTGATCCCGAGCTTCACGAACCCGAACAACCTGTCGATCGTGACCGGCGTGCCGCCGTCGGTGCACGGCATCTGCGGCAACTACTTCTTCGACGTCGCCGCCGGCGCCGAGGTGATGATGAACGACCCGAAGTGGCTGCGCGCGCCGACGATCCTCGCCGAGCTCGCCAACGTCGGCCAGTTCGTCGCCGTCGTCACCGCCAAGGACAAGCTTCGAAGGCTGCTCGGCCATCGCCTCAAGGGCATCTGTTTCTCGGCCGAGAAGGCCGACGACGCGAGCGAGGACGAGAACGGCATCGACGAGGTCGTCGAGCGCGTCGGCATGCCGGTGCCCTCGGTCTACAGCGCCGAGCTGTCGGAGTTCGTCTTCGCCGCCGGCGTCGAGCTGATGTCGCACGAGCGCCGGCCGGACGTGATGTATCTCTCGACGACCGACTACGTGCAGCACAAGCACGCCCCGGGAACCGACGGCGCCGACGCGTTCTACCGCATGATGGACGGTTACCTCGGCAAGCTCGACGCCATGGGCTGCACGATCGTGCTCACGGCGGACCACGGCATGAACGCGAAGACGCGGATGGACTCGCAGCCCGACGTCATCTACCTGCAGGACGTCCTCGACGACTGGCTCGGGCCGAGCGCCGCGCGGGTGATCCTGCCGATCACCGACCCCTACGTCGTCCACCACGGTGCGCTCGGCTCGTTCGCCACCGTCTACCTCCCGGAAGGCGCCGACGCTGCCGCGCTCGCCGGACGACTGCGCGCGCTGCGCGGCATCGAGTCGGTGCGCTCGCGCGCCGAGGCGGCGGCGTTCTTCGAGCTGCCGGCCGACCGGATCGGCGACCTCGTCGTCGTCTCCGAGCGGTCGACGGTCATCGGCACCGCCGCGGCGCGCCACGACCTCACGGCGCTCGACGCGCCGCTCCGCTCGCACGGCGGCGTCTCCGAGCAGCGCGTCCCGCTGATCGTCAACCGCAGGCTGAAGGAGATCGATCCGGCGCGCCGCTGGCGCAACTTCGACGCCTTCGATCTGGCCTTGAACCATGTCCCCTGAGATCACGGATCGCGACGAGTCGATGCGGATCGCAGGCGAGAAGGTCGGCGCCGGCCGCAGCGGCGATCGCGCCATCCAAGTCTTCAATCCGTACGAGGGCAAGCGCGTCGGCAGCGTGCCGAAGGCGACCGTCGAGGAAGTCCGGCGCGCGTTCGCGATCGCGCGCGGCCATCGGGCGAAGCTGTCGCGCTTCGAGCGCGCACGCATCCTCGAGCGCACCGCCGCGTCGGTGCGCGAGCGCACCGGCGAGATCGCTGCGCTGATCAGCGCCGAGTCCGGCCTCAGCCTGAAGGACGCGACTTACGAGGCCGGCCGTGTCGCCGATGTCTGCTCGTTCGGCGCCGCCGAGTGCCTGAAGGACGACGGCCAGATCTTCAGCTGCGACCTCACTCCCCACGGCAGGCAGCGCCGCGTCTACACCCAGCGCGCGCCGCTGCTCGGCGTCATCAGCGCGATCACGCCGTTCAACCACCCGATGAACCAGGTCGCGCACAAGGTCGTGCCGTCGGTCGCGACCAACAACCGGATGGTGCTGAAGCCCTCGGAGAAGGTGCCGCTCTCGGCGCTGCTGTTCGCCGACCTGCTCTACGAGGCCGGCCTGCCGCCCGAGATGCTCTCGGTCGTCACCGGCGATCCGCGCGAGATCGCCGACGAGCTCGTCACCAACGCGAACGTCGATCTCGTCACCTTCACCGGCGGCGTCGCCATCGGCAAGGCGATCGCGGCCAAGGCCGGGTACCGGCGAATCGTCCTCGAGCTCGGCGGCAACGACCCGATCATCGTCATGGACGACGCCGACCTCGAGGAAGCGGCGAGCCTCGCGGTCCAGGGCTCGTACAAGAACTCGGGGCAGCGCTGCACGGCGATCAAGCGGATGCTCGTCCACGAGAAGGTCGCTGCCGCCTTCACCGAGCTCGTCGTCGAGAAGACCAGGCGCTGGCGCCACGGCGATCCTCGCGACCCGGCCATCGAGATGGGCACGGTCATCGACGAAGCGGCGGCGCGCCTGTTCGAGGCGCGCGTCGACGAGGCGGTCGCGCAGGGCGCGCGGCTGCTCGTCGGCAACCGCCGCGAGGGCGCGCTCTATTCGCCGACCGTCCTCGACCGCGTCCGCCCCGAGATGACGCTGGTGCGCGAGGAGACCTTCGGCCCGGTCTCGCCGATCCTCGCCTTCGCCGACATCGACGAGGCGATCCGGATCGCCAACGGCACCGTCTACGGCCTGTCGTCGGCGGTCTGCACGAACCGGCTCGACGACATCGCCCGCTTTGTCGCCGAGCTCGAGGTCGGCACCGTCAACGTCCGCGAGGTGCCCGGCTACCGGCTCGAGCTGACGCCGTTCGGCGGCATCAAGGACTCGGGGCTCGGCTACAAGGAAGGCGTCCAGGAAGCGATGAAGAGCTTCACCAACGTCAAGACCTACTCGCTGCCCTGGAACTGAGGACGAGCACCGGCGATGCTCTCGCTCCTCAACCTCCTCGCGGCGATCGCCCTGCTCGTCTGGGGAACGCACATCGTTCGCACCGGCATGCTGCGCGTGTTCGGCGAGAACCTGCGCCGCGTGCTGGCGGCGAGCTTCGTCAATCGCTTCCGCGCCTTGATCGCCGGCCTCGGGGTGACCAGCATCGTCCAGTCGAGCACGGCGACCTGCCTGATCGTCTCCTCGTTCGTCGGCAAGAACCTGGTGACGACGAGCGCGGCCCTCGCCGTCATGCTCGGCGCCGACGTCGGCACGAGCGTGATGGCGGTCGTCTTCTCGTTCGACCTCTCGTGGCTGTCCCCGCTCCTGATCTTCGTCGGCGTCATCATCTACATCTCGCGCCAGAACAGCGGCTTCGGCGCCGTCGGCCGGGTCCTGATCGGCCTCGGCCTGATCACGCTGGCGCTGCAGCTGATCGTCCAGGCGACGCGGCCGCTGACCGAGTCGCCGGCGGTGCGGGCGCTGCTTCTCGCCCTGCCGAACGAGGTCCTGATCGACATCGTCGTCGGTGCGGTCCTCACCGTGCTCTCGTATTCGAGCCTGGCGATCGTCCTCCTGATCGCGACCCTGTCGGCGCAGGCGATGGTGCCGCAGTCGGTAGCGATCGGGCTCGTCCTCGGCGCCAACATCGGCAGCGGCATCCTGGCCATGCTCGCGACCGCGAATGCCAGCCCGCAGGTGCGGCGGCTGCCGCTCGGCAACCTGATCTTCAAGATCGCCGGAGCGCTCCTCTTCGTCGCCTTCCTGCCGCAGGTGCACGTCCTCTTGCAGCAGCTCGTGCCCAACATGCACCAGCAGGTGATCGCGTTCCACCTCGGCTTCAACATCGTGCTGGCGACGCTCTTCATCGGCTTCACCGGCCTCGTCGGCCGCACCGTCGACCGCTGGCTGCGCGACCCGGTGCCGAGCGCGGCGACCCAGCGGCCGCGCCACCTCGATCCGCTGGCGCTGTCGATGCCGTCGCTCGCGATCTCGTGCGCGGCGCGCGAGGCGCTGCACCAGGCCGACATCGTCGAGACGATGCTGCGCGGCATCGTCCCGGTGATCCGCAACAACGATCTGCGCCTCTCGGAGGAGCTGCGCAAGCTCGACGACACCGTCGACGAGCTGTACTCGGCGATCAAGTTCTACCTGACGCAGATCTCGGGCGAGGCGCTGTCGAAGGAAGAGAGCCGGCGCTGGACCGACATCGTCTCGTTCACGATCAACATGGAGCAGATCGGCGACATCATCGAGCGCGTCCTCCAGGACATCGAGGACAAGAAGGTCAAGAAGAACCGCAGCTTCTCGGAGGCCGGGATGGCCGAGATCGTCCATCTGCACGAGCGGCTGCTGGCCAACCTGCGCCTGGCGATGAGCGTCTTCCTCGATGGCCACGTGCGCGACGCCAAGCGCCTGCTCGAGGAGAAGGCGCACTTCCGCGACCTCGAACACGAGTATGCCGCCAACCACATCGCGCGGCTGCGCGAGAACACGGCGCAGAGCATCGAGACGAGCTCGCTCCACCTCGACCTGATCAGCGACCTGAAGCGGATCAATTCGCACATCTGCGGCGTCGCCTATCCGATTCTCGAGTCGGCCGGCGCCCTGACTGCGACGCGGATCCGCCAGTCGCAGTTCGCGACGCTGACGCCGGTCGACGAGAGCGCGCCGAGCCCGGCGGCGCGCTGACGCCGTGCTGAGCCTGGCCGACATCGAGCTGCTGTTCGCGCGCCACGGCGCGGCGCAGTACAGCGGCGAGCCCGTGACGCAGCTCGAGCACGCGCTGCAGACCGCGCACTTCGCCGAGCAGAGCGAGGCGAGCGACGCGCTCGTGACGGCGTGCCTGCTGCACGATCTCGGCCACCTGCTGAACCAGCAAGGCGAGACGCCGACGCTGCGCGGCATCGACGACACCCACCAGTACTTCGCGCTGCCGTTCCTGCGCGGCCTCTTCCCCGACGCGGTGCTCGACGCGATCAAGCTGCACGTCGATGCCAAGCGCTATCTCTGTCAGGTCGACGCCGGCTACCACGCGCGGCTGTCCGAGGACTCGAGACGCAGCCTCGCCTTGCAGGGCGGCGTCTTCGACGCTGCCGACGCCGCCGCGTTCCTTTTGCAGCCCGGCGCCCACGAGGCCGTCATGCTGCGCCAGTGGGACGACCTCGCCAAGCAGGCCGACCTGGCGACGCCGTCGCTCGCCCACTTCCTCGATCGCGCCGCCGCCTGTGCCGTGGGCCCCGTCGCCAGGCCCTGAGCGGCGATGACGCCTGCGCTCAGCTGGTCGGTCGTCGCCGCGGTCCTGTTCGGCGCCCTTCTCCACGCCTCGTGGAACGCGCTCATCAAGGCGGGCGACGACCAGGCGCTCGACACGGCGCTGATCCACGTCCTCGGCTGCGGCGTCGGCGCCGTGCTCGTGCTGTGGGTCGGCCTGCCGAACCGGGAAGCGCTGCCGTGGCTGGCAACGTCGGTCGTCATCCACGTCGGCTACTACGTGACGCTGGTCGGTGCCTACAAGCACGGCGAGCTCGGCTTCGCGTACCCGGTGATGCGCGGCACCGCGCCCTTGCTGGTCGCCCTGCTGAGCGGGCGACTGCTCGGCGAGCACGTGCCGCTCGCGGCCTGGCTCGGCGTCGCCGGCATCAGCGCCGGCGTGCTGGCGATCGGCCTGACGCGCTCGGCGCGCGAGACCGGGTCGCGCCGTCATGCCTTGGGATACGCGCTCGCCAACGCCGCGATCATCGCCGCCTACACGATCGTCGACGGCATCGGCGTGCGCGCGTCCGGCAACGCGCTGCAGTACGTCGCGCTGCTGTTCCTCGTCGACGGCTTGCCCTACTTCGCGATCGTCCTCTGGCAGCGACGAGCCGGGCTCGCGCCGGCGTTCGCGACCATGCGCGTGCGCTGGCCGGTCGCGCTGCTCGGCTCGTGCGCGTCTCTCGGCGCCTACGGCATCGCGCTCTGGGCGATGACGCGGGCGCCGGTGGCGTCGGTCGCCGCGCTGCGCGAGACCTCGGTCCTGTTCGCGGCGCTGATCGGCGTCTTCATGCTGAAGGAGCGCTTCCGTCTGCAGCGCGCCGTCGGCACCGGCGCGATCATCGCCGGCGTGATGGCGCTGCGCTTGGCCTGAGCCGGCGACTCACGCGCTCGCGGTGTCCTCGAGGACCTCGAAGCCGCCGAAGATCATGCGCTTGCCGTCGAACGGCATCTCCATGTTCTTCATCGCCGGGTCTTCCATCATCGCCTTGTTGCCCTTGTCGCGGACTTCCTTGGACGGCCACTCGACCCAGCCGAGGGCGATGGTCTCGCCGCCTTGGGCAGCGACGGCGCGTTTGAAGTCGGTGACCTTGCCGTCGGGCACGTCAGTGCCCCAGCATTCGACGACACGCGTCGCGCCGAGCCGCTTCAGCACCGTCGTCATCTTCTTCGACGCCGCGACATAGGCGTCCTTGTTGGCGGCGGGAACGGGAATGACGAATCCGTCGACGTAGCTCATCGCTGTCTCCTTCCAGTCAGGTCGCGGTCAAGGATCGATCATCCGAACAGGCGTCGAGCCCGCCCACCGGAACCGGCCTTCGCCGACGGTAGGACGCGTCCGACGCGGCGACAATGAACGACCATGACGCTGCCGCGCGCTTCCCGCATCGTGATCGTCGGCGGCGGCATCGCCGGCTGCTCGACCGCCTACCACCTCGCCGCGCTCGGCGAACAGGAGGTGCTGCTGCTCGAGCAGGGCAGGCTCACCTGCGGGACGACGTGGCACGCCGCCGGACTGGTCGGCCAGATGCGGCCGAACCGGACGATGACCCGGATGAGCAAGTACGGCATCGAGCTGTACCGGACGCTCGAAGCCGAAACGGGCCTGGCGACCGGCTGGAAGCAGTGCGGCAGCGTCAACGTCGCCAAGACCCGCGAGCGGATGATGGTGCTGCGAAAGCAGCTCGCGCTCGCGCGCAGCTTCGGCGTCGAGTGCGAGGAGAGCGGAGCCGCCGAGGCCGGCGTGCTGTTTCCGCCTCTTCGCACCGACGATCTCGTCGGCGCGATCTGGCTTCCCGGCGACGGCAAGGCCAATCCCGCGGACCTGACGATGTCGCTCGCCAAGGGTGCACGGACGCGCGGCGTGCGGATCGTCGAAGGCGCCGAAGTCGTCGGCGTCCGCAGCGATGCGGGCAGCGCGGTCCCCGCGGTCACCGGATTGCGCGTCCGCCACGCCGGCGACGAGACCGAGATCGCGTGCGAGATCGTCGTCAACTGCGCCGGCCAGTGGGCACGCCAGCTCGGCGCGCTCGCCGGCGTCAACGTGCCGCTCTGGTCGGCCGAGCACTTCTACATCGTCACCGACCGGGTCGCCGGCGTTCATCCGATGCTGCCGGTGCTGCGCGACCCCGACGGCTACATCTACTACAAGGAGGAGGTCGGCGGGCTGCTGATGGGCGGCTTCGAGCCGAAGGCCAAGCCGTGGCGCGTCGACCCGATCCCATCGACCTTCCAATTCGAGCTGCTCGACGAGGACTGGGAGCAGTTCGAGCCCTTGATGACGGCGGCGATCCATCGGACGCCCTGCCTCGAGACCGCGAAGATCAAGATGCTGCTGAACGGTCCGGAGAGCTTCACGCCCGACGGCAACTTCCTGCTCGGCGAGGCCCCCGAGCTGCGCAACTTCTACATCGCTGCCGGATTCAACTCGGCGGGGATCGCGAACTCCGGCGGCGCCGGTCGGCTGATCGCCGAATGGATCGTCGCCGGCAGCGCGCAGGGCGATCTCGCCGACGTCGACGTGCGCCGCTTCGGTGCGTTCTGGGCGAACAAGAAGGCGCTCGCCGAGCGCACTGGCGAGACGCTCGGCCTGCACTACGCGATGCGCTGGCCGCGCCACGAGCTCGAGACCGCGCGGCCGCTGCGGACGAGCCCGCTCTACGACCTGCTCGCCGCCAAGGGCGCGGTCTTCGGCGCGAAGAACGGCTGGGAGCGCGCCAATTACTTCCGTGCCGACGTCGGCCGCGATGCGCCGCCCCATGCGTACACGCTCGGCAAGCCGGGCTGGCTGCCCGACGTCGTCCGCGAACAGCGCGCGACGCGGCGTGCCGTCGCGCTCTACGACCAGACCTCGTTCGGCAAGATCCTCCTGCAAGGGCGCGACGCGCTCGCGCTGCTGCAACGCCTGTGCGCGAACGAGATGGACGTCGCTCCGGGCAGGATGGTCTACACGCCGATGCTCAACGAGCGCGGCGGCTATGAGACCGACGTCACCGTCACGCGTCTCGCGATCGATCGCTTCCTGATCGTCACCGGCTCGGCGCAGACGCCGCGCGACCTCGACTGGATCGCACGCGTGACGCTCGCCAGCGAGACGGCTGTGGCCACCGACGTGACCGGCATGACGAGCGTGCTCTCGCTCATGGGGCCGAACGCGCGCACCCTGCTCGGCCGCGTCGGCGCGCCGGCGACCTACGACGAGCTCGGCGCGGAGCAGCTCAAGTTCGCGACGACGCGCGAGATCGACCTCGGCTTCGCCCGCGTCCGCGCGGCCAGGATGAGCTACGTCGGCGGACCGGGATTCGAGCTCTACGTGCCGGCCGAGACGGCGCGCCACGTCCACCTCGTGCTGCACGCGGCGAGCGAAGGCCTCGGTCTCGACGGCGGCGGCCTCGCCGACGCCGGCTACTACGCGCTCGACGCGTTGCGCATCGAGGCCGGCCGGCGCGCCTGGGGCGCCGAGCTCGGCCCCGACGACACGCCGTTCGAAGCCGGCGGCATGTTCGCCGTCAAGCTCGACAAGCGCGCCGACTTCGTCGGCAAGGCGGCCCTGCAGCGCCTGCGCGACCAGCCGCCCGAGAAAAGGCTCGTCACCGTCGTCGTCGACGAGATCGATGCCTACGCCTGGGGCGGCGAGACGCTCGTCCGCGACGGCGAGCCGGTCGGCGAGCTCGCGTCGGTGGGCTGGAGCGACGCTGCCGGCAGGTGCCTCGGGCTCGCGTATGTTCGCGGCAGCGAATCGCAGGCGGTCGACCCCTCGCGCGCCTGGACGCTCGATCTCTGGGGCGTCCGGGTGCCGGTCCGGCCATGCGATCGCTGGACGGCGCCGCGTCCTCTCCCCGGAATCGGAGCTTCCTCATGATCGAACGCGACCTCGACCTGCCGACCGCCGACGGCGCGATGAACACCTTCGTCGTCCATCCCGACGAGGGCGGCCCGTTTCCCGTCGTCCTCTTCTACATGGACGCGCCCGGCAAGCGCGAGGAGCTGCACGACATGGCGCGCCGGATCGCGACCGTCGGCTACCTCGTCGTCTTGCCCAACCTCTACTACCGGAGGAGCCGCGACTACTGGCTGCGCGAGCGGACCGAGGAAGGCTTCGCCGAGATGTTCACGTACATGCACGCGCTCGACCGGCGCACGGTCGAGTGCGACACCGAGGCGCTGCTGCGCTTCGTCGACGGCGAGCCGATGGCCGACGGATCGCGCATCGGTGCGGTCGGCTACTGCATGAGCGGCCCGTTCGTCATCTGGGCGGCGGCCGCGTTCCCCGAGCGGCTGCGCTGCATCGCCTCGATCTACGGCGCCAACCTGGTCACCGACGCCCCCGACTCGGCGCATCGCCGCGTCGGCAGGCTCCGCTGCGAGGCCTACTTCGCGTGCGCCGAGACCGACAAGTGGGCGCCGCCCGAAATCGTCGCGCAGCTGAAAGCTGCGCTCGACGCCGCGGGCACGACGTACCGGCTCGAGTGGTACCCCGGGGCCGAGCACGGTTTCGCGTTTCCGCTGCGCGCCGGCATCTACCACAAGCCTTCCGCGGAGCGGCATTGGGAGCGGCTGTTCAGCCTCTTCCGGCGCAACCTCGCCGAGTCGTGAGAGGACGACCACGGGCTCGCCACTCGCCTTGAAGCCCCGTGGAGTCGCCGCTCAGAACCCGATCGACAAGCCGAGCAGGCCCTCGCCCTGCACCAGGGTGTTGCCCCGAATCGAGACCACGCAGCCGCCCGAGCAGAAGAACTCGCCGCTCGAGTTGATCAGGCTCAGGTAGCCGCGCAGTTCGGTGCGCAACGCGACGTTGCGGGCCAGTGTCCACTGCCAGCCGACACCGATGTTGGCCGACGGGCGCGCCTCGTCGGACAGCCCGCCCAGTCCGGGCGAGAAGAAGGTGGCGCCGAGCCCGCCGACGACATAGCCGCCACCGTTCTTCGCATCGCCTTCGAAGAACACGCGCCCGCCGAGGTGCAGGTAGTTGACGTTGACTGTCACCGCGGCCGGTTGACCGAATGCCCGGCCGGGCAGCGCACTGCGCTGGAACGAATAGAAGATCTGCCCCTGGCGCCCGTCGTCGAACTGCCAGTCGACGCTCGCCGACACCGCAGCGCCGCTCTTGAGCTTGAATGTGCTGCCGTTGCCGCTGGCGTCCTCGAACTCGCCGCCGCCGCGCGCCCCGCCGTACAGCGTGATCGTGGTCTGCGCGCCTGCAGCGGCGGCCGAAACGGCGATCCCGGCGACGAGCGCGCCACGGGCCAGCAGCCCTGCGCAGGCTCGCCGGCGCAGCCTTCCGGGCTCCGCGGACGATCCGAATGTTCGCTCGGTTTCCATCTCGGCCGATCTGACGTTCGTCAGGGAATCTTCCAGTCGTCGAACACCGGGTCCTCGCCGACATCCGGCACGCGCGCGACGTAGGGGGTGTCTCCGAAGTCGAGCGCCGATCTCGTCGACTGGAAGCCGGGAAGGCCGGCCTCCTTGCGCAGCGCATCGAGGCGGTTCATCCAGCCCTTCAAGAACACGGCGAGTCTCGGGTTCTTCTCCACCAGACCGCGGTAGACGTCCTCGCGCCGCTGGCAGTAGGCAACCACCACCGTACCGGCGTCGCAACCGGCCACCGCGCGCTCGGTTCCCGGGCCGAAGTCGCCGTCCGTGCTGCAACCAACGCTCGCCTGCAGGAATCGCACCGCGCGCCCGACACCCATGTTGACTGCGGTGTCGAAGTGCACCATGCCGAGCGGCGCGTTCAGCAGGTCGCAGCGAGACGGCAGCCAGTAGTCGCTGCCGTAGATCGAGTGCACCTCGCCATCGGTGATCAGCTTGACGTCCTGCGCGGGCAGGCCCTGACGTGCGCGCCAGCCGTCGTAAACCCGTTGCGTGACGCCGCGGTTGGTGCGGCCGCCGGGGTCGCCCGGGTGGTCGACGAGTCCGCCCTCCCAGCGAAGCACGAAGCGGAGGGCCGACTCCAGTGCAGGCGGATCGATCGCAGGCTGTCTCATGTCGAGTGCATCATCCGCCCGGCTCCTGCACGCCATTCTCACGCACGAGGCTGCCGGCGTGTTGCGAGGCCCATGCGGCCGCCGTACAGTTCCGGCTTCGCGAACCACGGGGATTCGTCATGGCCGAGAAGACGGACGGGCAGCCCGATCCGAAGGCTGTCGAGAAGAGGATCAAGGACGTGAGCGACATCGCGAGGCGCCTCGAGGCGTGCAAGAAGCAGCTCGACGAGGCGACCAAGGCCGTGAAGGAGCTCGAGAAGCTGGTCAAGTGACCGTTGCCGGCAACGACGTTGGGCCGCGGTTCGTCTCAGGCGGAGTGCAAGCATGTTGAGCAGGGCGCTCGAGGAGTTCAGGACGGCGTTCAACGAGCTCTCCGTCGCGGTGGAGAAGTACAACACCAACCTCAAGGACACCAAGAACAAGAACTGGGCGAAGAACGTCGAGTCCTGCCGGCTCAAGGTCAAGGCAGCGCTGGCGAAGGCCACCGACAAGCTGGCCCGGCTTCAGACCGCGTTGGAGCAGTTCAAGATCGATTCGGTGAAGGCGGCCCGGCCGGACAAGAACGGCGTGATGAAGCCGGACGCCGGCGCCGAGCGCCAGATCTCGAGCGTCGAGTTCACCCTGCGCGTCGCCAAGGAGACGCTGAACGAGGCGATCACGATCACGACCGTCTTCTGATCGACGCAGCGGCGCTGCGGGTCGGGCGCACCCGACCAGGCTCAGTCGTCCGTGTCCTTGCCGTGTCTGCCCCGCTCGGTCAGGAACTCGAGCGTTGCCTGCCACGTCTGCGGCGAGTTCAGGATGCCGAGGTGCGCCGTGTGCAGGATCGGGTCGTACGCGCCCTGCCCCGTCAGCGCGATCTCGCGCGCTCCGGGCAGGCTCGCGCTGCGCGAGAAGTCGGTCGGCTTGCCGAAGGAATCGATCGCCGGCACCGGCGCGATCGCGCCGTCCTGCAGCGGAAAATAGACGAAGCTCGTGTCCGCGTTGCGGATCACGAGCGTGCGGCCCGGCGACTTCTCGCGGCGATCGTCGCCGCTGTTGAGCAGGCGAAGGAACGGCGTGCGCGGCGAGCCGAGCTCCTGGCAGACCTCGCTCGTCGGCGTGAAGCCGCCCGCGCCAGGTGCCTGCCAGTAGTTGGCCGGGTCCGGCGAGCAGTTGATGATGCCGTGGTTCGGCCCGTCGATCGCGACCATGCGACGCACCAGCGGACCCGCTTCGTCCTGCCGCATCCACTCGCGCGCCAGCGTCACGCCGAGACTGTGGCCGACGATGTCGACCCGCTTGGCGCCGGTGAACGCGAGCACGGCGCGAACGAAGCGGCGCAGATCGGGGACGTTGGCCTGGTTGGTATGGGCGATGCTCGAACGGCGCGTCTGGTCGGCCGCCAAGTCGCACTGGTCGCCCTGGTAGCCGATGCCCCACAGCTCGTTCGTCGAGTAGCCGTTGTCGGCGAGGTACTGCGCCAGGGCCCGGATGCGGCCGAAAGGATTGCACGCAGTCGCGAACGGCGTGTCGTTGTTGCCGTGGATGAAGATCACCGGCGTCCGCGTCACCGTTCCGGCAGCGCCGAAGCCGATCAGCGGCGTGTTCTTGAGCGAGGCATCCTCGATCGCCGGGAAGCCCGGCGGCAAGGTCGTGCCCACCGTGCCCGCGGCATGCGCGAAGGCGGCGGCGAGGAAGGCGGTGACGGCGGCAGCATGGCGAACGCACGAACGCATCGGTCGGGTCTCCTGGAATGGTCAACGGGGCGTCGATTTCTGCACCGCGGCGCAGGCCGCGATGGCAGCAACGCGCTGAAGCTACTCGACCTTGCCGACCGCGCGCACCGCCTTCGTCATCTCGGCCGCGTCGGCGTTCCAGTAGCTCTGGAATTCCGGTGCATCGAGGTACTCGACCGGGCTGCCCGCCTTGGCGATGACCTGGCGCACCGTCGGATCGGCGGCGGCCTTGGCGGCCGCGGCGCGAAGCTTCCTGACGATCTCGTCGGGCGTTCCCGCAGGAACGAACAACGCCGACCATTGCGCGAAGCGGACCGGATGGCCGAGCTGCTTCAGGCTCGGCACGTCGGGCAGCGCGCTGAGCGGCTGCTCGCCCCAATGCGCGAGCGCCCGGAGCTTGCCCGCCTGGATCTGCTGCACGATGGTCGACGGGCCGCTCGCCAGCGCATCGACCTGGCCGCCGAGCAGCGCGATGACCGCCGGGCCGGCGCCGGTGTACGGGATGTGCGTCATGCGAAAGCCGGCCTCGGCCTTCAGCATCTCCATCGGCACGTGCATCGTTCCGTAGTTGCCCGAGCTGCCGTAGTTGTACTTGCCGGGGTGCGCCCGCATGTCGGCGAAAAACTCTGCAAACGTCTTCCACGGCGCGTCGGCGCGCACGACGAGCACCGTCGGATCGGCGGTGAACCGGGCGATCGGCGTGAACTGGCTGAGCGTGAACGCCGGTTTTCTGCCGAGGATCTTGTCCGCCTCGGGCAGGATCGAGATCGACGACAAGCTGAGCAGCACCGTGTAGCCGTCGGGCGGTGCGCGTGACGCGAGGCCGATGCCGAGCGCGCCGCCGGCGCCGGCGCGGTTCTCGACCACCACCGACTGCTTGAGCTCGCGCCCGAGCGCTTCGGCGACCGGCCGCGCGACCGTGTCGGCGACGCCGCCCGGCGGGAACGGCACGATCATCGTGATCGGCTTGTCGGGGTAGCTCGTCTGCGCCAGCGAAGCGTCGACGACCAGAAAGGCAGCGGCGAGCAGGACCGCGCGACGGCGAAGGATCGGAGTCATGGCCCCGATGCTAGCGAGGGCGTCGCCGTCGCGTGCGCCGTAACATCGCTCCGGCGAGGCGGCCCGGCCGCCGTCACGGAGAGACCATGACCCGATCCGCAATGTTCCGCGCTCCGACGCTCACGCCTGCGCGGAGCGCGTGGCTCTCGGGCCTCGCCGCGATCGTGCTCGCGGCGACGACGGCGCCGGCTTCGGCGCAGGACTATCCGACCAAGCCGGTGCGCATCATCGTCCCCTTCGCCGCCGGCGGGCCCGCCGACGTCTACGCCCGCTTCATCGCCCAGCGCCTGCAGGACTCGATGGGCCAGAGCTTCGTCGTCGACAACCGTCCCGGCGCAGGCTCGATCATCGGCACCGACGCGGTCGCGAAGAGCCCGGCGGACGGCTACACGCTGCTGCTGATGTCGAACACCCACACGGTCAACGAGTCGCTGATTCCGACCAAGCCGTTCCAGCTGATGCGCGACTTCGCGCCGATCGCGCCGATCAATTCCTCCGACCTCGTGCTGGTCGCGCGGAGCGCCCTGCCGGTGACGACCGTGGCCGACCTGCTCGCCGCGGCGAAGGCGAAGCCCGGCGCGCTCACCTATGCGTCGTCCGGGCCGGGAACGCCGTACCACATGGCGGGTGAGCTGTTCAAGGCGATGGCGGGCGTCTCGATCCTGCACATCCCGTACAAGGGGAGCTCGGG
>Ga0307409_100000466_pt1 | contig 17266 bp, 17 predicted proteins | sample 322Ometagenome_2_FD_203888 | JGI IMG/M metagenome (GOLD analysis project Ga0307409, IMG submission 203888) | Maize rhizosphere microbial communities from greenhouse at UC Davis, California, United States - 322HYB-O-2 | ecosystem: Host-associated > Plants > Roots > Rhizosphere > Soil | place... | reverse complement strand
CGCTGCTCGCGGTCCAGGTAGGCATGGGCGAGAACATCCTGATCCTCGCCTTCGTCGTCATCGTCATCGGCGGCATCGGCTCGATCCGCGGCGCGCTGGTCGGCGCGATCCTGGTCGGCGCCGTCGACACGCTCGGCCGCACGCTGCTGCAGCACGTCCTGCGCGAGTTCCTGCCGCCGCAATGGGCGAGCGCTGCAGGGCCGGCGATCGCGTCGATCGCGGTCTACGTCTTCATGGCGATCGTCCTCGCGATCCGGCCGCAGGGCCTCTTTCCGGCGCGCGGCGGATGACCGCCGAGCGGCCCGGCGCCGCCACGAACGGTCGCGCCGGAACGCTGGTCGCGCTGGCGGCCCTGATCGCCGCCGCGATCGCGCTGCCGTGGCTGCTGCGCGCGTTCGGTCTCGACTTCTACCTCAGCCTGGCGAGCCGGATCGTCGTCTACGCGATCGCAGCGACCAGCCTCAACCTCGTCCTCGGCTATGCCGGGCTGGTCTCGTTCGGGCACGCCGCGTTCTTCGGCCTCGGCGCCTACGTCACCGCGATCCTGATCACCGAAGGCGTGCAGAGCGGGCCATTGCACCTCGCCGCCACGGTCGCCGTCGCCGCGCTCGTCGCCTTCGTGATCGGCGCGATCTCGCTGCGCACGCGCGGCGTCTACTTCATCATGATCACGCTCGCCTTCGCGCAGATGCTGTTCTACCTCGCCAACTCGGTGAAGGGCTACGGCGGCGACGAGGGCCTGAGCATCCGCGCCCGCTCGCTGTTCGCATTCGGCGGCCAGGCACTCGACCTGAAGAATCCGCTGGCGCTGTACTACGTCGCCCTCGCCGTGCTCGCGCTCGCGCTGGTCGCGCTCGCCCGTTTCGCGCCGTCGCCGTTCGGTCGCGCCGTCCTCGCGCTGCGCGACGACGACGTCCGTGCCGAGGCGCTCGGCTTCGCGACCTACCGCGCCAAGCTCGTCGTCTTCGTCGTCGCCGGCGCGCTCGGCGGCATCGCCGGTGCGCTGAGCGTCAACCTGCAGGGCTACGTCAGCCCGAACGCGTTGCACTGGACGCAATCGGGAACGCTGATGGTCATGGTCATCCTCGGCGGCGTCGCGACCGTCTGGGGCGGCGCCGTCGGTGCTGCGGCGCTGCTGCTGCTCCAGGAAGTGCTCTCCGCCACCACCGAGCATCCGGAGTTCTGGACCGGCTGGGTGCTGCTCGCGATCGTCCTGTTCGCCCGCCAGGGTCTGGTCGGCCTGTGGACGGCGCGCCGGCCGCCGCCGCTCGGATGAGCGCAGCGCGGACGAATGGGCCGCTGCTCGCGGTGCGCGGCCTCGAGAAGCGCTTCGGCGGCGTCGTCGCCACCGAGGGCGTCGACCTCGACGTCGAGCGCGGCGAGATCCACGCGCTGATCGGGCCGAACGGCGCCGGCAAGACGACGCTCGTCGCCCAGATCGGCGGCCAGCTCGCGAGCGATCGCGGCAGGATCGTCTTCGACGGCGACGACGTCACGCGGCTGCCGGCGCACCAGCGCGCGCGGCGCGGGCTGGCGCGCTCGTTCCAGATCACGCGGCTGTTCAAGAGCGCCAGCGTGCTCGACAACGTCGCCCTCGCGGTGCTCGCGGTGGCGCCGCGCGGAATCCGCGCGTGGCGGCCGCTGGCACGCGACGCCGGGATCTTCGCGCGCGCCCGCCAGGCGCTCGACGACGTCGACCTCGGCGCCAAGGCGGCAAACGCGATCGACATGCTCTCGCACGGCGAGCGGCGCGCCCTCGAGGTCGCGATGACGCTCGCGAGCCGGCCCAAGCTGATGCTGCTCGACGAGCCGATGGCCGGGATGGGGGGGGACGAGTCGGCGCGCATGGAGCGCCTGGTCGGGCGGCTCCGCGCGGGCACCACCGTGCTGCTGATCGAGCACGACGTCGACGCCGTCTTCCGCCTCGCCGACCGCGTCTCGGTGCTGGTCGGCGGCCGCGTGATCGCGACCGGACCGCCGGCCGTCGTGCGCAGCGATGCCGCGGTGATCGCGGCCTACCTCGGCGACGAGGCAGCGTGATGGCCGCAGGCCCGGCGCTGCTCGAGCTTGCCGGCGTGCACGCCGGCTACGGCGCGAGCGAGGTGCTGTTCGGCATCGACCTCGCGCTCGCGCGCGGCGAGATCGTCGGCGTTCTCGGCCGGAACGGCATGGGCAAGACGACGCTGGTGCGATCGGTGATGGGCCTGGTGCGGCCGAGCGCGGGGCGCGTCGCCTTCGCCGGCCGCGAGATCGGCGGCTGGCCGCCGCACCGCGTTGCCCGAGCCGGCATCGCGCTCGTTCCGGAAGGTCGCCAGATCTTTCCCAACCTCAGCGTCGGCGAGCACCTGAGCGCGTTCCATCGCCACGGCCCGGACGGCGGGTCGGGCTGGACGCCGGCGCGCGTGCTCGAGATGTTTCCCGCCCTCGCCGCGCGCGGCGGCCACCTCGGCCACCAGCTCTCGGGCGGCGAGCAGCAGATGCTCTCGATCGGCCGCGCGCTCGTCACCAACCCGCTGCTGCTGATCCTCGACGAAGCCACCGAGGGACTGGCACCGCTCGTGCGCGAGGAGATCTGGCGAGCGCTCGCCGCCCTGCGCGGCGCCGGCCTGGCGATGATCGTGATCGACAAGTACGTCGAGCGGCTGGTCGCGATCGGCGACCACCACGTCATCGTCGAGAAGGGAAGAGTCGCCTGGCGCGGCAGCTCGGCGGCGCTGCACGCCGACCGCTCGCTCTGGCAGCGTCACCTCGGCGCGTGACGGTGATCCGACTCGCGGGGCCTGCGGTCAGGACGACGGAGGCGGACCGAGCGACTCGATCCGATGGCCGCCGGGATAGTCGGCACGGCCGATCCGCGTTCGAAGGCGCGGCCGCCGGCGCTTCGGCAGAACGCGCAGCAGCGCCGCGCGGGCGCGCAGAGCGCCGGTCGTCGCCGCGACCAGCCAAATGGGCGCCGGCGCGAGGCCGAACGCGTTGCGCAGAGGCTCGTCAAGAAGCCCGTCGATCGCCGGCCGCACGAGCGGCCTGAGCAGCTTCGGAAACCAGCCGGCGAACATCTCGCGCGTGGCGAGAGCGACCGCTCGATTCGCCTCGGTGAAGCGAAACCTCGCGCGCTCGTACTCGACGTTGAAGCGCTCGAACGCGGCGAAGTCGTCGGGCAGGTCGCGAATCGCCATCCGCTCGCCGACACCGCGCCAGAACCAGAACCAGCCGAGCTTCTCCGGCTCGGTCATCCGCCGCCAGCCGAACCGCGCATTCCATCGGATCGGCTCGAACACGAAGGTCGAGAGCACGTAGAGGAAGTCGTCGTTGGCGATCCGAAAACGGGCGTGGATGGCGTTCATCCGCGCGATGGCCCGCCGTCCGCGCTCGCCGTCGAAGCCGCTTTCGACGATCTCGCTGACGATGAGATCGGTGTCGTCGTAGCGCTTCTGCGTGCGCCCGGCGAACTCGCCGGTCGCGTTCAGCAGGGCACCGATGCGGGGCGAGGCGAAGGTGCGAAAGAGCGCCATCTCGAGCGAGCGCGTCGTGTCCCACGGGAACGTGACGGTGCCGAGCCGGCGCGCGATGTCGACGCAGTCGGCACGCGGATCGCCGTCGTCGGCCGAGGCGCTCACGTTCCTGCGCTCACTCGGGCGATGTTCCGCGCAGCGGCAGGCTCGGCCGCCAGACGCGCACCACGGTCTCGAGCGGAATCGAGCGCTGTCCGGAGTCGCGGCCGAAGTGGTCGGTGACGAGGCACGGCTCGTCGACGTACTTGCCCTCGTTCCACTCGGTGACGATCACGGCGCCGGCACGCATGCGTCGACTATCGAGCGGCGTAGCGCGTCCGCACCGCGGCGAGCGCCGTCTCGTAGGCGGCAGCAGCGTCGTCGAGCCGGCTCACCGTCATCGTCAGGTCCTTGAGCAGGCCGTTGTGGAGCCGGTAGACCCAGCCGTGGACGACGACCTCCTGGCCGCGCTGCCAGGCCTCCTGGACGACAGTCGTCTGGCAGACGTTGAGCGCCTGCTCGATCACGTTGAGCTCGCAGAGCGCGTTGACGCGCTCGCCGTCGGCAACCGTCGCGAGCCAGGCGCCGTGGCGATTGCGGACGTCCTGGACGTGGCGCAGCCAGTTGTCGACGAGGCCGACGCTGCGGTCCTCGAGCGCGGCAGCGACGCCCCCGCATTGCGAGTGGCCGACGACGATGATGTGACGCACCTTCAGGACGTCGATCGCGAACTGGATCACCGACAGGCAGTTGAGGTCGGAGTGGACGACGACGTTGGCGACGTTGCGGTGGACGAACAGCTCGCCCGGGTCGAGGTCGACCAGCTCGTTGGCGGGGACGCGGCTGTCGGCGCAGCCGATCCAGAGGTATTGCGGCGCCTGCTGCTGGAGCAGGCTCGTGAAGAAGCCCGGCCGCGCGGCCTCGATCTTGCCGGCCCAGCGGCGGTTGTTGTCGAGAAGTTCGGTCAGGCGGGTCGGCACCGCGCGACGATACCAAGGCCGGCGAAGCGACGTCCATCGCAATCGAGCGGGGTGGACCTCACGGAACGATCGGGCGTGACGGCGATCCGCAGCGTGTCGGATTCCTGGCAGGCGGCTGTCAGAACTTCGGGGCGCGACGCTCGCGCAGCGACGCCACGCCTTCCTTCACGTCAGGTCCGCCGAAGCCCATGAATTCCAGCGCCAGCGAGGTGTCGAACGCCGGGCCTGCCTGCCGCAGCCAATTGTTGAGCGAGTACTTGGTCCAGCGGATCGCGGCTTGCGAACCCAGCGCGAGCTTGTCGGCGACTTCATACGCTTTCTCGAGGAGCTGCGCCTCGTCGACCGCGAGCGAGACCAGGCCGATGCGCTCGGCTTCTTCGCCGCTGATCGGCTCGCACAGGAGCAGGTAGTACTTGGCCTTGGCCATGCCGCACAGCAGCGGCCAGACGATGGCGGCGTGATCGCCGGCGGCCACGCCGAGGCGGGTGTGGCCATCGACGATCTTCGCGGTCTTGGCGGCGATCGAGATGTCCGCCAGCATGCCGGCGACCAATCCGGCACCGACGGCGGGCCCATGGATGGCGCTGACGATCGGCTTGTCGCAGTTGACGACGTTGTAGACCAGGTCGCGTGCCTCTTTCCAGACCCTGGTGCGCACCTCGAAGTCGTCCGCCATGTCCTGCACCAGCGCCAGGTCGCCGCCGCCTGAAAAGCCGAGTCCCTCGCCTCGCAGCACGGCGCAGCGCACGCTGGTGTCCGCGTCGACGTCGCGCCAGATCTCGGCGAGGTCGGCATGCCCTTTGTGACCCGCTGTGGGCAGTTTGCCGTTCTCGGCCCTCATCTGGACGTCCAGGACGCTGTTGTTCGGACCGCGGCGGCTGATGTTCAGCGTGGTGTAGCGGGAGTAGTCCATGCGAGTCGGCTTTTCTGCGATCGGAACGGCAAGCTTATTTCACCAGGGCTCGCGAGCTCGGCCCTAGGCGCTTTGCGCCCCGAGGCGAGCCACGGGGCGGCTGGTGCCCCGAGGGACGATCCCGGCGCCACTACAGTGCCGGCATCAGACGGAGGCCGCCGATGAGCACACCGAAGACACCCCTGCGCAGCGAGCGTTGGCTCAACCGCAACGACTTCCGCAGCTTCAACCATCGATCGCGGGTGATGCAGATGGGCTACGACAAGAAGGACTGGGAAGGCAAGCCGCTGATCGCGATCGTCAACAACTGGTCCGACTACAACCCGTGCCACATGCATTTCAAGCAGCGCGTCGACGACGTCAAGCGCGGCGTTCTGCAGGCAGGCGGCTTCCCGCTCGAGATCCCGACCGTCTCGCTCGGCGAGAACCTGATCAAGCCTTCCGCGCTGCTGTACCGCAACCTCCTCGCGATGGAGGTCGAGGAGATGGTGCGCGCCTATCCGGCCGACGGCGTCGTCCTCATGGGCGGCTGCGACAAGACGACGCCGGCGATGCTGCTCGGCGCGACGAGCGCGAACCTGCCGGCCATCTTCCTGCCGGCGGGGCCGATGCTGCGCGGCAACTGGGCCGGCAGGACGCTCGGCTCGGGATCGGACGCGTTCAAGTACTGGGACGACAAGCGCGCCGGCCTGATCGACGACGCCGAGTGGGACGCGATCCTGTCGGGCATCGCGCGCAGCCACGGCACCTGCATGACGATGGGAACGGCGAGCACGATGACGGCGATCGCCGAGGCGATCGGGATGAGCCTGCCCGGCGCGTCGTCGATCCCCGCCGCCGACGCCGGCCACGCGCGCATGGCGGCGCAGGCCGGCCGCCGCATCGTCGAGATGGTCGGCGAGGACCTGCGGCCGGCCGCGATCCAGACGCGCGAAGCCTATCTCAACGCGATCACGGTCGCGATGGCGATGGGCTGCTCGACCAACGCGATCATCCACGTCATCGCGATGGCGCGGCGCGCCGGCCAGGACATCTCGCTCGACGACTTCGACCGCATCAGCCGCGTCGTCCCGGTGCTCGCCAACGTCCGCCCGAGCGGCACCAGCCACTATCTGATGGAGGACTTCTTCTACGCCGGCGGGCTGCCGGCGCTGATGCAGCGGATCGCGCCGCACCTGCGCCTCGACGCGCGCACGGTCAGCGGCAAGAGCGTGGGCGAGAACATCGCCGGTGCGCGCGTCTTCGACGACGACGTGATCCGCCCGCCCGAGCGGCCGGTCTACGCAGAAGGCGCCCTCGCCGTCCTGCGCGGCAACCTCGCGCCCGACGGCGCGGTCATCAAGCCGAGCGCGATGAGCGAACGGTTCCTCGTCCACAGCGGCCCGGCGGTCGTCTTCGACGACTACCCGACGCTGAAGGCGATGCTCGACGACGAGAACGCCGACATCACCGAGGAGCACGTCATCGTGCTGCGCAACGCCGGCCCGAAAGGCGGCCCCGGCATGCCCGAATGGGGCATGGTGCCGATCCCGCAGAAGCTGCTGAAGCGGGGCGTGCGCGACATGCTGCGCGTCTCCGACGCGCGCATGAGCGGAACGAGCTACGGCGCGTGCGTGCTGCACGTCGCGCCGGAGTCGTACATCGGCGGTCCGCTGGCGCTGGTCGAGACCGGCGACACGATCGCGATCGACGTGCCGAAGCGCAGCCTCGAGCTTCGCGTCGACGCCGAAGAGCTGGCGCGGCGGCGCGCGCGCTGGCAGCCACCGCCGCCGCGCTTCGGCCGCGGCTACGGCTGGATGTTCAGCGCCCACATCCTGCAGGCCAACGACGGCTGCGACATGGACTTCCTGCAGACGCAGTTCGGCGCCACGGCGGGCGAGCCGGACATCTTCTGACCGCAGGCCGGCCGCGGCGGGCGACGACGGCCGGAGCTGCGCGGCCTAGCGCGCGGCCTGTCGCAGGCGGCGCAGCAGCGATGCCGCCGCGACGAGCGCGCGTCCGCTGCCGCGGCCCGTCATCATCCCCTCGGCCTCGAAGTGCTGCTGCTCGATCGCCTGCAGCACCGACGGATGCGAGCTGCCGAGCTGGGCGGCCAGGAGATCCGCGGGATAGGCGGCGACGGCCGTCCTCATGCGTCGCGCATACAGGCGGTACGCGGTGGCGCTCATCGGCGTCCGGCCGTTCTCGATCGACTCGATGCGGGCCGCAAGGTCGGCGATGTACAGGCGTTTGCTGGTCAGGCGGGCCGACAGGGCTTGCATGAGGAGTCTCCGGCCAAACGGTCGATGGCCAAGCATGCCCGTCGCGTGCGGCGTCGATCGCTCGATCAGCGCCGTATCCGGCCCGCAGTTCGGCGGCCGAGCGCCGCAAGGACGCGCCGCCTGTCGCTGGCGCCGGAGCCCACCGGCAGAACCCCCCATGCGCCGTCGCGCCGAGCCGTTGCAGAATGGGCCGGACCCGTCCCAGAGAGAGATCACGGAGACACCCGAATGCATCGTCTGATTTCATGCAGCTGCGCGCTGCTGGCCGGCCTCGTCCTCGCGCTCGGCGCCCACGCGCAGAACATCTCGATCGCCACCGGCGGCACCGGCGGCGTCTACTACCCGATGGGCGGCGGCGTCGCCGCGGTGCTCTCGAAGCACGTTCCCGGCATGCAGGCGACCGCCGAGGTCACCGGCGGGTCGGTCGACAACCTGAAGCTGATCGCCAGCGGCAAGCCCTACATCGCCTTCGCCATGGCCGACGCCAGCCAGGACGCGTTTCGCGGCGAGGACAAGTTCAAGGGCCACAAGGTGCCGCTCAGGACCTTGATGATCCTCTACCCCAACCGCATGCACGTCGTCACCGTCGAGGGTCGCGGCATCGCGAAGATGGCCGACCTGAAAGGCAAGCGCGTCTCGACCGGCTCGCCCGGCAGCGCGACCGAGGTGATGGCATTCCGGATCATCGAGGCGGCCGGCCTCGACAAGGACGCCGACCTGAAGCGCGAGCGCCTCGGCGTCGCCGAGTCGGTGAACGCGATCAAGGACGGCAAGATCGACGCGTTCTTCTGGGTCGGCGGCCTGCCGACCGCCGCGGTCACCGACCTCGCCAACACGCCCAACACGAAGATCCGGATGATCGACCACGCCGACACGGTGGCGGCGATGAACAGGAAGTACGGCAACCTCTACGTCGAGGACACGATTCCGAAGGAGACCTACAAGGGGATGGACGCCGACAACAAGCAGGCGACGGTCCAGAACATCCTCGTCAGCCACGAGAGCATGGACGACAAGACCGCCTACAACATCGTCAAGGCGATCTTCGACCGCAAGGACGACATCGTCGCCGTGCACAAGGAGGCGGCCAACTTCAAGCTCGAGAACCAGAAGGCATCGGCGACGCCGATCCCGTTCCATCCCGGCGCGCTGAAGTACTTCGCGGAGAAGGGCGTCAAGGTCAACTAGCCGCGTTGAACGCGAGGCGCAGCGGCGCGGCATGAGCGCTCCCGAAGCCGCCGCCCGGCCAGGCGCCGTCCCCTCCGAGGCGCTGCAGCGCGCCGAGCAGTACATCGAGGAAGAGGAAGGCGCAGCCAACCGGCTGCGCGGCTGGCTGGGCGCCTTCGTCCGGCTGGCGGCGTTCGTGATGGCGACGTTCCACCTCTACAGCGCCTATGCGATCGTGCCGACGCAGACGCTGCGTCCGGTGCACGTCGCCTTCGTGCTCTTCCTCTGCTTTCTCGTCTTCCCGATCGCGCCGCGCTTCCGCCACCGCGTCATGTGGTGGGACTGGCTCGCCGCCGCGCTCGCGATCGCGATCGTCGTCTACGCGATCCAGGGCGGCGACGACTTCACCGACCGCAACACGTCGCCGAACGGCTGGGACGTCGCCTTCGGCATCGCCCTGATCGTCCTCGTCCTCGAAGCGATGCGCAGGACGAGCGGCTGGATCATGCCGGCGATCACGCTGTGCTTCATCGCCTACGCGCTCGCCGGGCCGTTGCTGCCGGCGCCGTGGACGCACAAGGGCTACGAGGTCGCGCGCCTGGTCGGCGTCATGTACATGACGCTCGAGGGGATCTTCGGCGTCGCCGTCGACGTCGCGTCGTCGCTCATCATCCTGTTCACGATCTACGGCGCGTTCCTGCAGTACTCGGGCGCCGGCAAGTTCTATCTCGACTTCTCGTTCTCGGCGATGGGCGGCAAGCCCACCGGCGCCGGCCGCACCGTCGTCCTCGCGTCGTTCCTGCTCGGCGGACCGTCGGGCTCGGGCGTCGCGACGACCGTGACGCTCGGTGCCGTCGCCTACCCGATGCTCGAGAAGGTCGGCTACGAGAAAAACGCGGCCGGCGGGCTGCTCGCCGCCGGCGGCCTCGGCGCGATCATCTCGCCGCCGGTCCTCGGCGCCGCGGCGTTCCTGATCGCCGAGTTCCTGAAGATCTCGTATCTCGACGTGCTGCTGATGGCAGTGATCCCGACGCTGCTGTTCTACCTGGCCCTCTTCCTGATGGTCGAGATCGACGCCCGCAAGTACGGCATGCGCGACATCGCCTTCGAGCGCGTCGACACGGTCTGGAACCTGAGCAAGCGCTACTGGTACCACTTCCTGTCGCTGGTCTCGATCGTCGTCTTCATGCTCTGGGGCTTCTCGCCCGTGCTCTCGGTGTTCTGGGCGACGGCCGTCGCGCTCGTCACCAGCATGCTGCGGCCCGACACCGCGCTCCTGCCCTACGACCTCTTCCGCGGCGGCAGCATCGGCCGCAAGCTCGCAAATTCGGGCTTCGCCCAGGCGATGGAAGGCGGCGCGCTCGGCATGCTCAACGTCGGCGCGACGTGCGCGGGCGCCGGCATCATCGTCGGCGTCGTCACGCTGACCGGGCTCGGCCTCAAGTTCAGCACGATCGTCATCGACTACGCCGCCGGCTCGCTGCTGCTGACGGCCATCTTCACCGGCCTCGTCGTCTGGATCGTCGGCCTCGCGGTGCCGGTAACGGCGTCGTACATCATCTGCGCCGTGATCGCCGCGCCGGCGCTGATCAAGCTCGGCGTCCCCGACTTCGCCGCGCACATGTTCATCTTCTACTACGCGGTGCTCTCCGAGGTCTCGCCGCCGACCGCGCTGTCGCCGTTCGCCGCCGCCGCGATCACCGGCGGCGACCCGTACCGGACGACGATGCAGTGCTGGAAATACACCGTGCCGGCGTTCCTGCTGCCGTTCATGTTCGTTCTCGATCCGTCGGGCCAGGGCCTGCTGCTGATGGGGTCGACGAAAGCGCTCGCCGCCGCCAACTGGTGGTCGATCGCCCAGGTGACGCTGACCGCCGCGGTCGGCATCGCCGCGCTCGCCGCCGGCTTCCAGGGCTGGGCGCTGCGCCGGGCGACCATCCTCGAGCGCTGCATGCTCGTCGTCGCCGGCATCGCGCTCGTCTATCCGGGCGCGACCGCCGACGTCGTCGGCATCTCGCTGATCGTCGCGGTGCTCGCGCTGCAGCGGTTCATCGCGAACCCGGCGGCGGCGAAGGCTTGAGTCGACGACCCATGCCGCGGCTGCCGTACAAGAGCGACGCCGACGCCGGCCCGGACGAAATCGTCGCGCCGATCCGGGCGCGCCGCGGCGGCAAGCTCCTCCATCTCGACCGCCAACTGCTCTACAGCCCGCCGCTCGCCGCCGGCTGGAACGAGCTGATGGGCGCGGTGCGCGGCCGCACCGCCCTGCCGGCGCACCTGCGCGAGATCGCGATCTGCGTCGTCGCGACGCTCAACCGCGCGCCCTACGAGTTCCACCATCACGCGCCGCTCCTGCGAGCCGCCGGCGCCAGCGAGGCGCAGCTCGACGCCTTGCGCGATCTCGACGGCATCGACCGGCCGGGTCTCTACGACCTCGCCGAGCGCGCCACGATCCGGCTGGCGACCGAGATGACGCGCGCGGTCGAAGTGACGGACGAGACCTTCGCCACCGCACGCGCTGCGCTCGGCGACGACCGCCAGCTCGTCGAGCTGGTCGGCACGATCGCGGCCTACAACATGGTCTCGCGCGTCATCGTCGCGCTCGGCATCGCACCGGAGTGACGCAGCGCGGCCGGCCGCGGCGGCTCACTTGCCGCCCAGGCCCATGCGCTTGCCGACGTCGGTGTAGACGCGGGTGCGCGCCCGCATGAACGCGTCCATACCGTCCGGACCGACGTTGACCAGCTCGAAGCCGGCCTTGGCCGCCAAGTCCTTCATCTCCTGGTCGGCGTTGAGCGCCGCGAACAGGTCCGACAAGCGCCGCCGCTGCTCCGGCGGCGTCGCCTTCGGCACGCCGATGCCGCGAAACGCGCCGTCGACCCAGTCGACGCCGAGCTCCTTGAAGGTCGGCACGTCGGGCAGCAGCGGATGGCGCGTCTCCATGGCGACGGCGAGCGGCCGCACCTTGCCCTTGTTGGCGATCGCGAACACGGTGTAGGTCATCGCGCCGTCGATGTGGCCGCCGAGGACGGCGAGCGAGAGGTCGCCCGTGCCCTTGTACGGAACGTAGGTCGTCTTGACGCCGAAGTCGCGATTGAGCCGCTCGTGCGCGGCATGGTTCGCGGAGTTCAAGCCGGAGCCGCCGAGGTTGATCTTGCCGGGCTCGGCCTTCGCCGCCTTGACGAAGTCGGCGAAGGTCTTGACCGGCCCGGCCTCGGTGACGACCAGCACGTCGGGCGTGTAGTGGAACCAGAACACCGGCGTGACATCGTCGGTCTTGTAGGTGACGGTGCCCTCCAGCGGCTGCAGCACCATGTGCGGCAGGTTGATGCCGACGACGTTCAGACCGTCGGCCGGCAAGGTGTTGGCCTGGCTCCACAGCAAGGCGCCACCGGCACCCGCCTTGTACTGAATCACGGTGTCGATGGCCGGACACTTCTTCTTCAGCACGAGCTGCTGGTGGCGCGCCGACAGGTCGGACTCGCCGCCCGGCGGGAACGCCTGCCAGTACATCAGGTTCGCGCTCGGGCAGGCGGGCGCCTGCGCGAACGCAGGCAGGGCGACGGACAGCATTGCAGCAAGAACGATCCGGACCATGTTGTCTCCTTCGGCAGTTGCGCGATCTTGTCACGGCGACGAGGCGCCGCGCGGCGGGCTCTCCGGCGCGCTGCGCAGGCGCACGAACCGGGTCTCGTTGGCCGGCAGCCGGATCTCGCGGATGCCGAACCCGTTCGCACGCAGCGCACCGATCGGCCTGAACGGTCCGATCGCGCTCGTCGCCGCCTCGACGACGTAGTTGCCGGGCGGGAGCGCGCGCGTCCTCACGATGGTGCCGGCGGCGGAGCTCGTGACGCGCATGCCGCCGAACGGCCGCGCGAGCGGATCGCCGACGAAGACCCCCTGCCCGGGCATGAGGACGCTCTTCCAGTACGCCTCGACGAGCGTCTCGCCGCTCAGGTAGTGCGCTATGACGACGCCGACGTCGGGAAACTTCGCACGAAAATTGCAGGGCTCGGTGCTGTTGCCGTAGCTGCCGGTCGCGCCGACGTTGAGCCAGTGCAGCGCGGTCGTCTGGTCGTAGCCGACCAGGGCGCCGCCGAACGACGTCAGGTGGTCGGCGATGGCGCCGTCGAGGTAGCTGTTGCTCGCCATCGAAGCGACCACTGCGGCCCCGGTGAACTCGAACATCACGTCGGCCTTTCCCTCGAGCGCGTCGGCGTCGACCTGCTCGATCGGGTACGCGAGCCCGAGCGCCGCACGCACGCGCTCGTAGCTCTCGGCGCGGACGTTGCGGCCGCGATCGCTGGTGTTCATCAGGTACGCCTTGCCCTCGGGCCAGCTCTCGTCGGCGCGCAGCCCGCGGTCGATCAGGCGCTTGACGCTCTCGACGTTCTCGCCCGCGAGCAGCATCGCCGGACGCAGCCGGTGGTCGGTGAACGGCGCGCTGCTGCGGCTGTTGAAGTACGGCGACGCCTTGGTCGGCTGACAGCCGTCGCCCGGGCAGTACGCTCCGGGGTCGAACCCGAACGCGAACGCCGCCGTCACTCCCATGCACTCGACGCGAAAGGGCAGCGTCCACGCCAGCGCATAGGCCTGCACCTGCGCGTCGACCTTGGTTTCGAGCACCGCCTGCACGCGCGCCCAGTCGGCGAACGCCATCACCGGTTGGCCGGCCGGAAAGCGGACGTGGATCACGCGCTCGGCGGCGATGCCGCGTTGGCGGGCGTAGTAGCGGCCGATCTCGACGCTCGCCGGATCGGCGTCGTTGACGACGACCGCGATGTCGCGCGCGCGCAAGCCGACGGCGGGCAACGACAAGCGCGAGGCATCGCCCTCGCGCGCCGCCGACCCCGCGCCGTGCGCCACTGCAGCGGCGGCGAGCGCCGAGAAGAGTGCGCAGCGCCGCAGCGCTCGCGCGAATCGACGGTTCAAACGAGGCAAGCTCAGCGGGCTCGTTCGGGGCGCGCGCGTCAGGAAGAGATCGCGCGCTGCAGCACCACGACCGCGTAGACGATGAACGCAAGCCAGCCGACCGTGAACAGCAGCGTGCGGGCCATGAACTGGCCGAAGCCGCTGACGTGGACCACCGCATGCGCGAGGCGCGCATAGAAATACGTCGCCGCGCAGGCGACGGTGATGCCGGTGTGCAAACCCAGTGCCTGGCCGGCGAGGACGACTGCAGCGAACGGCCCGAAGTTCTCGACCGCGTTCTGGTGCGCGCGGTTGGCGCGGTTCACCCAGGGCGGCAGCGGATCGCTGGGTGCGATGCGGTACCTCTCGGGGGTGAGCGGGCCGCGCGTCTTGACGTAGCCGATGACGACGGGAATCCACAGGACGCCGGTGAGCACAGCGGTGAGCAGGAGGTAGACGAGCTCGGTCATGGGATCCTCGAAAAGTAGGGACGCCGAAGCATGGAACCCGCGCGCGATCTCCGCAAGTGCCGATGGGGCGGGAGTCGCGCCCGCGCCGATCTAGCCGCCGTTCGACGCCGAAGGTCGACCGCAGATCTCGGTCAGCACCGCTCCGATCTGCGCGCGCAGAACGATGTCGGCGAGCGCGTCCATCGCCGTCGGCTGGTCGTTGACGATGATGATGTCGGCGCCGGCGCGCGCGGCGATCGGCACCATGCCGGCGACCGGCTGCACCTGCAGCGTCGTGCCGATCGCGAGCAGCACGTCGGCTTCGCTCGCCGCGCGCAGGGCGCGGTCGATCACGTCGGCAACGAGCGCCTGGCCGAACGAGATCGTGTCGCTCTTCTGGATGCCGCCGCAATCGGGGCAAGGCGGATCGTCCTCGCCGGCGCGCACGCGCGCCAGCGCCTCCGCCATCGGCGCCCGCCGGCCGCACTGCCAGCACATCACGCGCCGCATGCTGCCGTGCACCTCGACGACCTTGCCGGGCGAGCTGCCGGCGCGCTGGTGCAGCTCGTCGATGTTCTGAGTGACGAGCGCGTGCAGCTTGCCGCGCCGCTCGAGGGCGACGAGAGCGCGATGGCCGGCATTCGGCTCGGCTGCCCATGCGGGCGAATCGACGCGCGCCCGCCATGCCGTCTTGCGCACCTCGGGCTCGGCGAGGTAGTTCTGGATCGTCGACTGCTTCTCGGCCGCAGGATTTCTCGTCCAGACGCCGCGCGGGCCGCGGAAATCGGGAATCCCCGACTCGGTCGAGATGCCGGCGCCGGTGAGGACGACGACGCGCGACGCTTCGTCGATGCGGCGCCGCGCGTCGTCGATGGCGTCGCGTTCGGTCATCGCGGTGTCGCCGCGCGCTCGATCACGGCCTTCAGTTCTTCTCGGCGAGCTGCTCGAGGATCGCCGGGTTCTCGAGCGTCGACGTGTCCTGCGTGATCTTCTGGTCCTGGGCGACCGAGCGCAGCAGCCGGCGCATGATCTTGCCGCTGCGCGTCTTCGGCAGGTTGTCGCCGAAGCGGATGTCCTTCGGCTTGGCGATGGGGCCGATCTCCTTGGCGACCCAGTTGCGCAGCTCGTTGGCGATCTGCTTCGCCTCGTCGCCGGTCGGCCGCGGCCGCTTCAGGACGACGAACGCGCAGATCGCCTCGCCGGTCGTCTCGTCCGGCCGGCCGACCACCGCCGCCTCGGCGACGAGCTCGGTGTGGGCGACCAGCGCCGATTCGATCTCCATCGTCCCCATCCGGTGGCCGCTGACGTTGAGGACGTCGTCGATGCGGCCGGTGATGGTGAAGTAGCCGGTCTTGGCGTCGCGGCTCGCACCGTCGCCGGCGAGGTAGTACTTGCCCTGGAACTCGTCGGGGTAGTAGCTCTTCCGGTAGCGCTCGTCGTCGCCCCAGATCGTCCTGATCATGCTCGGCCACGGCTTCTTGATGACGAGGATGCCGCCGGTGCCGTTCGGCACGTCGTGGCCCTGCTCGTCGACGATCGCCGCGTCGACGCCCGGGAAGGGCAAGGTGCACGAGCCGGGGACGAGCGGCGTCGCGCCGGGCAGCGGCGTGATCATGTGGCCGCCGGTCTCGGTCTGCCACCAGGTGTCGACGACCGGGCAGCGGCCGCCGCCCACGTTCTTGTGGTACCACTCCCACGCTGCCGGGTTGATCGGCTCGCCGACCGTGCCGAGGATGCGCAGGCTCGACAGATCGAACCTCTTCGGGTGGACCTTGTCGTTGCTCTCTGCGGTCTTGATGAGCGCCCGGATCGCGGTCGGTGCGGTGTAGAAGATCGACACCTTGTGCTTGGCGATCGTCTGCCAGAAGCGGCCGGCGTCGGGGTACGTCGGGATCCCTTCGAAGACGACCTCGGTGCCGCCGAGGGCCAACGGACCGTACGTGATGTAGGTGTGGCCGGTGACCCAGCCGATGTCGGCGGTGCACCAGAAGACGTCGTCGGGCTTGAGGTCGAAGGTCCACTTCGTCGTCAGCGCCGCGTGCAGCAGGTAACCGCCGGTCGAGTGCTGGACGCCTTTCGGCTTGCCGGTCGAACCCGACGTGTAGAGGAGGAAGAGCGGGTGCTCGGCGAGCACCCATTCCGGCTCGCACGAGGCCGGCTCCTTCTCGACCAGCTCGTGCAGCCACTTGTCGCGCGGCGCGACGAAGTCGACCTTGCCGCCGGTGCGCCGGTAGACGATGACGTCGCGCACCGCCATGTTCGGGCCGGTGAGCGCCTCGTCGACTATTCGCTTCAGCGGCAGCGCCTTGCCGCCGCGCATCTGCTCGTCGGCGGTGATGACGAGGACCGCGCCGGTGTCGGCGATGCGGTCGCGCAGGCTCTGCGCCGAGAAGCCGCCGAACACGACGGAATGCGTGGCGCCGATCCGAGCGCACGCGAGCATCGCGACGACGCCCTCGATCGACATCGGCATGTAGATGACGACGCGGTCGCCCTTGACGATGCCGCGCGACTTCATCGCGTTGGCGAGCCGGCAGGTGCGCTCGAGCAGCTCGCGATAGCCGACCTTGGTGACGCTGCCGTCGTCGGCCTCGAAGATGATCGCGGTCTTGTCGCCGAGGCCCTGCTCGACGTTGCGGTCGAGACAGTTGTAGGACGCGTTCAGCGTCCCGTCCTCGAACCACTTGAAGAACGGCGGGTGGTCGTCGTTGAGGACGCGCCGAAACGGCGTCCGCCACGAGATCAGCTCGCGCGCGAGCCGTGCCCAATAAGCCTGGTGGTCGCGCGCCGCCTCGTCGCACAGCGCCTGGTAGGCGGGCATCCCCGAGACCCACGCCTTCTTCACGGCGTCTGCAGGCGGCGGGTACACGTGTTGCTCTGCGCTCATGCTTCACTCCAGCGTGGTGATCCACGCCTTTTTACCCCATGTGCGGCCCCTAGAATCCGCGCCGTTTCAATCAAGGGTTCCGATGGCCTCGCCTCCTGCTCCGCAACCTGTCAGGCTCAGGCCGCTGCCCAACTTCATCTTCCTGAGCCGCTGGCTGCAGCTGCCGCTCTATCTCGGCCTGATCCTAGCCCAGTGCGTCTACGTCTA
>Ga0307409_100000465_pt1 | contig 17269 bp, 40 predicted proteins | sample 322Ometagenome_2_FD_203888 | JGI IMG/M metagenome (GOLD analysis project Ga0307409, IMG submission 203888) | Maize rhizosphere microbial communities from greenhouse at UC Davis, California, United States - 322HYB-O-2 | ecosystem: Host-associated > Plants > Roots > Rhizosphere > Soil | place... | reverse complement strand
CGATCCGCGCGCGCTCCGGGTCTACGGAATGCCCGAGGGCTGGGAGCTCGGCTCGGCGCTCGAGTTCGAAGGGACCCTCGCTCGGTCGAGGCCCGAGGACGAGGACTACTGCCTGTGCACCGCGTGCACGGTGGAGGTGCGGCGCGGCGCGCCGCTCGACATGCGCGACCTCGGGAGGAGTCGATGACGCTCGATCTCCTCCGGGGCGTGACGAACGAGCGCGCCAAGGCGCTGCTCGCCGAGCTCTCGTACGACAACCTGGTCGGGCTCCTGTTCGCGAAGGCTGCGCTCGAAAACAAGCGCGTGACCGTTCAGACGCGGCCCGTCGAGGCGCGGGTGCGCGTGAAAGCGAAGGAGGCGAGCCGTGGGTGATGCACGCGATTCCACGCGCCTGGCGGCCGCGAGCGAGCAGATCCATCAGCTCGAGCAGAAGAGCGAGTTCTGGTACCTGGCGCTCAAGGCCGCGGTGGGCGTCGTCGTGCGCACGGCGGGCACCGACGCTGCCGAGGCCATGCTCGAGTCGGTGCGGGAGGCAGCGCTCTCGGACTTCCCGCTCGACACGGGCGAGAGTCGCGTGAGCGAGCAGGCAGCCACCTACCTGCTCGACGAGCTCAGGACGTTTGCGGGCGTGTGGGAAGAGCACGGCTCGCTCATCGGGAGGGCTGGGTGATGGCGAAGGCGCGCACGGTCTGGACGAACGAAGCCGATTATGCCCGAGCCCTCGCGCTCGAGCGCAAGGCTCTGAGAGCCGTCATCCGCACGCTGCTCGCCTCCGAGATGCCGTACGAGAAGGTGCGCAAGCTCTGCTATCGCGCCATGAACGAGCTGTTCGTGCCGGCGACGCAGGCGCCGGTCGAGACGCCAGGGCTCGATTTCCTCGCGAGCGAGGCGCTCGAGTGCATCGATACGGTCATCGATGAGATGGTGGAAAGGCCCGATCCCCGTGGCTGAGCGAACGGAAGGAGTGCCGGTGGAAACCGAGCCCGAGGAGCCACGGCTCGCCGTCGGTCAGAGCGCGACGTTTGGGCTGTCGCAGCAAGAAGTCATCGAGATCCTGTCGAGGCACGTCTGCGTTCGAGAGGGTATCGACGGCTGGGTGATGCCGTGCATCGACGTCGTGGTCGTCGACGGCAAGCTCTCACACGTGGACGTGACCGTCCGGAGGACTCGGTGATGGGGCAGGGCGGAAAGGCGCGCCGGCGAGAGGCCATCCGAGAGCGCAAGGCGGCGACGAGGGCGCGGCTCTCCGTGCCTCCGACGCCGCCCCGGGTACCGGTAACGCTGCCCTGGAGGCGGCGAGCGACGGGCGGCGCGCTCCGGCGGCAGGCGCGGGCCGAGGGCGCGGCGTGGTCGATGGTGCTGGGCGCCGAGGGCATGACGCCCGTCGTGAGCGGGGACGCGGGCGACCTCGAGGGGTCGCTCGCCGCCGCGGTCACGATGGTCAATGCGCTCGGACCGTTCTTGGCGAGGAGGCGGTCGTGAGCGCCGGCCGTTCGAGCGAGCTCTGGGAGGCGTTCCTGCTCGTTCGCCACCGGCTCATCCGGGCGTGGACGGCCGAGGGAATGGCGGCGGGCGACATCGAGGCTCGGCTGTCGGTGGATGTCGTGCAGGTCCGTGGCATTGCCGACTACGACTCGTCTGATTCGCCGAAGGAGCTCGACCGGGAGGCAAACGTTTTGGAGCGCGAGCTCGAACACATCGAGCAGGAGCTCGACGAGTGTCGACCTTCGCCGGCGGTCCCGGTGCGAGGTCGCGCCGTCGTGGTTCCGGGCGTCGATCTCGAGGGCCTGACCGACGACGAGCGCGATCGCGCGATGTCGAGCTGGCTGTTCGGGGAGAAGCCGGCGGGTGTCGACACGAGACGTTTTCCCTTGGAGGTACCCGAATGGCGACCGACTGATCAGGAGCCAGAGGAGGACGAGCCGTCGTGAAGCGCGAGCAGCAGCTCAAGAAGATGACGCCGCACGACCGGCTCGTCGCGCGGCTCACGGGCGACACGAACCGGCGGCACGCGGACAACTACCAGCGCGAGCAGCAGCGCAAGAAGGGCAAGAACGTCTGCACCTGGTGCGGCGCCGAGCCCTGCGGGCATCTCTGGACGCGACCGGGTGACCGCGACATCCCGGGCGGCGAGCGGTGCTGCGACCGGTGCAGCCATCTGCCGGTCGAGGGCTGGCAGCACACGCACACGGCGTGGAACGGGGCGACGAGCTACCCGGTGTGCGCCGTGCGCATGCAGGAGGGCGACGTGCTCTACATGCGCCGCGACGGCGTGGTGATGTGGCTCGAGATGCAGGTGCCGGCGCCGCCCGACTCGCCGACGCCGCGGGTGCCGACGGTCGCGTTCCTCGGTGAAGACGGTGGCACGGCGCTCTACACGGCGGGTGAGGGCGCGGCCGAGGACACGAACCTGTGGGAGAAGAAGCGCGAGCTCGATGTGATATGGCTACCGGTGCGAATGAGCGCGGCTCTCGCCGCCGACGAGGATCGCAAGCGAGCCCTGTCCGAGCGGCTCGCGTTCGAGGCTGCCGAGTGGGAGCGCAAGGAGAACGAGCGGCGCGAGGCGGACCAGGCGAAGCTCGCCGCGCAGATCGAGCAGCGCCAGCTCAAACACGAGACGCGCATCGTGCTCGACGAGCTCGAGGCGAGCGGGCAGCTGACGGAGGACGCGGACGAGGACGAGGACGAGGACATGGACGAGGAGGAGGATCTGGACGAGACCGCGGCGGTAGCTGCAGAACCGGCCCCGCGGCTTACTCTGGCCGAGCTCAAGAAGCCCAAGCCCGTCAACACGAAGGTGAAGGGTCGTCCCAAGCGCAGCAAACGCCAGCGCGTCGCGCGCAAGCGGCAAAAGATGGCGTGGGCGCGCCAGGAGGCGGCCCAGCGCCTGGAAGTCAAGCGCTTCGAGCGCACTGCGCGCGCCCAGGGCGAAACTCGGGTAAAAGGGCAGGAGGAGTCGTGAGCGAGGCGTTTTTCTCCAACCGGCCCCCGAAGCTGACGGCCGAGGGGTTGCGGCAGAGCATCGATCGGGCGCTCGGCGAGATCGACCGCGTGAGCGCGCTGCCCGCGGGCGATCCCGAGCTCTGCCGGATGTGGGGCTGTGACCAGAAGGTGCCGGTACCGGTGGAGGTGTTCGAAGAGGTGCGGAGCGCCGAGGCTGCGGCCACGCTCGCCGCGCGCCGGAAGGTCGCGCAGGCGCGCATTCAGAGGGTGCTCGAGGCCGACGCGCGTGCTGCGGAGGCTCGCGGCGAGTCGATGGTGTTACCGCTCGGTTACACGGTGACGATCGTGGGCGCGAGCTCCGAGCCGAGCGTCGAGCGTCCCGAGTGGGCGTCGAAGCAGGAGCCCGAGGACGAGGACGAGATGCAGCGGCTCTGCAGCGTGTGTGGCCAATCGACGTGCGAGTGCACGGAGGAGGGGTCGTGAGCGAGGCGGTACTCTCCGATCGGTTCGCCGAGCCCGAGTTCGTGCTGCCGGCGGAGCTTCCGCCGGGCATCACGCTGCACGTCTACGGGCGCACGCGCGGCTTTCTCGCTCGGGTCTACCGGGGCACGACGCTGCGCAAGCTCTTCTCCTGGCGCGCCTGGGGCGGGGTCGAGCGGGCCCTGTCGGCAGCGGTCGAGTGGCAGCGCCAGCAGAGCGACGCCTGGCCTCCCAAGGAGCGCAAGCGCGTGCCGGGCTACGGCTACGTGCAGCGGGGGCAACGGAGCTACCGCGACGCTTCCGGCGCGCTGCAGCACTACCCGGCGTTCATCGCGTGGTTTTGGGACGCCGAGGGTCGGCCGAACCAGACCAGCTACTCCATCGACGAGCACGGAACGGCAGAGGCGGAAAGCCGCTGCTACGCTTGGCTCGAGCGGCAGCGGGCCGCGCTCGGAGGCTGACTCACATGGCAACGCTCATCGGCGTCAAAGGGCTCGATAAAACCACCGTGGGCTTCCGCCGCGCGCTCTACGAGGGAGCGCGCTCGCGGGGGTGGAACCCGGATTATCTCGCGACGGTCATCTCGTTCGAGAGCGGGTTCAATCCCGCGGCGCGTAATCCGCACTCGAACGCGCTCGGTCTCATCCAGTGGGTGAGCGACGCCTCGTTCGACGCGACCGCGCGCAAGGCGGGCATGAACGTGCGTCGGAGCGAGCTGCCGACGCTGACGGCCGAGCAGCAGCTACCGCTCGTGTTCGCGTGGTACGACGGCAAGGGCATCCGTGAGAGCTCGAGCGTGGTCGACTACTACCTCGCCGTCTTCATGCCCGCCTACGTCGGGAAACCCACCGACTACGTCGCGGCGCGCGAGGGAACCCTCGCCTACAGCCAGAACGCGGGTTTCGATCGCGATGGCAAGGGGTACTACACGATCGGCGACATCGGCCGGAGCATCCAGTACGTGCTCGCTCAGGGGCTCAAAGCGCCGCGCGTCCTCGTGCCCGGCGTGACGGAGGTCGGCCCGCTCGGGCTCACGCCCGCCGTCGTCGCGCTCACGGTCTTCGGCGCGGCGTGGTTGCTCTTGCCGCGCGTACCGCTCACTCGGCGCGCGCTCTCGCTCGCATGACGACGCGGTACTGGCGCGAGGGAGTTCGGGTGGCGTTCGTCTGCCCGCAGTGCAGCAGTCGCGAGTGGGGGTCGTCGCGTCAGCCCGATGGGAGCTGGGTGCGCAGCTGCCACGGCGTCGGCTGTCGCCTGCGCTTCGCCGAGGCAGACGACTACCTCTACTTCACGGTCGGCGGGGCAAGGATGCCGACGCGGCTCGCGTACGAGCGGGCGACGACGACGAGCTCGCCGTCCGCGGTCGTGGCGGCGTCCACGCCCTCGGCAGCGGCGGCGGAGCGGTCCCCGTCCAAAGGTGGACAGGTCATCCCGCTGCGCCCGCGCACGCGCCGGACCTAGCCCGGCTCACCGGCTCCTAGCCGGGGGGCTGCTGCGGTGTTAGGGTGAGCGTCAGAGACCGCCTGCACCCCAGGAGCTCTACCCCGGAGCGGTCTCGTGTGTCTGCGCCGCTCCGGGGGCCTTCTAAATTCGGCCGCGATCAACGTCCGCCGCTCGTGCTGCCAAGCGAAAAGCGTGCGGTCGGGGTTCTCGGCGGTCCCTTCCGACCGTGACCAGCACGCATTTCACGTTTCTGCCGGCGCTCGCGTTCGCCGCCGTCGTGCAGGGCAAGCAGCGGGCGATCTGCCTGCCGAAGCTCGACGGCATCCAGGTCGGCGACCAGCTCGTGCTGCGCGAGCAGCTCGAGGCCGACCGAACGCGACCGAGTGGGGACGGCTGGGTGATGCGGCGCGTGACGGGCGTGCTCGAGGGGGAAGGCATTCTGCCGACGTACGCCGTCTATTCGCTGTCGACGGGCGAGGACAACGAGCGCGCGGTCGTCGCGATGCGGCGTCAGGTGCACCTCGCCGGCCAGCAGGGGGTGACGGTGGAGCGCTTCTTCCGGCATCTCGAGCGCAAGCAGCGAGCGCGCCGGGAGCTGCTCCGTCGCAACGGCGAGCGTGTGGCGCGGCTGCGGGCCGAGCGGCTCGAGGCCGGTCGGCGATCGCTCTCGGGGGACGTGTGACGACGGCGCCGGTCGAGCTCGCGGTGGTGACGGCCAAGGGGCTGCGCCTGCGCGAGAAGCCCTCGACCGCGAGCCTCATCCTGCGCACGCTCGGTCGCGGCTCGAAGGTGCAGGTCCTCGAGCGCACGAAGGACGGGCTCTGGGCGCGCGTCGTGCAGCCCGTGACGGGTGGGGCGGCGCAGGGCTGGATGGCGAGCAAGTACCTGGCCGAGGTCAATCACCCGGTCGCGGGAGCGGGTTTGCGGGAGGAGCCGTGGATGCTCGCGGCCATTCACGAGCTCGGCCAGCGCGAGATACCGGGGGCGACGAGCAACCCGAGGGTGCTCGCGTACCTCGCGAGCACGGAGCTCGATCGGGCGCTCGCGAGCACGGACGAGACGCCCTGGTGCAGCGCGTTCGTCAACTGGTGCATGGAGGTGTCGGGGCAGGTGGGCACCAACAGCGCCGCGGCGCGCAGCTGGCTCGGCTGGGGGCAAACGATCGACATGCCCAAGCGCGGATGCGTCACGGTGCTCTCGCGCGACGGGGGCGGGCATGTGGGGTTCTGGCTCGGGCAAACCGCAACGGCGGTGAAGCTGCTCGGCGGCAACCAGGGCGACCAGGTGCGTGTCGCCGAGTACGACCGCAAGCGCGTGCTCGGCCACCGCGTTCCGACCTGAAAGCGCGTGAAATGCGGCGCCGAAAGCGCTGTGAAATCGTTTTGGTGCAACGGGGACCAAAACGAGGGCTTGACCGCTCGGGGGTTGTTCTGGCACTCGTTCTAGCCGTGTCTGTCTGGTCGCTCATTGCCAAGTGAGCTGCCCGAAACATCTGCCCGAGTAATTCGCGTTCTCCCGTAGACGTGACGAGCTCTCGCGATGCCGCCGTGGGCGACTCGACGGACCTCCTCGCAGCAACGACCGTCACGACGGTTCAAAACAGCCAAGCCACCCAAGAAAGTCAAAACAGCCATGTCAGCAGTACAAGAGCCCGGCAGCGAAGCGACCGAAGTCATCGAGAACTACGACGAGACGAGCGACGCCCCTCCGAAGGGCTTCGAGCAGGTCTCGGGCGATATCGTCGCCTACTGGGATCCGGCGAGCCCCGGCAAGGGCACGGGTTCGCGGGAAGCCGCGAAGGATCCGAAGTATTGGACGAGCGAGCAGCACGGTTTTCGCTCGGGTTCGGGTCCGATCCTGTTTCAGCCGATCGACTGCGTCCTGTCGGACAGCAAGCTCTCGACCGACGACAACCCGAAGACCAGCACGCTGCTCTTCGGCAAGCTCCTGAAGGCGACGCGCCTGCGGAGCGCGATCGAGGACGAGGGCTACAAGGTGTTCGAGGCCGGCAGCCTCATCGGCATCTGGACCAAGCCCGGCATGAAGCCGCTCCAGACGCTCGCGGGCGCCCAGGTGTGGATGCGCAACGGCCAGGAGGTGAACGGCAAGATCACCTACTTCAAGGACATCGGCAAGCCGAGTCCGATGGTGCAGTTCGACATCCGGCACAAGGGCAAGGGTTCGTCACTGCCGGTCCGCGAGGATCGACGCGACAAGAGCCTGCCCGAGGAGCTTCGAGTCAAGCGCGCCGCGGTCGCTCAGGAAGTGGGGGACATCCCGTTCTGAAAGAACGGTGATGAGCTGGTGATGAGGACGGCGGCCCATCTCTGCCGTCCCAGTGTTCTAACGGCTCTCGCGCGCGGCGTCCCCCCCCGTCGCCGCGAGGGCCGTTTCTAATTTCGGGGGCGAGGGCGCCTGGTTCAGGGTGCAAGGTTCAGGGTTTAGGCTCGGAAAGTCTTGGCGGCATGCGTAACCCGAGTGAGTTGAATGCGTTCGTGCTCGCGGATGAGCTCGTCCTCGACATCTACCGCGTGACGGCGTCATTCCCGAGCGATGAGCGTTTTGGGCTTACCAACCAGCTGCGGCGCTCGGCGGTGAGTGTCGCGAGCAATCTCGTGGAGGGTTGCTCCCGCGAGAGTCAGGCTGACTTTGCACGTTTCGTCGAGATCGCGCTCGGTAGTGCAATGGAGGCGCGTTACCAGCTGTCGCTCGGTCGTCGGCTCTGGATCGAGAGGCCCGAGAAGATGGAGGCGCTGATTGAAGTCGAGCGAAAGGCAAACGAAGTCGTCCGGATGCTCATCAACCTCGGCAAGACCCTCCGAGCCTAAACCCTACACCCTGAACCTTGGACCACACTCCTGGCTCGCCCCGTCCAGACGCGCAGCCCGGCCGAGCACCTCATCGTCCTCAGCCGCCTCGCGCGCTCCATCGAGATCGACTCGTCGCGTACGCCCGCACGCCGGCGTCGCATCCTCACCCGCATCGCCGAGCTCATCGCCGAGCTCCAGAAAGACGTTCCGAGGTAGCCGTGAGAGAAAGCAACGTGAAACACGCCGACGTGAAACAGCCCATCGGACCGCTCCTGCCGGGCACCAAGCAGGTGCTGCTCACCTTCAGCGAGGGCCGCACCATCTCGCGCGACGGGCGAGTCGACCAGCACACGGCGTTCGTGCAGCGTTCGTTTCTGCCCAAAGGCCTCATTCTCTGGGGCTCGACCGACAGCACGTTCGTCCATCGCATTGGGGTCGGCAACATGGTCGAGGTCGAGATCGGCGGCGATCAGGCAATCCCCGGGCGCTACTTCGAGCAGGGCCGTTCGTTCGAGGAGCTCGAGCGCCTGGCCGAGGTCGGTGAGCTCGAGCTGTCGCTACCCGCGCGCCAGGTACTCGAGATGACCGAGGCGTCGCCGGGCATGAGTATCGCCGTGCATCTGTCGGGCCCCTACGACCGATTCGTCGTGTGGGGGCTCACGTACTCGGGTCTGGATCGAGCGCATCGACGCGCGACGATCGAGCCGCTCGAGAGCGGACGCTTCATGGGGCGGCTCGACGAGGTGACGCTCTCGGGAGTGCGCACGGTGCTCGACGTCACGGCGCCCGACGCTCAGACGGCGGCGACGCTGCTCGCGGCGCTGCAGAACTCGGGAGCGCGGTACTGATGCCGTTCGCCGGTTTCAAGCTCACCCCCGAGCTGCTCGAGATGGGGCTCAGCCGCATCGGCGCCTTCGCCGGGCAGTTTCGCAACCTCGATGTCGACGCCAAGAAGGCGCTCGTCCGGTTCATCATGCGAGCGGCTGACAGCGGAGACGCCAACAGCTACGTCAAGAGCCGGCTCGGCTGGCTCGAGCAGCACGAGGCGGACATCGACCGGCAGCCGCCCCTCGAGGGCAAGGCGCGCGTGACGAGCGCTCCGGGAGGCGTACGGTGAACGACGAGCGCGTTGCCGCGGCGTTTCGGCTCGAGGCTGAGATCGAACGCCTGCTCGGGGGCTTCGCCGTGGAGCACGCCGCTCTCATCCGCCAGGCATGCCAGCTCGGTGACGATGTCGTCGACATCGCGCCGGTGGTCGTCACCACGCTCTACGGTCACACGCTCGTCGCGCTCGGCAAGCTGCATGGTCGGGCGCACGTCGAGCGCATGACCCAGGTGCTGCTCGATGCCGAGGAGGCCGTCGCGAAGGCGAAGGCGGAGGCCAAGGAAGGTGCCTTCTCGGTGAGCGTCCCCGTCGATGAGGCGGTGCCACCGAGGGAGCTCCGGCACTGATGTCGACCGAGGGGGCCCCGGTGCTCGCCGGCGACGGCGAGGAAGCGCAGAAGCGGCGGCGTGCGGTGGCCACGCTCCTGCAGCTGAGCCAGCGGATGAGTCAGCTCGCGATGGACGGCGGCGACCTCGTCAAGCTCCGGGGCGAACTCGGTGGCATGAGCGCCTGGATCAGCGCCTTCACGTGTCAGCTCGCGGGCATCCCGGTCGAGCTCACGCCGATGCCGGGCGGTGACCTGCTGCTCGCGAGCGTGGAGCTCCTGCCGCACACCGAGAAGCTGGTGGATGGCCTCGCGCATTTGCCCGGAAGCGGCTCCAAGTACGAGTATCGGGACGCGGCGAGCAAGAACGCGGCCATCGCGCTCGCGCTCGCGGGGCTCGGGGCGGTGCTGCTCGAGCGTCAGCCGCCACTCGGCGCGGATGCGACCGAGCCGGACATGCGCCATCGGCGCGCCGAGCAGCGCTTCCAACGGCTCGTCTGTGAGGCGATCGACGAGTACGAGAAGGAGCTCGACCCGGACCGGGGCATCGACGAGGTGCCCGAGGCGAGCTATCACGGCACGGGCGGGGTCGACTGAGATGTGCACGGAGCTGAGCGATCGGGACTGGGTCGACCTCGAGCTCGGCTACTGGCGCCAGCGCCTCGTGCTCTTGCTCGAGCGGCGCTCGACGGTCGAGGCCTTCGTGAAGCTCACGTCGCACGCGGAGCCGGCGCCGTTCGTGTTCGACGTGCAGACGCGGTGCATGCGAAAGGTGGGGTCGTGACCGAGAAAGATCCCCCAGCGGATGCGACGGTGAAGCCGAGCGACTCCGTCACCTGGAAGGAGGCCTCGCGGATGCTCGACAAGCGTCGCGCGATGGTTCTGTCCTTCATTCAGGTGCTCGGGCTGCTCGTCGGCGGCAGAGCCATCTGGTCGCTTTTCGACCTCGACTGGGCGGCGCTGACGGACAACCTCCAGACGCTCGCCGTCCTGCTCCTGCTGCGCATGGTCATACTGCTCGGAGCGCGCGTCCATCACCTCGAAACGCGCGGCATGAAGGTCGACGTCCACGCGCACATCGTGCCGGGGCCGGGGTTCGAGGTGCGCGCGGCTACCGCGAAGCCGCCCCCCGTGCCATCGAGGCCGAACTGAGCCATGGCGAAGCTCGAAGGCATTCCCGCGAACGCCTCACCCGAGCAGATTCGGGCGTGGGGTGGGCTTTTCGCGCAGCTCGAGCGTGCGGAGCGCGTGGGCATTGGCGGGTGGCTGCTTCTGACCGTGCTCGTGCTGCTCGTCTTCCGCTGCAATGACGTGACGCTCTGGCCCATGCCTCCGCCAGCACCGTGTCCCGAGGCCTCACCGTGACGGCGCCCAAGCGAGCCGATGGCCCTTCGGGCGCGCCGCCGCCCGGGTTCAAGGGCGCCTATGAGCGAGCGGCTCGCTCGCCCATCGAGCCGCGGGTGCTGTCCGACCTCCTGGCCCTCGTGGGCTATCATGCGAGCGTGGAGGTCATCGACACGTGGTCCTCCGAGCGGCGCGTCGAGGCCGAGGTCTACGCGGTGAACGTACACGGGCGCGCGAGCGACAACGTGCTGCGCCGTCATCCGAAGCCCGAGTGGCTACCCGATCCCTGGCTCGGTCCCGAGTGGACGATGGGCGAGGTATCGGGGCCGGGCGGTACGCCCTTGTCAGCGGAGGAGAAGCATGAGCCCTGAAGCCCTGATTGTCGGTCTCATCGTGGGAGCACCCCTCGGATACGTCGGGCGGGCGTGGTGGAGGGCGAGGCAGAAGAGCCGGCGCCTCGCCGCGGTGTACGATCGCCATTCGAGCGAGCCGGTGACCGTCGTGGTCGCCGCAGCCCGGCCCCCGAGGCGCCCGCTACCGAAGGCCTGGGTCGGGTGGCAGAGCCGCTCGCCGACGCGCATGAACCTGCCTGCCGTCTGCCCGCGGGACGATGCAGACGACCAGCTCTGGATGCGCAGCGCCTCCCGAGCCGTGTCACTCAGCCTCGACGAGCCGCTGACGTTGCCGCTCACCACCGATGACGTCCCCGTGCGTCTCGCAGAACCGGGCGGGCGTTTCGGGGGCGCCGGCGCCAGTGGTGGCTGGCAGACGAGCGGGTCCTCACCAGCAGCCGACCCCGAGCCCGTGACGATCGACAGCACGCCCGCGAGCGGGCCGTTTGGGAGTGACCCGTGAGCCCCAGCGAGTTCGCGACGCTGTCGGAGCTGCTCGCCAAGGCGCCGCGGGGGCTCTTGCGCGAGCTGCAGATCGTGCTCGGCGCGCTCATCGAGCTCGAGAGCCGTGACATCGATCGCTACGTGGCGACCGTGAGCTTTGGCCCCATCGACGCGACTCGTGAGCGCGTCGAGGGTGTGACCTACGAGGCCATGCTCGCCCAGGCCGTCGCGCACGCCATTGACCGGCGCCTGGCGACGATCCGGCAGGCCCGCGTCGAGCTCGACCGCGTCACGGACCGGGTGACGTGGGATCCGATTGTATTCTTGCTCGAGCGCCTCATCCTGCAGGCGTCGATGCCGACGTCGCAGGGCTCGAGCCTTTCACGAGCAGACACCAAGACAGGGGAGCAGACATGACACCCATCGAGCAGAAGATTCGCGACCGGAGCTACTCGTCACCGCAGCGGGCTCGGGCAGCGCTCGCCATGAGCCAGGTGAGCAAGAATGGCAAGGTGCGGCTCGGCGCGCTCATCGACGCCTGGGAGAACGAGGGGACCGTCGACCACGTCGTCGCCGGCGCTCCGCCCGAGCCTGTCGCGCACGCGGCCGAGGTGGTCGAGCGGCGCTCGGAGCCTCTGCCCGAGATGGCTCGCCCGACGTTGGCGATCGTGCCCTTCATGCGGCTGAACCTCAATGCCCGGATCCGAGCGCGCCTGACGCCCGCGGGCATCGCGGGGCTCTACGCCGCGCGCGAGACCGTGAAGATACCCGCGGAGATCGTGCAGAACGGCGGCGTGTGGGAGACGGAGCTCTGGGAGTTCATGAGCGTGTTTGCTTCGAGCTTCGGCACGGGGAGCGAATCGCCGACGGTCGAAGGCGTGTTCGACGTGCTCGACCCACGCACGAGGCAGCCGTGAGGGAGGACGACCTCGCGCCGGGTGAGGTGCGCATCTCCCCCATCGCAATCGCCGGTCACCAGCGGTACGTCATGCGCAAGCAAGATGGAATGGTGGAGCGCGGCTCCGTCGTCTCGGAGGACCATCCGTGCGCGGTCCACGCCGACGGGATACTCGATGCGAGCGAGGCCGTGCGGCCCGGAGTGCGCAAGGTAACGCGCAATATCGACTACAACGCGCCAGGCTCGACGCGCTCTCGCCCCTCGACCGATGCGTATCGGTCCGGGTGGGATGCGGTGTTTGGCCTCAGGTCTGGGAGTGGATCATGTGGGCCGAGCCAGGCAAACTGAGCGGCGTCATGGGGGCGCGGCGCTGGTGGGTCAAGCGAGCCGTCGAGCCGAGCCTCGAGTGGCGGCAGGCTGCCGAGCTCGCGCAGACGGTCGAGGAGACGCTCGAGTCGATGGGCGCCGAGCGCCTGTCGTGCATCGAGCGGCGGGTGCTGCGGGCCATCGTCGAGGGCGCGGCGGCGGGTGAGATGCGCAAGGCGCGGAGGCTTGCCGAGGAGGCGGGCATCACGCTGGTCGAGCTCGAACGCGTCTGCGACTCGCTGCTCGCCCAAGGGTTCATCGGCCCCGGGCCGAGCTCGCGGAGGCCCTCGTGACGATGCCGCTCACCTTCATCCAAAGGACGACCAGCCCGAGTTTTAGCCACTCGTGCGCGGCGTGGGAGAGGATGACTGATGAAGAAACCCCCTCAGACTGTGGGAGAAGTCGTGCGGATGTTACAGAAGTTGATTCGGCTCGATCCGAAGAATGCTGGCAAGCTCGTCCTCTGCACGGCGGGGGCGGGGTATGTGCACGAGTACGTGCATGGAATCGATGAGGTGACGGAAACGACGGTAACGCTCGGCGAGGCAGATTAATGAACCGCGAGCGGCTCATCTCAGATCTGTCCGCGTCCATTCGCGGCGCGGGCACCATCGTGCGCGGCATGACCGAGTGGCTCGAGGCGTTCGAGACCATCACCGAGCGCGTCCATCGGGGCACGCCGATCTCGATCGCCGAGCTCGAGCTCATCGCGCAGTGGAACGGGATCGCCATCGGTGTGCTCGCGTCGCGCTCGGCGGACGTGACGCGAGCTCGGAACTCGCGCGCCTCTCTCGCGGCGTTCTACGACCCGCAGGTGCCGGAGAAGTCGACCGGCGTTGGCGCGGTGCTCCTGGCGCTCGATGGTCTCGGGCCGGAGCTGCTGCGAGTCTGGATGACGGATGATGCGCTGCCCGAGTGCCGGTTGCTCGCGGAGGCCGAGCTCTACCGGCGGGGGCTCGGTCCGAACCCGTTCGAGCGCATCGGCGCCCAAACGCGGGGTGCTCCCGATGGCGAGTGACGTCCACTGCCCCTGCGGCGAGCGAGTCACGGGCTACGCGCTCGGGCTCGGCCAGCGCTTTGGCGTCTACCGGTGCGGTGGCACGCACTGCAAGAACGCCGACTCGCCGCTCATGCGGGCCCTGCGGGAGCTTCCCTCGACGCCGACCCTGAACCTCGCTCGCCGCGTCGCGGTGCTCGAGACCGTGCTCCGAGCGCACGGAATCGAGCTGCCGCCCGAGACCGTCGGATCGAGCCCGTGATGGCCAAGCGCTCCGAATACGGACCGCAGCCGGTGCGCAGCCGCAACCAGCTCGTCGTCGCGCTCGGTGATGGAGACGTCGGCAGAGCCCGGCGCGCCGCAATCGAGGTTGCCGCCGAGAACGCGGGCAAGACGCTCTCGGCCTGGGGGCTCTCCGTGCTGATGAAAGCGGTCGGGACGCCCATCGAACGGCACCCGTCGCTCGCCGAGTTCGAGGCGCTCGTCGAGCGGGTGAGGGAACTGGAGTTTCGGCTCAACGGGATCAGAGGCGACTGAACCATGATCTATGGACGCAGCCACGAGCAGCTCGAGCGCCGGCTCTGCCCGAAAGGCTGCGGGCAGCAGGTGCTGGTCGGCGAGGACGGCACGGCGTTCGAGACCGAGGGGCGTTACGTGCTCCAGAATCCGCAGCCGCTCGGTCGCGGTGGTCCGCCCTATTCGGGATTCGTGCAGCCCGACGGCTTCACGCGCGTGGTTCAGCGCGCTCGGCTCTGGTTCGAGCACGACTGCCCGCCGAAGCCGGCGGTAACGCCCTCAGTTGAGGACGCTGTCGGGCGGGTAGTGCCGGATGGTCGTGATGCAGCGCCGGCTCCACGAGAACAGGATGCCGATGCGAACACCGCACGTGCAGGTGATGGTCAGGGCGTTGACGACATTCGGTCGAGTTGCGGCTGAGCGCGTGACGATTTCGACCGGGCACCAGCGCTGGCAGATGCAGCGGACCGCGTCCTGCACGCGCACGACCGAGTCTACGAGCTCGGGAACGACCAGCATGGGCTCGGTCGGTACGTCCTCCTCGTCCACGGGAAAGGCGGCAATGAGATCGAGCAGGGGTTGCGTGTTCGGCCCCTCCGCGAGCTCGTCACGGCAGTCTGCGGGCGTGCTGCAAAGGTCGTGGTCGAACTCGTCCTCGTCCCCGAGGAGCAGCTCGGCGCAGCCGCCGCAGCTCCGGGCGCCCTCGGGCAATGCCTCGGGTAGGCACTCGGCGTGCACTCCCGCGGTGGGTCCGGGCGCGATGGCGCCGTCGCAGATGCGGCAGCGCCGAGCGCCGTTTGGGCTCTCGAGGGAGGGTCGGCGGGCGTACCAGGACCGTTCGTTCTCGGCCATCTCGCTCAGGAGCTCGTCGGGGCCGTCGGGTAGCTCTCCCGAGCAGCGCGGGCAATCCTCCAGTCGGTCGTAGTGAGCGTCGCAGCGGCAGCTCATGGCGTGCCCTTCAGGGCGTCGAGCGGCGTATCGTCCACGTAGACGACCTCGATGTCGGGCGCGGCCGCGGGCAGCTCGGGCGGTAGGGCGTCGCGAGTTCGGAGGTCACAGAGCCGCCGGTAGAGCCCGTCGAGCTCGGGTTGCAGCTCCGAGCGGTGACTCGGGCAGGGTGAGACGCCGACGATCAGCCCTTCGGCGTCCCGGTTGACCAGGCATCCGCACCCGAAGAGCGTCGCGCTCACGTCCAATACCAGCAGCCGGCGAATGCCATCATCGCAGGAGCATCCCGATGCAAAACCCGGCCACGAGCAGCAGTGTCGTGAGCCAGGCCACCTCGCGCTTGGTGAGCACGACCAGGCCGACGGCACGCAGCACCGTCGAGAGACACTGACGCTGCTCCTCCGTCGAGAGCCCGGTCAGGGTCGCCTCGTCGCGGTGCTCGGTGCTCTCGTCGCTCATCAGAACCTCACCGTGCAGTCCTTGACGAGACCGCAGCAGACGACGCCGCTGACGACCTCGCCCTGGGGGTTGGTGGCCGTGAAGCTCGTGCTGTAGATGTCACTGTCGCTGCAGCCCGTCCAGGCGTAGCCATCGAGCTCGATATGCGTGAACCCGTGAGCGCGCAGCGCCCTCGCGCTCGCCTCCTCGGCAGCGCAGCCCCACAGCGCGAGGTACGCCGTCATGAGCGCTCCGGCGACGAGCGCGTGCATCAGAGGACCGTCTTTCCCCACATCACGGCGTGGGTGAGGGGACCCGAGACGTGGAGCGACAGCGAGTTGCCGATCTCGACCGTGAGCATGCGCACCTTTTGGTGCGTCTTCATGGGAGGTAGCGCTCGGAGCCGCTCGTGCATCCAACCCTCCCGCCGCGTCTCGAGCAGCTGCTCGAACTCGGCAAACGATAGGCCTGCCTCGAAGTAGAGGCCGGGTAAAGGCGTGGTCGAGATGGCCAGACAGCACTGGTTGCCGGCCTTGATGTCGTGCACGAGCGTCGTCTCGTCCGTGCCCCAGAGCCAGAGACCATCGGCGCGAAAGAGCGACTGAGGCACGGCGACGAGCTCGCGTCGCGCGTTTGGATCGGGCGGCTGCCAACGGGAAAAACAGATGGCCGCGTCCATCGTGTTCAAGCCTTTCGGGCGCCTCTCGACCACGGGTCGAGCGTCCCCGGGCATCTCGTCCGCAGCCGTCACGCCTCGACCTCCGCTTGCCGATTCGTCCGAGCTCCGACGATGTTGTCGACCAGGCCGTGAATGTCGCTCGCGTCGAGGCCCTCCCGGAGCAGGCGTCCGACGACGATGCCGAGCGCAAAGCCCTCGGGCGAGCTCGGGTAGGCGCGCGCCGCGACCGCGAGCATCTCGGCGCCGGCGGCGACGGCGGTCGCGTCCGTCAGGCCGTAGGGCGTCGCGAAGGCCTGCTCTGCGGGCTCGGACCGCTCGGGCTCGTCCATCGTCACGGTCAGGTGCTGGGCCGCCAGGCTGTGCGGGTCGTCCTTGCGCAGCCGCCAGAGGCCTTCGAGCATGCGGTCGACGACGGGCTCGACCTCGCGCACGCATTTGGAGCAGATGAGCATCTCGCTCACCTCCTCCACGTGGCGCGAGATCTCGTAGGGGGTCTGCCCGTCGGCGTTCAGACCCACGGTGAGCCGGTGGTAGATGGCGTCCGGGTCGATGGTGGCGTGGCAGAAGTCGCAGGGGCCAGGCGGCGCGGCGGGGGCGGCGAGCTCGCCGGGCTGTCGTGCCATGTCTCGTTCGAGCGCTGAGGGTGTGTTCATGGGGCCGTTCCTTATTTCAAGAGGTCAGAGACCGGGCTCGGTGCAGCTCGCCCACCACTCGCCGAGGCATCCTCGGCTGCAGGTCGCGACGAGCGAGAGCGCCTGATCGTCGCCGCTCCACGACCAGCCGAACCAGGCGAAGTCGTCGAGCGGGTGAATGAAGTCGGGCATGCCCGGGGGCGTCGTCACGCGTAGATACTTCACGGGCGCCTGACAGTGCTCGCAGGGCGTCTCTGCGGCGACAGGCTCCGGTAGCGCCTCGGGCAAGGCGATGAGCTGCGGAGGTTCAAGCTCGGCCATCACAGGCTCCTTCGGACGAGTCGGGCACTCGGGTGAAGACGTCGCCGGCGTTCAAGGCGCGCGTGAAGTCGTCGAAGCGGACGGTGGTCGCGTCCTCGCCGTCACCCACGACCACGCACTCGTAGCCTGCTTGTTTCGCGACGCTCAGCATGAGCACGCCGAGCAGGCGCATGAGCCAGTCCGGATCG
>Ga0307409_100000463_pt1 | contig 17279 bp, 15 predicted proteins | sample 322Ometagenome_2_FD_203888 | JGI IMG/M metagenome (GOLD analysis project Ga0307409, IMG submission 203888) | Maize rhizosphere microbial communities from greenhouse at UC Davis, California, United States - 322HYB-O-2 | ecosystem: Host-associated > Plants > Roots > Rhizosphere > Soil | place... | reverse complement strand
CGACCTTCGATCATAACCGAGACGCGCGGCGGCAGTGGCTGGAGAAATTTTTCTGGAGACCAATGCGACGGACTCTCTAATTGATTACCGGCGGCATCAAGCCGCTGATCAAAATAACCTTTTCGGTGCAGGAGTGTAAAAGCGACTATCGGAACGCCCAAATCAGCTGCCGAGCGTAAGGTGTCGCCGGACAAGATACCAAGACCGCCGCTGTAGGTTGGAATGTCGGAATCGATCGCCACATCCATCGAAAAATACGCGATTGTCGCCGGAACAGAAAAGGCAGTTGGTTCAGTCATCATCCGTACTTTGCGTCTACCGCGTTAATCGGGGTTCGAAGGGTTGGAAGGCCTGTCAATTTGTCTTTACACGACAATGATATCACGAGCGGCAAAACACGGCAATTCTTGCGGCTAAGTTACCGGTAAGACTTATGCATTGAGTCGATAAGCAGATATAAAATTTTTCCAGGATCCGAGTTCCGCAACGGCTCGGAGCGCGATCACCGTCGGCGGCATCATTGGCAAAACTCCCGACTCGGATAATTTTAGAGCTTCTTGCGGCGTGAGCCAAACGCTCTCGGCCACTTCCTCGGAAGAATCCAGAGGTGTTTGTCCGTGCGGCAGGGAACCCACGTAAAACCGGGTGTCGAAGCGCACGGAGTGGTGATTCGGAGTAATCCGATGGAACAAGTAGGTCAGCCGGCCAACGTCGCAGATGAGTTGCTCCGATTCCAACAAATCCGCCAACACCAATCTTCTCTGCCACAATGCTTCACGACTTTGTGCCAGACGCTGCCGAAGGTTATCCGAGATTGGATCAAGCGATTTTCCTTGCTTGGCGAAAAAGTGAATTCCGGTTTCTTCAAACAGCTCCCGTATCGCTGCCACCCATTGACCCATCGCTTGCTCCGGAGCCATTGTTGCGTCTAAGATCCGCTGAGCCTCGCTCGGGGACAAACCTCGGCAGCGCGCCAACATTTTCTCCGACCAGTCATCTTCTTCCACCGCGCCCCCGGGAAAGACCAAAAATCCGGCTAAAACCTTCAGATGCGAGGAGCGACGGGTCATGAGAACTTCAAAACCGCCGCCGGCTGCTGGTCTTGCCAGTATCACTGTCGAAGCTTTTCCGGGAACCACAAGTTCGGTCATGAAACTCCTGACTCTCCGAGACGATCCTTTAACTCGGCATCTTATGCCGAGACGGCAAGAACTTTCACCGCGCCATAGCAGCTCGAAGTGATGGCGATGGTCTGCCGATATGAATGTGCGCGCCGGTCGATGAGCCGGAAAGAGCATTTCTAAACGCGATAAATGGAATCCGGCTTTGACGTAGATGGAAGATTAGGGACCGGCCTTCTTGGCTGTCGGGGTGAAGCGCGACATCCACAGCATTTCTATGATCGAACTGGAGTCGATCATGGATGACGGTTTGACCATAGGCACTGATCGGCAAGGCCCGGCCGAAGGTCTGAAAGAAGAAATTCTGAATTTTCGGCGCATCGGCAATAGTCCAGCCTCGGTTACCGTTAAAGCGAATTAGAGAACCGTTCTCATTGTAGTCGTCGAGCGTTAAGCTAGGCGAATCCAATAGCCCACTTGCCACCGATGCTTCTGTAATGGCGATATCTTGCTCGCCAAGCCAACGTTTATCAGCTTCCAAACGAGCCATCGCATCCGCTAAAGGGATCTCGATTTGATTTAGTTCGGCTCTTGAAATTAAGCCTTCATGATAGAATTGCCGCCGTTTTCTATACTCGTCGGTGAGTTTATGAACTTCCTCCTCACGCAAGGCAATTAGCTTTTCGGCTCCGCCGCGTGAGTCTCTCATCTTTTGTATGTTGTCGGCGCGCACTCGCGCCAATTCGGCATTGGCCGCGGCCCTTCGGGAATGACCCGAAGTTTGTCTGGTATTACTAGTTTGCGCGAGGGCACTGCCGACCCAGGCTGGCAATAATACTAGAAGAGTAACGAGGATCAGCGGCGGTGTGCGTTGCGAGAAAGCCATGAGTACTCAGATCCACGCCATAGTTCAGCGTTTTTCGCCGAGCGGACTTTTAATTTCCCGACGATTATTTTTAGCCTCAAGCATGAGCTTCAGCCCAATTGGCGCCCACATGGATATCGACGACAAGCCCGCAGCGAAGATCCGCAGCTTGCGTCATCGCTTGCTCGATCAAAGCCCGAGCCTGCTCAAGCTGCTCGGCCGGAATCTCAAAGACGAGTTCGTCGTGCACCGTCAACAGCATCTTCGCAACAGGTTTTTTGCGCAGAGCTTCATCCACACTGATCATTGCCTTCTTTATAATGTCTGCGGCGCTCCCCTGAATCGGAGTATTAAGCGCCATACGCTCTCCCAGCGCCTTTAGCCGGAAGTTTGATGAGCCTAATTCCGGCAAATAGCGACGACGGCCAAACATGGTCGTCGTAAACCCGTCGATCTTGGCCTGATTCACTTGTGCCGTTAGAAATTTCTTCACCTTGGGAAATTGCGCATAGTAGGCTTCTACAAAAGTCGCGGCCACATCCATCTCGACGCCCAGTCTTTGCGATACTCCGAAAGTGGACATGCCATAGGCGATACCATAAGAGAACTGCTTTACCTGGTTGCGCATCTGCGAGGTGACATCAGCTAAAGCAACGCCATAGACTTTCGCAGCGATGGTAGCGTGAAAATCATGCCCCTGCGCAAACGCTTGCAGAAAAGTTTCATCCTGTGACAGATGCGCGAGCACACGCAGCTCGATCTGAGAGTAATCCGCTGATAACAGCACATGCCCCGGCGGCGCAACAAAGGCGCGGCGGATTTGCCGTCCGAGCTCACCACGTATCGGAATATTTTGCAGGTTGGGGGCGGTTGACGACAAACGGCCAGTGGCAGCCGTTGTCTGCTCGTAAGTAGTATGGATTCGATTAGTTTTGGGATCAATCAACTCCAGCAGCATCTCCGTAAAGCCGTTCTTTAGTTTCGATACTTCCCGATATTCGAGCAACAGCGGAATAATCGAATGGACATCGGCCAGCTTCTCCAATTCGGCAGCGTCCGTGGAATAGCCTGTCTTGATTTTTCTGGTCTTGGGTAGAGCGAGCTTTTCGAAGAGAATCCGCTGGAGTTGTGGTTGCGAGTTGACCTTAAAATCTTCACCGGCGATATCCTTGATTGCCCGTTCAAGCGCGACTACTTTGTTTCCCAGCTCGGCATCGAACTTTTCAAGATAATCGCGATCGATGAGAATTCCGTTATGCTCCATTCTGGCCAGTACGGCGACTAGCGGGAATTCCAGGGTGCTGGCAAGCTTCCAGATCCCTTGGTCCTGAAGCTGTTGTTCGAGTACAGGAACCATGCCGCGGATGGCCATTGCTTCACGAGCAATCCGCTCTTTGGCATCGGTGTCAAAGGCAAGAGCGCTTTGCTCGCCGATCTCTGGTTCGGCTGTGTTTCCGTTTAGCGAGACACCGAGGTAACGTTTCACCGCGTCAGCCAGCGTGTATCCGGACGCAGAACCTGGTTCTAGTAAATAGGCAGCAATCTTGGTGTCACAGTACAACGAGTGAATATCGATCCCAGCACCCAAGGCTAACCGGTAGATGGACTTGGCGTCGTGAGCCACTTTCAACCGTGCAGGATCTTGAAAAAAATCCGCCAGTCGGTCCATTGCTGCGCTTATCCCAAGCGTGTGTGTCTCGCCAGGCCCGTCACAAACAGCGAGCCAGTTCTCATTCCAAGCCAAGGCGGCGGCGCCCTCTCGTTTAATTTCGTCCGCCGACCTCAAGTCCGACATTGATTTTAGTTCCAGCGCCGCGCCCATAGGCGCCGAAATATGCATGTTCAGCGCTCTCAAACGTTCGTGCAAGCTGCGGAATTCGAGTGAGGTAAAGAGCTTTCGGACTTCTTCGTCATCCCAGCGTTCGAGGCACAGTTTGGCCGAATCCAATTCGAGCGCGACATCATTCAGTAGCCGTCCGAGCTCTTTATTGATCCGCACTTGCTCGGCGTGCGCCTTAAGCGAATCGCGAAGTTTGGGCGTAAGCTCATCCGCATGCGCGATGATGCCTTCAATATCGCCATATTTTCTGACGAGCTGAGCGGCAGTCTTATCGCCCACGCCGGGGATACCGGGAAGATTGTCGGAGGGTTCGCCCTTGAGCGCCACGAAGTCGAGCCATTGATCCGGACCGACGCCGTAACGTTCCGTGACAGTCGGTGCGTCATAACGGATGACATCAGAAATCCCGCGGCGAGTCATGATCACCGAAACGCCATCGCCTACAAGCTGGAGAATGTCCCGGTCACCGGTGACCACGATCACTTCGCAGCCTTCACCGCGGCAGTTTTTTGTAAGCGTCGCCAACAGGTCATCGGCTTCATAGCCTTCGAGCTCGACAATCGGAATTCGCAACGCTTGAAGCACCTCCCGAATCAACGGCAGCTGCTGCCGGAAAAGGTCCGGAGTCTCCGCCCGACCCGCTTTATAGGCGGCGTAACGATCGAGGCGGAACTGCGGCGCACCTTTATCAAAACAGACAATCACAGCTTGCGGCCGTTCGTCGGCCAATAGCTTTATCAGCATCGAGGTGAACCCATAGACGGCATTGGTCACCTGTCCGGAAGATGTGATCAGCGTGTCAGGTAGTGCAAAAAAGGCGCGAAACGCGAGCGAATGACCGTCAATTAGAATAATCTTGCGCAGGCTATTTCTTGACCGCGCGTCTTTGCTGGATAGAGGCGCTTTTCGACTGGTCTGGTTTTTGATTTTAGCGTTCACGGTAGCAGTCTACCCGTTGAATTTACCTGGAGCAAACATTGCGAGGGCGAGCCGTGGACCATCAGAAATGAGCCGATATTGGCAGAATTCCTATAACAACGGCAGAAGGCGATTCCACTATCTTTCAGATACTGTCGCCATAATCAGTTCGACAGCAATGTGTCCGGGTTACGAATGACCTTCCCCGAAGTGGTGCGCGGTAGCGACTCACGAATCGCGATCTTTTGCGGCACTTTGAAATTTGCCAGATTGCCGCGCAGGAAAATGAGCAACTCTTTTGTAACAATTGTTTTGCCTGGCCGAGGTACGACAGCAGCGCCAATTACCTGGCCCCGCTTCGAATCAGGGATCGCGAAGACGATGGTCTCTTGCACGTTCGGAAAGTTGTAGATCAGGTTCTCGACTTCCGCTGGATACACGTTAAGGCCGCTGGTGATTATCATATCGTCAACTCGGCCGAGATGGGTCAGGTAACCGTCCGAATCGCGTTTGCCGACGTCACCGGTGTAAAGCCAGCCGTCACGAATGCGCGCCGCCGTCGCCTGTGGCTTGCGAAAATACCCTTTCATCACATGAGGACCGCTAGTAATGATTTCTCCCGGTTCGTCGAGCGGCACTTCCCTGCCAGAGCTATCGACGATTTTAACTTCGACTCCCGGTACTGCACGGCCGATAGTTCCCATCTTGGCTTCGGCTTTATCCGGTTCAACGAGGGTGATCATCGGCGAGGTCTCGGTCAAACCGTAACCCTGGATAACTGCAATGTGCGGCTGAGCTGAATGAAAGGCGCGCAGGAGCGGCAACGGAACCGTAGTTCCCATCATAGCGGCGATCTTCACGCTACTCGTGTCATAGCTTGATAGGTTGCGCGCCCCCAATAAGAGCTGAAAGACAATCGGCACGCCTTCGAAAACACTGATGCGGTACTTCTGAATACCGTCCAATAAGGTGACCGGATTGATTTGATCGAAGATGACCAGTGTGAAACCTTTGTCGGCTACTTCGTTGCACACCAATGGGCCTACGATGTGCGACATCGGCAGGATGCAGCCTCGAATCGTGCTGGAATCGGTGATGCGCATCTCGGTCATGACACGCGGATACTGCGCCAGGTTGCGGTAGCTAAGAACGACGCCTTTTGGTTCGCCCGTAGTTCCTGAAGTATAAAGGATAAGCGCATCATCGTCAGGATTTGGTTGCGGCGACAGCGCTGATCGAGGCGGTTCGACATAACGATTTTCAAATGCCTCTTCCCCGACGCCTTGGATAATCCATACCTGTACCCGGGTGAGCTCTTCGAGGACAGTGACCATTTCGGAGATCAGCTGTTGATGGATAACCAGCAGCTTAAGATCCGCATCGCGCAACACCTCCTGTAACTCCTTGCCTCTTAACCGGGCATCAAGGAGCACGTTAACCGCGCCGATTTTCTGACTGGCAAAATAAATCAGTGGGATGGCGGCACAGTTAGGTGACAGCACACCTACTCGATCCCTCTGTCCTATACCTTCGCTCTGCAAGTGACCGGCTAGGGCATGCACCCGTCGGTTAAGAACCGAAAAGGTCAGGGCTTCTTCCTTGTCAATGACGGCAATCTTATTCGGATGCTGTCGTACCGCTTGATCGAGCAGCTCCGCGGCGAAAAATCCTACTGAATCAATATAGTTTGCCACAGCGAAAACGCCCTCTGAAAAGGTTTGTACCAGCGCGCGAGCTGCGCCAGATCACCGCGCTTGAGTTTCAATTTGCCGTGCTGAGTCGCCAGAAAAGGATCGATGCGGGCGCCAAACACCGCGTTCCACCATTCTTCCGTACCGCTGATCAGAAACTCACCATGATCACCTGAATCAACCTGTGTGATCTCGCCACGATCAAAACAGACGGTCCAGGCCGCGTCTCTGTCTTCAAGAAAAAGCGTCAGGGATGTAGAGAGGCCGGTCTCTTTCCCTTGAGAGCGGAATTGAGAATCATGGTTGACGCGGCGCACCATCGCCGACATGTGCTCTTCCGAGAACAGCACATAAGATTTACCCGCTGGTACTTCGGCGAGACCTTCTTGTCGTTTCTTTTGATCGGCAATTAACACGTCCGACTCACCTCGAATGTTCGTGAAGAACCGGCAACGCACAGCTTCTTCCAGTAAATCGGTAAACAAGAATGCTTCTTGGAAATTCTTACCGATAGCAATGGTGCCATGACCCTTGATGATGCCGACCGGGCGGTATTTTAATTCTTCCGCCAACCTCTCGGGCTTTGTTACCGTCGGTGTATCCTGGGCGATGATAGGAACTTCGCCGATGGTATATTTCTCCTCGAAACTCACAGGAACAAAATGATCGTGGGTTAATGAAAATGCCAGGATCATCGGCGGATGAACATGAACGATGACGTTCGTGCCTGTGGCTGCATACACAGCCAAATGCAAAGGCGTTTCGCTCGATGCGAGATGCTCTCCGTTAAGCGACCTGCCGGAGCCATCAATCCGCACCAAATCCTCCGTCGTCAAAAAGCCGAGAGGCGCATGCCGCCCGGTGATCAGAAACTCGTTCTCTCCTATCCGACAACTAATATTTCCTCCCCAACCGCTGATTAGATGACGGTCAAACAGCAGCTTGCCCCATTTGATCATCTCTCCTGCGAGCTTTTTCATCGTTCCTAGTCTCAAGACTCCTTAAACAACTCCCTGGGCAAGACTTCTCTATCGAGGGGAAATACCGAGGCTCCGGCGGGACAAATGTTTTTACCCATGAACGTCGAAACGTCGGCATCTACAGTCGATCGCTTAGCTGAATCTGCGGCCAGCAGTTCAACGGGTACGGCATGGGCGCGCGCTAATCCAAGCGCCAACAGCGAGCCACAGATGCCAATGGCGCCCTGTCGATCGTGCGGGCTATGATAGAGGTAGAGCTTACGCACTTCACCCCGGGCGAAGAAAATTCCCATCATGTTGTCCGAGATCAGAGTAGTGGGCGCGTCGTGCTCTAACAGAGCCGGCGCGACAAAATGAACACCCCACATTTGCGGCCGCATCTCGGGAATCAAGAAACGATTGGCTTGCTCTAGTTTGAGCTCGCCGATCAAGTAATCCCACTCATTTAACGGTGGTATTCCATAGACTAACAGGTACTTACTTTCACTCGCTGTTGACCTTGTTACCGCGGCTCTCCGCTGGTACTTCCGGCGAAAACTCTCCGGTGTGTAGACATCATCAAACCCAATGAAATTGGTAATCAGCGCTGCCGGCGTGACATCGAAGGCAGGATAACGCACGGCGATGCTGTTGTTCGCTATCACCTGCTGCCCTTGAAAGGTTAGCAGTTCTGCGCCGGGCCTTTCTTCAATCGCCACATCGCTCCCTTGAGCCAAGGAATGGGGATCTTGAATCAGAACGTGGAATGGAACTCCGTATTGCTTGGCCATGACGGCGAGGGAATAGGTTCCAACTTTATTGATGATGTCACCGTTCTGTGCCGCACGATCCGAACCGACGACGATCGCATTGACTTCGCCTTTAGCCATCACCTGGGCAATCGCGCAATCGGGAATCAGTGACACGCGAACGCCTGCTCGTGCAAGCTCCCACGCGGTCAGTCTGGCGCCCTGCAGATACGGCCGAGTTTCAGTGGCGATAACCGCGAATTCTTTGCCCATGACCGCGCAATGCTGCGCTGTTGCCACCAGTTCTCCGCTCATATTGCAGTGGGTCAGAACTCGCGCCTTATCCGGCAGAAGCTCCGCCATTCGCTTGGCTCTTGCGCCACGCGCAAGGACGATTCGCGCGGCGAAATCACACGCCTGCTCTCTGATCCACTCACCAGCACTGACGTCTCGCGGCAGCTTGTCAAACCATTCACCGAAATATTGACCCAGGCCGTGGAAATCGAACGTCGGTCGTGCCCGGCAGAAAGCCACGGTCATTTGATCGATTGACTCGCGTAGCGGCAAGATTTCCTGTCGATGGTAGTTTTGTGCCAGGAGCGCACCGCTATAAAGGAACGTAAGGACTTGGCCGAACGCGCGCGTTTTCATCTCACGCACCGCATTGATTGCCTGGGGAACGTCTGTGATCGTGATATATCGGATCTGCTGAGGAAGGCAGACCTCGTCGAGAATTCGGAACTCGCCCCTTTCCCATAGAACCGGCTCAAAAAGCGGACTTTGTACCGACGTCATAGCAGATCTGCACTTGTAATAGCGCTAAAGATATCTGAGAGCTTCGCGGGCAACCGCGATGATTTTCTCTTCGGCTTTGAGAAACAAAGGGTCACGAAATCCGAACTTGCCGAATAAACATTCATCCGACACGGCAAGAATGGCAGCCGCCTTTTTCTTGCGAATTTGTGCGATTGTTAAAAAGGCCGAGGTCACCATATCGATGCCCGAAATATTTTGCTGTGTGAGTTGCGCGATCAATTCCGGCGTTTCCTGGAATAACGCGTCGGTGGTAAAGATCCAGCCTACATGGAAGCGCACCCGAAGGCTTTCCGCGGCTCGTTTCAATGCCTCGACGATCTCGGGGTGAGCCACAGTGGAAAAATTCTGTGCCACGTAATAGCGCGATGTGCCTTCACCGCGGAGAGCTCCGGTCACGATGATCAGATCGCCAATCTTCACGTGCTCCTGCAACGATCCGCAACTTCCGACTCGGATCAGTGCTTGGGCACCGCCGCCGCAAAGAATTTCCGTGGTAATCGCCGTGTCAGGAGCATAGCGTCCGCCATTGCCGACGGTTACTCTCTTTCCGTCCAGAGTTCCCGTATGCATCTCGTAATCTAAGAAAGTAAAGTTCTTTTGCGGTTGATCCAACATTGCCAGCAGCAATTGGCTTCGATCCTTGGGACCAGGAACCAGGGCATAAGGACCAAGAGAATCGGCTTTCAACCCGAGCATCGAAAGCATTCTCTGTGGTGTAAAGTGAGCTTCTTTGAGCATCGTCAAACAGCCTGGCCGACAAACTCGATAAGATCTTGGGTCGGCAGAGCAGGCTGTTCGAGCGCCTGAAATGAGCGCTGGCACAGAGCGCTGGAAGTTAAAACTAATTCGGCGCCGGTCTCCTTCGCCTCACGCAAACGATCGGTTGCGCTCCATCGAGCGAGGTCCGGATCGGCTTCAGGAACGCCGCCACCGCCGCCGCAACACCATGCCCAACGTTGATTCCGTTTCATTTCGACGAGCTCAAGTCCGGGGATGGCTCGCAAAACGGCTCGCGGCGCTTCGTAGGTCCCGCACCCTCGCCCTAAATGGCACGAGTCGTGGTAGGTGACCTTTTTTCGGATCGGTGTGGTGATCTTTAATTGACCCGCGTGTAACGCGGCTTGCAGGTATTCCAGGCCATGCAAAACTTTGAACTGCGTGCCATTAACTTTGGCATGTTCGCGCCAAATGCGCTGGCAGCTGCCGCAAGTAATCACCAGGGTACGCACTCCGGCTTTTGCGATTATCGCCAGGTTTTCTTGCTGCAGACGCTCGTACTCGCGCCGAAATCCAAGATCATAGGCGTGCAGTCCGCAGCATTTTTCCTGATCACCAAGAATAGCAAACTCCTCGCCCGCCTTTTGCATCAGCTTGGCCAAAGCGACAACGCCGTTGCGCCCGCTTGCTTGATCGGCCGAGCAGCCGGCGAACAACAGCGTCGAGGCGCCTCCCTGAGCAATTTTTTCAAGTCCTAGTCCGTCCGCCCAAGAACCGCGTTCGGCCCTCGATTGTGACCAGGGATTATCGTGTTGCCGTAAATTTTCGTACAGCCGGCGGTGAGCATCAATCGGGCCCTCTTCCTCAGTGATCTGTTCGCGCATAGCAACCGTAATATCCCATGGGCCGTAACCATTATCGCGCACGCCGCAAAGCTCTTGGCACATCAGGCAGGTTGTACAACTGTAGATAATTTCTTTAAGTTCCGGCGTAATCGGATCGAGCCCATGAAACACACGCTGCGCCATCAGCCAACGCGACTTCGGGGTGTGGCGTTGAAAGCGATAAAACTCGTAAGGAGGACATTTCTCTTTAGGGCCGGGAATGTCTTCCATCGGATTGGCCGGACCGTGTCCATAACAGGACCCGCACAAAACACAGCCGCTGCTGCGCTCGTCTAAACCTTTGGCATAAAGCCATTGCTTGACCCGCTGGAGGCCGAGTTTCTTGTTTGACTCGTCTTGCACAGTATGACGGTTATGAGACTGCAGAGCTTGGAACTAAATCTTTAAAGCATTAACTGTATAGCTCCGAACAAACTGGTGTGTCAACAAACTAAGGTAAAGCGGCATAGTCGGCGTGATTCAGAGTTCGAAGCAAGGCCGAGAGCTCTTTTTGACGCGGCAGATCGAGCGAGGAAAATATTTCGGAGATACTTCTCTCGAACAGAGGAATTACGGTCTTGTATAAGGATGCCCCTTTCTCTGTCAGTGTCACGTGAACAACACGGCGGTCGGTGCCATCGCGCTTTCGTAAGACGAGTTTCTTTTGCTCCAGGCGGTCAACGATACCGGTTAGATTACTGACTGTGACCAGCATCTTAGCGCCAATCTCGCCAAATGGGAGGCTCCCGGCATAACCTATGGTTGCGAGGACGTAGAATTGTGGCGCTGTTAAACCGACTTTCCCCAGATCGGCTTCCAGCTTTTTATGCGACGAGAGATTAAACCTTAGAAACCGCACCCAAAGACTCGTGCTGTAGGAGGCAAAAAAGGGGCGCTTGTGGACTGGCACGTGGTCAATTTAGTCGCGGGGAAATCAAAAAGCAATAAAATAGCTCGTGGTTTGCCTATGAAGCGTTGATACCGGGTAAGCGGTCCCGCGGCTTGACTCGTAAACACCAGCGGTTTAACTGGAGGATAGGTTTGGGGTAAGCAATGAAGCTTCACATATTGGGCTGCGGCGATGCATTCGGCAGCGGCGGCCGTAATCAAAGTGCATACTTAATCGATGACCCGGACCGCCTTTTCTTGCTCGATTGCGGCGCCACTTCCCTGCTCGCAATGAAAAAGCTTGGATTTGATTCCGGCCGACTCGATGTCATCTTGCTGAGCCACTTGCATGGCGATCACTTTGGCGGCCTGCCTTTTTTCTTCATCGAGTATTTGTATGAAAAAAGCCGCGAAAAGCCGCTGCATGTGGCTGGGCCTGTGGGAACAGAAGAAAAGGCTCATAATCTGTTTGACCTTATGTACGGCAAGGCTAGTAAGTCCGAAGCTCTTGCAACTACCTGCTTCCACGTTTTAGAGCCCGGCAGGACGTCAACGATTGAGGGAATTCAGGTATTCCCATTCCGCGTGCCGCATCAGGTAAACGAAGTATCGCTTGCGCTGAAGGTTAGTTATAAGGGCAAGCACATTTTGTTTTCGGGAGACTCGGCCTGGACAGATGCCTTTATCGACTACGCCCGCGCGGTCGACGTTTTTATCTGTGAGTGTACCTATTACGACCGGGAGACCTCGAACCACATTAGCTACCTGCAGTTGCGAGAACAACTGCCAAGATTAAGCTGCCCTCGGATAATACTGACTCACATGGGCCGCGACATGCTTGCTCGACGATCTGAAATCTCCTGCGCGATGGCAGAAGATGGAATGGTTGTGGAGGTATAAACTACAGTGGCGGCTCTATCTGGCTGCCGATGGCCTCATCTTCCGAGATGATCGAGTAGGGCAGGATGATAGCCCGATGGCCGCCTTCTTTTAACAGTTCTTGACGGATCTGCTCCGCTTCCGACAGCTCGGCATAAGGACCCAATCGGACACGATAAGAGGTCTCACCTCTGTCGCTTACAGCTGTTTTTTCGACAAAAGCTTCGAAACCTTTTGCCGCGAACGCCGTCAGCAGACCTTCTGCTCTGCGTTGCTCGCGAAATGAGCCGACTTGCACGACGTAGCCCTCGGTAGACAATCTGGGTGCTGTCTCCTCCGGCGGCATTACGACCAGTGCCGATAACTTCGCCGTGTCCGGAGTGGCTCGCTCGGCAGTCATAGATCGCGCAACTGCGGGGCCCAGAGTATTGAGCGCCTGGTAATTATCAAAGCCGTATTCGAGAAGTCGTTTAGTATCACCCCAAAGGTCGCGAGAGCCAAGTAATGAGACGATCAGGGTTACACCATTTCGCTCAACCGCGCCGACATAGCATTTTTGAGCGGCAAACGTATACCCTGTTTTGCCGCCAAGAGCGCCATCGTAGTTCCACAGAAGACGGTTGTGATTGCGTACTGAGATAAGCCGCGTCCGGGCGCTCTTCTTTCCGGGTGACAACGATCTCACAGAACTCATCTTCGTATGGACAATTTGGCGAAAGGTCGGATTTTTCATCGCATATCTGAAAATCAACGCCAGATCATGGGCCGTGGAGTAATGATCGGCCGCGGTCAGTCCATGCGGGTTACTAAAGTGCGTATTGATTGCACCAACGTCGTGTGCCTTTTTCGTCATGATTTCGGCGAATCTTTCAACCGATCCTCCGATTCCCTCGGCCAACACGACACTCGCGTCATTCGCCGATGCCAACAGCACGCCATAAAGCAGGTCTTCGATACTGACCGTTTGTCCCGGCTTCAGGTAAAGCTTGGAGGCAGGCACTCGGGTGGCAGCTTTGGAAACGATTAGGCGATCGGTGGATCGTTTCTGACTCTCAAGGGTCAGAACTGCAGTAAGTATCTTGGTCGTGCTGGCCGGTGGCAGCGGGACGTGAGCATTTTTCTGGTAGAGGATTTTCCCACTTTTAGCGTCCATCAAAAGCAATGCGCGTGCGGATAAATCGTCGTCCGGAGAAAACGCCCAGACGGCAGAATTAAGCAGCAGTGCGTAGGCGATTACCAAACTCGTGGCAGTCAAATGTAAGTTGAGTTTTTGCAGCTTCTTGGCCTCTCTTTCGGGGCTTCTTCACTGAGCGCTAAATAAAACCGTCTTATACCACAGTTGGCGACGTTGGGGTAGCTGTTTGTCTCTCCAAATTTACCAATTATTCACCTTGTTCATGAATAGTTGGACGCGACGTAGCGTTGAGCCCCCGACACTGTCAATGTCGTTTAGCCGGTTACGACTTCGCGATTATTTTAGAAACCTGATCTGTGACGGATCATCCAAAACGATTTCCAACCCATATTGCGGGTGATCTTTTATCTGACCACGCACTTCTACCTCCTTCCCATCGAACCCTTTCGGCGGCAGCTTAGCTTGCTCAAAGAGATCGGCGGCCGACGCAAATATGACTGCGGTTAGTGCGGACTGGGAAGGTCCGAAATTGAGAAAGTAAGTGTTGCTTTTGGCCGAATGGCCGACTCGAAAAATGCGGCCGCGAACCCGCGCATGCTTACCAGTTAAGCTACGGATCTTTTCAACCTCGAGCGCTTGTAACAGAGGCGGCTCGGCGGGCTGTTCAATTGTGGGCAAATGCACGAACGTGACCGCGAAAGTTGGAAGATTAGGGGACGATCGAACCGGTGCCACATCCAAGGTCGTGGCTTCGTCCACTTTTGCGATCGGGGGATTCCAACGTTGATAGAGAAATAGGGTGAAGAAGCCCGCGACAAATGCTGCTATCAGCGAAACCGCTTGTTTTGAGAAGAATTCTTTCAAGACTTTCTCTCCCATAAGCGGAGAAAAATCTGTCGATACTCCGCTGCGAGCGGCCCGGCATCACGAAAAAGCAGAAGATTTTCATCGTTGATGCTATCGGCGGATTGGGTCCAATTATAAGACCCGGTAAAAACGATTTGCCGGTCGACCACGGCGAATTTTAGGTGCATGAGCCCAACTTCTCGTGTCGAATTGGCCGCCTTGCTGCCGGGAAGACGGCGTACCGGAATTCTCTGGGCTTCTAGAAATTTGCCTTTCGAGTTGTGATTGCGCGAATCGAACTCTCGATCGATGATGACCTGAATGATAAGGCCTCGCTTCTTGGCCTTTATCAGCGCGTCGGCTAGATCCTCGCTAGTGAAGGCGTAAACGGCAACCAGAAGTTCCCTCTTCGCACTGTCAATTTCCCGTACAATATGGCTAGCGCAGTTGCCTTGTGGACTAAAACAAGTTTGAACAGCCATCTCGCCGTTGGCAGAGGCAATTGGCGCAAAGAGAATTACGCCCGACATCAACAGCAGAATCAACTTCATAGCGCGGGCATGCCCCCCGCATAGCATGGCACGGTCGGCGCCCCCAAGCACATCTGCAATATCAATCGTTCCATGACGAGTTTCGGGTTAACTCCGCTCGACTTCAAGCGCAGATCCGCATCGTGAATACCGTGCAGGTATAAAAGCAACTCCCCAAAGGAAAATGTTTCAGCTCGTTGAAAGCATAAGTAATCTGCATAGGGACTGCGCGTCAGTAATGTCGCCCGCTGGTTGACGATCGCGTGCTCAAACTGCTTATAGTTCATACCCGGCTTCCACCGGCCGCGCAAATCACTATCGAGTAGTTGTCGCGCCGATAAAAGCTTGCGTACTTCAGCCGCGAGGGTGCTCAGTAATTTGAGCGGGTGATCACCTTGCGCGATCAGCCGAGCCAGCTGGCAGAGAGCCGCTGTGGGGTTGCGCGCGGCAATAAACCGGGTTAGATCGAAGATCCAACCGTCACTTTGGTCTGCGAAGATTGTCTCGACGTCATCGGCGCAAATAACGGTATCATCGCCAATGTACAGCAACAATTTGTCAATCTCCTGCCGGAGCGCGCGTAGATCATCCCCTGCACGAAGTAAGATCAATTCGAGGGCTTTTGGTTCGACCCTCTTCTTAGATAGGCTCAATTGCCGGTCAATAAACTCCCGCAGCCTATCTCGGCTGATCTTGCCATAGCGATCACGCTCCAGACCGAGAAAGAATATCGCCCCGTTTTCTTCGAACTGCTTGTACAGCCGCGTTCGCCGGTCCACTTGGTATGCAGTGAGGAGCAAAAAAACCCAGGGTGGCAAACCCGTAGCCAAAAGTTTCCGAATTGCGTTTTCCTCCGAATCACGACACTCTTTAAGTTCAAACCCTCGGCTCTTAGAGTATGCGACCAGGGCATCGGCTGCTTCCCTATCGTCTTGATCTTGTGCCTGGAGCAGCTCAAATACTGGCGCTCCCGACAAGTCCGGCTGTTCCCATTGTTTTTGACTCCAGCCCTCGAGCGCTATCAGATCAAGTAAGAGTTTACCTGCGTCATCTTTTTTGTCATCCCTCCACAGCTGAATTATTCTTTTGCCGAGTTCGGTTTTGTTCTCACGCGAGAAAAAGTAAGGCGCACTTTCGATCCAAACTAACTTCTTTCCAGGCAAAAACGGAGGAGTCAAAAGCGAGGATTCAATCTGATCCCATGCCGCTGAGCGGCCGTCGAACCGCTCGAGGTTGAATTCTCTCTGGTCCCGGGGAACGACAACATCGATCAGCAACTTGCAGGCGGATTCTACCTCCAGGTCATCGCCAAAGAGAAGCACCATGACCGGTCCATTAGCCCTTTCAACATCGGTCAGAAAAGTGTCGAAATTGCGTTTCATTGTATAGCTGGCGTTTGGGCTAAGTTCTCGCCCGTTCAATTGGGGCGCTAGGCGGGATTTAAATAACTAACAGACCAGACTGGAGAAGCTATAGGAATTACGTCAATGCTTGGGAACCCACATCTGGTTTTTCTCACTCCAAGCATAATCCGACTTCCACACCTTGAGCCCCATAGTGTATTTCCCGCCAGATTTGGAAACGAAAATTCTTTCGTTGGAGTGAGGAATCTCAACTCGGGCGATGATGAGTACTTTCTTTGAGATTCCCTTGTTTATCAAAATACGGTCGCCGACCCGCATCGACGGCCGGCTATCCCTGCGACCTTTCATGATCGAAAAATATCACTGTCGGGGTGTTCAGGCAAATTTCTCAGAATTGATGCGCCTATGCCCCCTAGAGGGCGCGGATGAGCGGAGATTTTGTCACACACAGCGCATGCTTGACAATCTTCAGTCCCTCTCCTATAGCTGGTTCGATTTAGTTTCGCCATCGATACGGTCAAATTCTCGATCTAATGCCATTACTTAGAGGGATCCCCTGGAGTATTCAATCTGCAACTTTGATCGAGCATGCCCTCACGGCGAACAGTTTCGGAGCGAGATGGGTATCGGAACCTGTAACTCCGGCAGAGGAGCAACATCGAATCCCGCGATCATGGAAACAGTGAAACCCAGACTAGCTTCGCCGTTTTCAAGCTAAAAACTTTCCAGAACGATTCACTCGGAGGCAACTATGCGCTTTGTAACTTTTGCGCGAAAGAATGAACAACGCATTGGGTTAATAGGACCGCAAGATCAAATTATCGATCTCGCGGAAGTCAATCGCCGGTTTTTGAAAAACGGCAATGCGTCCTATCTCACGAGTATGCAAGCTTTCATCGAAGCCGGCTCTAAAGCAATTCAGGTTGCACGTCAGGCCGAAAGATATGTTGCCGGCAAAAATATCGCGGATCAAAAAAAACTCGCTGGTGTCGGTGCGTTGCTACGGCCCAATCAGGCTAGAATTATTGCCCCTATCCCGGTGCCGAAAAAGAACGTGATCATGCTCGGCATCAATTA
>Ga0307409_100000462_pt1 | contig 17287 bp, 10 predicted proteins | sample 322Ometagenome_2_FD_203888 | JGI IMG/M metagenome (GOLD analysis project Ga0307409, IMG submission 203888) | Maize rhizosphere microbial communities from greenhouse at UC Davis, California, United States - 322HYB-O-2 | ecosystem: Host-associated > Plants > Roots > Rhizosphere > Soil | place... | reverse complement strand
ATTTTCGTGCCGTCGTACAGCTCGCCCGACGAATCGATCGGCACGCCACTGTCCTTGATGCGCCACGCGCCGGTCGCGTCGTAGTTCTCGAGCGCCAGGCCGAGCGGGTCGATGACGCGATGGCAGGAGCTGCACGCGGGGTTCTTGCGATGCTCTTCCATCCGCTCGCGCACCGAGAGGAGCTTGGCGCCAATCGCGCCCTTTGTTTCCTCGAGCGCCGGCACGTTCGGCGGCGGCGGAGGCGGCGGCGTCCCGAGCAGCACCTCCATCACCCACTTCCCTCGCTGCACGGGCGAGGTGCGATCGGCGACCGACGTGAGCAGCAGGATGCTCCCCTGCCCGAGGATGCCGCGGCGGTTCGGGTCGGGGATCTGCACGCGGCGGAACTGGTTCCCCATCACGTTGGGGATCCCGTAGTGCTTGGCCAGACGTTCGTTGACGAACGTGTAGTCAGCGGTGAGCATGTCGAGGACGTTGCGGTCCTCGCGAAGCAGGCTGTCGAAGAACAGCTCCGTCTCGCGGATGAAAGCCTCGGTCAGCGTGTGGTCCCAGTGCGGATAGAGGAGCGGGTCGGGCCGCACCTTGTCCACGTCCTGCAGCCGCAGCCATTGCCCCGCGAACCGTGTCGCGAGCGCCTCGGATCGCCGGTCCGACAGCATCCGGCGGAGCTGCGCCTCGAGCACCGCGGGCTGCTTGAGCGTGCCCGCCATCGCGACCTTCACCAGTTCCGCGTCGGGAACCGTGCCCCACAGGAAAAAGGAGAGGCGCGATGCCAGGTCGATATCGCCGAGGCGGTACGCCTTCGCTCGCGCGGCGGCTTTGGAATCCGGCGCCGCTTGCCGCGCCGAAGTCGTCGCCGGGCCAGAGGCCTGTTCGAGGCGGAACACGAAACGCGGGTGCGCGAGAATCCCCTGCAGCGCGAGTCGGATTCCGCTCTCGAAATCCCCCGACGCCCGCCCCTGTCCGTAGAGCCGCAGCAGGTCGCTGAAGTCCTCGCTGCCGACGGTGCCGCGGTACGCCTGCCTGGCCAGCCCCTGCAGGATCTCCGTCGCGCACGACATTTCCTCCTCGGGCGCGGTCGGCCGGCAGCTGAAGATGCGGCGCCGGCTTGCGGTATCGGACACGCCGGTCACGACCGTCGGGCCGACGACGGCGAATTCGCGGAGGTGAGGAAGGCCGGTCACGCCGTACGTCTCGCCGATGTTCGTGTCGGCGAGCGTGTGCTCGATCGGATGAATCAGATCGTCCACCGGACCGTCCGCCATCTGGATGAAGGCGGCGGTGACGCGCTGCGCGCCCGCCTTGACGTACACGGGCGGCGTCGCCATGTTGAGTCCGTTCGGATCCGATTCGCGCATCAGGTGATTGATCGTCAGGAGCGCGACGCGCTCGCCGTTGATCGACACCTCGACCTGCTCGCCGCGCGTGGCGCCGCCGAACAGATCGCCGGTCGGCCCGCTGTGCAGCAGCATCTTGAACACGTAATCGCCGTCAGCGGGAAAGTTGTGGACGACCGAGATGCCGCCGCGCGTGCCAATCGGCGCGCCCTCGACCCGGCGCATCTGCGAGGCGGTGCGCGGAATGTGGTAAATCTGCGACCCCGCCGAGGCGTTGCGATCGCCGACGGCGAGCCGGCTGATCTGGCTCGCCGCCCGCAGGTAGCCTTCCATCAGCATCGGCGAGAACGACTGCTCGTCCGAGATGTTGTCGAAGCCGTGGCTGATGGTGTCCGGCGGCAGGAACGCATTGACGTCGACGTCAATCGCGAGCAGGTCCTTCACGGCACGCGCGTACTCGGCGCGATTCAGCCGCTGGAACGACCGTCGTCCCGGGTCGGGATTTGCAGCGGCCGCCTTGTCGACACGCGTTTCGAGGGCGGCGACGAGCGCCGCGAGCGTCGGCTCGTCGGGCCGCTTGACACCGGCCGGTGGCATCATGCCCGCGCGCAGCTTGCGGATCACCTTTTCGGAGACGGCGGGCGACTGCTCGGGGTGGGCGGCGTCGTAGGCGGCCAGCGACAGGCCGCCGGTCTTCATCCGGTCGTTGTGGCAGGTCGTGCAGTACTGCTTGAGGAGCGCCGTCTGGCCTCCGGCCGTCGACGGATCGGCGCCGTGTGCCGCGACCGGCTTCGGAGTCGCCGCCCCTGTAGCTGGTTCCTGGGCGCCGGCCGCTGGCGCCACGAGGAGCGCCCCAAAAAGGATCAGAATCCGACCGGACGTCCAGCTGCGCATCGACGTACAGACTCCTCCCGTGCAGGGCGCCAACAATCTGCTGTCGAAGGAGTATAGGGCCTCGGCTGGAGGCCCCCGATGTCATTTTTTGTCAGGAAAACGACCGGTGTGAGACTTTCCTTGAAGGCGGACGTCACCGGTCTCTAGCTTCCAGCTTTGCTGGAAGTGGCTTTCCCGCTTTCGTTGGACGTGTGGCTTCCGGGCTGAGGCGGCAGCACGCCGCGCAGGTTCACTTCGAAGAGCTTCAGGATCCGCTTGTACTCGTCGGCCCAGCTGGTCTCCTTGACGAACCCGTGATCCTCGACCGGGTAGGGCTGGAACTCCCAGTTCTCCTTCCGCAACTCGATGAGCCGCTGCACCAGGCGGACCGAGTCCTGGAAGTGCACGTTGACATCCACCATCCCGTGCAGGATGAGCAGCGCTCCCTCGAGCTTGTCGGCGAAGTAGATCGGCGAGCTCTTGCGATAGGCTTCCGGATCGGCTTGCGGCTCGTTGAGGATGTTCGCCGTGTACGGGTGGTTGTAATGCGCCCAGTCGGTCACCGGCCGCAGCGCCGCGCCGGCGGCAAACGTCTTGGGCGACGTGAACATCGCCATCAGGGTGATGAATCCGCCGTAGCTGCCGCCGTACACCCCTATCCGTCTCGGGTGCACGCGCTGCTTGTCGACCAGGTATTTCGCGCCGTCGACGATGTCCTCCAGGTCCTTGCCACCCATGTGGCGATAAATGGCCGTCCGCCAGTCGCGCCCGTAGCCCGAGCTGCCCCGGTAGTCCACGTCGAGCACCACGTAGCCGCGCGCGGCGAGCACGTGATGGAACATGTACTCGCGGTAGTACGTGGACCAGTACTTGTGCGCGTTCTGCAGATACCCGGCGCCATGAACGAAGACGACGCCTGGCGCGGTGCGATCGCGTTTCGCACCGATCATTTCGGGCGTGAAGAGCCGGGCCGGAACATCGACGCCGTCGCGCGCCTTCACCATGACCAGCTCCGGCTCGACCCATTTCGCCGCGCGCCATTCCTCGGACGTGCTCGTCGTGACCTGTTTCGCTTCCGCGCCGGCGCGGTTCACCATCAGGTACACTTCCGGCGGCTTGTTCGAATACGAGTAGATGACACCGAACTGGCTGTCGTCGGGCGCGGGTACGCCGGCCGACGAGCCCGTCATCGTCGTCAGCCTGGTCCGCGTGCCGCCGTCGACCGGCAATGAGTACAGGTGCCGCTCGCCCGGATGCGCTTCGGTCGTCGCGATGTAGAACTTCGCCCCGTCCTGCGACAGCGTCGCTTCGGTGACTTCCCACCGGCCGTTGGTCAGCTGTTTCGCCGCCGGCTTCGCACCGGTGACATCGACGCTGTAGAGGTGAGACCAGCCATCCTTCTCGGCGCCGAACCAAAAGCGCCGGTTGTCGGGAAGCCAGCCTGTGAACCCGGGCTCGCGCACCCACGCGGCGTCGTGCGTGTGATCGACCACTTTCCCGCCGCCGCCGCGGTCGACGAGCACGAACCAGCGGTCCTCGTTGTCCGCCGCGCGCGCCGCTGCGACCGCCCGCGTTCCGTCGTCGGACACGATCGGCATCGACCAGCGTACCTCGCGCTTTTCGTCCACACCGGGCACGGCCGCCCAGGCCACCTTCGCGGCCTTCAAGTCGAAGACCGCCAGCTTCGGCTGGTTCTGTGTGTCGCCGACCTTCGTGCGCGCCGTGATCTCCTCGGTGTAGGCGGACTGCGTGACGTAGTTCGGCACGACTGCCGTCTTGGCATGCTCCGGCCGTTCGGTGACGAGCACGTAGAGCGCGTCATCGTCGCCCAGCGCCGCGTCGGTGAGCGACTGACGCTCTTCGAGCTGGAACTTCGGCGGCGCATAGCGCTTCTCCTTCTCCTCCTCGCGCTTCTTCTTCTCCGCTGCTTCCTTCACGGCCTCGAGCAGCTTCGCCTCCTCCTGCTCGAGGAACTTCTGACTCGCGGTCTTGTTGTCCTCCTTCTTCTTCGTGCTCACGTCCGTGAGCTGCACCAGGAGTCCGCCCGCTGCGGGGTCGACCGGAAGGATGAAGACGTTGCTGTCGCGAACGAAGGTGACGTGCGACTCGCCGCGGGCCCAGCGCGGGCTCGATTCGCGGCCGGTCGTGCGCGTCAACGCGCGCCGGGTTCGCGCCACCGAGTCGATGAGGACGATGTCGCCGTCCTGCACGCCAAGGACGCGCCGGTGTCCGCGATCCCACACGCCGTCGGCTGGCGGCGCGCTCCGGCGCTCCTCTTCCGACAAGCGCCGCGGCGCCCCGCCATGGCGGTTCACCACCCACGTGGCAGGCTCGTCTTCGTCGGCCATACGCCATTCGAAGTAGAGCTCCTTCGAATCAGCGGACCAGCGAAGATCCGACGGCGGGTATCCGACCAGTTTTGGACCGCGCATGATGCTGTCGACGGTCAGCGGAAAAGAGGGCGAGGCGGGCGCCTTCGCCGCGGACAGCGACCCGGAATGGGAGGACATCGCACAGGCTGCGCCCAGCGCGAGAAGAAACCGCATGCTCATGATGCGCAAGTATACGTAATCACCAAAGCTGTAACCGCCGGGGACAGATTCGTCCCGCCGGGCGACCGGCGGTGTCGTCCGGCTGCGCGCCGGTGCGCGCGGATTCCCGTCCTGCGCTGGTCCGCGCTGTGCTCACGGCCAAGGCGGGAGGATCTCGTGCACAACAGACTGTTCATCGTCCTCGCAACGGCGGCGGTATGCATCGCGCCGGGCTGCGCGACCAAGGGACTCGTGCGCGGCACCGTCGGTCACGTCAACGAGAAAGTCGACAGCCTGGGCAAGGCGCTCGAGGAGACGCAGGATCGCACGGCGAAAACCGAGAAGCGGATCGGTCAGGTCGATCGGAAGATCGACGGCGTCAGCCGGAATGCCGCCGAGGCGCGGCGTGCCGCGAATGCGGCATCCGCCAGCGCCGACAAGGCGGGCAGCCGCATCGAGCGCCTCGACGCCTCGTCGCGTCGTATGGTGTACGACATCAACCTGAGCGAGGACCAGGGACGCTTCGCGTTTGGCGACGCCGACCTGCCCGAGTCCGCACGCGCGCGGATCGACGAGCTGGTCGCGGACCTGATCGCCAACCCCGCAGCGGTCTACATCGAGATTGAAGGGCACACGGACGACGTGGGGTCGATCGAGGCCAACCGGCGCCTGGGCCTGGCCCGTGCGGAGGCGGCCAAGCGATACATCCACGAGCACCACTCGGTGCCGCTGCACAAGATCAACGTGATCAGCTTCGGCGAGGAGCGGCCGCTCGCGCCAAACCGGACCGAGGAAGGGCGCGCGCGCAATCGGCGCATCGTCATCCGGGTGCTGAGTTAACCGAGGGCACCCGGGACAACGGGATCGCCTGGCTCGTTTTCTGCCGGGAATCCGGCGCACCGCCGTGCTTGTCGTCGCGGCGTGCGCGGTACTCGTGCACCAGAGCGCGGCAACGGTCTTGCCTGCCGTGAGCGCATGGCGCACGCCTGGCCGTCGAACCACCGCGACCTGCATGGGACTGCGGCAACGCTCCGCCACTACCTCCGCGACCTCGTCTACGGCGCGAACGACGGCATCATCACCACGTTCGCGGTGGTCGCGAGCGTCACCGGCGGTGCGTTGTCGGTCAAGGCCGTGCTCGTGATCGGCGTCGCCAACCTGCTGGCTGACGGCCTGTCGATGGGCGCGGGCAACTACCTGGCGATCGTCTCGCACGAGAGCGCACGCCATGCCGAGCAACTGCCGCCCGAGGAAGAGCACGCCGTGAAACACGGCGCGGCGACGTTCCTGGCCTTTGCGCTCGCGGGCGCCGTGCCGCTGGCGCCCTTCCTGATTCCAGGGCTGGAAGCCGTGCGCTTCGAAGCGTCCGCGGCCGCTACCTTCGGCGCGCTGTTCTGTGTTGGCGCGTCGCGCGCCTTCATCACCCAGGTGCGATGGCTGCGTGCCGGTCTCGAGATGCTCCTGCTCGGCATGGCGGTCGCCGCGATCGCCTGGGTCAGCGGCCGCGTCATCGCCGCGGCCGTGGCCTGACAAGGGTGCGCGGACGGCATGCCGAGGGCCGCGCGTCTCAGCTGATGGCTGCAGGCTCCTTCGGTTCTTCTGCCGGCGCTGTTGATCCCCCAACGGCCGCGGCCCGGTGTCGCTCGGCATCCTCGCGCACGTGTGCGAGCAGCACCCGCCGGATGATCCCGATTCCCGGCGAGAAGAACGACCAGTACCAGCGGAACATCGCGCGCGCCGCCGCGTCGGTGGTCGTCGCCCGCGTCTCGGTGCGCATCATCGTCGCGCTGTCGCCGATCGGGTCGGCACGAAGCGTCCACGCGATCTTCACAAACCCTGGCTCGTCAAAGCCCTGGAAGGTCTCGGGGGGGACGCTCCGGAATATGACGTCAGCCTTCCAGGGCTGCGTCACGGCGCCGAAGACGATCTCGCGGCCCGGGATCTCGGCCAACACGCCCCAGCCCGACGCTTTCATCTGATCGACGAGGCCGCCGGGGACCTCTGCTTTCCGCGGCGCGCGCCCGACGACAAGCTCGCGTCCCTTGAAGAGCGCGCGCACGACGGGAGACTCCCCGAGCGAGACGTCACACGCCGCGCGGAAGGTGACGTCGGCAGGGGCCTGGATCCGCGAGTGATGACGATCGACCACATCGTAATCGGGGATGAACGCGTCGAGCAGGGTGTCGGAGGGTCGGGCCTGCTTCGGATGCCGGCCGTAGCACAGCCAGGTATAGCCGACGTAGGCGCCGTAGGCACCGGCGGCAAAGGCGGCGCCGCGTCCTGCCCACTTCAACGCACGCTGGATCGATCCGATCGTGATCATGCTCGCACCCGTTCGGCCCTTCCCGCATCAGTTGCCCGAGCAAGGAACAGACCTCGGCCCGAGGCGGCAATCGCGGGCGTTTTCGGCGTGCGCGGTCGCCGCCGCCCGCGCGAGCCATGATCGGATGGAGTCATTTCCCGATCGGAGTGAACAATTGCGCGCAGCCGCGCGGCGGGAGAAAGGCGGGCGCCCGTCAGGACACTGCGCCAGCCGCGGCGCGGAGCCGGATCCGCACGTCAACCGCCGAGAGGCCGTCGACGCGAACTTTCACCGGATTGAGATCGAGCTCGACGATCTCGGGACAGGCCTGCACCAGCGCCGAGATGCGCAGCAGCGCGTCCGCCAGCGCGTGCTCGTCCACCGGCACCGACCCGCGATACCCGCGTAGCAGCGCGCGACCCTTCAGGCTGTCGATCATCTCGCTCGCGTCGAGGTCGGTGAGCGGGTGCAGGCGCACGGCCGCGTCGCTGAACAACTCGACCAGCGTTCCGCCGGTCCCGCACACCACGACGTGTCCGAACGTCGGATCCTGGGTCACCCCGATCATCATCTCGACGCCGTCCTGGATCATCGGCTGCACCAGGCCCACCGTCATGCGATCGCCGAGCTGCGCGTGCAGCTCGCGCCAGCGCGCGCGGAGCGCCGACGTGTCGCCAATCCCGATCTTCACCGCGCCGAGCTCGGACTTGTGGACGATCTCCGGCCCCGATGCCTTGAGCGCCACGGGGAAGCCGATGGCGGCCGCCGCCGCGAGCGCCTCCTCCTCGTTCGCCACGGGAACAACGTCGGCCACGTCGACGCCGAACGCGCGGACCACGGCTTGCGCATCGGTCGGCGTGAGCCACCCGCCGCCGTTGGCACAGGCGCGATCGATCACGTGTCGCGCATCGCACGGACGCGCGTCCGCGAACGACGGAATGTGTCCCGGCCTTCGCCGCCGCCATTCGCCGTGCTGGACGGCGCGCGCGAGCGCGGTTGCCGCCGCCTCCGGAAACAGGTACGCCGGCACGCTGCCGAGCTCGGGCGGCGCGCCATGCGCCGCCATGAAGGACGCGAGCACCGGCTTGCCCCGCGTCTCCCGCGTCGCCGCGCGAATGGCGTCGGCGACGTGCGCCGCTTCGGTGACGAGCGGAGGAATGAAGATGACGAGCAGGTTGTCGACCGCTTCGTCCTGCAGCAGGATTCGAATCGCCCGCTCGTAGTGCTCCGCCGATGCGGAGGCGAGCATGTCTACCGGGTTCCCGACGCTGGCCGCGGCCGGCAAGAACTCGCGCAGGGCGGCACGCGTCGCATCGGCGAGGGTGACGAGCTGCAACCCGCGCGCTTCGCACGCGTCCGCCGCCATGATCCCGGGTCCGCCCGCGTTGGTCACGATCGCGACGCGCCGACCGGCGGGAATCGGCTGGTGCGCGAGTAGCGTCGCGACGTCGAACAACTCCTCGAGCGTATCGGTGCGGATCACCCCGGCCTGCCGGAACAGCGCGTCGACGACCGCGTCACTCGCCGCAAGCGCGCCAGTGTGCGACGAGGCAGCACGCGCGCCCGCGGAGGAGCGCCCTGACTTCACCGCCACGATCGGCTTGCTGCGGCCGACGCGTCGCGCCAGCCGACTGAACTTCCGCGGATTGCCGAAGCTCTCGACGTACAGCAGGATCACGTCGGTCGCCGGATCGCCGGCCCAGTACTCGATGAGGTCGTTGGTGCTCACGTCGGCCTTGTTGCCGATCGACACGAACGACGAGAAGCCGATGTTCAGCCGGCGAGCGTAGTCGAGGATCACCAGCCCCAGCGCGCCGCTCTGTGTGGAGAGCGCGAGCCTGCCCTGCGGCGGATAAACGGGTGAGAACGTCGCGTTCAGCGAGACCGCCGCCTGCGTGTTGATGAGGCCCATGCAGTTGGGGCCGACCATCCGAATCCCGGCGGCTCGCACCTTGGCGACGATTCGCGCCTCGCGCGCCCGCCCCTCCTCGCCCGTCTCGCCGAAGCCGGCGCTGATCACCACGATCGCCTTGACTCCCTTGGCGATGCACTGATCGATCACCGTTTCGACGTGCTCGCACGGCACCGCGATTACGACGAGGTCGACGTCGAGGGGGATGTCGGTGACGGCGGGATAGGCCATGACGCCTTCGACCGACGCAGCACCGGGATTGACCGGAATCACGGTACCGCGGTAGCCGGCGGCCAGGATGGATCGGAAGATCTCTGTCCCGATGCGACCTCGGCGGCGGCTCGCGCCGACCACCGCGACTACGGCCGGCTCGAAGAACGGAGCGAGCGACGACGTCATCAGGACGCCCGGTGCACACCGCGGGCCACAGGCACCGGATATGCGTCCCACGCTGCGAGCGACCCGCACATACGGAGTTAACCCCATGGAAACGATGAAGGCGGTCGTCTTCCGCGAAAAAGATCGCATCGCTGTCGAAGAAATCCCCAGGCCGCGCCCCCGCCCGGGCGAAGCCGTCATCCGCATCACCACCACGACGATCTGCGGCACCGACGTCCACATCGTCAAGGGCGAGTACGCGGTGAAGCCGGGCCTCGTCCTGGGCCACGAGCCGGTCGGCGTCATCGATCAACTCGGACCCGGGCTCGAGGACGAGTACGAGATCGGCCAGCGCGTCGTCGTCGGCGCGATCACGCCGTGCGGGCAGTGCTTCTACTGCCTGAACGGCACGCATTCACAGTGTCACGGCGCGCTCGGCGGCTGGCGCTTCGGGAACACGATCAACGGCGCATGGGCGGAGTACCTGCTGGTACCTGACGCGCGCGCCAACCTGGCGCCCATTCCCGACGGCCTTCGCGACGAAGAGGTGCTGCTCGTACCGGACATCTTCTCCACCGGACTGAGCGGCGCGGAGAGCGGCAACGTGAAGGTCGGCGACAGCGTCGTCGTGTTCGCGCAAGGGCCGATCGGGCTGTGCGCCACGCTCGGCGCGCAGCTACGCGGCGCGGCGCTCATCATCGCCGTGGATTCCGTGCCGCAGCGCCTCGAAATGGCGCGCCGCTTTGGCGCGAACGTGGTGATCAACTACAAGGAGCAGGATCCGATCGCCGAGATCAAGCGGCTCACCGGCGGCCGCGGAGCGGACGTCGCCATCGAGGCGCTCGGCACACAGTCCACATTCGAGAACTGCCTGCGGTCCATCCGGCCGGGCGGAACGCTGTCGAGCCTGGGGGTGTACTCGGGGAAACTCGCCGTGCCCTACGAGCCGTTCCACGCCGGCCTCGGCGATCAGAAGGTGGTCACGTCCCTGTGCCCGGGCGGCAAGGAGCGCATGCGGCGGCTGATGACGATGATCGCGAACCGGCGCGTGGACCTGTCGCCGCTGGTCACGCACCGGTTCTCACTCGACAACATCGCCGAGGCGTACGACGTCTTCGCGAACCAGCGCCACGGCGTCATGAAGGTCGCCCTGCAGCCGACGACGGCCACGCGCGGCGACGTGCTGGTGCACGACAGCGTCGAAGAGTGCTGCTAGGAAACCTTGACGCGGACGGTGACCGGGGCGGTCAGCTTCGTATTGACGACCGTTCCGGCGCCGAGCCGCACTTCCTTGCCCTTGGTCGCCAGCACCACACCGGTGCCGCCGGCGCCGCCGATGGCCGCGCCCTTGGCTGCGCCGCTGCCGCCGCCGAGCAGCGCGCCGATCGCAGCACCAGCACCGGCACCGATCCCGATCTTCGTGGCGTCCTCACCCTTGGTCGCCTCGGCGCGTCGTGAGATCGCCTCCGTGCGGATGTCGTAGCGCTCGCCTGCGTGCGCCAACGACGTGAAGCGGAACGCCACCTGCGCGCGTCCCTTCACCCGGCCCGACTTCTGGACACTGGTCACCGCGCCGACCACTTCCGTGCCGGCCGGCAGCACCTGCCGCCCGTCAATCGACACGGCACGGCGCAGCGTCGCGCGAACCGTGTCTTCGACACTGTTGGTGTCCGACGCGACCGCCGTCTTCAGTTCGAGCGGCAGCATCGTCCCCGCCGGCAGCGTCACCTCACGGTACGTCGGCAGTCCGACCGCAGCCGCGGCCTTCCTGGCCGCCCCGGTGACGCCCCCTTCGTTCTCAGCGGCCGCGGCAACTTCCGGATCCGTGGCCTCGCTCGCGCCGCTTCCGCAGGCAACGGAGATCAGGGCACCGGCAACAATCGCAAGCATCCAGGTCTTCACGTCTGTCCTCCAACCCGGGCCTGAAGCGCCGCTCCACGCGCCGGGCGAACAAAATTGCCATCGACCGACACTTTCCGTACACGGATAGCGGTCGATCAGGCCTCGGCTGCCTCTTCTTGCGAGAACCTTGCCCGCCTCAACCAGAGCCGGTCGATCGTCGGGAAGATCGCCGCCAGCGGCAGCGCCAGCACCGCGCCGACGATGCCGGCGAGTTGCGCGCCGACGGCAAACGACAGCAGCACCGCAACCTTGCTCAACTCCAGCCGCTTGCCATAGATGCGCGGCGCGATGATGTAGTTCTCCAGGAAGTCGTACGAGAGGTAGACCGGGATCATCGCGAGGACGAGAGTTGGCGACACGGTGGCCGCCATCATCATGGCGGGTACACAGGAGAGGTAGAAGCCGAGCACGGGAATGAAGTCGAAGACGAACCCGAGCATCGCGAGCAGCAGCGCCGCGGGTACGCCGAGCACGGTGAGCCAGAGGAAGAAGTAGATTCCCGCGCACGCGGAGGTGACGACGTTGCCGACCGCAAAGCCGAAGGCGACTTCGCGCGCCTCCTGCGCCGTGCGATCGAAACGCGGCCGATGCCGCGGCGGCACCAGATCCCGGACGAACGCGTAGGTCCGTTCCGCCTCGATGAGCAGGTAGACAACGAGGATCGCCGCCAACACCAGGATCGCGAGCGCGCCGAGAACGCCCCGGCCGATCCTCACGACGTAGGGAGCGAGCATCGACGCGTCAGCGTTCTTGTCGGCGTTGCGGATCATCCCCACGATGGGTGGGGGCGCGCGCTTCAGGACTTCCTCCTCGATCTCGCGTGCGCGCTGTCCGAGGTTCTGCGCCTGTTCCGCGAGAGACGCCCACGTGAGCGCGAAGAAGCCGACGAGGATGGCGGCCAGCAGCAGGACCACGCCGGCCGACGCAAGCCATCGCGGGACCCGATGCCGCTCCAGCCAGGCGACGACGGGCGCGAGGGCCACGGCGATGATGATCGCGACGATGACGAGCGCGACGATCGGCCATAACCGGAGCCAGACGAACCAGAGTGCGACCGCCGCCAGCACCTTGAGCAGCGTCGCCCACGGGATGCGCACCTCGGCCATTAATGCGCCGCAGGTGCAAGATGGCTACCGCTCACGAACCGACCTGCCGCAATTCGTCCTGCCGCTCGAGGACGGTTTCTTCGGGCAGCGTCTCGCGCGGCGGGCGGTTCGCCTGCCGCACCATCTCGATCAGCGCCAGGGTGACGGCGACGGTGACCGGCCCAAGCACGAGGCCGAGGACACCGAATACTTCGATGCCGCCGAGGACCGAGAAGAAGATCAGGAGCTCGTGGAGGCGGGTTCGTTTGCCCACGAGCTTGGGCGACAAGACGTTGTCGATCGACCCGACCACCAGCACCCCCCACACGACCAGGATGATGGCCTTGGTCCACAAGCCCGTCAGCGCCAGAAACAGCGCCGCGGGCGCCCACACCAGAAACGCGCCGGCCATCGGGATCATCGAGAGAAAAAACATCACGACGCCCCACAGGAGTGGAGAGGGAAGGCCAAGCGCCCAGAAGATGAACGCGCCCAGCACTCCCTGGATCAGGGCGATCACGATGACGCCGTAGACCGTCGCGCCAATTACCTCGCGCGTGCGGGCCAGCACGTCGTGTGTCTGCGAGCGCTCGAGCGGCAGCATGTCGTCCATGGCCCGGCCGAGCGCGACTCCGTCGCGAAACAGGTAGAAAAGCGTGAACACCACGAGCACCATCTGCACCACCAGGGACACGGCGCCGCCGACGACGCCGATCGTGCGATTGGCGAGCGTGCCGGTCCATGCCTCGAGGTGCTCGCGCACGAACGTCGGGGACTGCAGCTGCTCGACGTCGACGTAGCCGTCCACCCATCTGAGGAACGGGCCGAGGATCGGCGAGTCGAAGCTGAAGAGCTGCACCGGATTGGTTTCGAGGCGGCTTGCCGTCTCACGCAGCTCGTTGATCACGGCGATCGTCACCGCCGTGACTGGCCCCAGGATGGTGACGACCACGAGGAGCGTGGACAGGATGGCCGCCGATCCCGGGCTGCCGACGCGCGCGAGAATCCGGCGATGGATCGGCTGAAACACGACCCCGAGCACCATCGCCCAGAGAATCACGTCGAGGAACGGCAGCAGCATCTGCCAGCACAGATACAGTGCAACCAGAAGTGCGGCGCCGAGGGCGAGCATGGGGGCGCTCAATTGGGAAGGCATGCGCGGCGGGCTGCAAGCCGGACGACCTCAGCGATACATGTACTGACGTGATCAGGGGCGCGCCGGCGAGGTGATACTGATGCCCACTCCCCAGGAGGCCCCACGTGCCCACAATCCTCGTCATTCTCGCTGCCGCGCTCCTGCTTGCACCGACGTCCGCCCGTGCCGAACAACTCTGCGACCCGGCCTTCCAGGATTGCCGGGCGAAGCTACTCGCCTACATCAACAACGAGAAGATCCGGATCGACTTCGCCGCGAACCTGTTCGAGGACAAGGTGTTGGCCGACGCCCTCGTGGCGCGTCATCGCGCCGGCCTCCGGATCCGCGGCATCATCGAGACGCGCCGCACCACCACGAACCCGCTGCACAAGGCGGTGCTCGATCAGTTCAAGGCGGCCGGCATCCCGCTCCGCGGCAAGAGCTCCGGCGCCGTCTTTCACTGGAAGATGTTCATGTTTGCCGGACAGCAGGTAGTCGAGTTCGCGGCAACCAACTTCAGCGCCGAGTACCTCGTGCCGGTGACCCCATATGTGAACTACACCGTGGACCCGTTGTATTTCAGCACCGACCTGGCGCTGGTCCACTCGTTCCAGCGGAAGTTCGACGACCTGTGGATGGACACGGCCGCATTCGTGAACCTGTCGAACGCGGCGACGCCGGCCCGCGCCTATGCGCTCTGGACCGTGGACCCAACGCTCTCGTTCGTTCCAAACGAGAACTTCCTGACCCGGTCGAAGCCGTATTACGACGCGGAGACCACGGGCATCGACACGGTCATGTACAAGATCACCGAACCGGGACACGCCGACGGACTGATCCGGGCGGCCAAGCGAGGGGTGCCGGTCCGCCTGATCGTCGAAGGGGGCGAGTATCGCGACAAGGCCAACCTGTGGCAGGCCTACAACGTCGACCGGCTGTACGCAGCGGGCGTCAAGGTCAAGGTTCGCGCGTCGGCCGGGTTTCTCCACCAGAAGACGACGCTGCTCTACGGACAGGCCGTGACGATCTTCGGCTCGTCGAACTGGACGACGCAGGCGAACCGGGATGCCTACGAGCACAACTACTTTACGAAGAAGTCGTGGTTCTTCACCTGGATGAAGGAGATCTTCGAGCGCAAGTGGTTCAACCGCACCGGCAACATCGAGACCAAGAACTTCGTGCCGCTGCCCCCCGATCCGCCCGTGAACGTCGGCCCGGTGAATGCGTCGAGCGGCCAGCCGCTCACCATCGTGCTGTCCTGGAAGCCGGGGCTGTGGGCCCATCGTGCCGACGTGTACTTCGGGACCACCGATCCCCCGCCGCTCTTCCGCGCCGGCGTAACGGTGTCGCCCGGCCTCACCGCCGTGAAGAAGTACTCGATTTCCGGCCTCACCGCCGGCCGAACATACTATTGGCGCGTCGTATCGAAGACGATGGCCGGCAAGTCCGCCTCCGGACCGAGGTGGAGCTTCGGCACCTAGCGAGGGTTATGCGCAGGCTGGTTTCACCGTGGCTGTTTCTCTTCCTGGCGCTCGCCGCGCCGGCCCGGGCGGATCGCCTGCCGGGAACCGCCGTCCCGGAGGCGTACACGCTGTGGTTCGCGCCGGATTTCACGACCGACACCTTCCGCGGGCGCGAGACGATTGCCGTGCAGCTTCGGGAGCCTGCGCGGCAGATCACGCTGCACGCGGCTGAAATCGAGTTCACGGACGTCCGCATCGAGGGGCAGCCGGCGACGGTCGCGCTCGACGCCGGCGATGAAACGGCCACCTTCACCGTGTCCCGCGAGCTCCCCGCGGGGCCGGTGCGGATCGAGATCACGTACAGCGGTGTCCTCAACGACAAGCTGCGCGGCTTTTATTTGAGCAAGGCGAACGGCCGCAAATATGCGGTGTCGCAGATGGAAGCCACCGATGCGCGGCGGGCCTTCCCGTCGTTCGACGAGCCGGCCTACAAGGCCACTTTCGCGATCTCGCTCACCATCGACGAGCGCGACACTGCGATCTCGAACGGCCCGCAGATCTCCGACACGCCCGGCCCGGACCCGGGCAAGCACACCGTCACGTTCGCGCCGACGAAGAAGATGTCCACCTACCTCGTCGCGCTGCTCGTCGGAGACTTCACGTGCCGTGAAGGCAAAGCCGGCGCGACGCCCGTGCGCGTCTGTTCGACTCCCGACCGGAAGCACCTCACGGGGTTCGCCCTCGAGGCGGCGGTGCAGCAACTCCAGTTCTACAACGAGTACTACGGCGTCGAGTATCCGTTCACGAAGCTGGACATCATCGGCGTCCCCGATTTCGCCGCCGGCGCCATGGAGAACACCGGCGCCATCACGTTCCGCGAGCAGTACCTGCTCGCCGATCCCGACCACGCCTCGCTCGAGACGAAGAAGAACGTCGCAGCGGTGATGTCCCACGAGATCGCCCACCAGTGGTTCGGGGATCTCGTCACCATGAAGTGGTGGGACGACATCTGGCTGAACGAAGGCTTCGCGACCTGGATGGCGAACAAGCCTCTCGCCGCGTGGAAGCCGGAGTGGCGCGTGGAGCTCGATGACGTGCAGGCGACGCAGACGGCGCTGTCGCTCGACGCCTTGCGGAACACGCGCGCGATCCGCACGCAGGTGGAAACGCCGGAGCAGATCAACGAAGTCTTCGACGCCATTGCCTACGAGAAGTCGGCGGGCGTGCTGCGCATGGTGGAGAACTACGTCGGCAAGGAGGCGTTCCGCCAGGGCGTCGCCTCCTACATCAAGAAGCACGCCTACGGCAACGCGGCGGCGGAGGACTTCTGGACCGAGGTGACCCGCGTCACCGGCAAGCCGGTCGATCGCATCATGTCGAGTTACGTCGACCAGCCGGGCGTGCCGGTGCTCCGCGTCGCATCCGCGTGCCAGGGGTCATCGACGATCGTGCGGCTGCACCAGGAACGCTTCTCCGGAACGCCCGGAACACCGGCGCCCGCGGCGCAGCCGTGGACCATGCCGATCTGCTTCAAGGAATTCCCCGACAGTCCGGCCTCCTGTCACGTCATCTCCAAGGCCGAAGAGACCCTGACCGTTCCCGGTTGCGCCGCGAACGCCTATGTGAACGCCGGCAGCGTCGGCTACTTCTTCACCGAGTACTCGCCCGAGGACGTGCGGGCGCTGGCGCGGAAGGCGCGCGGCACGTTGTCCGCCGCCGAGCGCCTGGGCCTGCTGGGTGACGAATGGTGGATGGTGCGCTCGGGCCGTCACGATATTGGCGTGTTCTTCGACCTCGCGGGCGCGCTGGCCACCGACACGGAGGCGGCAGTCACCGACTCGATTACGTCGCGCGTGGCCTACGCCGGCGAGTACCTGGTCCCCCAGGGCCAGCAGGCGAAGTTCCAGCAGTGGGTCCGCGGGCGCTTCAAGCCGGTGCTCGATCGCCTCGGCGTGCCGGGCACGGGCGGCGACGAACTTGCCGCGACGCGGCGCGCCGCGCTCGTCGAGACGGTCGGCATCTGGGGCGGTTCGCCCGAGGTACAGGCGCGGGCGCGAGAGCTTGCCGGGAAGTACATCGCCGACCCCGCTTCGCTCTCCCCCACCCTGGCGCCCGCCATCCTCCACGTCGCCGCGTATGGAGGCGACGCCGCGCTCTACGAGCAGTACGTGGCGCGGCTCGAGAAGGTGAAGTCGGATCCGGAGCAGTACTATACGGTGTTCAACGCGCTTCCCTACTTCCGCGACCAGGCGCTGATGAAGCGGACGCTCGACTACGCCGTCTCACCGGCGGTCCGGACGCAGGACACGGCCACGCTGCTTGCCGGCCTGCTCGCCCGTCCGTGGGGACGCGAGGCGGCGTGGACGTTC
>Ga0307409_100000457_pt1 | contig 17354 bp, 11 predicted proteins | sample 322Ometagenome_2_FD_203888 | JGI IMG/M metagenome (GOLD analysis project Ga0307409, IMG submission 203888) | Maize rhizosphere microbial communities from greenhouse at UC Davis, California, United States - 322HYB-O-2 | ecosystem: Host-associated > Plants > Roots > Rhizosphere > Soil | place... | reverse complement strand
CGCGGAGAGAACAAAGCCGGGGTCGTGGCCGTAGCCGGGGCGGGACGCGAGATAACCGAAGACGATGTTTCACGGGCGGTCGAATCGGCAAGCGCGATGCAGCTTCCGGCGGGATGGGAGATATTCAGCCGGCTGCCTCAGGAATTCATCGTCGACGGGCAGGACGGCATCACTGAACCCGTCGGAATGAGCGGTGCAAGGCTCGAGTCTCTCGTGCACATCGTCATCGGCCCAAGCGCGGGACGCCAAAATCTCGACAAGGCGATTGGGCGCGCCGGTCTGGACGTGGAACGGATGATGTTGGAGCCCTTGGCCGCCGCAGAAAGTACGCTGACCGACGATGATAAAGAGTATGGATGTGCTCTCGTAAATATTGGGTCGGAGATCACGAGCATTATGGTCTTCAGCAGAGGTGCGGTGCAACATACTGCGGTATTCCCATTTGGAAGTTTGCACTTTACGAAAGATATTGCGGTGGGCCTACGCGTCTCGATTCAGGAAGCTAACAAGATCAAGCACGATTTCGGCTGCGTTGCAGGATTTTTGATGAGCGACGAGGAGCGTCAGCAAGTGATCGAGATCGTGCCAGTGGGGCGGAGCGAGTCGCGTCGGCTTTCGAAAGAGATTCTTTGCGACATCATGCAGCCGAGGGCCGTTGAATTGCTTCAGCACATCGCGCACGAGATCGCCAAGACGCAGTCGTCGATCCCGAGCGGCGTCGTGCTTGCCGGCGGCGGGTCACTGGCACGCGGGATGGTGGAGATCGCGGAGCAGGTTTTTGATGCCCCGACGCGATTAGGTTTTCTTGAGGCGAAGTACTTCGGCGGGCTCGCTGGCGAAGTGCAGAGTCCAGCCTGGGCAGTGGCCTGCGGGCTCGCGCTTTCATCGGTCCGGTCACAATTACGTGAGCATAATTCGCACGGGCGTTCGAAGTCGAAAAAGGTTGCAGCGTGGTTTGAAAATTTTCGCGAGAAATTTCGGTAAAAAGTGGTTTTACGACTGGATTTTTACTACTAACCGTTGTATGCTGATTTTCCGTCAGCACAAGATATAGTTAGGCCTGGAAATTTCTTGAAAAACCAATCAAGCCGGTAAATTTATAATTTTGCTTTTCCCACGAGCGAAAAGCGTATAGCCATTGACGGAAGGTATTAAATGAACAACGGCACATTAAAAATGTTTCTTGACGAGCCGCCCATCACCGGCGCTCGCATCAAGGTGGTTGGTGTTGGCGGCGGCGGCGGCAACGCTGTGAACCGCATGATCGATGCCGGTATAAAGGGCGTTGAGTTTATTGTTGCCAACACGGACCTACAAGCCCTCAACGCTTCGAAGGCACCGATGAAAATCCAGCTCGGCGGCCGTTCGACACGCGGCCTCGGTGCGGGGTCGAATCCGGATGTGGGCCGGGACGCCGCATTGGAAGATCACGAAAAGTTATTGGATGTGCTTGAAGGCTCGGACATGGTCTTCGTCACTGCCGGGCTCGGCGGCGGCACAGGGACCGGTGCTGCGCCGGTCGTGGCATCGCTTGCCATCGAACTGGGAGCTTTGACCGTCGCGGTTGTGACAAAACCCTTCATGGTCGAGGGCAAAAAACGAATGCAGCAGGCCGAGAGAGGCTTGGCGGAGCTTCGCGGCTGCGTCGATACGATCATCACGATCCCGAACTCAAAGCTCCGCGAGGTAGAGGAGAAAATCACCTTGGTGGATGCATTCCGACGCGCCGACGACATTCTGCTGCAAGCCGTGCAGGGCATCACAGACCTGATCACCACGCCCGGAATCATCAACCTCGACTTCGCGGATGTGCGTACCGTTATGACCGGCCGAGGCGTCGCGCTGATGGGCGTAGGAAGCGGGAAGGGCGAGAACGCGGCATCGATGGCAATGCGGTCGGCCCTTGATTACAAGCTTTTGGAAGAGAATTCGATCTCCGGTGCGAAGGCAGCTCTAATCAATGTGACTGGCGGTCCGCATATGCCCCTCGGTGAGATCGAGGACGCTATCGGGATGATCGAAGCCGAGGCGGACGAGAACGCCGACATTATATGGGGCAGCGTCATCCGCGAAGACATGCACGACGAGATAATGGTCACCGTCATCGCCACCGGCTTCGACAGCGCTATTCAGTCGATGCAGCCGCGTCCGCTGGCTTATGAAACCCAGGCGGTCGTTAATGGCGGCCCTGTCTATATGCAGCAGGACAATCCCGAAGAGGACATGAACGTCCCAACATTTATCCGCCGGCAGGCCGACTAATTTCGCCATTTACATAAAGCGACCTCGTCGAGTGGCGATACTCGGCGAGGTCGCTTTATTATTGATCTTGATGGAGACCGACAATCAAACCGCAGACCGCAAGCCGATAATAGGAATTACAGTGGGAGACCCGGCTGGGATCGGACCGGAGATCGTCGTCAAGGCTCTCGCGGATTTGAGCTTGAGTGAGGTGTGCCGCCCAATATTGATCGGAGACAGGAGCAATCTTGATCAGGTAAATGATCAGCTTGGCTTGGGTGCCCGACTGCGGGAATTTAATTCGTCGGATTATTTACCGGACATCGCGGGCATCGACGTGATCGACCAGGCAAACATCGACGGGGGCATGGAGTTCGGTATCGAATCCGAAATTACCGGCCGATCGGCGGCGAAGAATATCGAATCCGCGGTGGACCTTTGGCGGCAAGGCACTATCGACGCTATCTCGACCGCGCCCATCAGCAAGAACGCCCTGAAGCTGGCTGGATACGATTTTCCCGGGCACACCGAGTTTCTCGCTTCGCTGACCGAAACGCGTGATTTTGCGATGAGCTTCTTCGCGGAAAAGCTGCGAGTGGTTCTTCTTTCGACTCACGTTTCCTTAAAGAAGGCCATCGAGCTTGTAACCACCGATTCTTTGGTGGAACTCATAAAATTTTCGGATCGAACACTTCCGATTCTCATCGGGCGTCGACCCAAGATCGCCGTGGCGGGTGTAAACCCCCACGCTTCCGAAGGGGGAATGTTCGGCAATGAGGAAGCCCTTGAGATCGAACCGGCCGTTGAAAAATGCCGGGCAGAAGGGATCAACGTCTCAGGACCCTATTCGCCGGACACTATTTTTCTGCGGGGGTACAGAGGCGAATTCGATCTGGTCGTGGCCTGCTATCACGATCAGGCGACCATCGCCGTAAAGTCGCTCTCTTTCGGCAGTTCGGTGAATGTTACTCTGGGGTTGCCGGTCGTACGTACCTCGGTTGACCACGGCACCGCGTTCGACATTGCCGGAAAGGGGGTTGCGGAAGAATCCAGTATGAAAGCCGCTATCCGTCTCGCCGCCGAGTTGGTCAAACACCGCCGACTTCGCGATAATCAATAGTGGCAATTCGCCGTTTTCTCTATGGAGCAGTTCATTCTGATCGCCGACGACGACCCGGCACTCTCGAAACTGGTGAAGGCCGTTGTGGAAGGCGAAGGATTTTTGACCGCGACGGCCAGAGACGGAAAGGAAGCCTACGCCGCCCTGAAGTCGGGGGCCGAATTTGTGGCGGCGATCATCGATATCAATATGCCCTATATCGACGGGAACGATTTGGTCAAGTTTATGCGGGGAGATAAACGATTCTCGGGAATTCCGGTACTTGTTATGACCGGCGACCGCGATCCCAGAGCCTCGGCAAAGGCTATTTCCTCTGGAGCGGTCGCGTTCCTTCCGAAGCCGTTCACGAACATGCAGCTTCGAACGGCCCTGAAAGCCCTGGTCGCCGGTTGGATGCGGGCGGCTGAGTGAACGCAATTTCTTGACGCGATTACCGTCTAGTGATAGCGTTCAAACAACAATTTTATTCAGTTCACCAAAAGGAGCGATTCTCCACGTGTCCAGACGAAAACTCTTGTTAGCCGACGATTCGATAACTATCCAAAAGGTGGTCAATCTGACCTTCGCGGACGAGGGTGTAGATGTTGTGACCGTTAGCGACGGCGACGCGGCGTTGGAACGGCTGGCGGCCGAACTTCCCGACATCATTCTCGCTGACGTCAACATGCCCGGCCCCAACGGATACGAGATCTGTGAGAAACTCCGCGCCGATGAAGCGACCCGGAACATTCCGGTCATCCTTTTGGTCGGATCGTTCGAACCTTTCGACGAAACCGAAGCGGCCAGGGTCGGAGCCAACGCTTATCTTACTAAGCCTTTTCAGTCGATAAAGCAGCTGGTCGCACAGGTGAACGAGCTTATAGAGGCGGCGAACCCGACTTCCGAAGTTACAAGTGACGAGTTGCAAGTCGAAGCCAACCATCCCGCGACATCGCCACCCGAAACGGGCAACTGGGGCGAGATCGATACTGTCGGGATACCGGCCACGGAACCTGCCCCCGCCGAACCGCGGCAATTTGACGACCGCGGTTACGAGACAAACACGCCGCCCGCCCCATCATCGCCGGCGGAGGACATTGACAACCTATACTCGCGGAGCCTCGCTGAGCCGTCAGGTGAAGATGAGTTGTCCGATGTAGGTATCGATGATGAAATGATCGAGACCAGCTATTCCGCCGCGGACTCTAATGCGGATTTAGCGGCGTTCGATACGGGCTCCGACTCAGACGCGAAGTTCGAGGATTCGGAACTTGATCACGCCGATTCTCAATTTGATACAACTGTCGAGACTGATCAGGACTCGATCGGTTTCGACTCAAGACACGAACAGCGCTTCCAGGACGATCCGAGCAAATTCGAATCTACGATCGCCTACGACAATTGGAAGCCCGCCGATATGCGGGGCGAGGCCGTTAACAACGAAACGGCAGTCTCCGAAACGAACTATGCCGGCGACGGGAACAGTCAGGAAAAAGTTAGCGAAGCCTTTGCTCCGCCCTCGGATAACGGCGGTCAGCTGGACCAGGCTCCAACCTCTGCCGCCATCGGCGAGGACACGATCCGGATGGAAGGCCGTTTCGATACCCGAGGTTCAGGGACGTTTCAATTTGACGATACAAATCTGCTCGACCTTTCGCCTACGGAACAAGATCCGGTCGAGATAACGAGCCCGGTCAACGCCGTCGAGCAGGGCAGCAACAAGCAGATCGTCACCCTTTCGCCGGAATTGATCGAGATGATCGCGCAGCGCGTCGTCGAAAAGCTGTCTGAGAAATATTAAGTATCGATATATCTCAAACGGCCCGTTTTTGTCACGAAGATGAAAGCGGGCCGTTTTTGTTTTATCATCTACGTTTCACCCTATGGAAATCGCCAAGGCATACGACCCGAAACAGGCCGAACAAAGTCATTACGAACGCTGGGAATCGAGCGGGTTCTTCCGTCCCGAGATAAACGAAGATCCGGCCGCTCCGAAATATTCCATTGTCATCCCACCGCCGAACGTTACCGGCAGCCTGCACATGGGCCACGCGCTTCAACACACGATAATGGATGTGCTGACCCGCTGGAAGAGGATGCAGGGCTTTCGAACCCTCTTTCTGGTCGGCGTCGACCACGCCGGGATCTCCACCCAGTTGATGGTCACGCGCGAGCTGAAGAAGGAAGAACACAAGACGCCCCAGCAGGTCGGCCGCGAGGCCTTTATCGAGCGGGTGTGGAAATGGAAGAACAAATACGGCGGCGAGATCACACGGCAGATACGCGTCGAGGGGCTGTCGGTCGATTGGTCCCGCGAACGATTTACGATGGACGAAGATCTTTCGACCGCCGTTCGTGAGGTATTCGTCCGTCTGTATGAAGAGGGCTGGATTTATCGCGGCACGCGGATCGTGAACTGGTGCCCGAAGGACAAGACCGTCCTTTCCGACCTAGAGATTAAAGAGTCAAAGGCGAAGGACGGCAAGCTTTACTACCTGAAATACCCCGTTTCCGTCGGCGGCACGATCACCGTTGCTACAACCCGTCCCGAAACAATGCTCGGGGACACGGCGGTAGCGGTGAATCCCGAGGACGACCGTTATAAAGCCCTTATCGGCAAGACGATCGATCTGCCGCTCACCAATCGTCAAATACCGATCGTCGCGGATGAGTACGTCGAATCCGAATTCGGCACCGGAGCGGTAAAGATAACACCGGCACACGATCCGAACGACTGGGAACTGGGTGAGCGTCACGGCCTGGAGAAACTGGTCGTGATGAACGACGACGCGACGATGAACGCGGTGGCTGGTGCAGATTTCGAAGGGGTCGACCGCTACGACGCCCGCGCTAGGGTGATCGAGCGGTTTGAAGAACTTGGCCTGCTCGAAAAGATCGAGGATTACGACGGAACGCTGCCGCACTGCGAACGTTGCGGTACCGTGATCGAACCGCTGCTTTCGCTGCAGTGGTTCGTGAAGATGGACGAAATGCGCGATCTGGCACTCGATCTGATGGAGAAGGAAGATTCTCCACGCTTCATACCCGAGGTGCCGAACAAGAAGGTTTATACGACCTGGCTCGAAAATCTTCGTGACTGGACCATCTCGCGGCAGTTATGGTGGGGCCACCAAATACCGGCTTGGTACGACGCGGATGGCAACGTCTTTGTTGCGCGTTCCGAGCGGGAAGCTCGCGAAAAGGCGGATGGGAAAGAACTATCGCAAGACCCGGATGTGCTGGACACCTGGTTCTCGTCAGCCCTGTGGCCGTTTTCAACCTTAGGTTGGACTGGTCAGCGGCCCCGAGAAGAAATGCCGTCGGACCTGAAAGAGTTTTATCCGACGGACGTGCTCGTCACGGGACGCGACATCCTCTTCTTGTGGGTATCGCGAATGGTGATGACGGGTTTGAAGTTTCTGGGCGAGAAACCGTTCGATGATGTCGTTATCCATGGCACCGTGTTGGATAAGAACGGCCAGCGGATGTCCAAAACAAAGGCGAACGGCATCGATCCGCTCGACGTGTTTGCGAAATTCGGTGTCGACGCGACGCGCATGACGCTCGCCGGTTCGGCGACCGGAGCCGATTTCGCATGGCGCGACGAAAAGGTCGAAAGCTTTAGAAATTTCGCCAACAAGATCTGGAACGCGACGCGGTTCTGCTTACTAAATTCCGAAAACGCCACTGTTGACCACACAAGCCTGATAGCGGATGAGCTGTCGCTCGCCGATAAATGGATCATCTCGCGTTTGAACAAAACAGCCATCAGCGTGAACAAAGCCATCGGCCGCTACGAATTTCACACGGCCGTTTCTCTGCTCTATCACTTTTTCTGGGACGATTTCTGCGATTGGTACATCGAGCTCGTAAAGGACGAGATAACCAGCGGGGACGCCGCAGGGACAACGAAGATATTAACGATCCTTGAGATTGCACTGAGAATGCTGCACCCGTTCATGCCGTACCTCACCGAGGAACTATGGCTGAAACTGCCGGGCACGGGAAAGGTGTTACTCCAGGATGCTTACAAGGCCGCTGAGCCGACGATCATGCTAACCTCGTTTCCGCCGGGCGACGCGTCCGCGATCGACGAAAAGGCGGAAGCAGAGATGCAGTCGGTTATCGACCTGATCACAAAGGTTCGCAATATCCGTTCGGAGATGAACATCAAGCCGAACGATAAGGCCGCCGTTCACATTGCCGCGAGCACAGCAATGCAGGCGATATTTATGGCCAATGAAGCTCAGATAAAGAAACTAGCCCGCACGGATAACGTTATACTCGGAGAAACGCTCGACGTCCCCAAAGCTTCAGCCCGGGCCGTCCTGGCCGGCGGTGCCGAGATCGCCGTTCCGCTCGAAGGCCTGATCGATTTCGAAAAGGAACGCGAACGTCTGCAAAACCAGATCGCGAAGCTTGACACCGAACTTCAGCGACTCAACGGGCAGCTTTCAAATACCAACTTCGTCGAACGAGCGCCGGCAGAAAAGGTGAAGGAACTTCGCGAACGACAGACGGAGATCCAACAGCAAACAATTACGTTGAATTCAAACCTGGAGGCACTCGCTTAAATGAACTGGCTCGACAATGGTGAGGTTCTATCGGCGATCGGTCATTTTTTGGCTGAGGATATAGGTCGGGGTGATATTACTACTTCGTCAACGGTGCCTCCGGAAGTCCGCGGAATAGGGCGGTTTTTGGCGAAGGAGGATCTCGTCATTTGCGGAATGGAGGTGGCCGAGGCGGTATTCGTCCACCTCGACGCCGAGGTGGCGGAGATAGAGACGACCTTTAACGATGGCGACGAGGTGCAGGACGGCACCGTTTTCGGGACACTAAAAGGATACGCCGATGTTTTGCTAACGGGCGAACGCGTAGCGCTCAATGTTCTCCAACGTATGTCAGGCGTCGCGACGTTGACGCGGCAATATGTGAAAGCGATCGAGGGCACAAAAGCAGCGATTGTCGACACGCGAAAGACGACGCCGGGCCTGAGGCTTTTGGAAAAATATTCCGTGACAATCGGCGGTGGTAAGAATCATCGAATGGGCTTGGACGACGGTGTGCTCATCAAGGACAACCATATTGCTCTCGCGGGCGGGGTAGCGGAAGCGGTCAGGGCAGCGAAGGACCGTGCGGGGCACCTGCACAAGATCGAGGTCGAGATCACCAATTGGGCGCAGCTGCGTGAAGCGATTGAGGCGGGGGCGGATATCGTAATGCTTGATAATCAAACGCCAGAGGAAGCCGCCAAATTAGTTGAGATGTCGCGAAATTTGAACCCGGCCGTATTGATCGAAGCCTCAGGCGGGATGGGTCTTGATCGTGTGCGTTCTTACGCCGAAGCTGGAGTTGACCTCATTTCTGTGGGCCGCGTAACACATTCAGCTCGCGCCGTGGATATATCCTTCAAGATCCAGACGCTTTAACTGAAATCCTCGCTTTTGTCTGCTCCTTTAATTGGCAAAAAATATATCCCGATCGTCGATAAGATCAAGGCTATCGTCGTAACGATTCCCCCTTCGATCCCGTAATCACCTCCAGTAAGCCAAACCGGCCCAGCGTCCGATTCGCGCATTACCGGTGCTTTCACGATTTCCGTTAGGCCGCTCACTTCGACCCCGAAGATCGAACCCTGAGTCCAGTTCCACGCCAGGTGTAGCCCGGTTGACAACCAAAGATCACGGGTCTTCAGATACGCCACTGAAAACCAAACACCGGCGATGAACGTATTTATCCACGACAGCGCGGTCGCGGATGGATTTGCATTATGAACAGAAGCGAATAACGTCGATGTTAAAACCAGGCCGAAAAGCGTTAGGTCCGATCTGATGAAAGTCTGCAAAATATAGCCGCGGAAAAGAGCCTCTTCGAAAGCCGCGGCGGCACCGAAAATAACAAAAGAAATGAGCAGTGTTGACGCGATCGCCCCGGCCGCCGCCGCGGAATTGGCCGAGAACGACAAACCACCGGTTAACGCGCCGATCCCGGCACCAAAGGCAAACGTAATTGTTCCACCTGCCAGACCGGCTAATAAATGAAATGCCCAGCCCTTACTGAAGGAGGCGCCCATAGCCTCAAACGGTAATCCTTCCAGGTATTTGCCACATAGCCATCCGACTATCAACGCCACGGCCAGCGAAACGATCCCGTTAACAACCAGCACTGTCCCGTTGTTTGGCTGGATCGACCCGGAAGCGGACATGATCGCGATCGCTGCCGTCCCAAAAACCAATCCGAAAAACAAAAAGGCAAGCACGAAAATGGCAAATCGCCAACCGGATCGCAGCTTGCCGTCGGAACCGTAAAATATATTCACCGAATTCATTGTATTAATGGAGTTTAACCACTGACTCTGCCGCCGACAACCCCACATCGGTCTCCCGCTGTCTGTGTTAAACTTTCATTCGAATGAAGCCGCAGGCGCCTAGACAAAATCGGTATATGTTAGCCGCGCTGGGCTTCTTTGTCCTTGGGCTGCTTGTGCTGCTCGTGCTGCTCCAGTCGTCGAATATTTGGAAGAGCTTCCAGATCGAAACCGCCAGCGACACGCTCCTGCTTTACGGCCTTTCCTCGCTTAACGTTGCGGCGTTCATCATCTTCGGGTTCATTTTCCTGCGCAGCGTCGTGAAGCTCGCCCGGGAAAGAAAAGCCCTTGCCCTGGGTTCCAAGCTCAAATCCAGATTGTTCTTCTACTTCACGCTTATTAGTATTTTGCCGATCATCGCGATGGCGGTCTTCTCCTATCTCTTCATGAACCGCGCTCTAGATCGGTGGTTCACACAGATACCCGAGAACGTCGTTCGCGAGTCGGAAAAGATACAGGACAGGTCAAACAGAGATCAATTCGAACGATTACAAGGTACGGCCCGCATATTGGCGTCCACATCGGCTGCATATCAGCTATCAACTGAGAAGCTAGAACGCATCGTTTCGGCCGGCGGCCTCGCCTTCGCTGAAGTATTAGGGCCGGACCTTAAGGTTATTGCAAGGGGAGGGCCGGACCTGTCCGGTCAAATGCCGGATGAATTCGCCGCGCTGCGTTCAAGAGCGTTCGAATCGGCCATATTGAGAGACGGCTCCGGCGTAGACATTGCTATCGCGGAGATTGCCGGTGGACGAAAATTGGCGCTCGGCATCGATTTCCGCGAACAGCAAAGCGTGAATCAGTTATCCGATAACGCTCTGGCGGAGCTTGACCGACTCAAAGGGGAACAGTTCACCGTCCGCCAGATCGGATTCTTGACTCTTGGTGTTTTGACATTTCTTTTGATCTTTGCCTCTTCCTGGACAGCATTTCACATAGCGCGGGGACTTACGCTACCGATAAAGTCGCTTGCTGAGGGTGCGGAGAAGATCGCGTTAGGCGACCTCGGTCACCGCGTTGACGTGCTTGCAGAAGACGAACTAGGGCTGCTGGTGGATACATTTAATGAGATGTCGACCCGGCTTGAGGAAAATGCTGCAGAACTTACCGAGCGCCGACGTTACATCGAAACGGTGCTGCTTTCGCTGCCGGCGGGCGTGATCTCGGTCGATCCTGGAAATAAGATCACAACGATCAATCCTGCTGCCCGTGCCATTCTTAGGCTGGACTACGGCGACTTTTCAGGGATGGATCTGAAATCGCTGATCGATGATGTCGATCGCGAGCCGATCGAACGACTAATGGCGCGGGCAAAACGCGTCGGCCATGCCTCAGATCAGACGAAATTCTCAGTGGGCGGTCAAAAGGGAAGCGGTTCTGAGTCGATGCCCGTTGCGATCATCGCCACTGCGCTTCCGGAGGGCCGTGGCGTGGTTCTCGTAATGGAAGACCTCTCAGAACTCATCGCCGCTCAGCGCGCGTCCGCCTGGCAGGAGGTGGCCCGCAGAATGGCTCACGAAATTAAGAACCCATTGACACCCATCCAGCTTTCCGCCGAACGTATCGCTAAGAGGTTCATTGGCCACACCGCGGCGGTTGGGGGTCAAAGTTCGACGGGGTTCGACGATGCAAATGCCCGCGTGGTCGCCGATGGAACCGAAACAATACTGCGCGAAGTTCAAAGCCTGAAATCGATGGTAGACGAGTTTTCCCGATTCGCCCGTCTGCCAAGTGCGAGACTGGAGCTTTGGGACGTGAACGACGTGATACGACAATCGGCCGCGCTCTATGCAGGACGCGAAGATGAAGTTCAAATAATCACTTCATTATCTGACAACCTTCCTCCGGCGATGTTGGATGACGAACAACTTAAACGGGTTTTCGTAAACCTAATCGATAATGCAATTGAAGCTCCCTCGGACTCGGATATTAAAACCGTAACGATAACATCACGCTGTGACGAAGCACGCGACCTGATCATTACCGAGATCGATGATAATGGTTGCGGCATCACCGGATCCGATTACCCAAAACTTTTCCAGCCATATTTTTCAACCAAGGGTCGAGGTACCGGGCTCGGCCTCGCGATCGTTCAACGGATAATCGCCGAGCACAAGGGAAAGATAAAGGCGGTCCCGAATCAACCGAACGGGGCGAAGTTCATAGTTGAACTTCCCGCAGCAGTTTAGATCATTTGATGACAAACTCAGTATTGATCGTTGACGACGAACCCGGCATCCGCGACACATTGCGCGGGGTACTGGAGGACGAAGGATTCGTGGTGGAAACGGCGAAGACGGGGGAGGCTTGTCTGGTTGCGGCTGGTGCCCAGAAGTATTCGTGTATTCTTCTGGATATCTGGCTGGGCGAGGGGATCGATGGGTTGGATACGCTGAAACGACTTCGGGAGGAGGGAAACGACTCGGCTGTGGTGATGATTTCGGGCCACGGGAATATCGAGACGGCAGTGAAGTCTACAAAGCTTGGCGCTTTTGACTTTATCGAAAAGCCGCTGAGTCTCGAACGCACTGTTCTCACGGTCAAGAACGCGATTCGTCAACGCGAGCTTGAACGAACGAACGAACAGCTCCAGCGGGAGCTCGCCGACGAATACGTTATGGTCGGCGAATCTATAGCGATGCGGGCACTTCGGAAACAGATCTCGATCGTTGCACCGTCGGACGGCCGCGTCTTGATCTCGGGCGAAAGCGGCACGGGAAAGGAACTCGTCGCCCGCGGGATCCATTCTCAGTCGAAACGAAGCGGTTCGCCATTCGTCGAAATAAACTCGGCCGCCATTCCCGAGGAATTGGTAGAATCGGAACTTTTCGGTCACGCGAAAGGGGCGTTCTCAGGTGCAGCGACCGCTAAGAAAGGAAAGTTTGAGATAGCCGACGGTGCGACACTATTCCTCGACGAGATAGGCGACATGTCCGCCCGTGTCCAGGCGAAGATGCTCCGCGTTTTGGAAGAGCAGCGATTCGAGCCCGTCGGCAGCAACACGCCACTAAAAGTCGATGTGCGGGTTATATCGGCAACAAATCAGCGACTTGAAGACCTTATCGAGAACGGTAATTTTCGCCACGACCTCTTTTACCGTCTCAACGTGATCCCGTTTCAGGTGCCCCCCTTGCGCGAGCGCTTGGAGGACGTTCCTGCGCTCGTAGAACATTTTAATCAGCGGTTCTCGGCCGACAACAGCAAGAAGCCGAAAACATTTTCAACCGAAGCGATCGAGCGGTTGCAAAGCCACACCTGGCCCGGCAACGTTCGCGAACTGAAGAACACGATCGAACGCGTCATTATCATGAACGCGAAACTGAAGATCGACGCCGCGGATCTCCCCGAGCTCGGATTTGCCGACGATAAGCCCGCGTCAAGCTTTCGCTTTCCTTCGTTCAAGGCCGCGACGGACGCTTACCAACGCGAGTTCATACTTCACAAGCTGGCCCAGCACGACGGCAACGTCAGCAAAGCCGCACAGGAGATGGGCGTCGACCGCAGCCACCTCTATCGGCGAATGCGCAATCTGGGAATACAGGACAAATAGAACAGAAATCTAAAAGGCGCAAGAATCAAACAAACGATCCTTTGCGCCTTTTAGCCTAAACGTATTGTGTTAATTTTTCTTACTTCTGCCGAACAGGAAAGCCCCGTTTCTTCATAAGCGCTTCCACCTTAGGATCGCGGCCGCGGAACTTACGGTAAGCCTCGGCGGGGTCGATCGTGTTGCCGACCGAGAAAATATATTCCACCAGCTTCTTTCCGACCGCCTTGTCATACGGCCCCTTGCCCTCGGTGAACGCGCCGAACGAATCCGCCGTGATCACATCGGACCAAAGATAGCTGTAATAACCAGCCGAATAGCCGTCACTTCCGAACGCATGCTGGAATTGCGGCGTGCGATGCCTCATTACTAACTCTTTGGGCATCCCCAGAGAAGCCAGCGTTTCGCGTTCGAATTTATCCGGGTCGATCTTTCCCGAACCCGCCAGGTGCAGCTTCATATCGACCAACGCGGACGACAGGTACTCGACCGTTGCGAATCCCTGATTGAAGGTCGAAGCGTTCTTGATCTTGTCCACCAACGCTTGCGGTATCGGCTTGCCGGTCTGATAGTGCAGCGCATATTTCTGCAAAACTTCTGGCGTGGACAGCCAGTGTTCGAGAAGCTGCGAAGGGAACTCGACGTAATCGCGTGGCACCGCCGTTCCCGAAAGCGTCGGATATGTCACGTTCGACGAAAGACCGTGCAGCGCGTGGCCGAATTCGTGAAACATCGTCGTCGCGTCGTCCCACGATATAAGCACCGGCTCGCCTTCTTTACCCTTAACAAAGTTGGAATTGTTGGAAACAATAGTGGTGATTTCCTTGTCCATCCTTTCCTGGTTTCGATATGCATTCATCCACGCCCCCGAACGTTTTCCATCGCGCGCGTAGGGGTCGAAATACCAAAGGCCCACGTGTTTTCCCGTCGCCTTATTCTTTACCTCCCAAACGGTAACGTCCGGGTGGAACACGGGAACATCGTTGACCGGGGTAAACGTGAAATTGAACAGTTCACCGGCCACGAAGAACATTGCATAGCGAACTTTGTCTAGCTGCAGGTAAGGCTTAACCTCGTTTTGGTCGAGATCGTATTTGGCTTTGCGCACCTTTTCCATGTAATAACGATAGTCCCATGGCTCGATCGTGATCTTCGTGCCTTCCTTGTTGGCAAGAGCCTGCATGTCCGCCACTTCTTCCTTGACGCGGGCGATAGCGGCCGGCCAAACAGTTTCCATCAACTCAAGCGTCCGCTCGGGCGTTTTCGCCATCGCGTTCTCGAGCCGCCAGTGTGCATGTGTCTTGTAACCAAGCAGATTCGCCCGTTCTGCTCTCAACTGAAGGATTTCAGCGACGATCGCGTTGTTGTTATACGCGTTTTCGTTATCGCCGCGATTTATGAACATCTTCCAGACCTTTTCGCGCAGATCGCGACTACTGGATTCGGTCAGAAATGGATCGACGGATGAACGCGTGTTTATTATTATCCCGGCGGCCCCTTCAACCTTTTTTGCGGCGGCAGCTGAAGCAGCGGCGTCACGCAAAGATTGCGAAAGGCCGGCAAATTCGCTTTCATCTTTAAGCACAACCCACTGCCCATTCTCTTCCGCCAATAAATTTTGCCCGAATTTGGTGAACAAGCCCGCCAGCTGTTGATTGATCTCGGCCAGGCGCTTCTTCTTGTCCACGTCCAACTTCGCTCCGGAGCGCACAAAGTTCGTAAAATACTGCCACGTCAACCGCTGCTGCTCTGGCGTAAGCCTGCTTTTATCAGAAGAGTTATATACCGCCTCGATACGTTTAAATAAAGCTTCGTTCTGATTGATTTTGTCCCGGAATGCCGCCATCTTCGGGGCCATTTCCCGCTGAACGGTTTGGTACTCTGAGGTCGCCATATTGCCACCCCATATGCCATATATAGTCGAAACCCTTCCGAGCTTCTTCCCGGTTCGTTCCATCGCCGCGATAGTGTTCTCGAAGGTTGGTGCCGCCGGGTCATTAGCGATCGTTTCGGTCTCAGAAAGATTCTCCGCCATAACCGCTTCAAGTGCAGGTCTAAAATCGGCCACCTTCACTTTGTCAAATGGCGGGATCCCGCCATACGGTCCGGTCCATTCGGCCAAAAGTGGATTGTCAAGTAACGACGCGGACGTACTAACTTCGTTTATCATAAATACTAATAAGGCAAAAAATGCACCTGCAAGGGCGGCACGTCTTGCAAATCGCGGATGATTTAGTTTTGTACTCATAGTTGACTAAAGGGTGTTGATTTTACTTTGTTTCAGGGACAAAAATGAATGAATTACCTTTGATGTTTTAAGTCCAATCCGATTTGTCAGGAAAGTAGTATGAATTTACGCCGGCGAAGGGATCCGGGTCAAAAAAAGGACGCCAAATTAGGTCATCCCGCTATGCACCGGGGGATCCGGAAACGCAACACTCCAGATTGCATGGGGCTCCTATTAGATTGATGAACGGCGATGCTATGAGACCGTTTTCTCGGGGTGGTCTACTAACCTTTCGCTCACCGGCGCCTCGGTGATCGCTCAAAAGAAATTCCCCGCGCAAAGCCTCTTCGAATGAGGAGTAGCACTCATACGATTTAAATCAAAAAAGGAAGCAGCCTAAAGCAGTGCTTCCTTTTTTGTTTCGACAGATGTCGAAACCTCCGAAAAAAAGAATGGTACACCCGGCATGATTCGAACATGCGACCCCTTGATTCGTAGTCAAGTACTCTATCCAGCTGAGCTACGGGTGCAAAGCGAACTTATAACTTACAAATTGATAACGAGAGTGTCAAGGATGTTCATTTCGCGAAATACCCTTGTCGCGAGCGAGCAATCAGTTCCTGGTCTGTCACTTCCACTTTAATGGTTCGCCATTTGCCGTCACGGGTCAGGTTGGTCGGCTGATACTCAATCGTATAAAGCGTCCGAAGTTCCGCCGCCACAACCGCGTAAAGCCTGCCCATTTCGTCTAGCCTTGATATCGCGTTCAATGTGCCGCCGGTTCGGTCGGCAACCAGCTGCAGGCGGGATCGCGCCGCTTTCCACATCGCTACCTGCAGAGGCGTCGGTTCGGCAAGTTTAGCGGGATCGCCGGTCGGAAGAGCCAAGGGATATATCGTCACCCCGATACGATCCGCACGGTCGAGGATTCGGATGAGTTCGCTGTTGGCTTCAGGTTTAATAGCCGAACCCATATCAGCCTCCGAAAGTTGAGAGAGAAGGTCGCGGTCCTTGTTTTTCGCGTTCGTGTCAGCACCGTCGGTCAAAACAACGATAGCCTTTCGCCGATTTCCTTCTTTCCCCAATTTTTCAAGTGCGAGTTCCAAGCCCTTGAACAGATTTGTATTGCCCGCACCGTTTGCCGCACTTATTGAGTGGGCGATCGTTCGACGGTCCGTTGTAAAATCGTTCAAAAGGTTGACCTTGTCGTAGAACTCTATCACCGCGACCCGATCCTGCGGCGCAAGTGCGTCCATAAAGCGGGCCGCAGAGAGCGCAATATTCTGCCGGAAACTTTTCGTGGAACCGCTCATATCGAGCATCATCACGACGCTGAAAGGCGCGGACGAAAGTTCGAAGTGCGAGATCTCCTGCTTCACTCCGTCTTCGTAAACGCTGAAACTCGGCCGATTAAGGCTGGTGATCGGACGCCCTCGCTGATCGACTACGCCGATATTCACCCGCACGATCGCCGAATCGACGTTCACCGGATCATCGACCTGTCCCGGCACCATCGGGGCAAAAATAAACAAGGTTGCTGCAAAAGCAAAGAGGGTGAAAATCCTCATATAAAAACTCTAGCAATCTGACGTACATTTTCGAAATGTGGTTGCATCTCGTACGTTGCACGACCCAAAGCTTTAATTATATGAGAAGTTGGCATATAATTCGCGAGGCGAAAACCCTTCCATTGTTGCACCAGGACATTCCGGCAAAAGATTGCGATGCTTTATAAACCGAATTATTGCTGTAATTGCGGCGAAAAGATCGAAAGGATCGAATGGAACATGCTCACCAGCCGCAGGTTTTGTGGATCGTGTGCCGTGGAGAATAGGCGTTACGATTACGGGGTGCGAATTTTGGTTGCGTC
>Ga0307409_100000454_pt1 | contig 17387 bp, 12 predicted proteins | sample 322Ometagenome_2_FD_203888 | JGI IMG/M metagenome (GOLD analysis project Ga0307409, IMG submission 203888) | Maize rhizosphere microbial communities from greenhouse at UC Davis, California, United States - 322HYB-O-2 | ecosystem: Host-associated > Plants > Roots > Rhizosphere > Soil | place... | reverse complement strand
CCGACGCCGGAGCTGCGGCAGCGCTTCCTCGCCTGACCGACTCCGCGCACGACGGCCGAATCGATCCGGCTCGCTCGCCGGGCTCGAGCTCGTCGGCGGCCCACGAACACAACCCCCTTGCCGCGTTCCGCGAGGCGCGCGGCAGTGGTCACTTGGAGCAGTACGGAATGCGACAGCAATACGACGTGATCGTCGTCGGAACCGGGTTCGCGAGCTCGTTCTTCCTGCAGCGCTACCTGGAGCGGAGCCCCGCGGGGGTGCGCGTGCTCGTGCTCGAGCGCGGGAAAGTGACGACGCACAAGGAGCAGCTCGACGGCGAGCGCCGCACGATGATGGGGCGGGCGAGCCGGACGATCGTGAATCGCAACCCCGAGAAGCGGTGGGTGTTCCTGCACACGTTCGGCGGGAACTCCAACTGCTGGTTCGCGTGCACGCCGCGCATGGTGCCGGACGACTTCCGCCTGCGGACGAAGTTCGGCGCGGGGGTGGACTGGCCGCTGTCGTACGAGGAGCTCGAGCCGTACTACTGCGATGCGGAAGACCTGATGCAGATCGCGGGACCGCCCAACGACGACACGCCGTTCCCGCGCAGCCGCCCCTACCCCCTGCCGCCGCACCGGTACACGGCGGTGGACCGGATGTTCAAGCGGCAGTACCCGCGCGAGCTGTTCGTGCAGCCGTGTGCCCGCCCCACGCGCTCGGTGGGGGGGCGCCCGATGTGCTGCGGCAACGCGGTGTGTACGCTCTGCCCGATCGACTCGAAGTTCACGGTGCTCAACGGGCTGCCCAGCCTGTACGCGGACCCGCGGGTGACGCTCGAGCTGGGGGCGGCAGTGCAGGCCGTGGACGTGCAGGGCGGCACCGTGGCGAAGGGCGTGCGGTACCTCAAGGACGGGGCGGAACGCACGGCGCAGGGTGACATGATCGTCCTCGGGGCGAACGCCCTGTTCAACCCGCACATCCTGCTGCGCTCTAACCTCGCACACCCGGAGCTCGGGAAGGGGCTCGGCGAGCAGGTCGGCACCGAGGCGGTCGTTCACCTCGACGGCGTCGACAACTTCGGCGGGAGCACGTGGGTGATCGGGCACTGGTACGGCTTGCACGGCCTGTACGACGACTCGCGGCGCCACCGCGCCGCCGCCCTCGTGGAGCTGGGGAACCTGCCGAAGCTCCGGCAGGAGCGCGGCAAGGAGCGGCAGATCGTCTACATGCGGGTGGTCTACGAAGACCTGCGGCAGCCGACCAACTACGTGACGGTGAGCGCCGACGACCCCACGAAGCCCGAGGTCGTCTACGCCGGGCACTCCGCGTACACCCAGCAGGGCCTCGACTCGCTCAAGGCGGAGCTCGAGCGGCGGCTCGCCCCGTTCCCCGTCGAGGAGATCTTCGTCCGCCCGGGCCCCTTCCCGACCGAGGCGCACATCATGAGCACGACGGTGATGGGGAGCGATCCGCGCACGAGTGTCGTCGACGGGTACTCGGTGCACCACGCCGTGCGCAACCTGCTCGTCCTCGGGAGCGGTACCTTCCCGACCATGTCGCCGGCGAACCCGACGCTCACGATCTCGGCGCTCGCCTTGCGGACGGCCGACCACGTCACCGGCGCCCCGAAGCGGCTCGCGTAACGAGGGGCTGGGAGCGCGGACCGACACGTTCAACTACGTTCAAATACGTTCAACCGACACGTTCACGGGAAGGCAGCGGCGATGAGCGAGACGCGAGCCGGCGACACGCGACCGGGCGACACGCGAGCCGGCGACACGCCCGCGGCGGGGGTGAGCCGCCGCAAGTTCCTGAAGGTCACCCTGCCGGCGCTCGGCGCCGCGGCGCTGGCGGCGTCGGGGTTCGCCGCGTTCGCGGACTGGTTCGGGTGGGGGAGCTACCTCGAGTGGCAGTGGCGCGGGTTGCGGAACTACGCCACGGCGTACCGGTACGTCTTCCTCCCCGCCGAGGAGCGCATCAAGCGTCACTTCGGCGACCTCACGATCGACGAGGCCGGGCTGCGGCGGTTCGTGCGCGACTACGAGAAGCACGTCGGGCGGATCAAGTGGTACTCCGTGACCTCGAACCGCGTGCTGTTCAGCAAGTTCCTGCTGTCGTCCGACTATTACCGCAACGGCGCCGACCCGAAGCGACCGGTGAAGTACGTGATGTTCTACGACCCATACGTCTCACCCTGCTGGAATCCGTTCGCGCGCGCGTGAGAACGGCGGCGCTCGGCGCTCGGCTCTCGGTCGGCTACGGCGGGTCTTGGGTCTAGGGTCTCGCTCGGGCAGCCGTGCGACCCTGCGACCCTTTGACGCTGCCACCCTCCGCGCTAGTCGAGAGCCGGGATCCCACCGGTGAGAATCGCCGCGATCACGGCGTGGTATGCTGCCGCGACCTTGGCAGGAGCGTCGGCCGGGGCCTGGTCGTCGGCGCGGCGGAGTACGACGAACAGCGAGTCGTGGAGGTCGACCGTCACCACGCGGTCGTACAGCCAGCGCAGCAGCCGGAGGCGCCGCGCCGCCCGATTGATCGCCGCGAGAGGGGGCAAGTACACGGCGAGCCGCTTCGCGAGGTAGTCGATCCGGAAGTACCACTTCGCGCGCCCCTGCCGCTCGACGACGAGGCCGGCGCTCCGTGCGGCCCTCGCCAGCGACCGGCCGCTGAAGTAGCCGACGTGTGCCAGGCGGAAGTGCCACCACCGCCCGCGCAGCCGGCGCGCGAAGTAGCTGGCCATGTCCGGCGTGATGACGACCAGCGCGCCGCCCGAGGCCAGGGCGTCCGCCGCCGCCCGCAGGAGCTCGATTGGCTCGCGCACGTGTTCGATCACGTCGACGAGGAAGACCAGATCGAACGTGCGCCCGGCGAGCGCGGGGTGCGGGAACGTACCCTGCTCGATGTGCACGGCATGCGCCGTGCGGGCGTGCCGCACGAACGCGCGGCTGGGCTCGACGCCGACCGCCTCGAGGCCGGCCCGGCCCGCCTCGGCGAGCAGCGTCCCCGCGCCGGCGCCGATGTCGAGCACCGTCCGCGCGTGCGGGCGGGCGGCGAGCGCCCTGTGCAGGATGCGGCGCATCTGCAGCGCACGCGTGTCCTGGGTCTCCTGGTACACCGAGTCGGAGAGCTGCGCGTAGAGCTCGGTCAGTTGCGCCAGCTCGTCCGCGTCGGCGAAGATGAACGCGCACGCCCGACAGCGCCACAGCGTCAGCGTCTCGCCGTAACGGCTGTCGGTCACCGCGAGGTCGTCAGGCACCAGCGGGCGCTGGATGCTCCGCGGCTTCCACAGCGCGACGTCGACCGAACCGCAGACCCAGCAGGCCAGGGCGGAGGACGAGGGGGGGAGCGACGCACGCTCGGACGAACGGGTCGCATTGGGCGATTCAGGCGTTTCGGGCGTGAGCATAGACCGTCGCCGAGCAAGGCACCCGAAGGGGCGAGTGAAATGAGGGTAGGGCTACGGAGCCCTGTGCGCCGTCGCGGCTTCCACCGACCAATCTCCAACCCGCAGCGGGCTGCCGGTGATCGGCGAGCTCGAGCGGCCCGGCCGGTGTGGTGGTCGGTCACGTGCACCTCGGCGCGGGCGCAACTTGCGTGAGGTTCGCCGCCTAGGCAAGCACAGCGGTACGGCGAATCGCTGAGCGACTCCGTCGGCTTTCGCTCTCCTAGGGTGTCATCGTGTCGCGCCGCGGCTCGGGCGGGAGCGATGGGAGGAGGGCCGGGTCGTCAGCGCGGCGGAGCACGACGAGCAGCGAGTCGTGCAGGTTGACGGGCACCACCAGGTTGTACAGCCAGCTCAGTGGCGGCACCCGCCGCGCCACCCAATTCAGCGCGGCGAGCGGCGGAATGTATACGGCGACGCGCTTGGCGAGATAGCCGATGCGGAAGTACCACACGGCCCGCCCGCGGCGCGCGACCCCGAGGCCGGCCCGGCGGGCCGCCTTGGCGAGCGAGCGGAAGTTGAAGTAGCCGACGTGGGCGATGCGGAAGTGCCACCACCGCCCGCGAAGCTTCCGCGCCGCGTAACTGTCCACGTCCGGGGTGACGACGAGCACGATGCCGCCCGGCGCGAGGGCGTTGGCCGAGGCGCGGAGCAGCTCGACCGGCTCGGGAACGTGCTCGATCACGTCTACCAGGAAGACGATGTCGAACGTCCGGCCGGCGAGCGCCGGGTGCGGGAAGACGCCTTGCACGATGTCGACCGCGTTGGCGGCGCGGGCCCGCTGCACGAACGCGCGGCTCGGCTCGACGCCGACCGCGTCGAGGCCGGCGCGCTCCGCTTCAGCGAGCAGCGTCCCCGCGCCGGCACCGATGTCGAGCACCGTCCGCGCGCCGGGACGCGCCTCGAGCGCCTTGCGGAGCACCCACCGCATCTGCCGGGCGCGCGTGTCCTGGCTCTCCGCATACACGACGTCCGTGACGCACTCGTAGAGCGACGCCAGCTCGCTGAGCTCCTCCGAGTCGGCGTAGATGAAGCTGCAGGCCCGACACCGCCAGAGTGAGAGCGTGATGCCGTAGCCGCCGTCGGAGACCTTCAGGTCGGCGGGGACGAGCGGGCGGAGAATGCTCCTGGGCTTCCAGGGCACCGCGTTCGCAGAGCCGCACACCCAGCAGACCGCGGACACGCCGCGCTACGCCGGAAAGAAGGCGTCGCGCAAGGCGCGGTAGCCCGAGACCTCCGTCCACCCGCCCGGGTGCACCGCGTCGCGACGCCCGATGATGACGCACGGAACGCCTGCCCGCCGTGCGGCGGCGGCGTCCACCGCCGGCCGGTCCCCGACGTAGATCGCGTGCCGCCGGTCGACCCCGAGCCGCGCGAGCGCGACCTCGATCCCGCGGGGGTTCGGCTTGAACGCCCGCACGTCAGGGTCCTGGGCGCACACGGCGACGTGGAAGAAGCGGTCGACACCCATCGCCGCGAGCTTCGGGCCCGGCGCATAGTCGGAGAGTACTCCCAGGCGCAGCCCGCGCGCGGCGCAGGCCTCGAGGAACTCCGCGAGGCCGGCGCGCGTGGCGCGAGCGACCAGGTCGAGCGGCTCACGTTCCATCCACCGCTCCACGCTCGCCCCCACGACGTCCGGGCCGAGCCCCGTCCACTCACACGCCAGCCGCACTTGGCCGTCGGCGGCGAGCGCCTCATCGCCCTCGGGCGCCAGACGCAGGTGCTCCTGGGCGCGCCGATAGGCGCGCAACGCACGCAGAGTCCGCACGCCCTCGGCCGGCCGTCCGGCGTGGGCACGCAGGAGCCGGAGCAGCATGCCGCGGCGGACGCCGCCCTGCCGGTACAGCGTGCCGTCCACATCGAACACGATGGCGCGAACGGCGGTCGGGTCCAGTCCGGCGGCGAGCGGAGGGGGCATGGTCGTCACGCGGGCGGCACGAGGGCGGACGCAAGGTCGGACCGCGTGAAGCGGTGCTTGCCGGCGGCAGACAGTGGAATCTGGTCCGTCTCGCGAACGCGAATCTCGATCGGCACCGGTGACAGTACTGAGAAGTCGGCGCGCAAGCGCTCGATCGACGCCTCGCGGGCCGCGGCCTCCCCCACCACCGGAACGATCCACAGGTCGATGTGGTTCGGCGCCGTCTGGTGGAACTGGAAGTTGGCGATGCCGCGGCTGCCGTAGAGCCGACTCGTGAAGAACTGTCCGTGCACGACGTGGCCGCCCGGGAGCACGAAGTTGTCGGAGACGCGGGCGATCTCCAGCCGGACGAGGGGCGCCCCGTTGCCGCAGTCGCACTCCCCGTCGTCCAATGCCCCGCAATCTTCGTTCTGGTACCGGATGAAAGGCATGCCGCGCGCCCGCAGCCCCGTCACGATGAACGGGGCGAAGTCGCCGCCCGGCAGCGGCGCCCCGACCTCCAGTACCACGCCGTCCGCGTTCACATGCATTCGGCCGGCCGGACACCCCGCCGCCACGTGACGCACCTCGCTGCTGCCGTAGTAGTCGTACACGCGACACCCGAAGGCGCGCTCGATGACCGCACGCTGCGGCGGGTGCAGCTTCTCGGCGGTCGTGAACACCCCGCGCAGCCGCGGCACCGGTCGCCCGGTACGTAGCATGTACTCGGCGAAGCGAGCGATGGTCGAAGCGTACCCTACGGCGATGACCGGCCGCAGCCGCCGCATCGTCTTCGCCCACCGGCCCATGTCCTCGGGCCCGGAGCGGAAGGCGTCGAACTGGTACTCGCGCCGCAGCCACTGCCGTACCTCGAACTCCGCGCGCGACATGCGGTACATTGGCTTCTGCCATCCCCAGAAAAACGCGCGCATGTCGCCCGGCCGCCACCCGGCCTGGGCGAAGTTGCGGAAGTCCGTGGCCGTCGAGTAGTCGAGGTAGCGTCGGTCGTGGAAGAACGTCAGCGGGACGCCCGTGGAGCCGCCGCTGTGGCACGGGATGAGCGGGCCGACGGCCGGGTCCTCGCTCAATAGCTCGCGCTGGCGCTCGCGCACGATGGACTTCGTCAGCACCGGCAGCCGGACGAAGTCGTCGAGCGAGCGGACGTCCCGGCTCGTGATGCCGAACTCGCGGAAGGTCTGCCGGTAGTACGGCACCCACCGCTCGGCGTACGCGAGCAGTCGTGAGAGACCCTCGAACTGCAGCGCCAGGACGCGCTCGCGCGGCGCGCGGAGCAGGTCCGCAATCTCCGCGTACCTGCGCAGACCGTCGGACCGACGCATGCGCATCGTCGCCTTGAACAGGGCTCGGCCGACGAAAGTCACTCTTGGCTCCCCCGGGTACAGCCCGCCGACTCGGCGTGCGGGCAGCGTATGGGCGTTTAGGCCCGCCCCGTGTGCACGGCCTGCAGCGCCTCCGTCGGCGCGACGTCGGAGCGGGTGTAGCGATGCTTGCCGGCTGCCGAGAGCGGGATGTGGTCGGTCTCTCGGACGTCGATGGTGATCGGCACCGGCGAGAGCGCGGCGAAGTCGGCGAGGAGGCGCTTGATCGAGGCCTCGCGCTCCGCCGCCTCGCCCGGCACCGGGACGACCCAGAGGGTGATGTGGTTCGGCGCCGTCTGGTGGAACTGGAAGTTAGCGATCCCCCGGCTGCCGTACAGCCGGTGCGTGAAGAACAGCCCGTGGACGACGTGGCCGCCCGGGAGCACGAAGTTGTCGGAGACGCGGGCGATCTCGAGGCGCACCAGGGGCGCCCCGTTGCCGCAGTCGCACTCCCCGTCCACCAGGGCGCCGCAGTCCTCGTTGCGGTACCGAATGAACGGCATGCCGCGCGAGCGCAGCGACGTGACGATGAACGGCGAGAGCCCGCTGCCCGGCAGCGGGTCGCCGACCTCCAGCAGCACCCCGTCGGCGTTGACGTGCATCCGGCCGGCGGGGCACTCCGCGGCGACGTTGCGCACCTCGCTGCTCCCGTAGCAGTCGTACACGCGGCAGCCGAAGGCCGCCTCCAGCGCCTCGCGCTGCGGCGGGTACAGCTTCTCGGCGGTGGTGAACACGCCCTTGAGGGGGCGCATCCGCTGGCCCGTGCGCACCAGGTGCTCGGCGAAGCGGGCGACCGTCGAGGCGTACCCCACCGCGATCGCCGGCCGCAGCCGGCGCATCGTCCGCGCCCACCGGTCCATGTCCTCGGGCCCGGAGCGGAAGGCGTCGAACTGGTAGTCACGGCGCAGCCACTGCCGCACCTCGAACTCCGCCCGGGACATGCGATACATCCCCTTCGGCCACCCCCAGAAGAGTGCCGTCATGTCGCCCGGCCGCCACCCGGCCTGGGCGAAGGTGCGGAAGTCCGTCGCCATGGCGTAGTCGAGGTACTGCGGATCGTGGAAGAAGGTGAGCGGGACGCCCGTGGAGCCGCCGCTGTGGAACGTCACCAGCGGCCCGACGGCCGGGTCCTCGCTCAGCAGCTCGCGCTGGCGCTCGCGCACGACGTCCTTCGTGAGGACGGGGAGCTGCGCGAAGTCGTCGAGCGAGCGGACGTCCCGGCTCGTGATGCCGAGCTCGCGGAAGGTCTGCCGGTAGTACGGCACCCACCGCTCGGCGTACGCGAGCAGCTCCCGCACGCTCGCCAACTGCGCGGCGAGCACCTGCTCCCGCGGGGCGCGCAAGGCGCCGGCTATTTCTCCGTACGCGCGCAGGCCGCCGGACTTTCGCATCCGCAGCGTGGCCGACAGGAGCGCGCGGCCGACGACACTCACCAGTAGGTCTCCCGAGTAAGCCGCGGGGGACGTGCCCGCCGCGCGGTCGAGTTCATGAGTGGCACCGCGGAGGACATGGCCCGCCCCGCGGCTACTTGAGGAGCGCCCGGCGGACGCGCAGGTAGAGTCGACCGCCGACGCGCTTGGCGACCTTCTTCGCGTTCCACGAGATCCACTGTTCGAGCTGCGGGCCCGCGCGGCCCGCCGCCAGGCTCGCGGCGACTGCCGCGGGCGTGTCGCGCCGGAGCGTGTACCGGCCGAGGACCGCGCACTCGCCGACGTGCGTGACGCGAGAGACGGGCTCCGACGTGAAGAGCGCCCGAATGCCGGCCTCCGCCGCCGCCTCGGCGACGGCCGGCGCGTAGTACCCGCCCGGCACGGACGCGACGGTGACCGGTTCCCCGAGGATGTCGGCAAGCACGCCGACGCTCCCGGCCCACTCGCGGCGCAGCTCGGCGGGCGTGCAGTGCGACATCCGCATCGGGTGCGAGCAGGAGTGCGCGCCCACGGTGTGGCCGCGGCGGCGCAGCTCGCGAAGCTGCGCCGCGCCGAGGAAGCCGGGCTTGCCCACGTAGTTGGTCGTGACGAAGAAGTGCCCGCGCCAGCCCTGCGCCTCGAGCGCGCCGGCGGTGTGGGTGATCGCGCTCACGCCGCCGTCGTCGAAGGTGAAGACCACGCCGGGCCGGCCGTTGGACGGCACCGCGAGCAGGTCGAGCACGCCGTGCGGGTGGGGCGGGGCGGCGCGGGTGACGGCGCGCACGTGCCCGGCGAAGTCGTCGGCGGCCATCTTGTACGTGGCGGCGTCGTCGCCGGGGAAGCCGCTCGACTCCCACGCCCCGCCGTCGATCACGTCATGATACTGCAGCGCGATGACTCGCACGTCGGCTCCGTCGGCGGGCGTTCAGCTTCCACTTCAGGTAGCTCGTCAGCCACGGCTGCCCCCACGTGGCCGACGGGCGGCCGCGCGTGTCGATGGGCTCCGCCTCGCCGCGCCACGCGGCGCGCAGCGTGCGCATCACCGCGTCGAGGTTGTCGAGCGTGACGCGATTCTGGATGACGATGTGGGACTCGGCCACCTCGTCGTAGTCGTACGTGAAGTAGCCGTACACCGGCCCGGTGTCGACGCCGGCGTCGATGCGCAGGAGCGTCATCCCCACCTTGTCGAGGTCGCCGTTGGCGAGCGCCCAGAAGCAGCCGTGTGCGTTCCGGTACTCCGGGCACACGCCGGGATGCAGCACGAACGTCCCGGCCGTGGGCACGGAGAAGATGTTCGGCTTGAGGAGCTGCTTGCAGAGCGCCAGCATCACGTCGGGGCGGCAGTCGCGGATGAAGCGCTCGCACTCGGGCGCGTTCGGGTTCTTGAAGTGAGCGACCGGCACGTCCGTCGGCACCTCGGGGTACCGCGCCTGGAGCTGCGCCAGCCGCCCGCGCTTCCACGCCTCGTCGCGGGCGCTCAGGAAGAGGCGGTAGTACAGGCGGAAGGCCAGCACGTCGAGGAAGCGCAGCGGCCCGTCGCGCTTGAGCTGGCGCTTGGCGCGCTTCCAGAGCGTGCCACCGCCCTCGTGGAGGACCACGACGCCGGCGAGGTCGGACGTCGCGGCCAGCCACCGCGCGAGCCCGTCGCGGTGGAGTTCCGCGCCGTCGTGGCAGATGAGCAGCGTGCGCATGCGGTCGCCGGCGGCTGGCCGCGCGGCGGCGCCCTCGTCGCGCCCCGTGGGCCCGCCGGTCACCAGCAGATGCCCTGGTACGAGGGGCCGTTCGAGACGCGCGAGCCGAAGGCGCGGGCCAGGTCCACGACCATCTGGCCGTTCAACTGCTCGCCCAGCTCGCGGAACTCGCTGGCCGAGTTGCCGATCACCACGGTGTCGGCGCTCTCGACCACCTCCCGCACCGTGGGGCGCATGAGCGACCAGATGTGCGGGATCTCGCGCTCGATGTACTCGCGGTTGGCGCCGATCAGGTTGGCGCTCGAGACGTCGCGGTCGTAGATCGACAGCTGGAGCCCCTTCCCGATCAGCATCTCGATGAGCGACACCATGGGCGACTCGCGGAGGTCGTCGGTGCCCGCCTTGAAGGCGAGGCCCAGCACGCCCACGCGCCGGTGGCCGGTGGCGAGCACCATGTCGTAGGCCCGCTGCACCTGTCTGCGGTTGCTCTCGAGGAGCGCCGAGAGCATCGGTGTGTCGACGTCGAGGGTGCGCGCCTTGTAGGTGATGGCGCGCAGGTCCTTCGGCAGGCAGCTCCCGCCGAACGCGAAGCCCGGCTTCAGGTATGCCGTCGAGATGTTGAGCTTCTTGTCCTCGCAGAAGAGCCGCATGACCTCGTGGCTGTCGACGCCGAGCGCCTTGCAGATGTTCCCCACCTCGTTGGCGAAGCCGACCTTGAGGCCGTGGAAGCAGTTGCAGACGTACTTCACCATCTCGGCGACGCGCACCGCGGTCACGTGCACCGGGGCGCCGATGCCGGCGTAGAGCGCCCTCACCGGCTCGGCGTGCGCGGGGTCGTGCGCGCCGATGAGCGTGAAGGGCGGGTCGTAGAAGTCCTTGATCGACGTCCCCTCGCGCAGGAACTCGGGGTTGCTGCAGACGGCGAAGTCCACGCCCGCCCGCTTCCCCGACCCCCGCTCGAGCGCGGGGATTACCACGCCGTCGATCGTGCCCGGCAGGACCGTGCTTCGGATCACGATCGTGTGGGGGTCGGCCTTCTCGCGCAGTGCCTCGCCGATCTGCTCGCACACCCGCTCGACGTACGTGAGGTCGATGCTCCCGTTCGGGCGACTCGGCGTGCCGACGCAGACGAGCGAGACGGACGACGCGAGCACCGCCTCGTGCGGGCTCGTCGTCGCGCGCAGGCGCCCGCTGGCACGCATGTCGCGCACGAGCTCCCCGATCCCCGCTTCGACGATCGTGCTCTTCCCGTCGTTGATCATCCCGACCTTCGCCGGGCTCACGTCGACGCCGACGACGGCGTGCCCCTCCTTCGCGAAGCACGCGGCCGACACGCAGCCCACGTAGCCCAGGCCGAACACGCTCAGCGCTGTAGTCATTACCTGCCCTTCAGGGTGGAAGTCTGATGTGACGAGTCGGCCCCTCGTGCCGCCACGGCGGCGAGCGGCGGGCGGCGGGTGACCGGGCTTCGATCGCCGATCGCCGCCTCGCAGGCCGCCGCGAACTGCGCGGCGACGCCGTCCCAACCGAAGCGGGCGCGCACCACGGCCGCGGCCTCGCGCCCGATGGCGGCGGCGCGCTCCGGGCGGGCGAGCAGCTCGACCACGGCGTCGGCGAACGCCTCGGGGGTGTCGCGCAGGAGGCCGTCGACGCCGTCGCGCACGGGGAGCCCCTCGGCCCCCACCGAGGTGGAGACGACCGCCCGCTCCATCGCCATCGCCTCGAAGATCTTGAGGCGCGTGCCGCCGCCCACGCGGATCGGGACCACGAACAGCGCCGCGCGCTCGATGTAGGGGCGCACGTCGGGCACGGAGCCGGTCACGCGGATGGCGGGGTCGGCGTCGCCGAGGGCGCGGACGCGGGGCGGCGCGTTGCGCCCGACCACGGTGAGCGTCACGCCGGGCACGCGGGCCCGCACGCGGGGCAGGATCTGCTCGGCGAAGTACAGGATGGCGTCCTCGTTCGGCATCCAGTCCATGGAGCCGGTGAACACGAGGTCGTGCGGCTGGCGCGCCTCCCGCCCGGACGGCCGAAAGTAGTCGGTGTCGACGCCCGTCGGCACGTCCGAGACGCTGGCGACGCCGTACTCGGCGCGGAACGCCTCGGCGTCCTGCGGCGACACGGCGACCACGTGGTCGAAGCGGCGGCACTCCGCCATCTCGTGGCGGCGCATGCGGCGCCACTGCTCGGCCATATAGCGCCGGGCGATCCGCCCCTTGGCCACTTCCGCGTGGCGCTTCCAGATCACCGCCTCCACGTTGTGCTGGAAGAGCACCGTCGGGATACCGAGACCCCTCGGCACGTTGAGGCTCGGGAAGAGGAAGTCGCAGACGATCACGTCGACGTCGCCGGCGGCGGCGAGCTCACGGATCCGGCGCTCCATCGCCGGCGACCGGTACTTGGCGACCGCGTACGGCAGCGGCGACGCGAGGTTACCGAGCAGCTCGGCGAAGAAGCGCGGCGACCGCTTGGGCGCGGTGGAGAACGGGATCGTCTCCACGGCGTCGCAGTACTCGAGCGCCCGCTCGCGCGCGTCGGGCGCGGCCTGCCCGTCGTCGAGCGTCAGGTACGTCACGCGGTGCTCGCGCTTGAGCTCCCGGAGCATGTTGTACGTGCGGATGCGCCCGCCCTTGTCGACCGGGTGGAGGAGCTCCGTCTTGAGCCAGAGAATGTGCACGGGGAGAACGGCAGCGATTAGGGACGAGTGGCGAGTGGCGAGAACGCCGCGGGAACGGCCGAAGTAGTTGGGCGGCGACCGCCCGCCACTCGCCACTGACCACTCGTCACGAGCTGTTCCGGCTCCTCCCCGTCGAGGAAGATCCGCTGCCACATCTCGAGCGTGACGAGGGCCCAGAGGCGCTCGCTGTGGTTCTCGCCGGCGACCACGTGGCGCCCGACGAGCGACCGGAGCGCGGCCGGGTCGAACAGATTGCGGGCCAGCGCCCGATCGCCGAGCACGAACTCGTTGAGCAGCGGGCGGAAGGGCCCGCGGAACCACGCGCCGACCGGCACGGGGAAGCCCATCTTCTTGCGACCCAGGATCTCCGGCGGCAAATGGTCGCGCATCGCTTTGCGCAGCACGTACTTGGTCGTCATCCCGCGGAGCTTCATCCGGTCGGGGAGCCGTGCCGCGAACTCCACGAGCGGGTGGTCCAGGAAGGGGACGCGACTCTCGATGGACGCCGCCATGCTCATCTGGTCCTGCTTCATGAGCAGCTCGTGCAGGTACGTCTTCGTGTCGGCGTAGAGCAGCTTGTTCAGCAGCGACCGCGCGTCGGTGCGCGCGAGCGCGGCGTGATAGGCGGCGTACGGGTCCACGTCGTCCGTGCGCTCGCGCATCTCGCGGGAGAGCAGCGCCGGCTGCTCCGCGCGCGCGAAGACCGCGAAGTTGTCGAAGTAGAGCGTGTCCAGGTCGGCGGAGCGTGTGAGGACCGTGCGGCCGAGTTTCTGCCGCAGCCGGCCGGCCGGGAGCGCCTCGACGCCGCGCCGCACGGCCGCCCGGACGGCCCCGGGGACGAGCCGCTCGTACTGCCCCCCCACGGCCATCTGCAGGACGGTCGCCCGGTAGCGGTTGTAGCCGGCGAGCGTCTCGTCACTCCCCTCCCCCGTCAGCACCACCTTCACGTGGTCGGCGGCGAGGCGAGAGACGAAGTTGAGCGCGACGCTCGAGGGGTGCGCGATCGGCTCGTCCTCGTGCCACACGAGCCGCGGGAGCGCCTCGAAGAACTCCGCGGGCGTCACGACGATCTCGTGGTGGTCGGTGCGGTACCGGTCCGCGACGAGGCGAGCGTAGCGCAGCTCGTTCGCCTCGCGCTCGGCGAAGGCGACGGAGAACGTCTTGATCGGGTCGTCGACGAGCCGACTCATGACCGCGGTGATCGCCGCCGAGTCGATGCCGCCCGAGAGGAACATGCCGAGCGGAACGTCGGACATGAGGCGCATGCGGACCGCGTCCGTGAAGCGGGCGAGATAGTCTTCGACGATCTCGCGCTCCTGAGCGGCGCCGCCGTCGCTGACGCGACCGCCCTCCGACGGGCGGCCATCGTCGTGGGCGGCCGCGAAGCGCAGGTCCCAGTAGCGGCGGATCTCGATCTCCCCGTCGCGCCAGAGCAGCGTGTGGCCGGCGGGGAGCCGCCGCACGCCCTCGAACAGCGTCTCGTCGCCACTCGGCGCGTGGTTGGCGAGGAAGTCCGGGAACGCCCGGGCGTTGAGCGCCGGCGCCACGGCGCCCGCGGCGAGCAGCGCCTTGATCTCCGAGGCGAAGTAGAGCGCGCCGTCGGCGGCGTGCACGTAGTACAGTGGCTTCACGCCGAGCCGATCGCGGCAGAGGAAGAGCTCGCGCCGCTCGCGATCCCAGATCGCGAAGGCGAACATTCCGCGCATCCGCTCGGGCGCGCGCGCGCCGTCGCTCTGGTAGAGGCGGAGCACCGTCTCGGTGTCGCACCGCGTGTGGTAGTGGTGGCCGGCGGCCTCCAACTCGCGCTTCAACACGGGGTGGTTGAACACCTCGCCGTTGTACACGATCTGGAGGCGGCCGCCGTCGCTGGCCATGGGCTGGTGCCCGTGCGCGACGTCGATGATGCTGAGCCGGCGATGTCCCAGCCCGACGCCCCCTTCCAGGAAGGCGCCCGCGCCGTCCGGCCCGCGGTGCACGAGGGTGTCGCGCATCCGCTCCAGCAGCTCCGTGTCGAGCCGGCGCCGCGAGCCGGCCGGCAACGCGATTCCGCAGATTCCGCACATGAGGTCAGCTCATCTCCCGCTGGGCGCACCCGCATCGATGCGCCACCCGTTGCCGCTGGTTTCGAGTTCGCGCCCCTCGGCCGTCCCACTCACCCGCTGGTCCGCTCGCGCACATCCGGCGTCCCGCCCGGCGCCGATCGCGCCGGTGAGCCACTCGTGGCGGCGCCCCTCCCCCAGGGCGGCGCGGCCGCCGACGCGGACCACGCCTCCGCGCACGAGCAAGCACTCCGCCTCGTCCCCGTGGTCCGCGCGAGCCGCAGGGCGCCGCACCCAGGCCCATTCCGCGTCGGTCTCCACGTCGTCGCTCTCCACTCGACCGCCGGAGCCGAGGAGTAGCACGTCGCGCCCGCTGGGGCCCTCGACGAGGAATGCGCGCCCGCCGTGGGCCGCCACCTCACGCACGCGCGGCGCGGGTCCGTGAGCCGGCGCCGGTATCAGGAAGGTAATCACTTCCTGGGCGCCGCCGCCGGCCTGCGTGTACGCGCAGACCACCGCCCGCTCGCGCGCTCCGTACTGGGGCGAGACCCACCCGTCCCCGAGGCTGAACGCTCCACTCCCGAACGCTGCGAGCTGGAAGCGCGGCTCGCCGTCCGCAACGTCGACGACTTCCGGGCTGGCGGCCTGCGCCCGCAGTCCGGGCGCCAAGTGCCACCGCACCGTCACCTCGTGCGCGCCCGCCGAGGTGACGCGATCCCGCACGACCCAGTACTCGCCGCGCACGAACAGCACGCCCCGCACGTGCTCGGCGGGCGACGGCAGGCGCGCGAAGCCGTCGTGCGCCCCCTCGACGAACTGGAAGCGGTCGCTCGCCGCCGACAGGCGCTGCTCGCAGCGGGCGACGTGCCGCCACTGGAAGGCGCCGCCGCCAGGCACCGACGAGCCCGCCCCGTCGACGGAGATCGTGTTGTGCGCCGCGCCGGCCCGGTATGCGTCGCGCTCCGGGCCGGAGTAGGTGTAGGTGCCGCTGTCCACGAGCGCGGGCCGGCCGCGCACCGCCGCCGTGAGGGCGAGCGCGTCGGCGTGGGCGTGGCCGCAGTTCATCGCGCCATGCGGGCCGCAGTCCATCACCAGGTAATTGGCCTCGCGCCCCCAGCCGTCGCGCATCACGAAGTAGCCGCCGTCCCGGAACGCCCGCCAGAGGTCGGCCGGTGGCTCGGGGCGGAGGGTGTCGAAGCGCCGACCGGCGTCGGCGCCGAGGAGCCACAGCATCGCGGCCGGCGCCGCGCCGCGCGCGCCGAAGGCGTAGTCGGCGCGGCCGAAGACGGCGGCGCCGGTGGCGAGCAGCGCGCGCACGTCGTCGGGCGTGCGGCCGTCGAGCTGCACGAGTCGTCCGCCGTCGTCGTCGCCTACGAGCGGCATGGTCCCGTCGGGCCGCGCGAGGTACAGCAGGTGGTCGAGCAGTCGCTGCACCGCGTCGCGCAACACCGGCTCCGCAGGGTCGCGCTGCCGGGCGGCGAGGAGCAGGAAGTGCAGGTAGATCTCGGTCGTGTAGCGGTGATACTGCGACGCCTGCTCGAAGTAGACGCCGTCGGCGCGCACCTGCCGCCCGAGCTGCTCGAGCAGGATGGCGCGCCCCGTCTCACGCCACCGCGGCGCGGCGCGGAACTCGGGGAGGAGCGTGCCGAGGCAGTAGAGGCCGAGGGCCTCGCCGGTGAGGTGTGTGTTGGGGCTGAAGTACGTCGAGAGGTAGCGCTCCAGGTGCCGCGCGTGCACGTAGAGGTGCTTGAGCATGCGCGTCAGGAGCGCCGGGCTGAGCGCCGGCGAGTCGCGGAAGAAGTGCAGCGCCCAGAGCCACGAGATCGCGCGGTAGGCCACCTCGAGGCTGCTCGCCCAGTTGATCCCGACTTTGGGCGGATTGGCCTGCATCCAGGCGCTCACGTGCTCGGCGAATGTCTTGGAGTACGCGTCGCGCCCAGTGTACCAGTACGCCTGACCGAGCGTGACGAGGTACTGCTGGCGGTTCAGCTCCCACACCACCTTGTGGTCGCCGACCGCGCCCGGGTCGAGGTACGGCACGCGGCTCCAGTGAACGAGCGGCGCCCGCGTTCCGGCGATCGGGTCGCGGTGCCAATCGATCGGCGTCCCGTAGGAGAGGCCCGCGTACCCGAGCAGGTCGAACTGTCCCGCCCGGAGACGGTCGGCGCGCGCGATCACGTCCGCCGCGTCGTCGGGGCAGCCCTGGCGGAGCGCGGCCAGGGTGGCGTGCCGGTCGTCGAAGCTCGGGAAGAATGGCACCGGCGGCCCCTCGTGGCGGTCGCGCCGGGCGCAGAAGTGGGCGTGCAGCGCCCCGGACTCGGCCGGGGTGCCGAGCGCGAGAGCCCGACGGAACGCCGCGTCGCCGGGGAGCCGCGCGTCGGGCGCGAGGCCGATCCGCTCGCGCCACGCCGCCACGGCCTGGGCGCCGCGCTCGCGCAGCTCGCGCAGGTCGCGGCCGCGCAGCTTGCGCGCCGTGCCGATCACGCGGGCGATCACGCGCGGCGCTCCTGCTCGACGGCCGGCTGCACGCCGGCCCCGGCAAGCGCCCGCTCCGGGCGCGCGAGCGCGGCGTACAGCCGCTCCCACTCGCCCCGCACAGCCGGCCACACGTACTTCGCGAGACACTCCGCGCGGGCGTTGGCCGCGAGGGTCGCGGCGAGTCCCGGTTCCTCGAGCAGGCGCACGGCCGCCGCGGCCATTCCCTCGGCGTCGCCGCGGCGAACCATCAGCCCCGTGCGCTCGTGCGCGACGATGTACGGAATGCCTCCGGCGTCCGACGTCACGACCGGCAGCCCGGCCGCGTACGCCTCGATGATCGAGTTCGGCATGTTGTCGATGTCGGGCGCATTGAGGTACACGTCCGCTCGGTCG
>Ga0307409_100000453_pt1 | contig 17394 bp, 18 predicted proteins | sample 322Ometagenome_2_FD_203888 | JGI IMG/M metagenome (GOLD analysis project Ga0307409, IMG submission 203888) | Maize rhizosphere microbial communities from greenhouse at UC Davis, California, United States - 322HYB-O-2 | ecosystem: Host-associated > Plants > Roots > Rhizosphere > Soil | place... | reverse complement strand
CCAGGCCAGCGACGACACCGGCAGCGGCCGGTCCATTCGTCGCCGCCAACTCTCCTGCCGTTCAGCCGCTCGCACCGGTGCCGGACAATTGGTGGCGGCTGTACGACGACCCGGTCTTGGACGGACTCATCAGCGACGCGCTGGCCCACAATACTGACGTCCGCGCGGCGGTCGCTCGCCTCGCCCGCGCCCGTGCTGCGCTCCGCGAGGTGAAGGTCGACCGTATCCCCCAGGGCGGTCTCACTGCGGGCGCAATCCGCGGTCGCGATCCCGGCCAGTCCGACACGACGACCAGTTTCGACGCCGGGCTGCAGGTCGCCTATGAAGTCGACCTGTTCGGCCGGGTCAGCCGCAGCATCGAGGCTGGCCGAGGTGACGTCGCGGCAGCCGAGGCGGATGCCGACGCGGTTCGTGTGGCGATCGTCTCCGATACCGCGCGTGCATATGCCGATGCCTCGAGCGCGGCCGAGCGCCTCGCCGTGGCAGAGCATATCGTCGAACTTCTCGGCCGTTCGCTCGATCTCACCCAGAGACAGGTCGAGATCGGCCAGACGACCCGTCTGGACACGGCGCGGATCGCCGCGCTTCGCAACCAGAGACAAGCAGAGATTCCGGCACTCGCCGCCGAGCGCGACAATGCGTTGTTCCGGCTGGCGACTTTGACCGGACGCGCGCCCGCCGAACTCCCCTCAAGGGCGGGCGCGCGCACCACATCGCTGAAGCTCGCCCGGCCGATCCCGGTTGGCGACGGGTCTCAGCTGCTGGCACGCCGACCCGACGTCCGTGCCGCCGAGAGGAGGCTGGCGGCTGCGACAGCCCGGATTGGAGTCGCGACCGCCGAGCTGTATCCGCAGGTCACGCTCGGCGGCTCGATCGGGTCGACCGCGAACAGAGTCGGCAGCCTGTTCAGCAACCCGATCGGCTTCCTGCTGGGCCCATTGATCAGCTGGTCGTTCAGCGATCATGCGCGGACGCGAGCCCGTGTGGCGGGTGCCGAGGCGAGCACCCAGGAAGCGCTGGCCGAGTTCGACGGAACGGTGCTGCGGTCTTTGCAGGAAACCGAGACCGCCTTGTCGGCCTACGCCAACTCGCTCCGCCGTCGGCAGGCGCTGCAGGCGGCACGCAACGAGGCCGAAGTCGCCGCACGCATCGTCCGCGCCCAGCAGCGCGAGGGTCAGGTGGACTCGCTCGCCCTGCTCGATGCCGAACGAACCTTCGCGGAGGCGGAAGCCGAACTGGCGAACGCCAGCGGCCAGGTGGCAACGGCGCAGATCGACCTGTTCAGGGCCCTCGGCGGGGGGTGGAGCGCGTAATCAGGCTTTCACTCGCGTATAATAAAGCAGGAACACGCTGCGGTCCGGTTTGCCTTTGCCGCCGAAGAAACTGCCACTCTCGTGCTTGAGACCGAGTTTGGCCAGATCATCGGGGAGTGGCGGCACCTGCAAGTCCTGTATCGTGCGATTGAACAGAGATTTCGGATCCTCCTGCTCGGCCTTAGATGATGGATCGATCACCGTCCCTGCGATCTCGCAAAGCGTGCTTGCGCAAGTTACGCGAAGCACATTCCCATCCCGCCCAATCAAGGGAATTTGCAGGAGGCGCGCACGGATCGCGTCTTCCGTGAGGCGGGCCCACTCATCATCGCGCTTTTCCGTTCGCACTTGCGTATGGAGGTCGACCGGCTGCTTGAACCTCTCCAACGGCGCACCGACCAACGGATCGACATCGCTTCTTGCCTGCGGAGCCTGCGTCATCAGCGTGGCTGATCCCGCTGCAATTACGAAGAACATGGTGAGCATCACAACAACTCCCATCTGAGGACGCCACGGCTCGGCGTCCGACGGGGAGAAAGCTGCAATCGGTGACCGCGATCGCGCCACCCCCATTTCGTCGTGACGATTTTCTTGGGATTTCAGGAGCCTGGCGAGTTCGCGGCTGCTTCCCGCGCCCGTCTTGCGCCGCGCCTCGCGAAGTCGCTCGTTCACGGCAGTCGGAGTAGATCCAAGCCGTTGGCAATGCTCTTCGCGGTGTGACCCTCGGCTAGCAGGCGCAGCACCTGACGCTCAGCCTCGTTGAGGCGGCTGAGATCTACGCCGTTCGTATCCTCGAACATCAGAGTTGCCACGTAGCCCATGATGCCCGGCAAAGGCGAAGCGCAGCTACCCCAAATTTATTGTGCTCGAGCGTTCACACCTCAATCTCGGCCCAGACCGGCGCATGGTCGCTTGTCTTTTCCCAGCCGCGAGGCTCGCGGTCGACGCCGACGCGCTTGAGTTTCGTGGCAAGCGGCGCGCTCAGGAGGAAATGGTCGATGCGGATGCCGGCGTCGCGCTCGAACGAGTTCCGCCAATAGTGCCAGAAGGTGTAGATCCGCTCGTCCGGATGACGCGACCGAAGCGCATCGGTCCAGCCTAGATCGACCAACTCCGCGAACTTCTTTCGTGCCTCCGGTGAGAAGAGTGCGTCCTTCGCCCAGCGCTCCGACTTGTAGACGTCCTGCTCGGTGGGAATGACGTTGAAGTCGCCGATCAGCATCGCCGGAAGTCCGCTGTCGAGCAGATGCCGCGCGTGGGCGTGCAACCGGTCCATCCAGGCAAGCTTGTAGTCGAACTTGGGCCCCGGCCACGGATTGCCGTTGGGCAGATAGAGATTGCCGATGAGAATCCCGCAGACCGCTGCCTCGATGTACCGGCTCTGCACGTCCTCGGGATCGCCCGGCAGGCCGCGGCCGGTTTCCACCGGTTGACCGACGCGGCTCAGGATCGCGACCCCGTTCCAACTGCGCTGCCCATGCCAGATAGCGGAATAGCCGAGCGCCTCGAGGTCCGTCGCGGGAAACGCCTCGTCGGTGCACTTCAGCTCCTGCAGCCCCACCACGTCCGGCTGGAATTCCTCCAGCCAGCGCAGCAGCACGGGGAGCCGCGGGTTTATTCCGTTGATGTTGTAGCTGGCGACTTTGAGAACGCGTCCCTTTTTCGACTTATCCACAGCTAATTTCGACGCTGTTGTTTTTCGGGTCATGGAGGCTGGAACCACCCTGCGGGGAGATCGTTCTATTTACGTGTTCCAGAGATGGAACATGGGACCCCGCCAACTTCGGTTGGCGGGGTTTTCCTTTATTCATTCAACGGCCGTCGGAACTCGCGCGCCCAACGCGTGTTGTCGGCACGTACTTCGGATCCGCAGATCAGTGTCAGTTATGACGCGGAACGCGGACGAAAGTCAGGCGATCGGCGTTGAGACGCAGATCATTGGATCGGGAGTACGGAGCCCCGCCAGCCATCAGTGCCGGCGGGGCTCCTTCATATCTAGAGCATCGACGCAGTCGCGCTCGCCAGCTCGAGCCGGCGTGAGCGGTCGGTCAGCGGATATTTGTTTCCGTTCGCACAATTGAACAGCAGCACGGTCTCGTGGCGAGCGACCAGCCCGCGTTCCTGCGCTGAGCGCCAGCCGGCCAGCACCGCGCCGCCTTCCGGGCACAGCAGCATCCCATCGTCTCGGGCGGCATCTTCGACGGCCTGCAATATGTCCTGCTCCTCCACGGCGATCGCCGCACCGCCGCTTTCACGAACCGCACGGAGGATCAGGAAATCCCCGACCGCGCTCGGCACGCGAATTCCGGTCGCGACTGTCGCGGCACCCTCCCAACGTTCCGCGGACTCGTCCCCCCGCTCGAACGCGCGCACGATCGGCGCGCAGCCGGCGGCCTGGATCGCGTACATGCGGGGCCGTTCCGGGCCGATCAGCCCCACGGCTTCCAACTCGTCGAACGCCTTCCACATACCGATGAGCCCCGTCCCGCCGCCTGTCGGGTAGAAGATCGCGTCCGGCACCTTCCAGCCGAGCTGCTCGACCAGCTCGAAGCCCATGACCTTCTTGCCCTCGAGCCTGTACGGCTCCTTGAGGGTCGAACAGTCGAACCAGCGCTCCTCCGCCGCGCCTTCACGGATCAGTCGCCCGCATTCGTCGATCTGGCCGTCGGCAACCCAGACACGCGCGCCATAGGCTGCCGTCTCGCGGACATTGATCTCCGGCGTCTCGGCGGGGCAGACCACGATCGCTTCCATTCCCGCGCGAGCGGCATAAGCAGCAAGGGCCGCTCCGGCATTCCCGTTGGTCGGAAGAGCGACGCTCTTGATGCCGAAATGGCGCGCCATCGAAGTCGCCATGGCAAGGCCGCGCGCCTTGAAGGATCCGGTCGGCAGGCGCCCCTCGTCTTTGACGAGCAGGCTCGTCGCGCCCGCTCGCCCAGCCGTGTTCGCCAGTGCGACGATCGGTGTCTCGGGCTCGCCCAGGCTGACCGGCTCGCCGCCCTCAGGAAGCGGGAGCAGCTCGCGCCACTTCCACATGCCGGCAGGCCTCTCCGCCAGAGTTTCGCGTGTCAGCGACGTGCGGACCCGCTCATGGTCGTAGCGCACGAGAAGTGGCTTGCCCGCGGCCGAGAGATTGTGCGGCTGCCCCGCTGGGTAACGCTCGCCCGTGAGGGAGCATTCAAGGTGGGTCACATACATGGCCCGACCCGTAGCCCCAGCAGTTCGTCGATGCGAGCTTGTAATAGTATATCATGCACGATACGCGGGGACTCGATTCGACAGGTTGCCAATCTAGACTGATGATCACTTCCCGCCTGGCCCTTCTGGCCGCCATTTCCTGCATCCCCATGCCTGCCGTCGCCGCCGAGATGGCTGCCGATGCGGCTGACACGACGCTTGCTGGAGCTGCGGCCCCCACTCCCGGCAGCGCAGAAGAGGCGCACCGCGAGCATGATGGCGACGACGGAGAAGTCATCGTCACGGGCGTCCGGCGCCGTGCCAACGACGTGCTCGGTGGAATTTCCGTTCTAGATGAGGCCGACCTCACGCGCGAAATCCGCACCAGCATTGGCGAGACTTTGGCCCGTCAGCCCGGCGTCAGCGCCACCAGCTTCGGCCCGGCCGCATCCGCGCCGGTTCTTCGCGGCCTGACGGGAGACCGAGTTCGCGTGCTGACCGACGGCATCGGCAGCCTCGACCTGTCCTCGTCGGGTCCCGACCACGCCATCGCCATCAATCCGGTGACCGCAGAGCGCATCGAGGTTCTGCGCGGGCCGGCCGCTTTGGTCTTCGGCTCCTCCGCGATCGGTGGGGTAGTCAATGTTATCGACACGCGCATTCCGCGCCACGAGCCTGGGAATGCAGTTGGGGCGGATGTGCTCGCCGGCTATGGAACTGCCGCGAACGAACGTCTCCTGAACGGCGCGCTGGACGTTCCGCTCGGCGGCCATTTCGTCGCGCATGCCGACGGCAACTGGACGAAGTCGGACGACCTCAGGACCGGCGGACACATCGTGTCGAAGAATCTCCGCCAGACTGCCCTCGCCAGCCCCGATGCCGAGATCCAGGCACTTGCCGACCTCAAGGGCAAGCTTCCCAATTCGGCCGCCGAATCGAAGGAAGGTGCGCTCGGCTTTGGCTATGTCGACGGCGGCCTGAACATCGGCGCGTCGGTCACCCGTCACGAAGCCAGGTACCAGGTCCCGATCCGCTATTCGTTCGATCCAGCCGTCGAGGCGGAAGCGCCGACCATCAACCAAAAGCAGACGCGCTACGATTTCCGCGCCGAAATTCCGGTCGAGGGATTCCTGAGCCATGTCCGCGTTCGCGGCGGCTATGCGAACTATCGCCACTTCGAGCTCGAGGACACGGGCGAGATCGCGACCCGCTTCTTCAGCAAGGGCGGCGAAGGCCGGATCGAGCTGGTTCAGTCGGAGCGTTCGGGATGGGGCGGCACAAGCGGCTTCCAATATCTCGATCGCAACGCCCGAATCCGCGGCGAGGAGAAGTTCCTCCCCGACAGCGAGCAGCGCCAGGCCGGACTGTTCACGCTGCAGACTCTCGTCAGCGGGCCTTTCCGCTTCGAGGGAGGCGCCCGCGTCGAATTCAGCAAGCTCGCCGCGGAAGCGGACGATCTGCTGGCGACACCCGCCCGGTCGCGCGACTTCACGACCTTCTCCGCGTCGCTTGGCGGCCAATTTGAATTCTCGCCGGGCTGGCGTGCCGGCCTGACGCTCTCGCGCAGTGCCCGCGCTCCGTCGATCGATGAGTTGTTCGCGAACGGCCCGCACGCCGCCAGCCAGTCGTTCGAGATCGGTGACCCGACGCTCGATCCTGAGAGAAGCGTCGGCATCGAAGCCAGCGTTCGCGGCTCGCACGGGCCGATTCAGTTCACCGGCAACCTCTATTACAACCACTTCGGCAACTTCATCTTCCAGGCGCCGACCGGAGCAAGCCAGGATGACCTGCCGGTATTCCAGTATCGAGCGGGCAAGGCCGACTTCTACGGATTCGAAGCGCAGCTTGAGGCGAAGCTCGGTCAGGCGCTCGGCGTCAAATGGACCGGCGAGGTTCAAGGCGACGCCGTTCGTGCCACGGTGAAGGACTTCGGCCCGGCGCCGTTCATGCCGCCGTTCCGTATTCTCGCGGCGCTCTCGGGCGAGCGCGGGCAGTTCGACGGCCGCCTAGAGCTGGAGCGGGCGTTCGGGCACAATCGCACCGCGCCCGTGGAAACCGACACCCCCGGCTATACGATGGTCAATGCTTCGCTGGATTGGCATCCGCTCGCGGCGAACCCGGAACTCAGCCTGTCCCTCGCCGCGAACAACATCTTTGATGTGGAAGCGCGCCGCAGCACGAGCCAACTCAAGGACTTTGCTCCGCTGGCGGGACGCGATTTCCGCCTGACTGCGCGCCTCGGTCTCTAAACGCTGAAAAGGCGGCCCGGCCCAAGAGGTGGCCGGACCGCCTTGCCGCTGAACCGGGGAGAGCCAGCGGCGGGGAAATTCTGCCTTAGAGGTCGATTCCTGCGGCGATCGCCTCCAGCTTGCGGACACGTTCGCGAAGGTCGGCCATTTCGATCCTGTTGCCGGCCGGCGGAAGCGTCCGTTCGGCTGTATCGTGGGTCAGCTCGAAGCGCCTCAGCTCCAGCCAGCCCTGCCATCCCTTGAGTACTGCGAGGCTGGCGCCGGTGAGTCCGGCGAAGATGCTGCCAGCTAGGATCCCAATCGTCAGCGGTTCCATCACTTCTCCTCCCGCAGCGCCTCGATTTCGCGCGCCAGCTCGTCATTGGTTGAGTTGATGTGATCGTCGATTGCCATCAGCCGGCGGTCGGTCTCGTCCAGTTCCGTGCGGAGAGCATGGACGGTGGGGCGAACCCGGCTGACATCTTCCATCCTCTCGAAATCGCTCATGCCGCGGCGGGTGTAGGCATCGTTCGCGCGGTTGCGCTGGATCGCCAGGTAGATGCCCGCGCCGACGTAGGCGATCAGGGCAAGCTTCCAGCTGATCAGGACTGCCGCGGCGACGAAGCCGACGCGGATGAAGGTCGGATCAAGGTTGAAGACTTCGCCGATGGTCGAGCAGACGCCGGCCAGCTTCTTGTCGCGACGCTTCATCGAATAATTGTAACGGGCCATTGCCCTACCCCTTTCCTTCACTTGATCCGTGCCGCGAGCGCGGCCTTCATGGCTTCCAGTTCAGCATCGACCTTCTCGTTGGCGCGAAGCTCGGACATTTCCTCTTCGAGGCTCTTGGGCCCGGTCAGCCCGAGAGCGTCCGCGCGGCCTTCGGCGAAGTCGGCGCGGCGCTCGAGCACTTCGAACTTGGCGAAGGCATCCAGCGTCCGGCTGCCGTGCATCACCTCCCGGGCCTTGGCGCGGGCGACCGCGCTTTCGATCCGAGCCGCGATGGCGTTCTGCCGGGCGCGGGCCTCGCGCAGCTTCGACTGAAGCTTGCCGATGTCCGCCTCATAGCTCCGGAGGACCTGCTCGATTTGCCCCATCTCGGAGCGGAGGCCGTCGGCCATCTCGGCCGCCTTCTGCCTCTCGACCAGAGCCTGCTTCGCCAGGTCTTCGCGGTCCTTCGACAGGGCCAGCTCGGCCTTGTCCGTCCATCCGAGCTGAAGCTCATCCAGCCGACCGATCGCACGGCGCATTTCCTTGACGTCTGCGATCGAGCGCGCTGCGCTTGCCCGGAGATCGACCAGGGTATCTTCCATCTCGAGGATGATCATGCGGATCATCCTCGCGGGGTCCTCGGCCCGGTCCAACAGCTCGGTCATGTTCGCCGCGAAGATGTCCCTTGCGCGGCTGAAGACCGGACCGTTGAACCAGGTGGCGAGAGGCGTCGAACCGGAATTCATCGTCTCAGGCTCCCTCACCAGACGGGGCGTTCTCACCGGAACCTTTGCTTCGAGGATTTCGAGCTCAGGCATTGGTGGAAACTGCGACGGGGCTGGCGACTGCCTGCGCCGGGCCAACGGCGGCGGTGACCGCGACGGAGCTCAGCAGGAGCGCTGCTGCAAGAGCAGTGAGCGTGCGAGCGAAGTGCGACTGACCGGACATTTCTTAATCTCCCTTTCGCCGGTCCGCCTTCGACTGCGGGCCGGTGCCAGATACTATTCAAGGGCCGTGCCAATCCCGGAAAACGGCCAAAAAACTTACCCGGACGCGCTCATTGACGATGGATTGGCGGGAATTCCCACTCAGTCTTGGCGAACTTTCCCAACTCTGTTCGGAACCCGCGCAGGGCGCTCCGGCGTTGTTGCGCTAACGCACGTCTTGGAAGGGATCAGTCGATGTTGGGAAAGATTGCCGGAGCGATGATCGGTGAAAAGCTGGCAGGTCGTAATCGGGGCGTCAGGGGCACGCTGATGGGCGCCGGCATCGCCGCCGTTGCAAGGCGTGGGTTCGGACCGCTGGCACTTGCGCTAGGCGCAGGCTGGGCGGCGAAGAAGATGTGGGAAAAGCGGCAGGACCGCCGCCACCCGCATTATCCTTCGTCGGCTTCCCCCGCATCGCGCTCGGGCGCCTGACCCTCGCCGTACTTGGCCTCGATATAGGGCTCTACCTTGCCCTTGAGCTTGAGAGTCATCGGATTGCCGTAGCGGTCGCGGCTGCGGCCCGCTGACACTCGGATCCAGCCTTCCGACACGCAATATTCCTCGACGTTCGTCTTTTCCTGCCCGTTGAAACGGATTCCCACGCCGCGTTTCAGGATATCTTCGTTGAAATGCGGACTGCGCGGATCGAGGGATAGGCGGTCGGGAAGGTCGGTCTGGTCTTCGGACATGGCGAGCGCCCTAGCCTCACGGCGCTTGGCTGGTCAACGCGCCGCCAGTTGCCGGACCGGCGATGCGATACTAAGCGCCTCATTCAATGAGCGATAAGGATTCCGCACGCCTGAAGCCGAACCGGCCGAAGCTCGCACTGCACGTGCCGGAGCCGCCTTTCCGGCCCGGCGACAAGCCCGACTTTTCCAAGTTGAACGTGCCTGCCGCAGGCTCCGCTCCCAGGCCCGATGTTGTCGCGCCCGCAACCGAGACGCATTCGCTCACCACGTCGCTCGTGCGCGTGCTCGACGAGGACAATCGCACCGTTGGGCCGTGGGATCCGAAGCTCGACCCCGAGACGCTGCGCAAAATGCTGCGCGACATGGTCACGGTACGCGTCTTCGATGACCGCATGTACCGCGCCCAGCGGCAGGGCAAGACCAGCTTCTACATGAAGTGCACGGGCGAGGAGGCGATCGCGGTGGCCGCGCAGACCGCGCTCGACCGCGAGGACATGCACTTCCCGACCTATCGCCAGCAGGGGCTTCTCGTGGCGCGCGGCTATCCGCTCGTCGACATGATGAACCAGATCTATTCGAACAAGGGAGACAAGCTGCAGGGCCGCCAGCTTCCAATCATGTACTCAGACAAGGCCTACGGCTTCTTCTCGATCTCGGGCAATCTCGGCACGCAATTCCCGCAGGCGGTGGGCTGGTCGATGGCTGCTGCGATCAAGGGCGACAGCCGCATCGCGATGGGCTGGATCGGCGACGGAGCGACCGCGGAAGGCGACTTCCATTCCGCGCTGACCTTCGCGGCCGTCTACAACGTGCCGGTAATCCTCGCGACGGTAAACAACCAGTGGGCCATCTCGAGCTTCTCGGGCATCGCCGGCGCCGAACGAGCGACCTTCGCGCAACGCGCCGTGGGCTATGGCATCGCCGGCCTACGGGTCGACGGCAATGACGCGCTGGCGGTGTTCGCGGCGGTCCGCTGGGCCGCAGACCGCGCGCGCTCGAACAAGGGTCCGACCCTGATCGAGTTCTTCACTTATCGGGCGGAGGGACATTCCACGTCCGACGATCCGTCCGGCTATCGCCCGATCGACGAGGCCAAGCTGTGGCCGCTGGGAGATCCGATCGAGCGGCTGAAGGCGCACCTGATCGCACTCGACGAATGGGACGAGCAGCGTCACGAAGAGCTGACGAAAGAGGCCGACGCGAAGGTGCGTGCCGCGCAGAAGGAATCCGAAAAGCTCGGCATCCTTCCACAGCAGGGCAAGGACAATATCGGCAGCATGTTCGAGGACGTCTACGCCGACGTCCCATGGCACATCGCCGAACAGCGCGATGCTGCTCTCTCGGAGAGCCGCGACTGATGCCGACCATGAACATGATCCAGGCGCTCAACGACGCCCATAAGGTGATGATGCGCCGCGACGAGGACATCGTCGTGTTCGGCGAGGACATCGGCTTCTTCGGCGGCGTGTTTCGCGTCACCGAAGGCCTGCAGAAGGAATTCGGCAAGCAACGCGCGTTCGATGCTCCGATCAGCGAAGGCGGCATCGTCGCTACCGCCGTCGGCATGGCCGCCTATGGCATCAAGCCACTGATCGAGATCCAGTTCGCCGACTACATCTACCCCGGCTACGACCAGATCGTCAGCGAAGTGGCGAAGATGCGATACCGCACGGCCGGCGAGTGGACCATGCCGATGGTCATCCGCACGCCCTACGGCGGCGGCATCTTCGGCGGGCAGACGCACAGCCAGTCTCCGGAAAGCCTGTTCACCCATATCGCCGGCCTGAAGGTCGTTATTCCGTCGACGCCGTACGACGCGAAGGGCCTGCTGATCGCGGCAATCGAGGACCCGGACCCGGTCGTCTTCTTCGAGCCGAAGCGCATCTACAACGGCCCGTTCGACGGCCATCACGACAGGCCTGTCACGCCTTGGGCGAAGCATCCCGCAAGCGAGGTTCCGGAGGGACATTACACCGTCCCGCTCGGTAAGGCGGCGGTCGTGCGCGAAGGCGCCGAACTCACCGTCCTCGCTTACGGCACGATGGTCCATGTCGCGCTTGCTGCCGTCGAGGAGCAGGGCATCGACGCCGAGGTCATCGATCTCCGCACTCTCGTCCCGCTCGACATCGAGACGATCGAGAAATCGGTCGAGAAGACCGGCCGCTGCCTGATCGCGCAGGAAGCTCCGCGCACGTCCGGCTTCGCGGCCGAGCTCAGCGCCCTCGTTCAGGAGCGCTGCTTCTATAATCTCGAAGCGCCGGTCGAACGCGTGACGGGCTGGGACACGCCCTACCCGCACGCTTACGAATGGGCGTATTTCCCTGGTCCGAAGCGCATGAAGAAGGCGCTTGAGAAAGTGATGGCCGACTGATGGCGAAGTACGAGTTCAAGCTGCCGGACATCGGCGAAGGCATCGCCGAGGCGGAGATCGTCGCCTGGCACGTCAAGGTCGGCGACCGCATCGAGGAAGACCAGCAGATCGCGGACATGATGACCGACAAGGCGACGGTGGAGATGGAATCTCCGGTCGCAGGGAAGGTCGTCCAGCTCGCGGGCGAGGTTGGCGACCAGATTCCAATCGGTTCCGTGCTCGCGGTGATCGAAACGGACGGCGAGGCTGCGGCGGAAGCTGCCCCGGCTCCCGCCGCCGAGGAAGTCCCGATTGCGGATGGTGCGGCCGAGCCGACGCCGGCGCAGGCAGAGGAAATGCCGACCGCCGCGGTCCAAGCGCCATCGGAGCCGCCGCGCCCTCCCGAGCCGCGAGTGGAGCCCGAAGTCGCGAAGAAGGAGAGCGGCGGAACGCACGTCCTCGCTTCTCCCGCCGTTCGTGCGCGGGCTCGCGATCTCGGTATCGACCTGTCTCAAGTGAGAACCGCAGGTGACCGCATCCGCCACTCCGATCTCGACGCTTACCTGCTCTACAGCGGCGGCGGCGTCTCGAGCCGTGGGGCCGCTCCGCGCAAGGACGAGACGATCAAGGTCGTCGGCCTTCGCCGGAAGATCGCAGAGAACATGCAGGAAGCGAAGCGCCGCATCCCGCACTTCACTCTGGTCGAGGAGTTCGACGTCACGGCGCTGGAAGAGACGCGCGCGATGATGAACCGCGATCGCGGCGACAATCCGAAACTGACGCTCCTGCCGTTCCTGATCACCGCGATGGCGCGGGCGCTGCCCGACTTCCTGATGCTCAACGCGACCTATGATGATGAGGCGAACGTCATCACCCGACACGGTTCGCTGAACCTCGGCATGGCGACGCAGACACCCAACGGCCTGATGGTCGCGGTCATTCGCGAGGCCCAGAACAAGAGCGTTTGGGACCTCGCCCGCGAGATTTCGCGCCTCGCCGAAGCTGCCCGCACCGGCAAGGCGACGCGCGAGGAACTCAGCGGCTCAACCATCACGCTGTCGAGCCTCGGCCCCATGGGAGGCATAGCCTCCACTCCGGTTATCAACCGGCCGGAAGTCGCGATCATCGCGGTCAACAAGGTCGAGGAAAAGATCGTCCCGGTCGACGGCGAGATCGAAATCCGCAAGCGAATGAACCTGTCGCTATCGTGCGATCACCGCGTGGTCGATGGGTGGGACGCGGCGAGCTTCATGCAGGCCATGAAGCCGCTGATCGAAAACCCCCTGAGGCTGCTCGCCTGAATCGGCTCCGCGCCGTAACGATTTCTTTCCGAGCCGGCCTGCATTCTCCTGCTTGACTCCGATGGCCTCCTCCCTGTTGCTTGAGCGCGGAGAGAAATGATGTGGCAGCGAAGCAAAGATCACCTCGAAACAGCGGGCGAAACCTATTTCGAGCACATGCGCTTTGCGCTGGTCGTCGGTTTCGTGACCGCGGGCGCAGCGCTCGCCTGCATCATCCACGCGATCGTCCCCGCATTGTGCGAGCGCACCTGCAGCCGCACCCTTGGTCAGCTTAGCTGGCTCTTCGCCGATCGCCGCCGCTTGCGGGAATTCGAGCGTCAGGCCTCGGGCGTGTTCACCTTCGTGGCGCTGATCCTGCTCTGCGCTGCGACAGCGTCGGTCCCGGCGGCGATCGGTGGCGGCAACGGCCTGGTCGTGACGATGGCCCTCCTCGCCTTCGCGATCCCGTTCACCTTCCTGTCGACCAACCCCGAGCTGGAGTCGGTCGAAACAGATTGAGGCGTCGCAGGGGCACTAAGCCCAGAAGGTATCCGGCCCCAACACGGGACGGGCTGCCGAACGGAACGTCACCCTTTGACAATCTTGGTCTTGTCCTCGTTGCTGACGAGGATGTCGATCTGATCGCCGGCCTTCAGCTTGTAGAATTCCTCATCGCGGCCGGTGAATTCGAGCTGCGAAGTCTGGTAGCTGCCGTCCTGCGGAGCGGTGTAGCTGACCTTCACTATGGCCTTTCCGTCGATCTTCTTCTTGCGCTCGGCGGGGCTTGCCTTTGCCAGGTCGGCGAACTCGTCGGTCGACGTGCACGAATCCGTCACGACCTCGCGCTTGCCGTCCGTCCACACGCGATCGTACTTGCATTGGCGATCGATGAGGAAGACGTTCGCCTTCGCTCGCTTGTAGTTCATCCCGCGATTGACCGCGGAATAGCCACCTACAATGGCCACGAAACCCATCGCAAAAACCGCGCCACGCAGCGAATAACTCATCGATACCCCCTCGAGCCGAATGGAGCACCGTTAACCGGGGCGCAGTTACCAAATCGTAAGCGAGCAGGCCCGGAAGGTCCCACCCTCACAACGACTTAGCCGTTTATTTACCTCGCCGCTTTAACGCTGCCCGGATGGGACGGACGTACCTCATTTTCATCGTCATCTTCGGCCTGTTCGGCTCGATGCTGAGCACTTGCGGGTCAAGGACCAGCGGCATTAACAGCGCCGGCACGCCCGACGCCTTTGAGAAAGAAAAGGCGTACCAGGCCGAGGTGCTCGCCAACGGTTATCAGACGAACGACGGCAGCTACGCCGGCCAGGACGTTGTCGAGCTGAAGCGGGAGCCGGACGGCCACTTTTATGCCGACGTCGAGATCAACAACATGCCCGTCCGCATCCTGGTCGACACGGGCGCGAGCGGTATCGCGCTGACGCGGGACGACGCGCGGCGCGCGGGTCTTTCCGTCTCGGTCGGGATGTTCGATGTCGTAGGCGAAGGCGCCAGCGGAGACGTCAAGGGCGAATATGCGATGCTGGACACGGTGCGACTGGGCAAGGAGACGGCCCGGCAGGTCCCGGCGGTCATCCTCGACGGAGGCAATCAGTCGCTGCTAGGCCAGAGCTTCCTTCGGCAGTGGGACTCGGTCGAGATCAAGGGCGACCGGATGATCCTGCGCTAACGGGACCTCGCCGCTTTCCGGAGCCGTCCGCCTGGTCTACTCGGGCGGCATGCTCAAGCCCGTCACGACCGACATTGAATCGCTGAAAATCCTCGATGAGAGGCTTCGCTGGCTTTCGGCGTGGACGATCCATCACGCCAACCACGTCCGGGACAATCAAGACGGGCTGAAGGTCGGCGGCCATCAGGCAAGCTGCGCGTCGATGACGAGCATCATGGCAGCGCTCTACTTCCACGCGCTCGGGCCCAACGATCGTGTCGCCGTGAAGCCGCACGCGGGACCGGTGCTGCACGCGATCCACTATCTGCTCGGCACGCAGAGCCGGGAAGCTCTCGAGAATTTTCGCGGCTTCGGCGGCGTGCAAAGCTATCCCAGCCGCACCAAGGACAAGATCCCCGTCGACTTCTCCACCGGCTCGGTCGGCCTGGGCGTCGCCATCACCGCCTTCTCCAGCCTGATCCAGGATTACCTCACCGCGCACGGCATGATGGACGAGGCCGACCGGGGGCGCTTCGTCGCGCTCATTGGCGATGCGGAGCTCGACGAGGGCAACATCTACGAAGCGCTCATCGAGGGCCACAAGCACGACGTCCGCAACCTGTGGTGGATCGTCGACTACAACCGCCAAAGCCTCGACGCGACGAGCGCGGACCGCATGTTCGAACGCTTCGACGAGATCTTCCGCTCCTGTGGCTGGCGGGTGGTAGAGCTGCGCTACGGCAAGAAGCTCCGGGCGGCTCTGGATGCCGATCCGGAGCTCAAGAGCTGGTTCGAGAAGCTGCCGAACGCCGAGCTTGCCGCACTCCATTATCAGGGCGGGTCAGCATGGCGCTCCCGCATTGAGAAGGAGGTCGGCAAACCCGCTGCCGCGTTCCTCAAGGGCAATGACGACGAGGCCCTCGCCGCCTTGTTCACCGACCTTGGCGGCCACTGCATGGATTCGCTCGTCGAAGCGTTCGATGCGGCGCAGGACGATGTGCCGACCCTGTTCATTGCCTGGACGATCAAGGGGCAGGGACTCCCCTTCGCGGGCCACAAGGACAATCACGCGGGTCTGATGAACCCTACGCAGATGGCCGCATGGCGTGATGCAATGGGCGTAGCCGAAGGCCGGGAGTGGGAGCCGCTGGAGAGCATTGGGGCCAATGCGCGTCCCGGCGTCGAGGCCCTGCTCGATCGCAGCCGCATCGCCCGCGAGAAGCGCAGCCGCTCCTTCGGTAAGATCGAGGTCCCCGCTATCCCGGCGCCTGTGGGTGACGAGCAATCCACCCAGGCAGCGTTCGGTCGGATCGTTCTGGAGATCGCGAAAGCAGGCGGAATCCTGGCTGATCGCATCGTCACGACGTCGCCGGATGTGACCGTCTCAACCAACCTGGGCGCCTGGGTGAACCAGCGCGGCCTCTTCCGGCGCTCTGAAGTTGCCGACATTTTTGCAAAGGAAAAGATTGCTTCTGCGCAAAAGTGGTCGGCGACGAATGAAGGTCAGCACATCGAGCTGGGGATCGCCGAGAACAACCTGTTCCTGATGCTCGCGGCCGCAGGTCTCGCTGGAGACCTTTTCGGGACTCGCCTCGCGCCGATCGGGACTCTCTATGACCCCTTCATCGCCCGCGGCCTCGATGCCCTGAACTACGCCTGCTACCAGGATGCGCGTTTCATCCTCGTCGCAACGCCGAGCGGCATTACGCTTGGTCCCGAAGGCGGCGCGCACCAGTCGATCAATCCGCCGCTGATCGCCCTCGGCCAGCCGGGGCTTCGGCATTACGAACCGGCGTTCGCCGACGAGCTGGCGGCTATGATGGAGCTTGCGTTGCGCCTCGTCGACGACCCCGACGGCGAAAGCACCTATCTGCGCCTGTCGACCCGCAATATCCGCCAGGTCGAGCGGCAAGACGACGGCTGGCGGGATGGCGCGCTGCAAGGCGCCTACTGGCTGCGCGAGCCGGATGCAGAATCGGAAGCGGCGATCGTCGCCATGGGCGCGGTGATGCCGGAGGCCCTCGCAGCCTGGGAGGAGCTTCGCGAGGACATTCCGGGCCTCGGCCTACTTTCGGTCACTTCACCCGACCTGCTCCATCGCGGCTGGACATCCGCGCAGGCGGCACGGTGGGGCGGCGAGCGGAAGCCAAGCCACGTCGAGAGATTGCTCTCGCAGCTCGGGCGCAACGCCGGTCTCGTGACGATCGCGGATGCGGCACCGGCCTCGCTGTCTTGGCTGGGCGGCGTGCTGGGTCAGCGCGTGGCGCCGCTTGGCGTCGAGCGCTTCGGCCAGACCGGAAATCTTGCCGAGCTATATGCGGTTTACCGGCTCGACGGAGCGGCCATCGCCGAGGCCGCAGCGGAGATCTTGCTCCAGAACGGATGAACCGGCGAAGGCCTGGAAAGACCTTGCGCATCAAATGGCGGCTCGATGAGACCGTTCAGCCAGAAACTGCCGTTCGCGAAGCGCGACATCCTGATCCAGGGCGACAGCGTGCGTCAGATATGGGGCATAGAAGAGCCCGTTCCGGAGGAAGATCGCAGGCCGCTACGCCGCGATGCGCCACTTCGCGAGGTGTCACCCCCGACCGACCAGACCGAGGATCAGTTGCGGCTGCGACTGAGCCAGGAACTGCAATATGCCCGGCGCATGTTGGACATCACGGGCGACCAGATCTGCGCCGATCGGATCGTCGTAACGCGTCATGCTGCGGCGCTCCAGTCCCTGGACACGGTCGGCCAGATGCTCCGCCATATCGCCGACGTCATCCGCTCCAACGACCCATATTCGGCCATCGACGAGATCGGAATGAGCGACCTCAAGGCCAGGCTGAAGCGCAGCGGCGCGCTGTAGCTTGGCAAGGGCTTAGCTGCTCCGTACAGCAGCGCCATGCCAGGGCGCTATTTCGACGAGTGGCAGGTCGGCGACCGCGTGGAGCATTCGATCTCGCGCACGGTCACGGAGACCGACAATCTGCTGATTTCCACGCT
>Ga0307409_100000452_pt1 | contig 17397 bp, 12 predicted proteins | sample 322Ometagenome_2_FD_203888 | JGI IMG/M metagenome (GOLD analysis project Ga0307409, IMG submission 203888) | Maize rhizosphere microbial communities from greenhouse at UC Davis, California, United States - 322HYB-O-2 | ecosystem: Host-associated > Plants > Roots > Rhizosphere > Soil | place... | reverse complement strand
CGGTGACCCAGCCGGTGTCGACGCTGTTCATGTGGATGCGGCTGGCCCGGTAGTCCTCGGCCACCGTGCGGGTCAACATGTTCAACGCCGCCTTGGCCATGTTCGTGTGCGGATGGCGTTCGGTCTTGCCGGTACGGCCGAAGCTGCCCTCCATCGCGGAGACCTGCACGACGTACCGGTCCGGGAACGGCGACGCCTCCAGCAGCGGGCGCAGCCGGGACGTGAGCAGGAACGGCGCGAACGCGTTGACCACGTGCACCTCGAGCCACTCGCGCGGCGTGACGTCGGCGTCACGCAACACCCAACTGTTGGTACGGCGCAGGTCCAGCGGCTCCCCGGTCTCGTCGGTGCGCTCGGCCGGGAAGAGCAGGTCGACCACGGCCGGCAGGTCCCGGGCGGCCCGCGAGGCCAGGGCACCGCCGCCCCGCGGCGCGGCCGGGATCAGGTCGACCAGCGCGGCGGCGCCCGGCGGCGGCACGCCCTCGGCGTCGAGCACCGCGCGGTGGTACCCGGGCGGCCGCGACACCGTCTGGGCGGCGTTGTTCACCAGGATGTCCAGGTGTCGCCACCGATCGCGTACCCGGTCCAGGAAGTCCATCACGCCGCGCAGGTCGAGCAGGTCCATGCCGTGCACGTGCACCCGGTCCGCCCACGACGCGAAGTCCGACACGGCGGCGAACCGGCGCGCCGCGTCGGTCGGGAACCTCGTCGTCACCACCACCTCCGCGCCGTCGCGCAGCATCTTCAGCGCCAGGTGGAAACCGATCCTTATCCGGCCGCCGGTGACGATGGCCCGCCGCCCGCTCAGGTCGCACCGCGCGGTCCGCCGTTCCGCGTTGAGGCGTGCGCAGGGCGGGCAGAGCCGGTGGTAGTCGGCGTCGACGTCGCGGTAGGGCTCCCGGCAGACGTAGCAGCGGCGGGCTCTACCCAATTGCGCTCGCTCCGCTCGCGCGGGCTCCCGGGCCGGGTCGGGAGGTGACGTCGGCGGCAGCTCCTCGCGATGGCGCGCCGCGGTGGCCAGCAACGCCCGGTCGTGGCCGGCGCGTTCGGCGGCGCGGCGGGCCTTGCGCCGCCGCTTGTCCTGGCGGTACGCGTCGGCCACCGCGCGTTCGACCGCGAGCGCGGCGGTCTCGTCCAGCTCGCCCGACCGGGCCAGGTCCAGCACCCGCAGGCACGTCCGCACGTCATCGGCGGACGCGGATGCCATCGGACCTCCTCACGTGTGTGGGAGCGGGACCGGTCGGATTCGAACCGACGTCCTCCGGCTTGGTTTCTGGCGCGACGACCTCTGCGCTACAGCCCCGCCCGCGCGGAGCGTACCCGACCCGCGCCACCGCCCGCACACCACGCCCGAACCTGAACAAGGGCAACGATTGCCGGCCTAACGGTCGAGGTCGGACCGCTTCGCCATGCGGATCCGGTCCCGTACCGTCAGTCCGCGGTGGTCGGCGGCACCGAGGTCGGCGCCGGCCCGGCGCAGGTCCCGCACCAGTCCGGCCGAGCCGCCGTGGACCACCGCGACGTACAGCGGGGTCCGGCCGTGCCGGTCGCGCGCGTCGACCGGCACACCGGCGGCGAGCACCCGGGACAGCAGTGGTTCGTGGTCGAGGTAGACCAGCATGTGCAGCAGCGTCAGCCCCTCCCAGCCGCGCATGCGCGGGTCGAGCCGACCGGAGTCGAGCATGGCCAGCACGAACCGGGTGTCGCCGTGGTACATGCGCTCGAACGTCTCCTGGCGCTGGTGGCGCAACAGTTTCGGCAACCGACCGTTGCCCTCCGTCCACGCGCTGACCACCGCGTGACAACCGCTGCTGGTGCCACCCAGCGCGCGCACGACGGCCTCCCGCCGCTCCTCGGCGGCATCGTGGTCGAGGGCGGCGATCCGTCCGCCGTGCACCCCGACCCGGTGCCACTCGCCGCGGCAGCGCACCCGTACCGCCGATGGCCCATCCGGGGGACGCGACCGCGCTGGCGGCCCCAGTCGGGGGAACAGCGACGCCCGGACGAGCGGATGCCAGTCCTCCGGTGTGATCCGGCCGTGACGCAGCAGCCACAGATCCGGCGGCACGCGGCAGACCGGCGCCGGGATGTACGGCTGGCTCCTCCCCGACGTCCGGTCCACCAGCCGGGCGGTCACCGATCCGTCCGCGGCGACCGAGACCGCCGCCGGCGGGTACGGGTCGCCGAGGTTGAATGTGCGGACGTGGTACAGACCGGCCAGCCGGCGAGCCTCGTCGGCCAGGCCCACCGGCCAGAGCCCGTGGGCCTCCAGACGCCGCAACGGCCGGTCCGGGTCCGAGGGCTCGGAGGTGTCCAGCTCGATTCCGGCCTCGCGCCAGGCCCGCACGTGCTGCCCCCGGTCCATCATCGCCAGGATCCGTTCGGTGTGGGCGGCCCGGTCACCGCCGGCGCCCAGCCGGTCGGCCGGCACCGGCCGGGCGTCGACCTCCAGCTGTGGCGGCCGGTCCTCGGATCCACCCCAGGCGTGCCGCAGCTCGTCGGCGCGGCGCGCGTCCCACAGGTGGCGTGGCGCGTCGTAGAAGCTCGTGCCCTTCAGCGCCGGCCGGCGCGCCGTCCGCAGCGTCATCCGTTGCGGCCCCCACACCGAATCCGGCGGCGACAGGATCAGGAGCGGGGCGTCGGGGTCGAGGGGTGTGAGCACCGCGTTCGTCCGCGGACTCAGGGACATCAGGTCCGGCACCCGGGGCAGGTGCCAGCGCAGCAGATCGGGCGCGAAGTGGGCGAGTTCCTCCTCGACGGCGTCGGCGCCCCGCCGCCCGTGCTCGCGCCGTACCTCGACCAGGTCGACAGCGACGTCCACGCCGGCGGCGGCGCAGGCACCGCGCCAGTCCCCCGCCTCGCGGGCCGCCGTGGCGTCGGCGGTCATCGTTGGCGGCACCGCGTAGCCACGCAGCCGGACCCACCGCGGCGGGCCGTGACGACCTGAGGCCCCCATAGTCCTTCCCGTGGTCGGAGGTGGAGCCGCAACGTACCGATGTCCTGACGGGCCGGGGTGTCCGGGGCGGCGGCGCCGGCCGGATTCGAACCGGCGTCCTCCGGGGGTTCCAAGCCCGGTGCGACGACCCCTGCGCTACGACCCCGCCGCTGCCCGCAGCGTACCGGGCGCCGGCCGGTCTGGGCCACGCAGATTCCGTGATCGCGAAGGGATAGGTGTACTTATATGGACACCTATCCTTCGCGATCACAGCGAAGCCGATCAAGCGTCAGGACGAGCGGTTCATCGCCCGGGTGCCCACGGTGAGGCCGAGCACGGCCACCACGACGGCGGCGATGACTCCACTCAGGACGGTACCGTTGGCGATGTCGCCGTTGAACAGCGAGCGTTCGGCCGCCACGACGTAGCTGAGCGGGTTGGCCCGGGCCAGCGCCTGCAGCCACCCCGGCCCGCCCTCGATGGGCAACAGCATGCCGGCCAGCAGCAGCAACGGGAACAGCAGCGTCTGCTGCACCGCCCAGAACATCCAGTCCTGGTTCTTCGACGCCAGACCCAGGGTGTAGGACAGGGCGCCCAGCCCCACACAGAAGACCGCGAGGATCAGCAGTCCGAGCACGGCCCCGACCGGGTGCAGCACGAAGCCGAACGGGATGACCACGGCGACGATGATGGCCGTCTGGGCCAGCATCGGGACGATCTCCTTCAGGGCCCGACCGACGAGCAGAGCGGGGCGGCGCAGCGGGGCGACCAGCATCCGCTCGTGCGAACCGGTCTGGATCTCCAGCAGCAGGTTGGCTCCGGTCGTCGAACTCCCGAACAGGCAGGACATGACGACGATGCCGGGCACGAACCACTGCAGCGCCGAGCCGCCCGGAGGATCCGGGAGCAGCGGTGCGAACAGGGCCAGGAACACCAATGGCTGGACCATGCTGAAGATGACCGAGAACGGGTTGCGCAGGACCGGACGCAGCTCCCGGCTGAGCACGGTGACGGTGTCGGTGAGCATGTTCATGCCGCCATCTCCTTGGTGGTGAAGGTTCCCTCGCGCAGGCTGCGCCCGGTCAGGTTGAGAAAGACGTCGTCGAGAGTGGGGCGGGCCACCTCGGCGCTGGAGACGGCGATGCCGGCCCGGTCGAGCCTGCGCAGGAGTCCGGGCAGGCGCCCCGGCCCGTCCGGCACGCGGATGTGCACCACGCGCGAGACGTGCTCGACCTCGATGCCGGCTCGCGCGGCCGCCCGAGCCGCCGAGCGCTCGTCGGTGAACGTGAGCGTGATGCGGTCGCCGGCCACGTCGGCCTTGAGCCGGTCCGGCGTGTCGTCGGCGATGACGCGGCCGTGGTCGATGACGACGACCCGCTCCGCCATCGAGTCGGCCTCGTCGAGGTAGTGCGTGGTCATCACGATGGTGGTGCCGCGCTCGGCCCGGAGCTTGCGGATGTGCTCCAGCAGGCTGGCCCGGTTGTGCGGGTCGAGGCCGGTCGACGGCTCGTCGAGGAAGAGCAGCTCCGGCGAGTGCATCAACCCCATGGCGATGTCCAGGCGCCGCCGCTGGCCACCGGACAGCGACGACACCGTACGGTCGGCCACGCCCTCGAGGTCCAGCGACGCGATCAGATCGGTCGCTCGGGCCCGCGCGTCGACGACGCTCATCCCGTAGCTGCGGCCCTGGCTGATCAGCTCGTCCCGCCCGCGCTGCGCGTGCCCGGCCATGCTGCCCTGACCGATGTACCCGATCCGCCTCCGGACGGCCCGCGGGTCGCGGGTGACGTCGTGGCCGGCGACCTCGGCCGTACCCGAGGTGGGGGCGATCAGCGTGGTCAGCAGTCGCAGCGTGGTGGACTTGCCGGCGCCGTTGGGCCCGAGCAGCGCCACCATCTCGCCGGCCTCGATCTCGAGGTCGAGGCCACGGACCGCCTCGACGGTCTCCTTCTTCACGGTGAAGTGCCTGGTCAGTCCGCGAGTGCGGATCATCGTGGTCGTCATGAGAACAACGCTAGGGTTGATTCCGGCCACTTTCTGACCTCAATAGCAGCGAAGTTGGACAACATGAGCACGAGCGCACGCATGCTGCAGTTGCTGTCCCTGCTACAAACCCACCGCTTCTGGCCCGGCACGGAGCTGGCCGGCCGGCTGGAGGTCAGCGAACGCACGCTGCGGCGCGACGTCGAGCGCCTGCGCGACCTGGGCTATCCGGTCAACGCCAGCCGCGGGGTGGCCGGCGGGTACCAGTTGCAGGCCGGCGCGGCCATGCCGCCGCTGCTGCTCGACGACGACGAGGCGGTGGCGATCGCGGTGGGCCTGCGCACGGCGGCGGCCGGCGCGGTCGACGGCATCGAGGAGATCTCGGTGCGCGCGCTGACCAAGGTCGTTCAGGTCATGCCGCCCAACCTGCGCCGCCGGGTCGACGCCCTCCGGGCCTACACCGTGCCCGGCTTCGTCGGCGGCGGCGGCCCGACCGTCGACGCCACCGCACTGACCGTCATCGCGCAATGCTGCCGCGACGACGAGCGGCTCCGGTTCGCCTACACGACCCGCGAGGGTGGTCGGGCGGTACGGGTGGTGGAGCCACACCGGCTCGTCTCGCTCGGCCGGCGGTGGTACCTCGTCGCCTGGGACACCGACCGGGCCGACTGGCGCACGTTCCGGGTGGACCGGCTGACCGATCCGGCGGCCACCGGCGCACGCTTCCGGCCGCGCGCCCTACCCGGTGGCGACGCCGGTGCGTTCGTCCGCCGGCAGATCGCCGCCATACCGACGCGCTACCGCGTGGACGTACGGATCAACGCTCCGGCCGCGACGGTCCGGCGCGTCGTCGGCCGATGGGCCAGGGTCGAGGCCGACGGCGACGGCGACGGCGCCTGCCGGATGCTGATGAACACCGACCATCTGGAGTGGCCGGTCTCGGTGCTGGCGTCGGTCGGGGCCGGCTTCGAGGTCGCCGAGCCGGCCGAGCTGCGCGCGCGGGTCCGCGAGATCGGCCGGCTGTTCAGCCGGGCGTCCGGCTGATCACCCTCCCGGCCGCGGCTTCTGCGGCGCGCCCGGCACGCAGTGCCACAGCGAGTTCTCCGGCGGGTCCACGGCGGAGCAGCTCCCCAACAGATCCAGGCGCAGGATGGTCGGCGCGCCCGCGCCGTTGGCGGTTCCCACGGCCCGCACGGTCACGTCGTAGCGCCGGTCCGGGTTGAGCCCGGTCATCGTGTGGGTCGGGCCCGACACGGTCTGCGGGTATCCGGCCACCGCCGGGAAGACGCCGATCTCGTAGCCCGCCACGCCCGGTCCGGCGAACAGCGGCGCGTTCCAGGACAGGCTCGCCGAGGTCCGGTCGAAGTTGCGCGGTCCGGCCAGGTTGCGCACGGTGCCCACCCGGTTGACGCACTGGTAGATGTGCACGTCGTCGACGAGCCATTCACCGGGAAGGTCCTGGACAAAGGTGACCTTGAGGCTCTGGCCGGCGAACGCGCTGAGGTCGAACCGGGTCGACACGTAGCCATTGGCGATGGTCGGTGGCGCCCATCCGGTACGCGGCAGCGCGTTCCAGCCGCCCTCGAACGGGATCTCCGTCGTCGTGGTGCCATTGCTCAGCCGCAGCCGCTGTTTGCCGTTGAACGGCAGGTGGGCGAACCACAGGTACCCGTTGGCCGGCACGGTGGCGAAGCTCTTCATGGCCAACGACGCCGCCCCGGTCGAGGTCGTGGACAGGCGCACGGCGTTGACGCCCGAGTGCGCCCACCGCAGCGGGAAGCCCGAGTTCGGCACGACCGCCGCGCGGCTGGCCGTCCAATTGCTACCGCCGCTTTCGAAGCCGTCGAAGAACGCGTCCTGGATCGGCTGCCCGGGCGTGTCGCACAGGCCGGCCTCCTCGGTGCCGGAGGTGTGCGCGGTGATCATCTCGGTGGCCGCCACCACCGCGTCGACCTGGGCGCAGTCGGCCAGGGTGAACCGGAAGTGGCCGACCAGCCGGCGGCCCGGTACCAGAGCTGGATCGACTTCGTCGGGCCGATACCGGTGATGGTCGCGCCGTTGAACGAGTGGGTGCCGGGCTCGCCGAGCAGGAACGCCGCCTTGTTGGCGATGCCGGAGTTGATGTGCACGCCGCCGCTGTCGACGAAATCCGGATCGTGCTCGTAGAGGGGGCTGCCCACCCGGTCGGGCTGGCAGCCGTGCCGCAACTCCTCGTTGTCGGGCGCGTCGCAGGGTGGCGGGGAGGGATCGTCCGGCGTCGGCAGCGGCGCCGACGGGTCCTCCATGTCCCGGATCACGCCAACCGTGGCCGGTAGGTCCTCGCCGATCTGCCACTTCGTCGCGGGCGTGTCGGTTCCCCGGCCGTTGGTCTGGTCCATGAACTCGCCCATGATGTCGGAGAACGCCTCGTTGATGGCGCCCGACTGGAACGCGTAGAACAGCTGCGACGTGAAGTCGGTGACCCCGTGGGTCAGCTCGTGCCCGACCACGTCGTCGGCGTCGGCGAAGCCGGCGCCGAAGACCATCTGGGCGCCGTCCCAGAACGCGTTCTCGAACGGGCACTCGTCGGGGAAGGGCGGCCCGGGCCGGTAACACGCGCGCACGGTGGCCCGCATCGGCATCCCCCGGCCGTCGATCGAGTCGCGGCCGACCTCGCGGCGGTAGAACGTGTAGGTGTCGCCGAGCATGTCGTACGCCGTGTTCGCTTGCGCGACGCTCGACGGGGCGCCGCCCTCGGTGCGCCGCACCGGCGGGCCGCCGGCCGCGGTGTCGCACCGGTAGGTCGCCACGTTGTTCAGGTCGACGATGGCGTTGCCGAGGTCGCAGATCAGGCGGTTGCGCGCGAACTTCACCTCGCTGAAGACCAGCGACACCGAGCCGTCGGTGGCGTCGACGAGCGCGGTGGCCGATGGCGCGGTCAACCCCTCCAGCCGCAGCCGGACCATCCACGTCGGACGCAGCTGGCTCCGCCCGGGTGCCCCGAGCAGCCGCGGGTCGTAGAGCCACAGCCGGGTCTCGGCCACCGCGAGGGCGGCGGGCCCGACGCCGAGCTTCTCGGCCGCCGCGGCCCGACCGGTCTGCCCGGCGGTCGCGCCGGACACCGACGCGGCGGTGGCGGTGGGCGGGCCGACGGGCGTCTCGGCCGTCGCGGAGACCACCTGGCCGGTGCCGTTGACCGTCACCACGAGGTCGCCGGCCAGCACCGGCACGCCGCCGATGTGTTGCGCGAACCGGACGACCCGGTCCCCACCGGGCAGCGCCTCGACGCGCTGGCGGCGGGCCTGCTGGCCCGGTCGGAGGCCGAACGCCTGCCCGTACCGGTTGACGAACGCGCCCGCGGCCGTACCGGGGTCCGATGTGGACGCGGAGCCGGGGGTACGCCGCAGGGCCATCCCGGCCGGCGCCGCGACGCTGCGCAGGTGTCCGGTGTGGTCGACCACGATGGCCGGCGGACGGGCGGTCGCGGCGCGTAGCTCGGCGATCGCCTGCAGGGGCGAGAGTGGTCCCGCGCCGCGCCCGCGCTCGCGGGTCGACGTGTCGGAGGCGACCTCGCCGCCGGTCCGCTCCGTCCCGGTGGCCGCCGGCTCCCCCGGCACGAACGGCTCGGCCACGACCGGTGCGTCGCCGGCCACCCCGGGCAGGCGGGGCACCGCCGCGGTGAGCGCCGTGAGGGACAGCGCGACCGCCGCGGTCGCCGCGGCCGCTCGATGAGATGCACGCATCCGAAACCCCCGTGGTCATCGCCGACAGGACCGCGCCAAGCTATCGGCCGGTCCCATTGCCGGGCATCCCCTGGACGGACAATGTGCACGGCGGTCGGCGCGCCTAGGGTGAGTCGCGGGCGAGGCGAGAGGACCCGGCCATGGCGGCGGTCGACATGTGGTTTGACCCGGTTTGCCCGTGGGCCTGGATCACGTCGCGCTGGCTCCTCGAGGTCGAGCGCGTCCGCGATGTGCGGGTGACCTTCCACGTCATGAGCCTGTCCGTCCTCAATGCCGACCGGCCGGATCTGTCGGACTCGTCCCGGGCGGAGGTGACCCGGGGCTGGGGACCGGTACGGGTGATGATGGCGACGGCCCTCGCCCACGGCCAGTCCGGGGTCCGGAACCTGTACGGCGCGATGGGCACCCTGATCCACGCCGGACGGACCCGCATCGGGCGCGACCTGTACGCCAGGGCCATCGATCAGGCCGGCCTGCCCCACACGCTGGCCAACGCCGCGCTGACGACGGCGTACGACGAGAAGGTCCGCGCCAGCCATCATGCCGGCGTGGCTACTCTGGGCGACGCCGCCGCGACCCCCGTCATCCGCCTGGCCGGCGCCGGCGGCTGGGCCAGGGCGTTCGTGGGACCGGTGCTCTCGCCGATCCCCCGCGGTGAGGCCGCCGGGAAGCTGTGGGACGGGGTGGCCCTGATCGCCCGATCGGACGCGTTCTTCGAGCTGCGCCGCCCCCGCACCCGCCGCCCCGACGTCACCTGAACCGATCCCCGCGCCCTTCGCTGCGCCGGCCCCCCTTCCGCGCCGGCCCCCCTTCCTGCGCCGATCATGGACTTAAGTCCATGATCGGCGCTGTTTGGTGTCCGTAACTCCATGATCGGCATAGAACAAGGGTTTCGCCTAGGGGGCCAGATCGAGCAGAGTGACTATGTCGATCTGTCGACGGCGGAGCTGCCGTCAAGAGGGGGAGAGACTATGCGTACACGATCACGCGCGTCGGCCGGGGCCGCCGCACTGCTCACCGCGGCGGTGCTGATGGTCGCCGGACCCAGTGGTGTCGCCGCGTCGCCTGGTGGCCTGGAACAGGCGAGAGCGTCCGCCGCCCGACCTCCCGGCGACCACGCGTCACCGAAGACGAAGGACGCCCGTACCGCTCGGGTCGCACCCAGCAAGGCGCAGCGCGACCGCGCGGCCGCCGCCGGGATCAGCGCCCGCTGGACCGCCTACGGCACCGCCGCCGAGCTCAGGGTCAATGGCAAGCCGGTCGCCAAGGGCCTGCCGGCCGACCCGGTGGTCGGGGCGCGCGCCTTCGTCAACGGCAACCGCGACCTGCTCGGCCTGACCCCGAGCGGGGCGGACGCCCTCGAACTGCTCACCGTGGTCCCGACGGGCCGGGGCGCCGTCGTCCTGTTCCGCCAGCGCTTCGGTGAGCTGGCCGCGGCCGTCGACGGCATCCTGTCCGTCGGCGTGCGCGACGGCGCCGTCTGGCACGTCAGCTCGTCGCTGGCCCGCGACGCCGCCGCGCCCGCGCCGGCCACGCTCTCGGCCGCCGACGCCGAGCGCGCCGCCCTCGCCGACGCCGGGGTGGCCGGCGCCAAGGTGCTGCGTACCCAGCTCGTCGCGGTACCCACGGCCGACCGCGGAGCCCGCGCGGCGTACGAGGTCGTCCTGGCCGGCGGCCCGGCGACCGAGCCGGTGGGCTATTCGACCTATGTGGACGCCCGCGAAGGCTCCGTCCTGGTACGGGAGAGCCTGGTCGACTCCGACGTGGACAACCCGGAGTGGGACGTCTTTCCGAACTCGCCGCCGGTCGACTACTCGTCGACCGACACGCGGGTCCGCTGGTGCCTCAACGCCGCCGCCGGCTGCTCGGAGGCGGTCGCCACCTCGGCCTCGCTGCCCTGGGACGTCGACCCGGCCACCATGGCCTCGACCAACACGACCGCCGGCAACAACGCGATCGCCGTACACAACTGGAACAGCAACAACGCGGCGACGGTCGGCACCGAGACGGCCACGGCCAGCCCGACCCGCGAGTACACGTACCCGTGGACCAACCAGTGGCTCGAGGAGGCGTGCAACCCGGCGGTGTTCACCTCGCCGGAGCGCAACGACATCGACGCCGCCCGGGCGAACCTGTTCGCCATGCACAACCGGATGCACGACTGGTCCTACCATCTCGGGTTCCGCGAGAACACGTTCAACATGCAGGTCGACAACCTCGGCCGCGGCGGCGTCGGCGGCGACCGGGAGCAGGGCAACGCCCAGGCCGGCGGCATCACCGGCGGCCCGCCCGGGTTCGCCGCGCGCGACAACGCCAACCAGCTCACCGGGCCGGACGGCGTGCCTGCGATCACCAACATGTACCTGTGGCAGCCGATCGCGGGGGCGTTCTACACCCGGTGCGTCGACGGCGACTACGACATGTCGGTGATCGCCCACGAGTACACGCACGCCATCACCAACCGGATGATCGCCGGGCCCAACGCCGGCCTCAGCTCGCCCCAGGGGATGAGCGAGAGCTGGTCGGACCTGATGGCCATGGAGTACCTGTTCGAGCACGGCTACGCGCCGGCCGGCCAGCGCGGCTTCACGATCGGCGAGTACGTCACCACCGATCCGGTCGCCGGCATCCGCAACTACAACATGTCCAACAGCCCACTCAACTACTCGAGCGTCGACTACGACTTCGTCGGGCTGCAGGTGCACGCGTCCGGCGAGTTGTGGAGCGCCACCAACGCCGACATCCGGGCCGCGATGATGGCACGCTACGGTGCCGGCGACGCCGCGCTGCAGAAGTCCTGCGCCAACGGGCTCACGCCGGTGACGGCGTGCCCGGGCAACCGGCGCTGGGTCCAGCTCGTGTTCGACTCGTTCCTGCTGATGGCCAACAGCCAGAACAGCCAGGTCGACGCGAAGAACGCGCTGCTGGCCGCCGACCTGCTCCGCTTCGGCGGGGCGAACCAGGACATCCTCTGGAACGCGTTCGCCAAGCGCGGTCTGGGTGAGGGCGCGTTCAGCAACGGTGCCGGCGATGCCGATCCGGTGCCGAGCTTCGTCTCGCCGTACGCCACCGAGGGCGTCCAACGGTTCCGCCCGGTCGACCAGCAGACCGGCCTCCCGATCGGCAACGCCCAACTGTTCGTGGGCGACTACCAGGCCCGCGCGGTCGCGGTGGCCGACTCCGACCCGGCCACACCGCTGGGCGACGAGGTCAGCCTGGTGCCGGGCACGTACAACTTCCTGGTGCGGGCGCCCGGCTACGGCCACGCCCGGGTCGGGCCGGTCACCGTCGAGGCCGGACAGACGCGCAACCTGCGGGTGCCGATGCGGCTGAACCTGGTCTCGGCCGTCAACGGCGCCGTCATCACCGGCGACGGCATCAACCTCAACCGGATCAACGACGACGACGAGGCGACGAACTGGGCCTCGCTCGGGGCGCCGGTCGCCGGCCGCGGCGTCACCGTCGACCTGTTCGGCGGGGCGCAGCTGGTCCGCCGGGTCCAGGTCAGCGCGCAGCTGCGTCCGCAGATCACCACCGACCCGGACAGCGCGGGGCAGAGCCGGTTCTCGGCCGTGCGGCAGTTCCGGATCCTCGCGTGCAACGCGCGGGGTCTGGTCACCTGCGCCAACGCGGCCGACTTCTCGGTCATCTACCTCAGCCCGGCCGACGCGTTCCCGTCGATCGCGCCGCGCCCGCGGGCGCCGGAGCTGACCATCCGGTCGTTCGACGTCCCGGACACCCGGGCCACGCACCTGCGGTTCGAGGTCGTGACCAACCAGTGCACCGGTGCGCCCGACTACGCCGGTGAGCAGGACGCGGATCCGGGGGCCGCGACCGACTGCGCCACGGCCAGTCCACAAGGGACCAACGTGCGGGTGGCCGAGTTCCAGGCCTTCACCCGCTAGGCCCTTTTGTCAGGAGGGGCACCCTACAGTGCAAAAACTGACTGTAGGGTGCCCCTCCTTACATCTCGGGCGGCGGGTCCTCGCCGCCGCGGGACGCGCGCCATTCGGCCTCGTTGGCCCGCCACTCCTCGAACGGGTCGTAGTCGACCTCGAGCGGCTCCTGTGCCGGTCGCTCGTCCTCGGGCACGTTGCGCAGGTTGAGCCGGATCCGGTACCAGGCGCTGCTGCGCCCGCGCATCGCGTCGAGCAGTACATCCGACGGTCCCAGGTGCGGCCACACCGTCGGATGGCGCCGCTTCCACCGTTCCAGGCCGGCCTGGACCTCCTCCTTGCTGGCCGCCCGGGCGATCTCGATCATCGGCATCGTGCTGCGGCGCCGCCCGCTGGCCCCGCTGGTCTTTCCGGGCGCCGGTTTGGCCACCTCCCCGCGGCTGGGTGCCGGGGCGTCGGGCAGCCCAGCCGCCTTGTGCCGCTTGGCCAGCTCCAGCAACGCCTCCAGCGACCCGACCGCGTCGTCGATGCCGGCCGCCGGGTCGCCGAGTTCGGCCAGCCGGGCCGGTACGGAGGCGATGGTGAACGCCTCGGGCTCGCAGTCGGGCACCTCGTCCCACGACAGCGGCGTGGACACCCGCGCGTCCGGCGTGGGGCGAAGGGAGTACGCCGAGGCGGTGGTGCGGTCCTTGGCGTTCTGGTTGTAGTCGACGAAGACGCCGTGCCGCTCCTCCTTCCACCACCGGCTGGTCGCCAGGTCGGGCGCCCGCTCCTCCACCTCGCGGGCCAGCGCCAGCGCGGCCCGTCGCAGCTCGGTGAACGTCCACCGGGGCTCGACCCGGCAGTAGATGTGCAGCCCGCGCGAGCCCGACGTCTTCGGCCAGCCGGTCAGGCCGAAGTCGGTCAGGGCCTCGCGGACCACCATGGCCACCTTGCGGACCTGCGACCAGTGCACACCCGGGATGGGGTCGAGGTCGACGCGCAGCTCGTCGGGGTGGGCCAGATCCTCCGCCCGTACCGGGTGCGGGTGCAGGTCGATGCAGCCGAGGTTGACCACCCAGGCCAGCTGGGCCGCGTCGCGGACCACGATCTCGTGGGCGGTACGGCCGGACGGGTAGCGCAGCTCGACCGTCTCGATCCAGTCGGGTCGCGACTCCGGTGCCCGCTTCTGGTAGAACGGTTCGCCGTCGACGCCGTTGACGTACCGCTTGAGGGCCATCGGCCGGCCCCACACGCCGCGCAGGGCCCCGTCGGCGGTGGCCAGGTAGTAGCGGACCATGTCCAGCTTGCTGACCCCGATCCCGGGGAAGAACGGCTTGTCCGGGTTGGTGATGGTCACCTCCCGGCCGTCTACCTCCAGGACCTCCTTCCGCGGGGCCATTCCTGCACAATACCTTCCGACCGGGAACGTACGTCCCGGGCGCGGAAGGCGGCGCGGTGACCAGCGTGGCGCGCGAGCCGGGACCGCTGCCCGGCCGGCTGAGCCTCGTCTACGGTCCGTGGATCGCCATCCTGGTGACCGCCCTGACCATCGCCGGGCTGGTGGCGGCGAGCCTGCTGGCGGCCGGTCCGGGTGTGCGAGTCACCGCGTCGAGCCAGCCTCGCCTCGTGGAGCTGGTCGAATCGGTGGCGCGCGGCCTGGGACACGAGCCTCCGGCCCGGATACGGCTGATCGCCGAGGCGGAGGTGCGAGAGGGCGCGGCCGGCGGACGACGGGAGCTCCCCGGTCGTGGTGCGGCGCCTGTTGGCCCGTTGGAGCGCCGGCGACTCCTGATCCCCTAGCGCCGGTCAGGTGGCCGCCGGCTCCGTGCCGGCCTCCACCGCCCCGGCGACGACCGCCGCGGCCGCCGCGGCCGGCGCGAGCGGCGCCGCGGCCAGTGGGGACGCGGGGGTCGGCTCGGCCGGCTCCGGATCGATGCCGCCGCGCACCATCCGGCGCCGCCGGGCCCGGTCCCGCACGTAGGCCTCGATGAGCTTGCGGTCCTGCTCCTCCTGCTCGGCCAGGAAGCGCGACTCCTGCTGCATCGTGTCGGCCCGGATGCGGTCGGCGAACGAGGTCAGGCCCAGGCGTCCGGCCAGCGAGGAGATCCAGCTCGACGCCCGCGTGATCCGCGTGGCGAGCGCGAACACCTTCCGCTTGATCCATACGGCGAAGTACTGGACCAGCGCGACGAAGACGTCGAAGAGGGCGGCCAGCAGCGCGACCACCCCGAGATAGATCAGCGCGGATATGGCGCCGACGACGACCGCGCCGACCCAGCCCCAGTGGAACGTGGACACGACCGTCGCGCCGATCAGCGTGGTGGACGTGGTGCCGGCGAAGAAGTTCGCGATGGGGTCGTGGATGCGCTGCAACCGCTCGCGTACCGCGACCCGCTGGAACACCGTCATGTGCACGAGCAGGACGGCACAGATGATCAGCGCGGGCGCGATGTCGGAGGTGAAGTTGACGTCGGCACCCTTGAGCTGCTTGAGCGGGCTCACCGCCTCGCGCATCCGCAGCTCGCCGAACGCGCTCGGCCAGCGGTCGTTGTAGTAGATCATGTAGAGGGGTAGCGCGAGCAACGCCATGATGAGGCCGGTCTTCTGCGGCCGCCGGCCGAACAGCGCCGCCTTGACATAGAGACCGACCGAGATGAGCAACAGCGCCGCGACGGCGTAGATGAAGTAGTTCACCACACGTCCTTCTGGTCCGGGGCGGACGAAAGCTCTCCCCGCGTGAGCTGACCCCAAGCATGGGGTGTCCAGTGGCTTGCGGGCTGCCCAGAGGCTGACAATGCGGCATCGCCGCCCGGCATCGGCCGATACGCCGTCACCCGCATCGGCCGTACGCGGCTACCGCATCGGCCGACGCGGTCGGTGGCATCGGCCGTACGCCAACAGGCATCGGCCGTTCGTCATACTCCGATGTCCGCCCGGAGCCGGTGGATGGCCGCCGCCACGCCGGCCCGCACCCGCGGGTCCTCCTCGTCCACGTCGCGATCCAGCGCGACGACCCAGACGAGGTCGGACGACCCGGGCCGCCGGCGGGCCACCACGAGGGCGTTCACGCCGTCGGTCACGGCCACCCGGGCGCTCACCAACAGGGTCGAGCCGATCCGCTCGCGAACCAGCGCGACCAGGCCGCGGGGTACGCACACGGTCAGCCGATGGCCGACCGCGAGGTCGGCGAGATCCAGCCGGTCGCGCCGGGCGTCCCAGCTCATCCGGCCGGTCTCCTCCCAGCCCATCCGGCTCCACGCCGAACCGTTGGCCCGGTGATAGATCGCCAGCGTGGTGGCCACGACGGACCCGCCGTTGCCGTCGCCCTCGGTGGCGAGGACGCGCTCGCCGTCGTCCAGCGGCGGCGGCACCGGCCGGTGTCGACCCCGGGGCCGGGTCGCGGCGCGGTACGGGCGAGCCATTGACCTTAATGGATTTATCACATAGACGATTCTCTATCATGTGGCGACAGTCGTCCACATAACGACGAAATCGCGCCGATCATGACGTCAATGTCATGATCGGCGCGACCTCGTGACGGTTACTCCTGTCCGAGCCAATCAGGGCAGTTGACCCACCTCATCCACGACGGCCACGCGAAGCACCGCGCGTCCGCGGATCACTGTCCCCGGGCTCAGTCCCTCCCAGGGGGTACCCGCCGCGTCTCCCGACCCGACCACGACGGCCTTGTGGCCGAGGAACGAGTAGTCGACCGGATCGAAGAGCAGCTCCAGCTGGACACCGCGCCCGCCGATCGCGACCGCGATGCCCGGCCGCCCGGACACGTCCGTGGCCGGGTCGACCACGACAACACCCGCGATGGTGCTGGCGACCTCGAAGGCGGCCGCGTGCACGGCCGGCGAGTACGTGGTACGGACCAGTTCCGACATCCGGTCCCACGCGATCTCGTCGGCCGTGGCGTCCGCCGGGTACACGTCCTCGTACGCTCCCGACGCCGTACGGACCCGTTCCCGCTCCGGTCGGTACAGGTAGGCGCGCATGGCGGCGGCATCCGTCGGCAGGTCCGTCCGCAGGGCCGGCTCCGGCGTACAGGCCACCGTGTTGGCCGGGTCGTCGTCGATCGGCACGCGGCCGTCGCGGCAGCCAGGAATCGTGGCTTGCGGCATGTTGGGGCGGCCACTGCGGTCCAGACCGTCCCGGGTCCCGTCGACCGACAGCCACCGTTGGCCGGTCACCGGCGCGTGGCCGTTGACGACCCAGACATCCTCGACGAACACGAACTGGTCGCCCCGGGCGGCCAGCTCCGGCGAGGCGGCCGCGTGACGGGCGGCCAGCAGGAGGACGCCGGGCCCGTCGAGCTTGTCGGTCGGCGGCGCCTCGGTGGACGGCGGGGCGTTACCGGGATTCTGTACGGCGGTCGAGCCGCCCGGCGCGGTGAGGCCGAGCACCACGGCCGTCGCCGCCGCGACCACGGCGGTCAGGCCTCCGGCCAGGCCGAGTCGCCACCCGACCCACGCCCGCGGGCGCCGGGCCCGGTCGGCGAGGACGCCGGTCATCACCCGTCGGCGCAGGTCGGCCGGCGGCCGCGCCTCCGGTGGGGCCAGGCCCTCACCCAGTCGCTGCAGGTGCATCAGATCTGAACCGGTCATCGCTCCTCCTCAATGTCGGCGGTGGGATCGGCTCCCCCCAACGCGTGTCGCACCTTGCGCCGGGCCCGGTTGAGCCGCGACGCCACCGTGCCGGACGGGATGGCCAGAGCCGCGGCCACCTCGTCGTAGCTGAGACCGCCCCAGGCGACCAGCAACAGCGCGTCCCGATCGCCGGCCGCGAGGGCCGCCAGCGCCGCCAACAGCGGACCGCGGGCGCGGTCGGCGGCGACCCGCGCGGCCACCCGGTCGGCCGGGCCGTCGTCCGCGGC
>Ga0307409_100000451_pt1 | contig 17431 bp, 12 predicted proteins | sample 322Ometagenome_2_FD_203888 | JGI IMG/M metagenome (GOLD analysis project Ga0307409, IMG submission 203888) | Maize rhizosphere microbial communities from greenhouse at UC Davis, California, United States - 322HYB-O-2 | ecosystem: Host-associated > Plants > Roots > Rhizosphere > Soil | place... | reverse complement strand
TTCTGCTTCATTTCTTCCCAGTCTACCTCTTTCAAGCCTATCATTCTTCTGAACGAATTTGCAGTTGCAGGACCAAAGCCGGCATAGTGATTGTTAGCAGCCATGATTGCAAACTTTGCTTTGTCTTTCAGTCTATTGACTTCCTCTGACCACCTTTGTAGCTCTTCAAGACGATTCTTCTGTATCTTACCAAAATCTTTCTCGTCGATACTTCGATCGCCTATAAAACGCAAGTAAATGAAATCGGAAGTTAATTCTGGCGGCGTTTGGATCGTGTCTAATTGACTCCAAGCTAGACAAATGTTATTGTCGGAGAGAAGCTTGTAGAAATTCTTATTATTATTTTTGTCAAACCATGACGTGTGTCTTACTTCTATAGCGTACCTAAAGTCAGGATCAAGCATAGGAATCAATCCTTCTAGCTTTTTCAAGCCTTCCTTAGCAGTCAAGGAAGGCGGCAGTTGTAGCAAAAGAGCCAATAGCTTGTGGCGCAATGGCCGCATGACATAAATGAAATAGCGAAGTTCTTTCTCAGGGTCTGCAAGACGTTTTTCATGCGTTATCGATCTGGGAAACTTGGCTGCAAATCTAAAATTGTCAGGGGTTATCGAAGCCCATCTTTAATCATGAAATGATTGGGTGGTCGATAGAAGGAAGAATCAATTTCGACAAAATCAAAGACTCGGCTATAATACTTCAGGAATTCCTTTCGCTCTAGATTTGCTGGGTAGAAATGTCCAAGCCATGCGTCGTATGACCAGCCAGAGCAGCCTACGTAGACTGATGATACTTCCAAGTAAGTACAGAAGAATGATATCATGGCTTCCCTATAAGGTAGTTGTAAATGAAGAAAATAGAGTATAGTAGATCTTCTTCTCCTCTGCATCGTTCTGTTCTGGGTAAGATCATGTGCATAGCCAAGCCAAGGTCCGAGATATCACAGACTGTATAAGTAACTAACTAGCTTCTATGACAATATAATTATTAATTAGAATTAAAACATTATCTAGAGTGGCTTATAGAGCAAGTGATCTTTCAATATAGAGGGTAGAACATAGAAGATAGATAAGATAGATCGTACTTTTTGTCCTATAAGCATAGAGTAATTCAACAATAACTTTGGCCTGAGTGTGAAATGGAAAAGAAAAATTGATTTTCATTAGAAAATTTAGAATGCTTAGCGCTTGACTATTATTGTTAACAACAGTCGAGGCGCCGCTTCTTATACCAAAAAACAGAAATAAAAAATTCGCAAGCAAAAACTAGATCCGATCGCTCTCTTATGTCCTAGAATTATGAGCCCTATGACTGCAAAGTGGATAAATAAATAACACACTAGGTAGTATAATCCAACCAGATTTGGCCTCATATGACGCTCCCTCTTTTAAATCAGAAGGTTTTAACTGTCCTTTTTGTGGAGCATTCGCTCACCAAGTATGGTCTAAAGCCGCTGCTGGATACAATGCGCATGATATTGTCCCCGACACATACTTTGCACAATGTATGAAATGTAAAAACTATTCTATCTGGCATGGAGAACAACTGATTCACCCTTCTGGAGGAAATGCTCCTCTGCCACATGCTGACTTACCAGAAGACCTCAAAAAAGATTACGAGGAAGCTCGGTCTATTGTTTCAAGGTCGCCAAGAAGTGCTGCAGCATTGCTTCGTTTCACTATTGAAAAATTAACGAATACAATCCTTGAAGAAAATAAGAATAAGAGCCTTAATAGTAAAATTGAGCTTTTGGTAGAGAAGAAGGTTCTTCGGTCGGAAATAGGAAAAGCATTGCATGTTGTAAGAGTCATAGGAAATAACGCTGTCCCTAATCCCGCAGAAATTGATCTGAGAGACGATATTGAAATTGCTGTCAAACTCTTTAAATTAGTGAATATGATTGTTCAGGAGACGATTACGGAGTCAAGAGAAATTGATTCAATTATTCATAATTTACCTAATGGAGCTAAGAAGAACATTGAAAAGAGAAATGGAAATATGGTGCCTAAAGGAAATCAATTAGATGAATAAAATTTGCCTGATTCATGTTTTTTGAAACGACGGACGAAATGAAGATTTCCCCTGCAACAAAGTCAATCTTTATGATAATGTTCCCACTTTTAGGAGCTATTATTTAGATTCCTTAATTAGCCGGCCTTATTCTTTTTCTGCTCACCAAATACAATACAGCCTTGATCATTTCGATCTTTGAAATAATAGTCAAATTAAGAAAAATTGATAATGAAACTATACTCAAGTTCATCAAGTCTTTTTGCTACTAAGGTTGCTTAAGGGATTATCAGACTCACTTCTAGGGTCATCTGTTCCGATGCCGCCGTTCATGTTGTATTAGCACCACCGTCTGGTGTTGTTCTTCCTCCTCCGCCTGCAGTAGTACCGTCCATTAATCCGGCTGGAGTATTAGTCATGTTACCACCACCCTGTGTGCCATCATCACCTAATGCACTCAGAGCCATATCCAAGAACATGAGGGCACCTTGAGTGTCGCCAACTTGCAATGCTATGCATGCTTCTTGTATGTTGTCTCTTACCTCTGATGTTGATTGGTTTCCCCCTCCTCCAGTTGTAGTAGTACTAGTAGCATTTGTTGTTGTGCCCGTAGTAGTAATACTATCTCCGCCTTCGACGTCTGCATCATAGTCATCATAAGCGCTAGTTCCACCAACACTTACCCCATCATCGAATGTCCCTCCTCCTGTTTGTGTTGGAGCACAAGCTGACTGTACATCTCCACTATCACCTTGTTCTCTTTCAAGGCCTTCAAGCAATCCTTGCGCGCTTGCATCATTTGATACACGTATAGCTATCAATGACGCCATGCCAAGCGAAAGCAGGATAAGCCCCAAGGCTGCAGGTACACTCTTCTTTTTGTCCTCAGATGCCATGGAGAAGAAGGTAAGATTAAGGCTTTTAACAGTTGTAGTTTGTAGTCACTGCATTTAGTAATAACCGTCCTATTCAAAAATCTAAATGAATCTAATTCCTTGCCTAAAAAGGAGTAGGAGCAGGATCTTTCTTTCTACTCCTCAAATACAATACAACTTGGAGCATTTCAATCTCTCTGTAACCCACCTTTGAGTGCCTTCCATGTATATTGCCTGCTACTGCTTTTCCCTTTGTTTTGCTTTCAAAATGCTTGCAACTCTTATCTTCCTCTCTAGGTACATGTTGAAGAGTCTTGATCTGCAATTTGAAATGATTGTTTATATCAGGATTATTAATATGCCATGTTTTGTATAGATAGATGTGCCAAGAGGAGTAAAGAAAGGCGTTAGCAAACAAAAGTTTGAAAGGACCGTAAACAAAATAAAACGTAAAGGCAGTGCAAAGAATCCTTACGCAGTAGCAAATGCAAATCTGGGACGCAAGGGTAAGAGCAGAACAAAATCACGCAAGTAATTCAATTCGGAGCTTGTCAAGCGTTTCAAGCCGCTAGAAGACTTGTTGATCAGCATGAAGTATCAGTATCTATATCTCATAATTCACAACAACATACGGACACTCCAATAAAGAGCTCAAGAATGCCAGGACAAGGTACTAACCAAGAGCTTCTGCTTCTGAGAATCTAGCGATGCGCTGCAGAATTCCAGCAGCAGCCGCAATATTCTCCCTCTGTACAATTGGGACATTCGCCCTGCGAAGGGCTACCTTACATTCAGAAGGCAGGCAGCCACAGTCAGCACATCTTATTTGCATACCCTGAGAATCACATGATTGAAATAAAAAAAGCTTCTTCAGCGAGGAGCATAAAAAATGACAAGGGTGCCAGTAACAGCAACTATCGAGCCTATAATCTCGTATCTATCAGGCTTCTTTTTATCAACTATTCTGCCCCAAATGATTGTAGATACTATGAATATGCCGCCATATGCTGTATATACTCTACCAAACTCTGCTGGCTGTAACGTTGGAATGATTCCGTATACAAAGAGGATGATGCCCCCCAAAGCGCCTAGTGCGATAGTTTTCTTTTCTCGTAGCCAGAGCCATACCAGATAGCCTCCGCCAATCTCTGCAATGGCAGCAGCAAAGAACAGTGTCAGTGTGATAAGAGGAGGAGAGGGGGCTTGTATTATTATCACTTCTGCTGTGACCAAACAGATTCCTCTCCTTTTCTTGGCATATAGAATATGATGGCAACGCCCACTAGCGCAATTGCAGCGCCTATAATATCGAACCTATCAGGTGCAATTCCTTCAAAAATCCCTCCCCAAATTACAGCCATGACAATAAAGATACCACCGTATGCAGCGTAAATTCTGTGAAAGTGTGATGGCTGAAATGTGGGAACAATGCCATAAAGAAAGAGCACAAAGCCTCCAAGAGCGCCCACCATCCAGCTCATGCCATCGCGAAGCCACAGCCATACAAGGTAACCGCCAGCAATCTCACACAGACCTGCTATAAAGAAGAAAAGCAATGTTATGGTGATTTTTTTGACTTTGTTACTTTCTGCCATAATTTACTGCCCGCAACAGGAGGCGAGAGTAGTCTGTCTGCTTTATGACTATTTCTATTCCTCAGGTGCTTCATCTTCATTCAGCCTGAGCGCGTTTTATGTTGTTTTTATTGGTTCGCTGAAGTGCTATGTGTCTCAGCTGCCATTGACTGCAGAGCCGTCCTGGCAGTATAGTAGACCTTAGCCCGTAGAATCAGTAGTTCATTACCAAGCAGCTCTTTTGCTTTCTTATTCAGCCTGCATCGAATGTTCTGTTGTTGAGCTGTAGTAAACTCCTTATTGTAAAGCAGAAAATCCCTTTTCTTGTCTATGTTACGATGTACTTACTGCGCTGTTATTGTTATTGTCCTACACTACTATTATGGTTCTCTTATTTGATCCCTCATCTAATAAATTCAAGGCTCTGAAATATCTGTTGTACCGGGGGTGGAGGAATACCTGAGGGTGTTGCTGCTGCAGGACCTTCGTAGGTGACAGACTCGCCTGACACGATCTGTCTCAGTCCGGGTTGTGGGTTCTCTGGAATAGTCGCCAGAATTGAATAACTCCTCATATCTACAAGTCCAGGACTGGGCCGATATGTCATTTCTACAAGTTTGGCTGGCACTGTTCTTATTGTTGTGTTTGGATCTTGGGGACTAGTAATATTGATTGTGAGGTCTGTCCTGTTTATAATCTGGATGTTAGTATAATTACGTCCCTGCATTTCCTCTACCATAAACACCAAGAAATCATCTGATGTGATGTTGGCTGGGTCCTCAATGACTTCAAATTCCGGTCTGTGGCTTAAGCGATCGTGTAGAATTTCTACGGAACTTTCAGATTGTTCGCAGTTATACATTCCTCCAGTACCAAGCAGTGCCTCTTGCTGTGGGCAAATTATGGCCAATATCAAAAAGCCTGCCTCGTTAGCAACACGGAAGTTAGGAAGATGTAAATTGTCAATGTCCTGAACTACCCAGTCATCTGGCACTCGCATTCTATATCCATCCTCTGTGTTTTGGAATGTCCCATTCTGAATCACTGCCGGTATGCTGGTCAGTTGTTGTGCGCTTGCTATTCCTACGTCGGGAGCAAGAAAAAGGACTACAGCAGCAATTGCTGTTAGAACTATTAATATGATCCTCATTTCCTCTGCGGATAAGCGCGATGGTGACCGCTTCATTGTCTCCAGAACACTATACACATCCCAGAGCGAGATAAGGTTATGGATAATAATTCTCTATTGGTTAAAACTGATCCCGCCTGTTTGGGTTAGCAGGTTCAAAGAATCAACTACATCCCAGTGCTCCACTATCATCTCACCCTCGATTCTAAATAGATCAGCAGTTTTCATTACAATCATTTGTTGGTAGGTGGCGCTCCCAAGTATTTTCACCTGTCTGTGTAGCAGTAGTGTGTTTAAAAACACATAACTAGATTAACTTCAGCAATCATGTGCTCTGAGGTTGTATGAGAGTCTGGGAAGCCCTCAAAGAGGGGACTGAAAAATTGCTTAAAGCCTTCGCTCCGGTTTTCTACTTGTGGATTGTCTTGTATAAGATATTGTGCATAGTACTTAACTACTGCACTTCTATTATGTGGTCGTTGAAAACTTCTTCTACAAATGATCTGACAAGTGCCTTGTTGTCTTTCTCCATCCTCGAATCATATTGTGGAGACTACTACTGCTGCTGCGCTAGTGCAGAAAAGGGGACGGCAATTAGAATTCCAATAAAGAGAATTGCTGCTGCTAGTAACGCTGATGGTTCTTCATGCATATCGTGGTAGTATAATGATCTATTGTCATTTAACCGATATAGAATAGATAGCATCGGTCTCAGATACAGGGCTCATATGAACGATATTTCTTTAGAAATGAAATCTAAATTAATAATCTTAGTAGGACAGCTATTCAATTGTATGAAAATTGAAGCCCATGTCCAGGGATAAGATTGCTAATTTGATTTCATAAAGTACTCTGACGGCAAAGTAAGGTATCACCCTATGCCCGCCTTTTTTTGAGGCTCTTCTAATGTTAAAATTTTTACCTAAGGATTCCCTTTATGATACGTCACTTGATCACTTGAAGATCAGCAAGCAACTTATCGATGCTTGTGACCGTTTTGCCCTCGTTGTCTGCAATTTGCTGCAGGGCAGGTGGATTCTCCATATAATCAGGAATCCGTGCAATTATTCTCTCTTGGTAGGTAGGAATATGCTCGTTTTGATAAAAAATACCAATCGGTATCTTGTTGCCCCACTCATTTGACTTTTCAATCACTTGGGACATTTTCTGATTTATCTCATCAGGGCTATGCACCTCGCCATCGTACCCTGTTTCCTCCAGTTTATACATCCTCGGTATAGCTTTGCCCGCTTTCGGATCAATGTTGTCAAGCCCTTGGAACCATTCCTTGGTATTGATATCATTATACGTAGGGCATGGCTGTAACACGTCAATGAATGCAAGTCCATTATGGGCAACTGCCTTCTTGATCAATTCCTTCAGATGACGGACGTCGTAGGAATAGCCTCGTGCAAGAAAAGTAAAGCCTGCAACAAGCGCAAGAGCTATCGGATTGACAGAATTGTTAACATTTGGCTGCGGCAGCGATTTTGTCTTCATACCCAGCTTGAGCGTGGGCGCGGCCTGTCCCTTTGTCAACCCATAGACAGCGTTATTGAATATGATGTAGACCATATCGACATTTCTGCGCCCTGCGCTCACGAGGTGACCCACACCAATTCCAAGGCCATCGCCATCTCCCCCCACAGCGATAACCTCAAGCTCCGGATTTGCAAGTTTGGCTCCCTGTGCGAATGGCAGCACCCTGCCGTGCAGCGTATGGATGCCATATGTCTTGATAAAGTGCGGCGTCTTACCTGAGCATCCGATGCCGGAAAATATCGTGGTTCTGTGTGGCGGAACTTGCAGATCTGCAAGCGCCATCTGGATGGCATTCAATATTCCGAAGTCGCCACAACCCGGGCACCAATCGTTGTGAACATCTGTCTTGTAATCTGATAATTTAAGCGCCACTTTTCAACACTTGTCTCCTTGGAGCATCTCCGCGTATTATTCTCTTTACACCATTATAAACCTCGTCAAGTGACATCGGTCTGCCGTTATATTTTACGATATGGTAGTTGGCTTCTAGGCCGGTGTGCTGGCGCACCAGCGAGCCTAGCTGACCAGTGTAATTCATCTCTATGTCGATCACTGTCTTGGCATCTTTTAACATCGATTTGACCAGCTCTGATGGGAATGGGTGCATGAGGCGAACTTGGATATATTTGACCCTCATGCCTTCAGCTGCCAATTTGTCCATTGCATCCAATATTGCACCCTTGGTCGAGCCCCAACTGATGATGACTATATCGCCGCTGCCATAAGTCACTGTTTTATCTTCGTCAGGTATTTCCTTTATTGCAACATCCAGCTTAGTCATTCTCTTGTCCATCATCTGCACCCTTATCTCCGGGTCTTCAGTGATGTGCCCCTCCTCCGTGTGCTCATCTCCGCTGTTCCAGAAAATCGCATTCTTGGTACCAAGCACTACCATTGGGCTTATAGGATTGTTGGACAGCTTGAAGCGGAGGTAGTTGCCGGCTACTCCTTTGTCTTTCTCTGTTATCTGCTTTACCCGCAAGCCCCTGTCAATTGCAATCTTCTTAACGTTAAAGTTCTTGCAAGTGATGAGGCTATTTGCCATTGCCTTGTCCAGCATGTGTATCACCGGCATCTGGTAGCGGTCTGCAAAGTTAAACACCTTCATAGTATCGTAAAAGCTCTCCTCGATGTCGCCTGAAGCAAACACTATCCTTGGGAACTCGCCATGGCCCGCATTAATTGCAAAGTTCAAGTCTCCTTGCTCGTGGCGCGTCGGGAGACCTGTCGAAGGACCTGTTCTCTGATAGAGGGAGATCACCACCGGCACTTCGTTCATGCCTGCCCAGCCAAGCGCTTCAGCCATCAGTGAAAATCCTGGGCCTGATGTTGCAGTGGCAGTACGGACACCGGTAAGGGCACTGCCAATCGCCATCGTGAGGGCTGCTATTTCATCTTCTGTCTGGATGACAATAGTCGAGCCTTTCTTGCCGGAATCATAGAGATTCAGTATCTCGTTTGACTCAAGAAACTCACTATCGTCTGATGCAGGAGTGATCGGATAGTAAGTCTGGAATCGGCAGCCTGCGACCATCTTGCCTAGAGCAGACGACTGGTTGCCCTGCACTATTATCATGTCCGGCTGAGGAGGCCTTATCTTTAGACGGTAGCTAAAGTTGCTCCCTGCAAATTTTGCCTTGGCATAGTTGTAGGTGTGAACAGAAGCCTGTACGTTCAGGTCAGCTACTTTCTTTTTTGTGCGAAAGATGAATTGGATGGCCCTTGCTAACACTTCGCTATCAAAATCCATTATTGCCATCGAAGCCGAAAGCGCCATAACGTTTACCATGCGGGTCAGCCTGCTGAGTGCAGGATCGTTTGCCTTTTGCGCAAACTCTTTTAAGAGCTGAAAGAATGGCATAGGGAACAAGATCACGCCACGTCTTTTGGCGTGCTCGAGTGCATCCTGCACTGTAAATCCTAGGCCTGCCTTTTGCAGCACCTTTTTAATACGCGCTACGGCGGGGTCGTCAACAGTCGGCACCTCGTCAAGCAAGGTGTTGACGATGTCTGAATCGTAGATTATAGCACCACTTGCAGTTACCTCTTCAAAGTGGCGAAAGATGGTTTCAGCATCAAACGAAACGAGCATATTGATCTCGTCAACATGAGAATGCACAGGTTCGTCGCTAACCCTTACAGTAAAGTAGCTGTGCTCGCCCTTGATGTTGGAATAGTATTCCCTCTTGCCAAATAGGTGCAGACCTCCCATGGCGCAGGCACGGGAAAAAATGTTCGCGGCAGAATCGACTCCGCTTCCTTGGGCTCCCCCTGTTACCCAACTCAACGAATTCATAATGGTTTTTTCCAACTTGGATTCTTTCGCATGTCCTTCTTTTAATGCTTTAGAACTATTATCCGCCGCCCGTCGCAGCATCAAATAGGCAGCATTCGCATGAATCCTTCTGACCGCAGTAAGGGCAGACGCACATGCATGCATCAATGTGGTTACCGCAATTTTCGCAATTCACTTCTTCGATACTGCTGCCTGCCAACTTCTTCGTGATGTTCTCACGCAAGTAAACTAATTATACTTTTTTACCTGACGGTGACTGATTTTGCAAGGTTCCGTGGGAAGTCTGGATCCGCATTGTTCTGCAGCGCAAGGTAGTAAGAGAACAGCTGCAGCGGGATGATTTCAACTAGCGGGTACAGCAAGTCGTTGTCCATCTTAGGAATCTCTATCATCGCATCATAAATGTCATTTGGCACATTTGAAATACCAATTATCTTGGCACCCCTTGCCTTCACCTGATACGCGCTAGAAAGCATGTCGCTGTAAGTCCTGTCATCAGGATTGAGCACAAAAACCACTGCGTTCTTATCCATCAGAGCAAGCGGACCATGTTTTAGCTCGCCTGCCGCAATTCCTTCTGCATGGACATAAGCGAGCTCTTTCATTTTTAGCGCACCTTCAAGTGCAATTGGAAAATGAATAGACCTGCCAAGTATGTAGATGTCGTTTACCTTTGGCATAGTAATGTTAACCAGCCTTTCAATACTCTCCTGCTGTGCAAGCATTTTCGATATCTTGTCTGAAATTATCTCCCTATCAAAGCCAATCTTGCCTCCACTGATCCTGTCAAGTATTGCATAGGCAAGCGACACCTGACCAGTAAAGCTCTTTGTTGCTGCAACGCCGATCTCAGGACCTGATTTGATGCTGAGCGAAACATCTGCAATCCTTGCAAGCGAGGACGTTTGAACATTTACAATGGACAGTATTTTTGCGCCAGCTTCCCTTGCGAGCTTGGTCGCCGATAGTACATCTGCGGTCTCGCCACTTTGAGATATTGCAATAATTACCGTATCTTTGTCTATTGAGTCCATATTGTACTGGAACTCACTTGCCATAACTGGCTCAAACCGCTTTTTCAAAAAGCGAGAGCCTATCATAGAGATTATGAGTGAAGTATGATAACTTGTGCCGCTACCGGTGACAAGGATATTGCTAGCGCTTACAATTGAGTCACAGAATGCATTTATCTTGTGCTCGTCTTGGTAGGTGGCGGCCTTGACACTTGTGCGTTGCTCAAATATTTCCTTGATCGTATAGTGTGCAAATTCACCCTTGTTGGCGTCAGCAAGCTCCCACGCGACCTTAGTGATGCCCCTTGTCACCGGTTCGCCGCTGAAATTGACAATACTGATGCCGGCCTTGTCGATTATTGCCATGTCTTGATTATCCAGAAACATTGCCTGATCTGTATATTGCAAAAAGCCAAGCACGTCACTTGATGCATAATAAGTATTGTCAGAAATCCCAATGACAAGCGGCTCGTCAAGGCGTGCACATGAAAGCGTGCCATTTGCAAACATAGCCACAAATGCGTACGACCCTTCAAGTCGATTTACCGTTTCTATCATTGCGCGCTTGATGTCTTTGCCTGTGTTGTAATACTCTTCAAGCAAATGAGCAATGACTTCGGTATCTGTTTCGCTTCGGAATATGTGTCCATTTTTAACTAGCTCTTCCTTGAGTGGTAGGTAATTCTCAATTATTCCATTATGCACGACCGCGATATTGTTGTTGCAGCAAGAGTGAGGATGGGCGTTGTACTCGGTGACACCGCCATGCGTAGCCCATCGGGTATGACCGATACCCACAAACCCTTCCATCCCTGCAAGGTTAAGGCTGCTGTTCACTTGACGTACCTTGCCAATCCCTTTTCTTACAGAAATCTTATTAGTTGAAGTTGAAAGCGTCGCTACCCCCACGCTGTCGTAGCCTCTATATTCCATCCTTTTGAGGCTCTCGACTAATGCTGGCGCGACAATATCCTTACTAAGAATGCCAATAATGGAACACATCACTCAATCTCTGGATAGAGCGCTTTTATCTATTGAGTGTTTATACTCTGGTTTTATTTAACTAAAAAATCTGAGATAATTTTTCTTCATGGTAAGTTGAGTAGAAAGATTATGTAAAAAGAATATAATTTAAATCTAGATCTATTTGTTTCTAGATGAATATAAAATGTTGTACTATTTTTATTCGCTTATTAAAGCGTAGAATTTTTTATAGTAATATGTATTTCTACGTATTTTTTTAGGACTAACGAGGATCTGTTTGTGGGTAATAATAGATTTTCAATCATTTATGATTTAAATAACGAGCTATAGGTGGATAAGGGACAAAGGGGGTCGATGGGTCCACACTCGCACCAGACTCGCACCGAATCGATGTGCTTTCCCTGCTACTAGTTAAATGAGAAGATGGTTGACTGTCTTACCTGTCACTTCTGCCTTACTACTGCAGCAAGCGCCTACCCCACTTACATTGGCTCAGCAGCTATTGGCGCATGCACATCACGGTTTAGCATCTCGGCGATCCGCAAGATGCTCTCATGGACTGTGTACATCTGATAAACAGCGACAAGTCGATCTCGAATCCTGCCTGAGGCATCTCTCACCCCCTCCAAGCATTCTAGCCGATAAGACAAATCATAGAAAGATCATGCTAAGAATAGTTTTAGATTCTGGTAGGCAGGTTATAGACTGCTCAATCTTATTTAGGACAAGAAACACGTTCTTGCACAAAAATAGCAATATGACATGCTTTTATTACGAGCTGCCTTTATAGAAGTCATTGAAGATTTACAGCTTCAAGTGCCCAGCCTGCGGCTATGAATCAAAGCACACTGTTGGGACTCCAGACATGGATCAGATCCTAACTGATGTCAATAACGATTTTGCTCAGTATAGGCTGTTTGTATGCAGAAAGGAGCTCACGCTAGTGCATGCAGATGTACTGGATGCACATTTTGACAACAAGTGTCCGTCAGACAAGAGTGAGCTGGAACCAATAGATGATCCTGAGCATGTCAAATGCCCTCGGTGCGGTAACGAGTTAAAGGTTGAAGATATCAAGCCACTGGCGGCAAGCGACGGATCTGCGGAATAATATATTATTAAATATCCATTGCTCGCTAGAAACCTCGGGGATAATGGCTTCTCTAAATCTCGCTCAGAAGATAATTTCGAATCATCTTATGGAGGGTAAGATCGATCCAGGCCAGGAAATCGGTCTTAAGGTAGACCGCGTTCTTATGCAAGATGCAACTGGCACCATGGCATGCCTCCAATTTGAAGCCATGGGAATACCGCGGGTCAAGGTAGAACATGCCGCCATCTATGTAGACCACAACATTCTACAGACTGGGTTTGAAAACGCCGACGATCATCGTTTCCTCCAGACGTTTGCCTCAAAGTACGGCATCTATTATAGCAAGCCGGGCAATGGCATCTGTCATCAAGTAAACCTTGAACGCTTTTCAGTACCAGGCAAATTGCTGATAGGTTCTGATAGCCACACTCCTACTGCCGGTGGCGCAGGCATGATGGCAATTGGAGTAGGGGGCCTAGATGTAGCTGTAGCCATGGCCGACGCGCCGTTCTACACCAAAATGCCCAAGATAGTCGGTGTAAAGTTGACTGGCATGCTCAGACCCTGGGTCACTGCCAAGGACATAATCCTTGAAATGCTGCGCAGACTGTCTGTCAAAGGAGGAGTGGGCAAGATCTTTGAGTATTATGGCGAAGGTATCAAGAGTCTTGGTGTCCCCCAAAGAGGAACTATATGCAACATGGGCGCAGAGCTTGGTGCCACCACATCTTTGTTTGAATCGGATGAAATCACGCTTGACTACCTGACTCGTCAAGGCAGGCCCCCTGACTACCAGCGTTTCACAGGAGACCCCGGCTGCAGCTATGACGAAAACATAGAGATAAACCTGAGCGAGCTTGAGCCGCTGATCGCGCTCCCAGGCTCACCTGATGCCGTGCACAAGGTACGCGACGTGCAGGGGATCGATGTTCATCAGGTGCTCATCGGCTCGTGCACCAATTCAAGTTATGTTGAAATGATGACTGTTGCTCACGTGCTCAAGGGCAGGAAGGTGCACTCAAATGTCACGATGGCCATTAACCCAGGTTCAAAGCAAGTGCTTGAGACTGTAGCGCGTGACGGCCCAATATATGATATCATTGCTTCTGGCGCCAGACTGCTTGAAAGTGGTTGCCAGGGCTGCATAGGGATGGGCTCTGCGCCAGGAACTGATTGGATTTCAATTAGATCCTTTAATCGTAATTGGCCGGGAAGAAGTGGTACGAAGGACGACAAGGTCTACCTGACATCGCCTGAAGTGTGTGTTGCTTGCGCTGTGACAGGCAAGATAACTGATCCACGCGATCTTGGTGAGTATCCCAATATCACATGGCCGGATAAGTTTGTAATCGATGACTCATCCATTGTCGCGCCAGCTCCTGCAGATCAGGCGGACAAGGTACAGATATCAAGAGGTCCTAACATACGTCCACTTCCGTTACGGCAGCCTATGGAGTCCGTGCTGCAGGGTGAGGTGTTGATAAGAGTAGGAGACAATATCAGCACTGATGCTATAATGCCGGCTGGAGCAAAGATACTGCCTCTCAGGAGCAATGTGCCGGCGATAAGTGAGTACGTGTTCTATTGGATAGACCCTGACTTTGCGAAAAGAGCCAAGGAAAAACATGGTGGCTTTATTATTGGAGGCGAAAACTATGGTCAGGGGTCTAGCAGAGAACATGCTGCACTGGCACCTATGTACCTCGGAGTCAAGGGTGTGATCGCAAAATCGTTTGCAAGGATCCATAAAGCAAACCTAATCAACTTTGGAATCATACCATTTGAGTTCCATAATGACTCTGACTTCGAGCTGCTGACTCAGGGCACACCCATTACAATAGAAAATGTAGTCAGCAGCTTGAAGAATGGGAATAAGATGATTGAAGCGATAGCTGACAAGAACAAGATCACGCTCAAGGTCGATCTGACTCCAAGGCAGAGAGAAGTTCTGATAGCTGGCGGCCTTCTGAACTACATCAGGTCTACCCAGCATAGATCTTGATAGTCGGCCGGCAACAATTAGTCAGCACCGAGAACGTAGGGGTTTTACTACAACACCAACCAAAGTGCTTGCGGATGAAAATTATGGCACGGTAACGTGGCTTGATTCTAAAGGTGGAGAACATATCAAAGACAGTTCACCATAAGCATTAAAGAGATGAGAGCCGACCGAAAGACCTGATAGTCAGAACCTGTTATATGGATACCAAAGACTGATCCCTGAAGGGATGGGCTTAACAACAAACATGTACATGCTCAAGGCTAGGCAGGGAACGGCTTGAAAACCTTCAGGTGGGTCAACTTAGAAGCTTTACAGTTGTACAATCCGCCATATAATAGTAAACGTATGGTTAATGTTTGGCACCACCGTTGGAGGAAAGAGCATCTGACAGAAAATATATAGAGCATACGAGCCAATTGATATTGTAGTATCATAATGACGATATCTCTTGTGGCCACTGAGCCAAAACCCAAGGGCATTAGAGTAGAGACAATAGAGAATGCCCGCATGGTTCGCGGAACCACTTTATTGAAGCGCGGCTTTGCCCACATGCAAAAGCACGGGGTCGTAATGGACGTGACGAATGTAGAGCAGGCCGTCATTGCAGAAGATGCCGGCGCAGTAGCAGTCATGGTTCTTGACAAGCTGCCATACGATGTAAGGAAGGCGGGCGGAGTAGCAAGGACTGCAAGCGTCAAGGTAATTCAGGAGATAATGGACGCGATAACAATCCCAATCATGGCCAAGTGCAGGATTGGCCATACAGACGAAGCAAAGGTACTAGAAGTCGTGGGCGTTGACATGATAGACGAAAGCGAAGTGTTGACGCCAGCAGATGAAGAACATCACATCTGGAAGTGGGACTTTACAACTCCGTTTGTCAATGGCGCCAAGAACCTTGGCGAGGCATTACGCAGGATCGAAGAGGGCTGCGCAATGATAAGGACTAAGGGTGAGCCGGGAACTGGCAATGTGTCTGAGGCAGTAACTCACATCCGCATGGTCAACAGCGAAACACGCAGGATCCGATCAATCTATCAGGATGGTGATAGACAGGAGTTGATGAAGGCCGCACGCGAACTGAAAGTATCATACGAAATAGTTGAAGAAACGGCGCGCCTTGGAAGGTTACCTGTGGTTAATTTTGCAGCAGGGGGAATTACCACCCCAGCAGATGCAGCGCTCTTGATGAACCTTGGCTGCGATGGTGTGTTCGTAGGTTCTGGTATTTTCAAGTCTGATGACCCTGCTCAGAGGGCAAGGGCAGTTGTGCTTGCAACGACATTCCATGACGATCCCAAGATAGTGATGGAAGCACAAAAGATGGTTGATGAAAAGAAGTCGCTGCTTGGCATGGACATAAACAATCTTGAGCTTCGTATGCAAGAAAGAGGCGAGCACGTCTGAGCAGTGGTGGTAGTAGTAGTAGCGAAAAGAAGTCAGTGACAATTGGAGTTCTTGGTCTTCAGGGCGACATAGAGGAAAATGTAGCTGCCACCAGCCAAGCGTTGCAAGAGCTGCATATGGACGGGTGTGTAGACATGGTACGTTACCCCGAGGAGATAGAAAAGATGGATGGTCTCATTTTGCCAGGTGGTGAAACCACTGTGCAGAGTACGCTTGCTGCCATTCAGCGCTCTCTGCCGGTAATAAAGAAGCGTATTTCAGAAGGCATGCCGGTGCTTGGCACATGCGCTGGTATGATAATGCTGTCCAAGAGGGCCTATGACAGGATTGTAGGAGACACAAAGCAGAAACTGATAGGCAATCTTGACATAGTCATTGAGAGGAATGCCTTTGGAAGACAGAACGACTCTTTTGAAGCAGATCTTTCAATAAGCATGCTGGGCAAAGAGGCGTTCAAGGGGGTCTTTATCCGGGCTCCCGCCGTAAGTGAAGTAAGCAAGGATGTTGAAGTAATCGGCAAGCTTAACAACAGAATCGTGGCGGTCAAGCAAAAAAACATCATTGGTACTGCGTTTCATCCTGAGCTCTCTGGCGACTCAAGGATGCACAGGCATCTAATCAATATGGTTCTTGAATTCAAGAACAAGAACGGCTCCTGAGAATATATATCTCAATTAATAGCTCTTATCTTACTCGGTCTTCCCAAGTAGATCCATTCTCAGGATACGGTAGTATGGCTTGCTTATGATTATCATCACATTGCACTTGTCATTTCCTAGCCTATTGTGTTACCCTATAATGATGCTCTAATCTTTGAAAAGGCGAAAGGGGAGAAAGACAAAAAGATCAAAATGATGATATCCGCATCCCATGACAGACTCGAATGGCTACAATAAATGCCTCGGCTAGCACTGAAGGGAAGAAAGGAAAGTACATCTACGTGTATACGTCTAGCTAATACTTCTCTGAAAGCCCCCAATGAACATTCTTAGAGGATAATTCACCCACAATCTTTATCTTGCTCCTGAACGTGTCATTTTATGGGCATTATGAGAGTAGTCTCGCCCTTATTGGTTTCAAGATCATCTACGGCCAGGGGGCTAACTGTAACAGCAATAGCAATCGCTGTTATTCTTTTGGCTTCCAATTTTACGATAATTAACGCACAACAATCACTGACCAGCCAACCTGGAGAAATTGAGAACGGAACAACTACAGCAACAGTCCCAACAACATTCCAAAGCACAACTGACAGCTTCGGAGTACACGTTCCAGAAGGCTGGGTAATTCAAGATCTGAATAATACAGGCTCTGTATTGTTAGAAGAGACAAGACAAGGCTATGGAATACTAGCTCGACTCTGCCCAGAGGATCAGCAACAACAACAACAACAACAACAACCAGGAGTAGCAACAGCATCTACCAATGCTAGCGGCAGCATCAGTGACAATACACTCAGTTGTGATCCATCCGAAAATGATGTCATACACATTGTTCGCTACCCTGATT
>Ga0307409_100000449_pt1 | contig 17442 bp, 18 predicted proteins | sample 322Ometagenome_2_FD_203888 | JGI IMG/M metagenome (GOLD analysis project Ga0307409, IMG submission 203888) | Maize rhizosphere microbial communities from greenhouse at UC Davis, California, United States - 322HYB-O-2 | ecosystem: Host-associated > Plants > Roots > Rhizosphere > Soil | place... | reverse complement strand
GCGGGTCGAGGTGCCGACCGTGCCGGACGAGGAACTGTTGAGCCTGCCGGCCGCCGACTCGTCGTGCAGTGGGTCCGCGGCCGAGCGCACCAGCGCCGCGCGCCGCCTGCAGCTGGCGCGTGCCGGAAAGCTCAACGCCCACCTCGCCGGCCGGGAATTGCAGGAATACTGCGCGCTCGACCGTCGCGGGCGGCTGCTGATGGCGCAGGCACGCGCGCGCTTCGGACTGTCCGCGCGCGCCGTGCACCGTGTGCAGCGCGTGGCGCGCACCATCGCCGACCTGGATGCGGCCGCGGGTGCGGCGGTCGGCCCGGCGCACCTGGCCGAGGCGCTGCAGCTGCGGCGCGCGATGTAGTTAGAGGAAAACGGCACGCAAAAAAAACGGGCCCGCGAGGGCCCGTTCGTCCCGCCGCCCGGAGGCGCGGTTTACTTGTTCAGCTCGATGATGTGGTCGACGGCCTGCTTGACGAGGTCGTCCGGCCAGTCGGCGCGGCCGCCCTTGGCGGGCATCACGCCGGTCTTGCCGTTGAAGCCGTGGATCGCGTGGTTGTAGAGCGTGTCCTTGCCCTGCGCGAGGCGCGGGCCCCAGGCGGCCTTGTCGCCGACCTTCGGGGCGCCGGCGATGCCGGCTCCGTGGCAGGCGGCGCAGGCGGTCTCGTAGGCGGCAGTGCCGTCCTTCGGCAGGGCCGCGGCGGGCATGGCGGCCGCGGTGCTCTCGATCTTCAGGGCCGAATTGTCCTGGCCGGCGACGGCGACGCGGGCCACGGGCTTGAGGCGCTCTTCCACGCTCGCGACATAGCGCGGGTCGGTGGTCACCTGGGCGGCCTGCTTGGTGGCGCCGACATGCCGGGCGAAGGCGAACAGGCCGAGGGTCACGGCAAACAGAATGCCGAGAACCAGGCTGAAATTATTGAAGAAATGCGAGTCCTGTTTGCTCATGGGCGCGAAGTATATCTATGTGAGGAATTGGCCATCAAAAAACTGGCGCGCCCGACTGGATTCGAACCAGCGACCTGCAGCTTCGGAGGCTGCCACTCTATCCAGCTGAGCTACGGGCGCGCGGGCTGCGGATTCTAGCCGTTTATAGCCAGCCTTTCCGCTTGAAGAACATCCAGGGCCCGATCGAGGACACCAGCATCAGGCCCATGGCCGCCCAGAAGCCCCAGGTGTCGTGCAACCAGGGCATTTTCGAGAAATTCATGCCGAAAACGGCGCCGATCACCGAGGGCGGCAGCAGGAACACGGTCACGACCGAGAAGATCTTGAGGATGTTGTTCTGGTCGATGTTGATGAGTCCTAGCGTGGCGTCGAGGATGAACGACACCTTGGTGCCGAGGAACGAGGCGTGGTCGCTCATGGCCAGCACGTCGCGCGACAGGGTGCGCAAGCGGGCACGGACTTCATCGGACATCGGCACCGCGGTGCTCTGCTGCACGAAGGTCAGCAGCCGGCCCAGGCTGACCAGGCTCTCGCGCGCCTTGGAGATCAGCTCACCGTTCTGGCCGAGCCGCTCCAGCACCTTGCGGAAATCCCTGAAGGCCCCGCGCTTGTGGCGCGAGGCGCTGAACACTTCGACCGATGCGCCATCGAGGTCGGTGGCCACGCGCTCGATGACGTCGGCGACGCGGTTGATGATGGCTTCGAGCAGGCCGGCCAGGACCGCCGGCGGCGAATTGCAGGAATTGGGATGGCGCTCGGCGAACGCGACGAAGCGCCGGAAGGGCAGCGGATCCACGTAACGGTTCGTGACCAGCTTGGCGGTCGACACGATGAAGGTGATCTGCGTGCTCTCGGGCAGGTCGGAATCGAGCTTGGTGACCACGGTGGCGGTCATGTACAAAACGCCGCCTTCCTCATAGAGGCGGTTCGAGGCCTCGATCTCGCGCATCTCGTCGCGGGTCGGCACGTCGATCGAGAGAAAACTCTCGACCTGCTTTTCTTCGCTGGGAGTGGGCTCGAGCAGGTCGAGCCAGATGGCCTCGCCGGGAATGGCGGCGCCCGCGCGTAATTCGAATCGCGCCAGTCCTTGGGGCTGCGGGACGAAGGCGCTCAGCATCGGGCTGCGTGTGGCGCTAGCGGCGCTGCTCGCGGGCCGCGAGGTCGTTGATGAGCGAGAGCAGTTGCTGCTCGCCGCCGGCCTGCGACACGCTGGTCGAATACGCGCCCTGCACGATGATCGTGGGGACGCTGCCCACTTCGAAGCGGGTGGTGAGGCGATTGGCCATTTCCACGTTCTTGGCGACTTCTTCCGAGTCGTAGGCCTCGTTGAACTGCTGCTCGGTGATGCCGTTTTCCTTGAAGAAGGCCCAGTGCATGGCGCGCGCCGCGTCGTCGGTGGGCGCCATCATCAGCTTGCCCTCCTTCTGGATCGCGTCGAACACCTTGGTGTGCAGGTCGCCGCGGCCCAGCTTCTGCATCGTGTAGAAGACCCTGGCGTGCTGGCGATGCGACGGGCCCCACATCACCGGGATGCGCACGAACTCGACGTAGGCGGGCTTGGTCTTCTTCCAGTTCTCGAGGTACGGATCGAGGTGGTAGCAATGGCTGCAGCCGTACCAGAAGACTTCGTTGACTTCGACCTTGCCCTTGGGAAGCGACGGTGCCAGCGGATAACCGAGCACCGTGTAGTTGACCCCGGCCTGCCACTGGCTCATGGAAGAGGGGCTCGCAGGCGTCGCGGCCGCCGGTGCGGCCACCTGGCGAACACTGCCGTCCGCGGGACGCTCCGGGGCCGCCGCGCAGGCGCGAATCGAAAACGTGGCGGCCACCGCGGCCACCGCGAGCACGCTGCCAATGACGATGCCACGGTTCATCGAGTGCGGACTCCGGGCAGGGTAGTTAGCGCAGTCCCTGCAGGTAGGAAGCGAGGTTGCGGATGTCTTCCGGCGTCAGCCGCGCGGCGATCGTGGTCATCATCGCGCTGTTGCGCGTGGCGTTGACGGTCGCCGGATCCGCCGCATCACGGTAGCGATTCCTGGTGAGGTAATCCTGAAGCTGCTTCACGGTGTAGACCGAATGCTGTGCGCGCAGGGCGGGGTAGCCGGCACCCGGATTGCCCTGGCCCGCTGGCCCGTGACAGGCCGCGCAGGCGGGGATGTTGCGAGCCGTATCGCCGGACTTGTACAGCGCCTCGCCCGCCTTCCAGTAGGACGGATCGGCTTCCAGTCCGCTGGGAGTCTGCGCGGCGAAGTACGCGGCAAGGTCGGCGAAATCCTGTTCGGTGAGCGGGTCGACGATGGGCTGCATGAGCGGGTTGTTGCGCTTCTTGGCCTTGAACATCTGCAGCTGCTCATGGACGTATGCGGCGTTCTGCCCGGCCAGGTTCGGCCACTCGGGATTGACGCTGTTGCCATTGACCCCGTGGCATGCCGTGCAGACCGCGGCCTTGGCGGCGCCGGCTTCGGCCGAGCCCGTCACGGTGCCGGTGGCCGCCGGTGCGGGTTCCTGGGCGAGCGCGGTTGCGGCGAAGGCCAGCAGCACTGGGGCAACGAACTTCATGGAAAATCGGCTCTCAATCATGATCTTGCGGGCTCCCTGGAAGGCGGCGAATTGTACACTACGGCCCCCCGAGGAGCGCCACGTGACATGAGCCAGTTTCCCCAAGTGCGCTTCCTGCTCTCGGTCGCGGGCGTCGAGCAGTTTCCGGCCGAGCCCGGCCACGAAGTGGCATTCGCGGGACGCTCCAACTCCGGCAAGTCGAGCGCCATCAACGCCATCGTCCAGCGCAATGCGCTCGCGCGCACCAGCAAGACACCGGGCCGAACCAAACTACTGAACTTCTTCGAGCTCGAGCCGGGCCGCCGCATCATCGACCTGCCGGGTTACGGTTATGCCGAGGCCAGCCCCGTGGAACGCAAACAATGGACGCGCCTGATCGAGGCGCTGCCGCAGCGGGAAAACCTGGTGGGTCTGTTCCTGATCATCGACATCAGGCGGGGGATTACGGCCCAGGATGAACAGCTGATCGAATGGGCGTCCGCCGCCGGCTGGCAGGTACACCTGCTGCTGACCAAATCCGACAAGCTCAATCAAAGAGAAAGAGCCGCGGCCCTGAAGACCGCCCAGGCCCAGCTCGCGGAAGGTATGACAGCGCAGGTCTTTTCCGCCGAGGACCGCACCGGGGTCAAAGAGGCGCAAGGCCGGCTTCTGGCGATGCTCGCCAATACAAACTCTTAGCCCTCACGGACGGCGTCGCTTCGACGCCGTTTTCCTCCGTGGGCGGCAGCCCCAAAAAAGAAAGCCCCGGTGGTAAACCACCGGGGCCAGACTAACCCGGCACAGGTCTCGTGAACCGGGCTACCCGCTCAGGGAGGGAAGCGGGGAGCGTTTTTTAGGCGCTCAGGTGTTGAGACACCTGGCATTCCGGAAAGGTTCCAAACTTTCGAAAAAACTTCGGTACGAAATCATGTGGTTACGATGCGACCTGTGGTGTCCATGCTACAGAAAGGTGTACGTGACGCTGAGCGAAACCGTGCTCACGTCCGTATCCAGCGCGTCGAAGAACTCCGCTTCGAAGCGCTCGTACTCGGCGCGGACCCCGATGCTGCCGAAGTGCACGCCGATGCCCACTCCATAAGTAGGCTCCCAGCCGTCGTCCGAGTCGCTGAAGTTGAGCGCGTTGCTCGACACATCGGCGTCCCACTTGGCCACGCCGACGCGGCCATAGATGTCGACGATGCCGATCTCCGCGAGCACCAGGCCCGACAGCGTGATCGCGCTGGCGTCGAGCGAGTCGCCGTTCGCCTCCTCGCCGCCCAGGTCCAGGTAGTTAGCCTCGAAGGCCAGCCAGTTGAGCGGGCGGAACCCGCCGATGACCTTGAAGCCGTTGTCGTCGAGGCTGCCGCTGCCGAGCCCGTCGATGTCGAACTTGGTGTCGGTGATGCCGGCGCCGAGATAGAACCCGTTGTCGGCGGCGCTGGCCGCGGGCGCCAGGGCTGCGAGCGAGAGCAGACCGAGCACGGTGGCTGCCGCGAACTTCATGTTCATGTGAGACCTCTCCTACGGTGGTTAGTTTTGCGGGTAAGGATTAGAGACCGGAACCGATTAACGGTTCCTGAACCGCGTCGTCACATTGTGACGCGGCTCGCATCCGGGAACCGAATGTCGGCGGTTGCCGACAAACAATCTCTGTTAGGCGGCCGCGCGGCTGACACGGGTATCGGGAACCGATACGTTCAGTGCGCCTGGTCCCAGTTCGCGCCCATGCCCACGTCGACCTTGAGCGGAACCCGCAACGCCGCGGCACCCATCATGTGCTCGCGTACCGCCGCGCTCACCTCGGCCACGCGCGACTGCTCCACCTCGAGCACCAGTTCATCGTGCACCTGCATGATGAGCCGCGCGCCCTGTCTGCCGGCGCCGCACCACTGGTCCACCGCGATCATGGCGCGCTTGATGATGTCGGCCGCGGTGCCCTGCATGGGCGCGTTGATCGCCGCGCGCTCGGCCCCCTGCTGGAACTGCTTGTTGCGCGCGTTGATGTCCGGCAGGTAGAGCCGCCGGCCGAACACGGTCTCGACGTAGCCCTGCGCCTTGGCCTGCGCGCGCGTCTGCTCCATGTAGCGCTTCACGCCGGGATACCGCGCGAAATACAGGTCGATGTACTCCTGCGCCGTGCCGCGCGCGATGCCCAGCTGCTTGGCCAGGCCGAACGCGCTCATGCCGTAGATGAGCCCGAAGTTCACCGCCTTGGCGGAGCGCCGCTGGTCGGCCGAAACCTGGTCGAGCGGCGTGCCGAACACCTCGGCCGCGGTGGCCTGGTGGATGTCGCGGTCGCTGGCGAACGCGCCTAACAAGCCGTCGTCGCCGGACAGGTGCGCCATGATGCGCAGCTCGATCTGCGAGTAGTCGGCCGCGAGCAGCACGTGTCCCGGCGGCGCGATGAAGGCCTGGCGGATGCGGCGGCCCTCGGGCGTGCGGATCGGGATGTTCTGCAGATTCGGATCCTGCGAGGAGAGCCGGCCGGTGGCCGCGACCGCCTGGTGATAGCAGGTGTGCACGCGGCCGGTCTTCGCGTTGATCTGCTCGGGCAGCTTGTCGGTGTAGGTCGACTTGAGCTTCGACAGGCTGCGGTGCTCGAGGATCAGCCTGGGCAGCCGATAGCTCTCGGCCAGTTCCTCGAGCACGTCTTCGGCCGTGGACGGCTGGCCGGTCGGCGTCTTGCGCAGCACCGGCAGCTGCATCTTCTCGAACAGGATGTTGCAGAGCTGCTTGGGCGAATCGAGGTTGAACGGCGCGCCGGCCTCCTGCTGCGCCTCGCCGAGCACTTCCATGAGCCGCTTGGCGAGCTCGGTGCTCTGCGTGCGCAGCATCTGCCGGTCGAGCAGCACGCCGTGATGCTCCATGCCGAGCAGCACCGGCACCAGCGGCTGCTCGATGTCCTCGTACAGCTTCTTCAGCTCGGGCGCGGTGCCCAACTGCGGCCACAACACCTGGTGCAGGCGCAGCGTGACGTCGGCGTCCTCGGCGGAATACTCGGCGGCCTTGTCCACCGGCACCTGGCTGAAGGGAATCTGCTTCGCCCCCTTGCCGGCCACGTCCTCGTAGTGGATCGTCTGGATGCCGAGGTACCTGCCGGCCGCCGAGTCCATGTCGTGGCGGATGGCGACGCTGTTCCACACGTACGACTCGAGCATGGAGTCGAAGCGCATGCCGCGCAGCGTGATGCCGTGGTTGGCCAGCACGTGTGCGTCGTACTTCAGGTTGTGGCCGACCTTGGCGTGTTTCTCCGACTCGAGCAGCGGCTTGAGCTTGGCCAGGCTGGCCTCGCGGTCGAGTTGATCCGGCGCGCCGGCGTAGTCGTGACGCAAAGGCAGATAGGCGGCCTTGCCCGGCGCCACGGCGAACGACACGCCGACGATCTCGGCCAGCATGTATTCGAGGCTGGTGGTCTCGGTGTCGAAGGCGAACAGCTCCGCGCCCTCCAGCAGCTTCAGCCACTCGTCGAGCTGCGCCGCGGTGCTGATGGTGTCGTACAGCCGCGGCGCCGCGGCGATGATCTGCGCGCCGGCGCTGATGCCCGCGGCCGGCGCCCCTTCGATGGCCGGCTGACCGCTAGCGGCGGGCGCATCCGGCGCCGTCGGTGGGGTCGCGCCCGCGCCCCCGTCGAGCTGCTTGAGCAGCGTCCGCAACTCCAGCTTCGTGTAAAGCGCACGCAGCGCATCGACGTCCGGCGCGCGCCGCTTGAGTTCCTCCAGGGACAGCGGCAACGGGATGTCGGTACGGATGGTGGCCAGCTTGCGCGCCAGCTCCAGCGTGCCCAGGCCCGCGCGCAGGTTCTCACCCACCTTGCCGCCGACGTTGGCGGCATCGGCCACCAGCCGGTCGAGCGACTGGTACTGGCCCAGCCACTTCGCCGCGGTCTTCGGGCCGACCTTGTCGATGCCCGGGATGTTGTCCGAGCTGTCGCCCACCAGTGCGAGGTAGTCGATGATCTGCTCCGGCCAGACGTCGAACTTGTTCTTCACGCCGGCGCGGTCGAGCACCGTGTTGCTCATGGTGTTGACCAGCGTGATGTGCGGCGACACCAGCTGCGCCATGTCCTTGTCGCCGGTGGAGATCAGCACGCTCAGGTTCTGCCCGGCGGCCGCACAGGCCAGCGTGCCGATGACGTCGTCGGCCTCGACTCCCTGCTCGCGCAGGATGGGCAGGCCCATGCCTTTCACCGCGCTGAACAGCGGCTCTACCTGCAGGCGCAGGTCATCGGGCATCGGCGGGCGGTGCGCCTTGTATTCGGCGAACAACTCGTCGCGGAAAGTCTTGCCCGGGGCGTCGAACACCACGGCGATGCGCTCCGGGTCATAGTCCTTCAGGAACTTGTTGAGCATGTTGAGCACGCCGAACACCGCGCCGGTGGGCTCGCCCCGCGAGTTGGTGAACGGCGGCAGCGCATGGAAGGCGCGATACAGGTACGACGATCCGTCGACGAGGACCAGGTCGGGGCGTGTGCTCATGGGTCAGCGCGGCTTCGCCGCGTCCTGTTTTTTCTTTTGCTCGCGTTCGGCGGGAGAGGGCAGCACGACTTCCGGCGCGGGCGAGGTCTGCGCCTCGGGCGAATCCACGGTCTGCGGCGAGTTCGGCGCCTCGGGCGCCGGCGGCGGCTCCTCTTCGGTCTGCGCGGGCCGCGTCACGATCTCCTTCGGCTGCTCGGGTAGATAGAGCGGCCCTTTCTGCCCGCAGCCGGCCAGCGCCGCCAGCAGCGCGATGCCACACGTCAGCCCGATCGTCTTCACGCCAACCTGTCCTCCGGCCGCGGGCGCCAGTCCACCACGGCCATGGTGAGACGCGAGACGCACACCAGTCGTTCCCGCGGATCGCGGATCTCGATGCTCCACACCTGGCTGCGCGCACCGATGTGAAACGGACGCGCCGTGCCGATCACGAGGCCATCCGACACCGGCCGCAGGTGATTCGCGTTGATCTCCTGCCCGAGGCAGCGCTGGCGCGCGGAATCCACCACGTAATTGGCGGCGACGCTGCCCAGCGTCTCGGCCAGCACCAGCGAGGCGCCGCCGTGCAGGTAGCCCATGGGTTGGTGCGTGCGCGGCTCCACCGGCATGGTGCCGCGCAGGAAGTCCGGCCCGAATTCGGTGAACTCGATGCCGAGATGCGATGCGAGCAGGCCGAGGTGGTGCGTGCGCGTCGCTTCGATCGTCGGGTTGCCGAACCAGATTGCCATCTTCACCTCTGACTGCGCGGCCCTCTCCCCGGGCGGGAAAGTCGTCGCCGCGGGCGTGGCCGCTACTTGCGGTATTTTTCGCCGACGCGCCGATACGCCTCGCGGAACGGAATGCCCTCGCGCGCCACCAGCGCATTGGCTTCCTCGGCGGCGTGGATCGAGGGATCGAGTTTGATGCGGTCCGGCTGGAAACGCACTCCCTCGATGGCGGTAGTCATGATGGCCGACGTGGCGAATGCCAGGTCGATGCCGCGGAACAGTGGCGGCTTGATCAGTTGCAGGTCGCGCTGGTAGCCGGAGGGCAGCTTGGCGAAGATGCCCAGCACTTCGGCGAGGCAGGCATGCGCCACCGCCGTGCGGCCGCGCACCAGCTCGAACACGTCCGGGTTGCGCTTCTGCGGCATGATGGAAGAGCCCGTCGTGAAGGACGCCGGCAGCGTCACGAAAGCGAACTCCTGCGTGTAGAAGAGCAGCAGGTCGGCAGCCAGACGGCCGAGGTCCTGGACCAGCAGCGCACATTCGAACAGCAGCTGCGCCTCGGCCTTGCCGCGCGCCAGCTGCACCGCCGTGACCGGCGAGTGGATCGCCGCGAAACCCAGGCGGGCACGCGTGGCCTCGCGGTCCAGCGGCAGCCCGGGGGTGCCATAACCGGCGGCCGAGCCCAGCGGGCTGCGCGAGGCCCGGCGAGCCGTGTCGCGCAGCCCCGCGGCGTCGTCGCGCAGCTCGGCGGCGAAGCCGCCGGCCCACAACGCCACGCTGCTCGGCATGGCCTGCTGCATGTGCGTGTAACCCGGCAGCGCCACGCCGCCCTCGCGCTGCGCCAGCGCGTCGAGGGCCCGGGCGCAGAGCTCCGCGGCGTCCGCCAGCTCCGGGCCGGCGTCGAGTAGATAGAGCCGCAGCGCGGTCAGCACCTGGTCGTTGCGCGACCGCCCGAGGTGCACGCGCCCGCCGGCCGCGCCGATGCGCGCGGTCAGGCGTTTCTCCAGCGCCGTCTGGCCGTCCTCGTCGGCGAGCTCGATCTTCCACTGGCCCGCGGCGTGTTCGTCCGCCAATGCGGCCAGCGCGCCACGGATGGCGGCCAGGTCGCCATCGGCGAGCAATTGCTGCGCGTTCAGCATTTCGGCGTGCGCGATCGAGGCGCGCACGTCGTATTTCACCAGGCGCTCGTCGAGCTGGTAGTCCTCGCCGGCCGTGAACGCCAGCACGCGTTCATCCAGCGGCGCGCCCTTGTCCCACAGCCGGCTCACGCGCGCTACTTCCCGCCCTGCTGCTCGGCGGCCGACAGTGCATTGACGTCGGCCACGATCAGCGTGCCGGCGCCTTCGTTGGTGAACACCTCGGCCAGGATGCCTTCGGGCGACTTGTACGACATCACGTGCACGCGGCGCACGCCGCCGCGGATGGCGTCCTCGATGGCCTTGGCCTTGGGCAACATGCCGTCGACGATCTTCTTCTCCTCGCGCAGGCGCCTGAGGCCGGCGAGATCGGTGTACGAGATGATCGAGCTCGGATCCTCGACGCGCTCGAGGATGCCGGGCGCGCCGGTGCACAACATGAGCTTCTCGGCGGACATCGCCGCGCCGATGGCCGCGGCCACGGTGTCGCCGTTGATGTTGAGCAGCGTGCCGTTGTCGTCGGCCGACAGCGGGCTGACGATGGGCATGAGGCCGTTGTCGAGCAGCTTGTTGAGTACCGTCACATCAACCGCATCGATGTCGCCGACGTATCCATAGTCCACGGTCTCGCCGTCCACCTTCACCGGCGCGCGCTTGTGGGCGCGGATGAGCCCGGCGTCGACGCCCGAAATGCCCACCGCGTCGATGTTCATCTCGCGGCACAGCGCGAGCAGCTGCGTGTTGATCAGGCCGTTGAGCACCATCGAGGTGGCGTCGATGGCCTTCTGGTCGGTCACGCGCCGTCCCTGCACCATGCGCGTGGGCACGCCCAGCTTCTCGGTGATCTCCGTGAGCTGCGGGCCGCCGCCGTGCACGAACACCACGCGCACGCCGAAATAATGAAGGATGGCGATCTGCTCGATGAGCCCGCGCACCGCGACGGGGTCGGCGAACACGCCGCCGCCGGCCTTCACCACGAAGGTCTTGCCCTTGTACATGCGGATGTAGGGCGCCGCGGAGCGCAGGCTGCGGATGGCGGCGGTCGGATCGGGGCGATGCATGATCATTGCGTGTTCCGGAAAGGTGGGTGGTTAGTGTTGCGGTGTGGAGAGCAGGCGATGCAGTACCGCGGTCTGCACCACCATGCGGTTGTAGGCCTCGCGCTGCACCACGCTGCGGCGGCCGTCGAGCACCTCGTCGGCGACCGCGACATTACGCCGCACCGGCAGGCAGTGCATGAGTTTGCAGTCCACGGCGGCGCGCGAGAACCAGGTGTCGCGCACGCACCAGTCGGCGAGTTGCGCGCGCGCGCGGGCGTCGGCCTCGGCGTTGCCGTAGTGCGCGGTCGAGCCCCACTCTTTGGCGTACACCACGTGCGCGCCTGCGAGCGCGTCGTCGCGCTCGGTGGTCTCGCGCAGCGTGCCGCCGTTCGCGGCCGCGGCGGCCGCGGCCTTCTGCATGATCGGCGCGGGCAGGGCGTAACCCTCGGGTCGCAGCACCACCACGTCCATGCCGCGCATCGCGGCCATGTGCACCGTGGCGGCGGGCACGGCCAGCGGCAGCGCGCGCGGGTGGTTGACCCAGGACAAAACGAACTTCGCCTTGCGGGGCACGGCGAGGTCGTCGAGCGTTTTCCAGTCCGCCAGCGCCTGGCAGGGATGATTGGCCGCCGACTCCATGTTGATGACCGGCTTGCTCACCAGGCCGACCATTTCCTTGAACGAGGTTTCGCCGAGATCGGCGTCGAGATCGGTGCCCCCCGCGAACGCCCGAATGCCCAAAGCGTCACAATAGTGGGCCAATACGGGTACCCCTTCGCGAACATGCTCCGCTGGTGCGCCATTCATGACGGCGCCACGCCGGGTCTCGAGCTGCCAGGTTCCGTTGCCCGCCGAGACCACGAAGGAGTTTCCGCCGAGGCGGGCCATGGCCGCCTGGAAGGAGGCCAGCGTCCGTAGCGATGGATTGAAAAACAGCAGGCCGAGGATTTTTCCGGCCAGCGCCTGGGGTTCGGGACGGGTCTGCAGCCGCTCGGCGAGCTGCAACAGCTCGACGACCTGCTCGCGCGAAAGATCCGCCAGATCGAGAAAGTTCTGCATCGGGATTAGAGATCCACCAGTGCCGCGCGCAGCTGGTCGACGTGTTCCTCTTTGAGTATGAAAGCGGGGAGCAGGCGCAGGATCGCGGGATCACCCGCGGTGCCGGCCAGGATGTCCCTGGCCAGCAGCGCCTTCTGCACGTCCTTCGCCGGCTTGTTCAAGCGCAGGCCGTGCAGGAAACCGAGTCCCTGGAAGTCGACCACGGGGCCGACCTTGCAGGTCTTGCGCAGGTGAGCCGCGACGCGCGTGACGTTCTCGAGCAACCCTTCCTTCTCGATGGCGTCGAGGGTCGCCTCGGCCACGGCGCAGGCCATGGGGCCGCCGCCGAAGGTGGTGCCGAGGTTCTCCATCTTGAGCGAGGCGGTGATGGGCGGCGTCAGCAGCAGCGCCGACACCGGGAAACCGTTGCCCAGCGCCTTGGCCGTGGTGATCATGTCCGGCATCACGCCGTAGTAGTTAGCCGCGAAGGGCGTGCCGGAGCGGCCCACGCCGCACTGGACCTCGTCGAAGATCAGCAGCGCGCCCGTGTCGTCGCAGCGCTTGCGCAACGCGGCCAGGAACTCCTGGCCCATGTCGAAGGCGCCGCCCACGCCCTGCACCGGTTCGACGATGACGGCCGCGGTGTTGTCGGTGACGTGGTTGGCGATGTCGTCGACGTCGCGGCGCCTGATCCAGCTCACGTCGAAAGGCGCGCGCGGCAGGAAGAACCACTTCTGTGGCGCCTGCCAGGTGGTCGACGCGCAGGCCGCCGTGCGGCCGTGGAAGCCCTGTTCCACCGCGGCCACGTGCGTGCGGCCGGGCCGGTTCTTGAACGCCAGCTTGAAGGCGTTCTCGTTGGCCTCGGCCCCGGAGTTGATCCAGAACACGCTGTCGAACGGCAGCTTCGAGAACTTCAGCAGCTTGTGCGCGGCGCGCGCACGGATCTCCATGGGCACCGCGTTGGTCTGGAAATTCATCTGCGCGGCCTGCCCGGCCAGGGCCTTCGTCCAGCCCTCGTGGCCGTAGCCCAGCGAGGCCACGGCGTGGCCGCCGTACAGGTCCAGCACTTTCCGGCCATCACGCGTGTGCAGCCACACGCCGTCGGCGCCGACGACTTCGATCGGATACTGCGCGTAGACCGGCGCGAGGCCGTCGGCGGGCGACGAGGGTTTCTGCAGTTCTGCGTTCATGCTCAGGTCCAGCCGGCCGCCGGCGCCCGCAATCCCGCCGTTTCCGGCAGTCCGTGCAGGCGATTCATCCACTGCACGGCGCCGCCGGCCGCGCCCTTGTTGAGATTGTCGACCACGCTCATCACCGCCACCGTGCGGCCGTTGGCCGAGGCCGAGAGGTGGGCGTAGTTGCTGGCGACGATGTCCTTGACGCGCGGCGCGGAATCCAGCACGCGCACGAACGGCGCGCCGGCGTAGTACTCGCGCAGCAGGTTGACCATGGCCGCGGCATCGCGCGGGCTCTTCAGCCGCGCCTGCACGGTGGCGTGGATGCCGCGCGCGAACGGGCCGGAGTGCGGCACGAAGGCGAACTCGGCCTCGATGCCCGACGCGGCCCGCGCCAGCGCGGTGATTTCCGGCGTGTGCCGGTGACCCAGCGCGCCGTAGGAGTAGAGATCGCTGTGGCGCGTGGGATGGTGCGTGCCTTCCACCGGCTTGCGGCCGGATCCCGTGCTGCCGGTGATACCGCTGACGAACAGCGTGGGCTCGACCAGGCCTGACGACAGCAGCGGCACGCTGGCCAACAGGATGGCGGTCGAGAAGCAGCCGGGGTGACCCACGTGCGGAGTGGTCACCTTCTTCAGGTGTTCGGGTACCGCGCAGGTGAATTGCGCGATGCGATGCGGCGCGCCGTGCGGGTGCTTGTACACCGCCTCGTACGCCGAGGCCGTCGAGTAGCGGAAGTCGGCCGAGATGTCGACGAAACGCGGCCTGGTGCCCGCGGTTTCCGCCGCTTTCAGCAGGTTGTCGATGAGCGCGGCCGCGGCGCCATGCGGCGCGGCGCAAAACACCGCGCTGGTCGGTTCGCTGGCGATCAGCGCGGCGATGTCGGCCTGTGATTTGAACGCCGTGTCGCCCAACACCGCGGCGAGATGCGGGAACGACTTGCCCGCCAGCTCGCCCGGCGCGCTGTCCGACATCACGCCCGCGAGCGCGAAGTTCGGATGGCCCGACAACAGGCGCAGCAACTCGCCGGAGACGTAGCCGGTGCCGCCGAGGACGATCGCGGGAATCTGCTGGTTCGTGGTCATTGGTTGGCCACGCGGTCCAGGGCGCGGGCCTGCGTCAGGCCGACCGACTTGATGATGGAGTCACCCAGCGCGGCGCCGGCCGACAGTGCGTTGAATGCCGGCACCTGGAGCTGGTCCTGGATGATCTGCACGCCCACCGCGTTGTCGGTCGAGGGACCGGTGACCGCGATGGGTTCGATGCCGTACTTCTTGCGCAGGATGTCCACGCCGCCGTAGGCCGCCACCGGGTCGTTGGCCGAGAGCACCACGCCGGTCATGGCCTTGCGCAGGTCCTCCTGTTCGAGGATGGCGTCGACACCGTAGGTGCCCAGCAGGCCATCGCCGAGCTCGAACACGATGACGTCCGGCTTCTTCTCGGCCAGCTCGGTGAGCATGGTGCGCGTCAGCGCCGGGCCGACCTTGCGCGTGGTCGAGACGATGCCGAAATCGGTGAAGATGAGCGTGTTGCGCGCGCCGGCGTCCTCGAACGCCATGATGTCGCGGCGCAGGGAAACACCCGTGGCCTTGAATGCGTCGACCACCAGGCCGCGATGCCGCATGCGCGAGACGATGGCGGCGGCGGCCGCCGTCTTGCCTGCTTCCATGCAGGTGCCGGCCAGTGCGACCACCGGCACGCCCTGCGTGTCGAGCCTGGCGTCGGGATCGAACTTGCGATAACCCACGCGCGCCGGCACACCGATGCGCTCGCCGAGATAAGGGAAGTCGAGCACGCCGCCGATGACGCGGCAGTCGAACGGCTTGCCCTTGTCCGGGTTCACCGAGTCGCACACGCCGAGCACGCCGCCGATGTTCAGCATCTGCAGGATGTCGCCGGGCTTCACGCTGGTGGGGACGTGACCCGAGTAGCCGAACAGCGCCTTGCGATGACCCAGCGCGCCCGCGACGATGTCGCCCTGGCTGACCTTGGCCATGCGGCCGCTGGTGAGCTCCAGCGTGTTGTACGTGGACTTGTTGGTGAGCACTTCCACGACCACGACCACGCCTTCCTCGGCGGGAATGTTGTCCGTGGCCACGCGCACCTCGTTGCCGAGGCCACAGGCCTGAGTGACGGAAGCGATCTTGTCGACGACTACGGTGCGCATTTACTTTCCTCCCGCCCGCGCATGGAACATGCCGGTGAGTGAAACGATCTTCGAGAAGCCCAGCGCGTCCTGCGGCGACCATTCGCCGTGCGACTCGCCATAGACTCCCTTGGACACGGCCATCAGCGAGTGCGGGGATTCCACGCCCTCGATGAACAAACTACCGGGCCGGAACAACACGTGGACCTTGCCGGTGACGCGCGCCTGCGACGAGAGGAACAGCGCCTCGATGTCGCGGCACACGGGATCCAGCAGCTGGCCTTCGTGCACCCAGTCGCCGTACGGACCCGCCAGCGTTTCCTTGATGCGCTGCTGGCGCGGCGTCAACACGAGCTTCTCCAGCTCGCGGTGCGCGACCAGCAGCGTCTCCGCGGCCGGCGCCTCGAAGGCCACGCGGCCCTTGGTGCCGATGATGGTGTCGCCGAGGTGGATGCCGCGGCCGATGCCATAGGGCGCGCCGAGGCTCTCCAGCGCTTCCACCACGTCCACGGCCGACATCGTCCGGCCGTCGATTCCGACCGGCCGGCCCTGCTCGAAGTGGATGGTGTGCCTGGCGGGCGGCCGCGGATTGCTGAACGCGTCCTTCGACAGCACCCAGGCGGAATCCGGGATGCTGCCTTCGGAGGTCAGCGTCTCCTTGCCACCGATGGTCACTCCCCACAGGCCGCGGTTGATCGAATAGGCGGCGCCGTACGGCGGCAGCGGCAATCCGCGCGCGTTCAGGTAGTCGAGCTCTTCCTGGCGCTTGAATGCCTTGTCCCGCACCGGCGCGATCACTTCGAGTTCCGGCGCGAGCGTGCGCATCGCGACTTCGAAGCGCACCTGGTCGTTGCCGGCCGCGGTGCAGCCATGCGCGATGGAATGCGTGCCGAGCTTGCGCGCCATGAGCGCGATCTGCTGCGCCTGCATGACGCGCTCCGCGCCCACGCACAGCGGGTAGAGCTGGCCGCGGCGCACGTTGCCCATGACCAGGAAGCGCAACACCTGCTCGAAGTAGTCGGCGCGCGCGTCGATCTGGTGGTGCGCGATGGCGCCGTACGCCTTCGAACGCTCCGCCAGCGTCTTCGCGCCGGCGGCATCGATGCCGCCGGTGTCGACGGTGACCGTGATGATCGGGCGGCCGTAATTGTCCTTGAGCCAGGGCACCAGGAACGAGGTGTCGAGGCCGCCGGAATAGGCCAGGACGATGGGTGAGGCATTCGACATTTTTATTCAGACTCCAAAAGCATTGCGCAACTGCTCGAGGACCCGCGCCTGCGCGCGGGCATCGGCCGTGGCGATGAAAATCGTGTCGTCACCGGACACCGTGCCGGCGACCTCCTGCCAGCCGGCCTTGTCGATGGCGGCGGCGACACTGCCGGCCGAGCCGATGGTGGTTTTCACCACGGTGATCGACGTGCCGGCGGTGCGCACCTCGCGCACGAACTGCGCCACCGTGGCGAAATTATCCTGCGTGCGCGCGCCGATCTCGGCATTGTCGGGCAGCACGTAGCCGTCGCTGTGCTTGAGCACGCCGAGCTCGCGCAGGTCGCGGCTGATCGAGGACTGCGTCGCGGCGTGGCCCTCGCGTTTCAACAGGCGCACGAGCTCCTGCTGGCGGCGCACGGGCGCGCTGCGCAACAGCCGGACGATGGCGCTGCGGCGCGCCTCGCGATGGTGGTCAGTGTGCATAAAGTTCGCGAATGGTGCATAAAAATGCAGCTCGCGTCAATGAAAGTTTGGTGAATTTTCGACCGGTTCCGGCCCCCGGCCGGGCCGCCTCAGGCTTCGGGGCGGATGGGCTTGATGGCGGCGTCGCCGACCACCGTGGTCCACTCGCGCACGGTCCATTTCGTGACCAGGCCGCCCTTCACATAGGGGTCTTCGGCCGCGAAACGCTCGACCACGGTCCTGTCGGGCGCCGAGAACCACAACACGCCCCCGTCCACCGGCTCGGCCAGCGCGCCGGCCAGCACCAGCTCGCCGCGTTGCTGCGCTGCCCACGCGTGCTTGAGGTGGGCGCCCCGGAAATTCGCGCGGCGCTCGAGCACGTCGGCAACGTAGGTATAGAAGAGGAGAAAGTGCATGGCGCCTCCAGGGAAGGGAACGCCCGCATCTTATTTCAGGACCATGCTCCGCGACGTGCGTATAGCCGCCCGAAGGGTTCTCGGGATACGGCCGGGGTACTGGCGGCATCCGACGCAGTCCACGAAATGACGCGCCGCGCTCGAAACGCGCCGCGGCCTGCGGC